>Ga0070751_1002652_pt1 | contig 10147 bp, 10 predicted proteins | sample VirMetDEL_Aug_28_FD_78514 | JGI IMG/M metagenome (GOLD analysis project Ga0070751, IMG submission 78514) | Aqueous microbial communities from the Delaware River and Bay under freshwater to marine salinity gradient to study organic matter... | ecosystem: Environmental > Aquatic > Marine > Coastal... | reverse complement strand
GCACTCCGCGAGGAAGGACCGCGAAAGTTCCTTGGCAAGATGCGTTCGCTGACCGAGGCGATTCTTGGCGACGGCCAGGACAGCCTGATGGGTGAGGACATCTCGCCCGAGGCGGTGTTCCGCGCCGAGTTCCAATCGGACATCGCCGACGCCGTGGAGTCGAGCACCGGCGAGGTCTCGTTCCAACAGCGCGGCATGAAGAAGCTGTACGACTTGCTCGCCCAGGAATACCGGAGTGGGCCTGTCCGCAGCACGACGCTCGGCGATCTGCTCGACTTCGTGTCCGCCAACGTCGAAGACTTCAACGACGATGTCGGTCTGGGATGGGGCGACGCGATTGCCGGGATCGGTTCCGCCAATCTCCTAGAGAGGTCGAGGCGGATGAGGGTCAGAGTGTTCCCGAGAGGCATTCGGGACAACGTGTCGGACACGATGGATGTCTCGGTTTATTCAAGGCCGCAAGATGTTCTACACGAGATAGCCCACGCCATCACGACACATTACCTCGGCTCCATTGAAAGAAGGGCGAGGGTTTCACAGAAGGACAGGGGTTCCACATACCTTGGCAAACTAAAGCGTGTTCAAGACATGCTTGAGCAGGCGGCTGCACTCAATGGGAAAATCTACACAGGTGTTGCGTCGCCGAGATCCGCCTCAATGCTGGTTGATGTTTACCTTCAAGCAGTCGAGCAATACCTCAAGGAACAACCTGAATCCAAGAGGCGTGTCTGGCCGGTGTTGAGGGAATCGCTCCAGGACAAGAGCTGGGGGTCAAAGTGGGTCGAGGCAGACACTGAGAATCTGCAAGTCGGCATACCCAGGAGCGACGAGTTCCAATATTCGTACCGCAAGAGTGGGTCCAAGACCAATTCCATCGACCTGATTGGCCCAAGCCAGTCCGACCTTGCTGCAAACCACGAAGGTCGGTTCAACTACGAATTATCGAACATCGATGAGTTTGTTGCGGGGGCCATGTCGGAGACCGCTTTCCGTCAATGGCTCAACAACATCCCATACAAGGGTTCCAAGCGAAGCCTGTGGCGAACCCTGGTTGAAGCCATTCAGGGCATCATCGGACTTCCGGTGAAGCAGGGCAGTCTGCTTGAGCAGGCGTTGTCTGCGATCGAGGGTATTACTAGTGGTATAGACCGGGTACAAGCGGTCCAGTCATCCGACCCGACCAGTCAGAGCCTGAACCCCGGCGAGCAGGGATCGTTGTTCCAGCAGCGCAGGCGTGCCATATCCATCGAGCTGGACCGGCGGTTCGCCGAGGCCATGCAACGCGGCGACACAGAAGACGCCGTGGAAGCCATCCACACCTACGGCATGATGCTCAGCATGCTGGACCCCGATCGGTACGGGAGCATGGAGCGCGTGGCCGGGGACGTCATCGACGGCATGTCTCGCAACGGCAAGCGTGGATTCAGCGTCGGCTACAGCGTCTACACGCCGGAGATGTCCCGGCCCAACGGTCAGAACTGGCGAGTCAGCCACTTCCGGACCACCGAGGGCGGCGTGATCGCGGTCGGCCACACGGAGTTCGACGACTACGAGTCGGCTCGCAAGACTCTCGTGAGCGAACTGGTGCTGAAGGCGATCCAACGAAACATCAAGATCCAGGAACGCGACGGCGTGCCCGCCCCGCCTTCACAGTCTTTCGATCTGGACACGCTGGACTTCTCGGTGGACCGGCCCGCCTTCCAGTCCCGCCAGCGAATGGAGGAAGCCAACCCGAACCTCCCGACCGTCCGGGACCAGACCTTTGTGTCGGCGCTGCGGCAGGCGATCGAGGAGGCACCAGCAAAGACCATGAAGCCCGACGGCTGGCGGCAGTACATCCGGTCGCTTGTGTCCAAGGGCACAATCAAGGCCGACGAGGTCGAGTGGTCGGGGATCATGGATGTCATCGACACGCTGGAGTCGGTGTGGAATGCGACGAGCCAGGACAACTACAGAGACAACCCAGGTCTCGCCCAGTTCTGGGACGCCAAGGGCCGAATCCCGATCTCTGCGATCATCGACAAGGCGTCGATCAAGCTTGTCGAAACGCAGTACGGCGATGTTGGAACTGCGGCTGTTCGGAGATCTCCTGATTATCTTGAAACGACAAGGTTTCAAAATTACGCTCTCCACGACACCAGCCCAAACGCCGAAGAAGGCATGATCTTGCGCAAAAACCGTTCAAGCAGCATGAGGTATGAGGAGGTGTTGCTTCGAGCTCCAGGCGCAACAACCAAAGCAGACGCACACAAGAATTCGCACTTCCTCGAACACAACATTGTAGCGCATGCCCGCTATTCGGTCCGCGAGGACGGCGACAGGACCACGCTGTTTGTCGACGAGATTCAGAGCGACTGGGCGCAGCAAGGTCGACGAAAGGGGTTTCAGGATCCGAACAATCCAAAGGTATATATTGCAGATCCGCTTTCCAGGTTCCGGTTTTCAAATGAACAAAGGCTGGAATGGTTTCAGTCGCCCGAAGGCAGGCGGATTCTTGAAGACAAGGATGCCACCGAGTCAATCGCAGCTTTGGTGAACACTCAGGACGAGCAGTCCAGAAGTCGCTTTGCCAGCACAGAAGAGTTGTTGACCGAAATAAAAAGAATCATGGCAAGGGTCGGTGTTGAGCCGGATTTGGAAGTAAAGGAACTTTCAGTAGCTGCATACTTGACCGCTTCTTTTTCGGGGCCTGGGTCGTTTATGGGTGCTGTGTTCCTGAACAGTGAGAATGGGTTGATGTATCCAGTGATGGAAGTCAGGCGTCTTCCTTCTGGTGGCATTCCCCCTCGTGGCCCATTCGTAGATTCCACGTCGAAGTGGGTCACGCTTGCCCTGAAGCGAATCATCGCCCGTGCCGTCGACATCGGTGCCGACAGCATCACGCTGCCCACAGGAAAGGCGGTAGAAGAAAAGGTCGGCGGACAGATCGAAGGCCACACCGAGTTCTACGAGAAGATCGTGCCGGCGGCGCTCAAGAAGCTGCTGAAGAAGATGGGCTCGGATGCGAAGATCGATGAGAGCGAGATGGACATCGGCTCGTACACCGTGGACATCACGCAGGAGATGCGTGAGGCGGTGTACGAGGGCCTGCCGATGTTCCAGCAGCGAATTGGCAACCCGCAGGTCAGCCTGTCGGCGTGGTCGAGGTTCCGGTCGTCGATCGTGTGGGAGTTCACCACGCTGGAGCGTGCCATGCGGCAGCTCGTCGAGCGTGAGGGGTACATCTCCGGCGAGGGCGATCCGCTGGCGTTGCTTCAGAACAGCCCAGGCTGGGTCGCCAGAGACAACGACAACTTCGAGCGCCGGGAGATGGCGCCGTTGCAGAGGTCTCTCCGCAAGGCCGCGAAGCGGATCTTCGGCAAGCAGTGGAAGAGCAAGATCGCCGAGTTCGAGATGGACGTGTCTCAGTTGGCGTTCCTGCGGCACCTGCCGTACGTCCTTGCCCAGATCCGTCGTCTCAAGCACGAGGCGATGACCAAGGCCCAGACCAAGAAGGAGATCGCAGCCGCCCTTGCCATGGAGGAGACCGTCTACGGTCTCGACGAGGCCGAGGCATACCGGATGATCGACGCCCTCGATCAGAAGTACGGCAGCGAGATCGGCACGCTGGAGGCACTCGGCGAGCAGGTCCGGAAGATCAACGCCCGCACGCTGGATCTGCTCCACGCAGAGGGCATCGTCAGTGACGAGGTCTACCTCGACCTGAAGACCAAGTACCCCAAGTACGTCCCAGTCCAGGTCGGCTTCATGTCCGAGGACGAGCGTTCGCAGTTCGTCGGGGCGTCCACGATCAGCCAACCTGCCAACCAGCTCCGCAAGCTGTTCGGAGGCACAGAATCGGACGGCAGGAACTTGGAGGAGTTGTGGGCTGCACAGGTCATGGCGACCGATCTCGACCGCCGCCGGGCCAACCGCAAGGTGCGCGACAACCGGGCCGAGATGGCACTGTTCGATCTGGCAAGAGTCGGCAGGCTGACCGTCGACGGGCAGAAGTTGGCGACCGCCATCGAGGCACCGAAGGAGTTGCGTGCCGAGTTCCAGCGGGAACTGAAGCGGCTGATCCAGATAAAGACCAAGCAGATAGGTGCCCCTCTCACCAAGACTGAAATCCACGACCTTGTGCCGATCGCGTGGGAGTACGCCCGCAGACAGATCCAGCAGCGGATGGGCCAGCAGTTGTCGAACAAGGAGGTGATGCGTCTCCGGGCCAACAAGACCGTCGAGGACCCGGTGGTCGTGGCCGACATCGACTCGCTTTCCAGGCACGGCGTCACGCTCCAGGAACACAGCGAGGGCAAAACCCAGAAGTCGATGAAGCGGTCAAATGCCACGGTGTCCAAGATGATCGCGGCCCGCGAGGCGAACCGCTACATCTACCGCAAGGGCGACGAGTTGTTCCTGCGTATCAACGACAAGACGCTGTCTGACTCGCTTCTGCTCCGGACACCCGACTTCATCACAAGACTTGCCAGCGACGACGACGCCAAGGCATCGACGCTTGCACGGGCGTACCTGGGTGCGTTCAACACTCGGAAGTGGTTCTTGACCGCCGGCAGTCCGATGTTCTGGCTGCGTGAGTTCGTCCGCCAGCCGTTCACAGTGGCCGCAAACACCGAGCGGATGGCCCAAATGTACGGCATCGACCGGGACGAGGCACTGCGGAATCTGCGGTTGCGTTCACGGATCCCCGTGGTGTCCTCGCTGGCGAAGCTGTGGCCGATCATCCCGACCATCCTGATGATGGCCGGCAAGAAGAAGGCCAGACGCGGGTGGCAGCGAGAGTTCGTGGAGATGCTGGACAAGGGCGGAGTGGCGATGAGCCAGATCTGGAACTCCGCAGACATGGACAACCACGAGCAGAAGATGATGCGAGCGATCGCCAGGGCCAGGGGCGGAGACACGTCGAGTCCCTACGCCACCCGTCGGCAGATCTTCGCAGTGCTCAGGTCCGCCGTGTACTGGACCGCCATGGTGCCGACCGCCGTCGACATGCTGAATCGCTACGAGGCATACCGTGCGATCAAGTTGGCGACCAATGGCGATGTCATTCGTGCCGGTCAAGTCGCACGGGAGTCGACGATCGACTTCTCGAAGAAGGCTGGGTCCGAACTCGGCAAGTTCATGAACACATGGACGACGTTTTTCCGGGCGGCGGTGCAGGGCGGCGACCAGTTGGTCAAGTCGTTCGGCCTGTTGAAGACCGACCCCAAGGCGTTGCTGAACCCGAGGCAGGCCGCTGCGTTCGCGACTCGGCCCGTCGTGCTGTTCATTCTGAGCAGCTTCATTCTGGAGCTCATCACGGAGATGTTCCTCGACTGCGAGGAGAACCCCGACGACTGCATTCCGGACTACCAACGCAACGACAACTGGGTGATCCCGATCCCGCCCCGCAACGAGGACGGCAAGGTCGCCACAGTGATGATCCCGAAGCCGTACGGCTTCCGGGTGTTCGCCAACATCGGTGCCCGAGCGGCCCGCATCATGCTGGGTAAGGAGAACCCAACCACGTCCATGGTGGACACGTTCGCCGAATTCGCAGGGCAGGTCGGCCCAGTGGCGATCCCCGACAAGGACCGCTTGGACATCGTGAACATCATGGCACCGCTTGCTGGTTCCCTTGGTGGCGAGCAGTTGGTGCGACTGGGGATCAACCGGGACTGGCGGGGGATGCCGATCTACATGGAGCCGTTCGGCGAGGACGGCACCATGGACTCTCGCCGGGCCATGCGGGACACGCCGGAGTTCTGGCAGAAGGCGGCCCGGATCCTGCACTCCGTGACCGCGACGCCGGCGTCGATGATGCCTGGTGCCGACCGCATGGACTACCTCGACAGTGGTGTCGATGTGGCCCCAGAGAGCCTCCAGTATCTCACAGAGGGAATCGTCGGCACACCGGCACGGTGGCTCGGCTTCATGTCTGAGATCATCACCAACCCCGAGGAAGAACTCGGCAGGTACGCTCGCGACGTGGACACACGCCCCGTGATCCGGGTTTTCGCGTCCCAAACCGGATCTGCCCGCGCGATCCGACAGTCGTGGTCGGAGGTGTCACGGCAGTACAAGGTCATGGAGCGAGACCTCAAGGACGCCGAGGGCGATCGCGACGAGCAACAGCGTAGACTGGATGGCTTCGGTTCTGGTGCTTATGGGTACAACACATGGAAGGCCGCCGAGCGTGCTCTCCGCAGCCGCAGCGAGAAGACTCCGGGCCTGTACATGATGCTCCGCATGGCACGGGAGGCTGGTGATTCCAAGCGTGCCAACCAGATCAGTGACTACATTGTCGAGGTACAGAGGGAAGCGTTGATTCGGATCAGATCACAACAGATGGAGGCCGCAGGTGCCGAGTGACCAATGGACGGTTTGCCGAGTGCGGGTCGAGGTCGCGGATGCCTTGGACAAGCTGGCGTCCGCCCACCAGACCACGCGAGCCGCGATGGCCGAGGCGCTGCTTTGGTACGCGATCGAGGAAGGGCCGGGGTTCTACGCGCTGGGTGATCGGGTCGTGAAACGCCACCGCCACCGGGACGATTGGCGGCACGGGCGCACCACGGTCGATCTGTCCAGTCCGACCTCGAAGCTGCCCATTCCAGAGACCAAGCCGATCGCACCGACCCGCCGGGAACTGAAGGCCCGCAATGGCAGCGGAATCCCCTACACCCCACTGCCGGGCGTCAAGTGACCTCCAGCTTCACGGTGTGAACAGAGGCATCTTGGCCCTAACAGAGTCGATGCGTTCCTCGGCCAGCTTTGCGTAGTCGGAGTTCAGTTCGCACCCGACCGCGTTGCGACCCAGTTCCATCGCGACAGCGAGCGTCGTGCCCGAACCCGCGAACGGATCAATGATGGTGTCGCCTTCGCGAGATCCCGCCTTGATGCACGGCTCGACCAGTGCGGACGGCATGACTGCGAAGTGCGCACCGCGATACGCCCGCTTCATAATCGACCACACGGAGCGGCGGTTGCGTCCCGTCCGCTCAACGTCTGCATGCTTCGACGACCATCCATGCGTCCGCAGCAGCGGATCCCCTGCCGACTTCTTCTTCTTCTTCGCTTTGAACCCTCGCGCGGCGTTCCATGTGCTGATGCTCTCCTCCCTGATCGCATCGCTGTCGAAGTAGTACCCGCTCCCCTTTGCAAGCAGAAACAGGTACTCATGCGCCTTCGTGCATCGGTTGCGGACGCTCTCGGGCATCGGATTCGGCTTGTGCCAGATGATGTCCTGACGAAGCCGCCAGCCGTCCGCTTGCAACGCGAATGCGACGCGCCACGGCATGCCGAGTAGTTGCTGCGAATCCAATCCGGTCTTCATCGACGAGTTGCACCCGTACGAGTCCCCGAGGTTCAACCACAGCGTCCCGTCGTCTTTCAACACCCGACGCACCTCGCGGAACACCGCCACTATGCGTTCGACGTAGTCTTCCGGCGTGTCCTCTAGGCCGATCTGTCCCTCGTGCCCGTAGTCGCGGAGTCCCCAGTACGGGGGGCTGGTCACGCAGCATTGAACGGAGCAGTCGGGCATGTCCCGCATCAGCTCAATGCAATCACCAACATTGATATGGACGGAACTCAAGTGACCTCCAGCTTCACGGTGTCGTCCACCTCGCACCACACCTTGGCGCCGCAAGGCAGTGGCTTGTCGGGGGAGTAGACGAACGCCGCGACCAGCCTGCCGTCGACGACAAGGCCGATCCGGTTGGCGTAGTCGTTGTTCTTCCATGTCTTGATGGAGAAGACCGGCTCACGGTCCTCGGCGTGCCGCTTGGCGTTCGAGCGGATCCTGTGCTGATTGACGTGGATGCGTCTCATGGCCGTACGTTCAAGACCTCGACGAACATCGGGGTCCCCGGACCGACGTACGCCCCCCAGATGTTGAACGCACAGAACTCCTCGGCATCCAGCCGCGACTCGCACTGGTCCTCGACGCCGTCGATGACCTTCTGGGAGTCGTAGACCACGACAGTGCGTCCTTCGGGAGTCTTCAGGACTCCGATGATGGCGTCGTCGTGACCGTCCGCGACCATCAGTCCGGGGCCCTGCGTGGCAACCCAGTCTCGAAGGTTCATGCGATCTCCACCAGTTCGATTGGCATCCCGACACATATCGACTCCCTGTTGGTGTGCCCGACCACGATGGTGACTTCTGCTGCCGGGACATCAATGACCACACGGTGGTCCCGCTGGTGCTCGGCCAGCCAGTCGCGCAGTTCGCCGACCGTGAGTTGGTCGCCACGCTGCTTGCGCTGGAGGGCCTTGTTCAGTTCAGTCTCGTAGTGCCGGCGGTCGAGCTCTCGCTCGGCCTGGCACTTGCGGAGCAATGCCCACGCCTCGGCTTCTCGGCTTTTGTCGTAGCTCATGTATGCCTCATCGAAATGAACTCGGCTTTGTGGAGCGGGCACAGCAGGAAGTCGCAGTGACGCTTCTGCTGGACATCCCACATGCGCTTGGTCGTCCACGAGTCCCGCGTGGACCGGGGGATCCACAGCAGGTGCTCCAGATCGCTCGCGACGATCGCGTAGGCCAGCAGCGGACTGTCGGCACCCTCGCGGTCAACGTGGTACGCCTCGTCGACGATGGCGTCGGGGTATGGGAAGTCGGACGACCCGGTCCACGAGAATGAGCGGGACTTGACCTCGACCCTCATCCACCGGCAGTCGATGAGAACCCCAATGTCCCCGGCGTCGGAGTACGCCTGACGGACCTCGGGGGAGGGGCGAAGCTCTGGGGGCCTGATCCACGCATCCATGCCTTCGCCGACCAGATGCGAGGCGACGAGTGAGACGACGGCATGGCTGCGGTGGAAGTCCCGCAGGAAGGCGTCGTCACTCTTCATTGGGGTCCCCCAAGCCCAGACGCTCGATCAGCAGGGCGATGTCGGGGTCGTTCAGGAGTTGGCCCCGGATCTTCTGGATCGCGATCTCGTTGATCTGCCAGCACCGCTGCCATGACAGACGCTCCCCGGTCCGCTCGAACCAGATCCTGCTGACGGCTGTCCATGCCAGTTCGCCTCCTCGGGGCGTGCTTGCCCGCTGCCTGGGACCATCCATGGTTGCCCAACTCTATCACGCCATGCCAAAGTTCGTCAACATGGGCTGGATAGAATGCTCCTCCGGAGGACGACAATGGTGCGAGGAAAGCTGATCGCGGGTCTGGACTCGGCGGTGGTGGGGTGGTGCTGGTACTCCACCAGGCGCAAGATCGCCGTGTACGACCTTGCAAGGGTCCGGAACGCTCTGGAGGCCGAGGGTGCGTCTCCAGCCATGGCGGAGCGCCTGGCGACCCTGCTGTCGGAGGTGGATCTGGGGCGGAACACGCCCTTGTTCGTCGAGCCTGCGGACGCCGACGACCTCAAGCTCATCGAGAAGCAGGAGCGAAAGGCCGCTGCCCGACGGCGTGCCGAGGAGGAATGAAAAACCGCCCCCGCCAGCCTCTGGGAAAGCCGACGGGGGCGGGATTGGAGACGGACGCTCGCCCGGTGTGTGCCGCACCGGACGAGCGGAGCAACAAGGACATGGTACTTGCTGCTGGCGGGGGTGCAAATGCCGCCCGGCGTTAGGACAGACGGCACGAAGGAGAGAGAAAGCCGTGGGGTCGGTGTCCCAAACCCCACGGCCATCGGGGGATCGCAAGATCAGGATAGTGCCCTGATCAAGTCTGTCAACGGCTCCTGAGCAAATCCGCCACAAATCCTGCCAGAATCATCAGCACCCCCAGTCCGATGATGGTGCCCACGACGGTGGCGACGACGTTGGTGGTGGTCATGGTCAGACCTCGAAGCGACGGAAGGTGATTTCAGGCTCAGTGTTGCCGCCGGTCCATCCGGCGATGGAGATCGCCCCCTCGACCTTGCCGTTCAGGTCCTCCCTGAACCACAGTCTGGCCTTCGATCCGTCGTCAAGCTCAAACTCGCCTGCGAGATTCCATTCCGATCTGTTCACTTGGTGTCTCCTTGGTTGGTGTGCCGCATCAACGAGATGCGGTATCTGAGGATTTGCTTCGCCTCGCCTCTGGTTGCCGGCGACGGGTCGCCCGGACGAGTCGGATCCCATCCATGGGGACCCCTGCATGACCAGAGTGGTTTGAGTTCCCTGTGGGACTCTCCGAACCTGATAGTGGTGACGGGCACCAGGCGCCTAGACGGCGTGAAG
>Ga0070751_1002647_pt1 | contig 10153 bp, 9 predicted proteins | sample VirMetDEL_Aug_28_FD_78514 | JGI IMG/M metagenome (GOLD analysis project Ga0070751, IMG submission 78514) | Aqueous microbial communities from the Delaware River and Bay under freshwater to marine salinity gradient to study organic matter... | ecosystem: Environmental > Aquatic > Marine > Coastal ... | reverse complement strand
CGGTAAATATCAGGAAAACATCGAGATGAGCGAATACTCCCTTTTCACCTCCGAGTCCGTGTCTGAAGGGCATCCGGACAAAATCGCCGACCAGATTTCTGATGCGGTGCTGGACGCCATCATTGCTGAAGACAAGTTCGCCCGTGTGGCGTGCGAGACTCTGGTGAAAACGGGCGTGGCGATCATCGCCGGCGAAGTCACCACCACGGCCTGGGTCGACCTGGAGCATATCGTCCGCGAGGTGATCACCAACATCGGCTATAACAGCTCCAACGTCGGCTTCGACGGCGCGACCTGCGGCGTGATGAACATCATCGGCAAGCAGTCCCCGGACATCAACCAGGGTGTCGACCGCGCCAAGCCAGAAGACCAGGGCGCCGGCGACCAGGGCCTGATGTTCGGCTACGCCAGCAACGAAACCGACGTGCTGATGCCAGCGCCGATCACCTTCTCGCACCAACTGGTGCAGCGCCAGGCCGAAGCCCGTAAATCCGGCCTGCTGCCGTGGCTGCGTCCGGACGCCAAGTCCCAAGTGACGTGCCGTTATGAAGGCGGCAAAGTGGTCGGTATCGATGCTGTCGTGCTGTCGACCCAGCACAACCCGGACGTTTCCTACGCCGACTTGCGCGAAGGCGTGATGGAGCTGATCGTCAAGCACGTGCTGCCGGCTGAACTGCTGAACAAGGACACCCAGTTCCACATCAACCCGACCGGCAAGTTCATCATCGGTGGCCCGGTGGGCGACTGCGGCCTGACCGGGCGCAAGATCATCGTCGACAGCTATGGCGGCATGGCCCGTCACGGCGGTGGCGCGTTCTCCGGCAAAGACCCATCCAAGGTTGACCGTTCGGCGGCCTACGCTGGTCGCTACGTGGCCAAGAACATCGTCGCCGCTGGCCTGGCCGAGCGTTGCGAGATTCAGGTGTCCTACGCCATCGGCGTGGCCCAGCCTACGTCGATCTCGCTGAACACCTTCGGCACCGGCAAGATCAGCGATGACAAGATCGTCAAACTGGTGCGCGAGATCTTCGACCTGCGCCCTTACGCGATCACCACCATGCTCGACCTGCTGCACCCGATGTACCAGGAAACCGCGGCCTACGGCCACTTCGGCCGTACCCCGGCGCAGAAGACGGTCGGCGACGACACCTTCACCACCTTCACCTGGGAAAAAACCGACCGCGCCAACGACCTGCGTATCGCTGCCGGCCTGTAATCGCTTGCGCTACCCAAAGCCCTGCCGGGTTCGCCCGGCGGGGCTTTTTATTGTCGGGAGATTCGCCTCGGTGTTCACATTTTTTGGATCCAAACCTTGCAGGCTAAATAGTGGCCCACTAGAATCCGCGCCCTCTCGGGCCCTCCACCTTATTCTGGATATTGCACTGCGCCGGCCCGGGACTCATCAGCGCGCAGGCAATCGGACATTGAGGTTTTCATGCAAATTTCCACGCTCGCCCCTGCCGCCCTGCTGCTCAGCCTGTTTGCCCTGCCGGTGAACGCCGCCGACCTGAGCGCACTGAGTGGCGCACTGAGCTCCCAGCTCGGTGGCGGCAACTCCGGCGACTGCCAGCAGCATGCCAAAGACCTGCAAACCAAGATCGACGCGGCCAATGCCAAGAACGACGCGTTGAAAGTGAAGGCCTTCGAAGCCGCGCTGGAGCAGGTCAACAAAGGCTGTAACAAACTCGCCGAGTCCCAGGCCAACGTCGATGCCAAGCAGCAAAAGCAGCAGGCCAAGGCAGAAAACAACGATGCCGTGAAAGCCCTGGGTGGTCTGTTCAAGTAAGCAGAAACACCCGGTAAAAAGCCCCGCTCTGTCGGGGCTTTTTTGTGGGCGCGAAGATCCCTTAGGCTGAACGCCCCTTACCGAGCAAGGATGCTCCCGATGCGCTTGCTGATCGTTCTTTTACTCAGTGTTCTAACCGGGTTGGCCAGGGCTGAAGAGTGCCCCGATGACGCACGGGCACAAATCGGCCCGCTGGCTCGGCAAATCAGCCTCTGGGACGACAGTTACCACCGGCTCGGCCATTCGCCCATCAGCGACGAACTCTACGACCAGGCCCGCCAGCGCCTGGCTCACTGGCAACGGTGTTTCCCGCAACCGGCGGCGGTGGCCGACAAGCCTCTGGCCAGCTCACGGGGCACCTCGCCGCACCCGGTGGCCCATACGGGCCTGGACAAATTGCTCGACGAACACGCCGTCGGCGAATGGCTCCAGGTTCGCCAAGATGTGTGGGTCCAGCCCAAGGTCGACGGTGTCGCCGTGAGCCTGGTGTACCGCCAGGGGCGCCTGCACCAAGTGATCAGCCGGGGCGACGGCTTGCTCGGCCAGGACTGGTCGGCCTGCGCGAAAAAAATCCCCGGCATCGTCCAGCAACTGCCGGAGCCCATCGACCTGGTGCTGCAAGGTGAGCTCTATTGGCGTCTCGACGACCATGTGCAATCAAGCCTGGGCGGGCTCAATGCGCGCAGCAGGGTGGCCGGTTTGATGAACCGTCGACAGTTGAGCGACGCCGAGGCCGCCGGGATCGGTCTGTTTGTCTGGGCCTGGCCCGATGGCCCGGCGGACTTCACCGAGCGCCTGGCCACCCTGGCAGGCTGGGGCTTCATCGACAGCCAACGCTACAGCCGGCCCATCCAGGACATCGCCGGCGCCGCCCGCTGGCGCACCTACTGGTACAACCATCCACTGCCTTTTGCCAGTGATGGCGTCGTGCTGCACCAGGCCACACGCGCACCCGCCAAGCGCTGGCAGGTCAGTGCGCCTTACTGGGCAGTCGCCTGGAAATACCCCGCCGCCAAAGCCCTCGCGCTGGTACGCAAGGTGCAGTTCAACATCGGCCGCACCGGGCGCATCACCCCTATCCTGGAACTCGAACCGGTGCGCCTGGACGACCGGCAGATCAGCCGCGTCAGCACCGGCTCCCTGCAACGCTGGAAAACCCTGGATATCCGCCCCGGCGACCAGGTCGCCATCAGCCTCGCCGGCCAGGTCATCCCGCGACTGGACGAGGTGGTCCTGCGCAACGAGACCCGAGTGGACATCCAAGTCCCCAACGCCCGGGACTTTCACGCCCTGAGTTGCTGGCAACTGGACCCTGGCTGCGAAGAACAGTTGCTGTCGCGCCTGACCTGGTTGAGCGGCAACCAGGGCCTGGGCCTGCCGCATATGGGCCGGGAGACGTGGAACGTATTGATCCAGGCCGGTCTAATCGCAGGCTTCCTCGATTGGTTGACCCTCGATGCGGCAGAGCTTGCTAACATTGAGGGCTTCGGCGATCGCAGCCGTGCGCGGGTGCTCGACAGTATCCAAAGCGCGCGGCAACGGCCTTTCGCTCAATGGCTCAAAGCCCTGGGTGTACCGCCTGCGGCACGCAATAACCTGGAAGGCGACTGGCAGGCGCTGGTTGCCAAGGACACCCAAGCCTGGCTGGCCCTGGATGGCATCGGCCCGGGCCGCGCGGCGCAACTCAGCGCTTTTTTTCGCGACCCGCAGATACAGGCTTTGGCTGAGACACTACGCGTGGCTGGAATAGACGGATTTTGAACCCGACCCGGCCATCAGATTGCGACTTTGGAGCTCCATATGAAATTTTTAGCCCCTTTTGCCCTGCTGACCGTCGCATGCTTCATGGCGACGCCGCTGCTGGCAGCCGAAGAAGCAACCCCGCTGACCGGCTGCGCCGCCAAGCGCCAGGCGATCAGCACCCAGATCGAACAGGCCAAGGCCCATGGCGACAGCGCACAACAAGCCGGCCTGGAGAAAGCCCTGAGTGAAGTCACGGCCAACTGCAACGACGCGGCGTTGAAAAAGGAACGCGAAAACAAGGTGCTCGACGCCAAGCATGACGTCAGCCGCCGTCAGGCCGACCTCGACAAGGCGATGAAAAAAGGCGACGCGGACAAGATCAACAAACGCAAGGACAAACTGGCCGAGTCGCGCAAAGCACTGCAGGATGCGGTGGAAGAACTCGACCAGTAAACCGGTCAGTGGTCCCGGAACTGCTTATGACAGGCGCTGCAGGCATCTTCGACTTTCTGCACTGCAGGCGAAAGGTTACTGGCCTTGTAAGGCTGCACCTGGCTTGCGATCACCAATTCACCGGTGGCCGCTTCGAGGTCGCGGGCCATTTGCTGGAATTGCGCCTGTTTTTGCCAGACGTCGTCCTTGGCGCTGGTGTGGTCTTCCTCACGCACGCTCGGAAAATGCTTCCATGGCTCATGGGACAACGCATCGAGCTTGACCGCGCCTTCGGCGAACTTCGCGCCGTCGAACGGGATGCGCCCACGCAACATGCCGCCCAGGTCTTCGCCGGTCTTGAGCATTTGCTTGAAGATCGCTTTGCGCTGGCCCAGGGGCGAATTCGGGTCAACGCCGCCACAGGCGGACAGCGCCAGGCAGGCCAGCAGTACAACAGTCAGTTTTTTAAAAGTCATGGTGGCTTCGAGGTCACGGGAAACGGCGGCCAGTATCCTCGCCCCACCCGCAAAGACCAATAGCCCTATTAACGATAAGGGTTGCCCAAACGCGTCGACGCACGGGCAATCGCTTCAGGAATTGCTTGTATGAATATCGCTTTGAAACCCTGGAGCCGCCGTCTGGCGTGGGCTCTACCGATGATCGCGGTGCTGGCCGGCTGCGATGCGGGCAAGGACACGCACAAAGATGAAACAATCAAACCCCATGCGGTGGCCACCTATGTGAACGCACCGTGGGAAGCCCTGCCGGCGGTGTCCGACAGCGAACTGCTGGCCGGGTTTGAGTCCTGGCGCAGCGCCTGCCAACGCCTCAAGGCTGACCCGGTGTGGGGCGCGACCTGCGCGGCGGCAACGGCGGTGCCAGGCGATGCCGCGGCGGTTCGCGGTTTTCTCAAGGAACGCCTGGACGTATTCGGCCTGCGCTCGGCCGACAACACACCGAACGGCCTGATCACCGGCTACTACGAACCCGTCTACCCCGGCAGCCTGACCGAAACCCCCACCGCCCATGTGCCGGTGTACGGCGTGCCGGACGACCTGATCATCGTCAACCTCGAAAGCATCTACCCGGAACTCAAGGGCAAGCGCCTGCGCGGCCGCCTGGAAGGTCGTGTGCTCAAGCCGTATGACGACGCCAGCACGATCAACGGCCAAGGCTCCACCGCCAAGCCGATCGCCTGGCTGACCGACCCGATGGACCTGCAGTTCCTGCAGATCCAGGGTTCGGGGCGGATTCAACTGGCAGGCGGGCGCCAATTGCGCATCGGCTATGGCGACCAGAACGGCTACCCCTACCGCCCCATCGGCCGCTGGCTGGTGGAGCAAGGCGAGCTGAAGAAAGAAGACGTGACCATGGGTGCCATCGGCGCCTGGGCCAAGGCGCATCCGCAGCGCATTCCGGAACTGCTGGCGAGCAACCCCAGCTACGTGTTCTTCAGCGCCCGCCCCGACAGCAACGAAGGCCCTCGCGGCTCGCTGAACGTGCCGCTGACCGCCGGCTACAGCGTGGCGGTGGATCGCAAGGTGATTCCGCTGGGCAGCCTGCTGTGGCTGTCGACCACACGGCCGGACGGTGCGCCGATCGTGCGCCCCGTCGCCGCGCAGGATACCGGCGGCGCAATCACCGGCGAAGTGCGCGCAGACTTGTTCTGGGGCACAGGGGCGGCCGCAGGCGAACTGGCAGGGAATATGAAGCAGCAGGGGCAGATCTGGATGTTGTGGCCAAAGGGCGCCGCATTACCCCAGGTACCGGATGCCCCGGCCGGCACCTGACAGACGCTGATCGACAGTGTGGGGCAAGCCAGCCCCCACACTGCGGCAAGCGTTAGATCGAGACGAAGAAGAAACTCGCAATCAACGCCATGCCCACCGCCCACACCAGCGAGCGCAGGATGGCCCAGTCCGCCAGGTAGCAGATGATGTACAGCAGGCGGCTGGTGATAAACAGCACCGCGAGGACATTGATCGTGACCAGTTCGGCGGTGCCGGCCAGGTGCGCGATGATCACTGCGGCAGCAAACGCCGGGGTCACTTCAAAGCTGTTGAGTTGCGCGTTATGGGCGCGTTTGGCGAAGCCTTCCAGGGTATCGAGGAAGGCACGCGGGTCATGGTTCTGCCGTGGCCCGAACTTGCCGCCACTGAATTTGGCCACACCGGTACACAGGTACGGCAGAAAGATTGCGATCAATACACACCAGAAAGCGACAGTCATCACTCATTCCTTTTTTGGTTTTATCAAGGCGATCAACGCTTTATCACAAACATGCCGATCCGCATCCAGCCACAGGCTCTGCGCCCAACCGCATGGCCCAAAGCACCCAAGCGTAGCTCATCAAAACGCACACCCCCAACCGCCATGGGTTCCGTGTCGGCAGCGCGTTGATTCTGCCGCTCACTGATCCTTATTGATCCGCTGCGGATGCCTCGGGTCCGCTGCAACCTTACCCGGCAAGCTGCTTTCGCTGCGGATCTGCGCATGACTGATCAGCGCAAAGATACAGCTGCCGCCAATGATATTGCCGGCCAGGGTCGGCCCGGCGAATATCAGCCAGAAATCCTTCCACGGCAGTTCACCGGCAAATACCAGGTAAGACACTTCCGCCGAGCCGACCACGATGTGGGTGAAATCCCCCAGCGCCATCAAGTAGGTGATCAGGATGATGATCCAGAGCTTGGCGCTTTCCATCGACGGAATCATCCACACCATGGTGGCGATCATCCAGCCGGAAACGATGCCCTTGGCAAACATCTGGCCGGGGGCGTTTTCCATGACTTTGCGTCCGATCTCAAGGAAGGCCTGGTCGGTCCTGGTATCGAAGATCGGCAGGTGCAGCATCACATAAGCCACCAGCAAGGTGCCGCACAGGTTACCCACCAGCACCACCGTCCACAGCCGCAGCAAGCGCCCGGCATTGGCCAGGGTCGGTTTGCTCATCACCGGCAGCACTGCGGTCAGGGTGTTTTCGGTGAACAACTGCTGACGCGCGAGAATCACCGCCAAAAAGCCCGCGCAGTAACCGAAACTGGCGATGACTTTGAACCCTTCACCGTCCGGCAGGCGCGAGTTGAGCAGGCCCATGCCCATCAATGACAGGCCCATGGTCAGGCCGGCCGCCAGCGCCGACCACCACAATGCCGCCACCGTGCGCTCCAGTTCCTGATCGCCCTGGGTGCGGATGATTTCATGCAGCACCGCCGCGCGGGGTGGCTGGTTCTTGTCGACGTCGTGCTGCTCTTCCTTCGACAGGTTGGGGGTCTTGCCGTCGTCGTGCGTGGCCATGATGCTCCAGAGTCCAAGGGGTACCTGTAGCTACGACAGGCTGGAGCGATGGCTGTTCAGTGGCCTGGCAACTAAACCGGTATGCGCCAGGCCTTGGCCATCTCCACCGTGGTCGAGCTGAACGGTTTTGACCAGGGCTTGTTGCGCGCGCCGTAGTGCCGAATGATCTCGTCGAGCACCCGGTTGAACGCCGCGGGGGTGGTCGCCTTGGCCAAATCCGCCGCAGCGCGTTGCAGCAGGTCGACATTGGCGTCGGTCTGGCCTGGCCGGTACAGCGATGGGTAGATGACCTCGCGGGTGAAGTTTTCGGCCTTTACCGCGATGTCGCGCCGTTTCATTTCGGCGACCGCACTGGCCATGACGCTGGACATCGGCGAGGCGCCCGAAGTCTGCTTGGCCGCCACCTGCAACAACTGCTGAAAATTGCGCTGCCCCGCGGCATTCAATCGACGCCCCAGCCACTCGACGTGCTCAGGCCGACTGGCGAGCGCATCCAGGTTACGCAGCGCGGCAGACAGCTCAGGTGTGAAGATCAGGGTGTCGTGGGCCTGGTTCACCTTGGCAATGGCACTGTCCAGGGTTTGCAGCGCTTGTTGTGCGTTCTGTCTGAACATCAACACCGCGGCGGCGGCCGGGTCTTTCTGCAAGGTTGCCTGCGCACTGGCCAGCATCGCATCGTCCATTGCCAGCACCGCGTCATCCAACGAGGCGAACGTGTGATGCTCGCGCACCGTGTCGCGTTGTTCCAAGTGCGCCGCCACGGTTTTGCGCGCCTGTGCCTGTAGATGCTGTTTGTCTTGCGCGCTCATGGTGAAATTCACGGTGCCGTTGAGCGTGCCGCGAAAGTCCCCCTTATCCGTCTTCAGCGGCAGGACCACGGTCTGCTCGGCAAACGCCTTGAGCCGCTCATTTTGATAGGCTTCGGCGGACGCATGGGGCGTTCCGGTCAGCTTGTCGACGAGGCTGCTGAAAAAACCGCCGCTTTTTTTCGGCATCGCTGCGTCTTCGGCTTCAAACTTGACGATCAGAGACTCGTGCTGGCTCAAAGGGCTTTCTGCAAACGAGGGCTCGATCACCCCGGGGGCCGGCGTGTTGAGCAGCAGGCCACCGTCCTGGAAGGCAGTGGCTTCGGTGGTTTCCTGGAAGGCATGCCCCTGCTCGGCAGGGCGCTTGAAAAGCACCGGCAACGACGCCGAAATGTGTGCGGCGCGGGCGATGTCCATGTCCGGGGTCAGGCTGGCGTTGAACGTCACCAATTGCGGGCGGCCGTCGAACATCCCAGTGCCGGTGATATTGAGCGGTTTGATCGCCGGGATATGTCGGTTCAACACCTCAAGATCGCGAAACGTCGGAGCCTCGCCGGCGCTGAGCCGGTCGGCGATTTTCATGACTTCACCAGGCCGGGTGGCCCTTGGCGTAGCGGCGATATGGGCAAGGACCGATTGGCGCGACTCATTGCGCAGCAATTGCTCCAAGGGACGCGCCTCGGTTTGCAGGCGCGGCATCATGGTCAGCAACAATTGAGAGATATTGCCCGCCGGGCCTGGCAAGCGCCGGGTGAGTTTGCCCAGGCGAGCACTGGCCTCTTGCAGCCAGGCCGTCAACGGGTCGTCGCTGTTCAACAGGCTCGGCAGGTCGATGCGGTTCGATAGCTTGCCGAAGACCTCGGCGTTCATGCCGCTGGCGAGCAACGAGGCAGAAATCGCGCCGGCGGATGAGCCGGAAATAACCTGGATACCTTGTAGCTTCCCACTGTCCTCCAGCGCCTGCACCATTCCCGGATAGGCAATGCCTTTGGCACCTCCGCCGCTAAGCACCAGATGGCTGGGCGGTGGCGGCGACAACACCACCTCCACCTGGCCGTCAATATTGCGGGAAAGACTCAGTTTGCGCGGTCCCGCGGCCTCAACCAACGAGGTTTTCACGTCTTGGCTGAGGGGGGCTTGCGATGACTGGAGCGAAAGCGGCTGCATCTGCGCAGCCGGATTGGACGACACTTTCATACATAGGCTCTCGATACAGAACGTAGTCCTGAGTCGTGAGAAAGCCTGGGAAAGATCCACGCGGAATGATTTGGTAAAGCAATCAAACCGCTGTGCGGTTACGCAGGAGGGCTGTCTTCCTTGAACTGGTCTTTCACGTATTTGATCTCGGTCCGGCCGTGAGGCGCGGGCAAACCGTCTTCGCCGAGGTTGACGAAGACCATTTTTTCCACGGTGAGGATGCTTTTGCGGGTGATCTTGTTGCGCACTTCACAGGTCAGGGTGATGGAGGTGCGGCCGAAATCGGTGGCGGTGATGCCCAGCTCGATGATGTCGCCCTGGCGCGAGGCGCTGACGAAGTTGATTTCGGAGATGTACTTGGTCACCACGCGCTGGTTGCCCAATTGGACAATCGCGTAGATGGCTGCTTCCTCGTCGATCCAACGCAGCAGGCTGCCACCGAACAGGGTGCCGTTGGGGTTGAGGTCTTCAGGTTTTACCCATTTGCGGGTGTGGAAGTTCATGGTCACTCCAAAGCGTCTTGCCGAATGATGGGCAATATCATGGCAGAGCCTGGGCGCAAGCTCTATGCGCCATTGCCTATCGCCCCCATGCGGGATCTTCATATCGCCGACAGAAAGACTTGGGAAGTGCCGCGTACACAGCTATAATCGCACCCGCTTCAAAACGGTCATCTTCAGTTGATACCGTTCTCCCGCCACCTGTCCGAGGGGCGCTGCAGCAGGTTAGACCTGTCAGGCTCGGATGGGGCGTTGTCCGGCCTGGTTGTCCTGGCCTGATACTAAACGCACAACGGCGCCCATTCGCACACTACGAATGGAGGCTCTTCATGAGCGCTGTAATTACGCCTGCAGATTTCAACGACTACAAAGTCGCCGACATGTCCCTCGCT
>Ga0070751_1002642_pt1 | contig 10161 bp, 5 predicted proteins | sample VirMetDEL_Aug_28_FD_78514 | JGI IMG/M metagenome (GOLD analysis project Ga0070751, IMG submission 78514) | Aqueous microbial communities from the Delaware River and Bay under freshwater to marine salinity gradient to study organic matter... | ecosystem: Environmental > Aquatic > Marine > Coastal ... | reverse complement strand
TCTCGGTGAGATTGATTAGATGTCCTAGAACACCTATATGCGCAACACCTATGGCAGTACCTATAATCAAAGCAGCAACTTTTACTGGCGATGTTTTCTTAGGTTGTTCCATTATCTTTTCCTCAGCAGGAGTTACTTTAGATCTCCTCATTATCATAAAGGAAGATTAGGTCCTGTTATTTCTGGAAGTTTAGGAGTAGATTCATCAATTATTTCAGGAAGTGTGCTTCTGATTGCTTCTACAGCAGCAGAACTAACTTTCTTCCTAGCATCTTCAATTAGAACATCAGCATTTTTGTATAGATATATACCACTTCCAAGTACAGACAAGGAAACTAAACCAGATAATAACGCTACAACATTAATTAGTTTTTGCATCTTTCTTATTGTCAATCGCAGAAACAACTTCTGGTTCTTTCTTTGCTTCTATTTTTTTAGCGACTGCAGCTGCACCATTCTTTGCAGGACTCAATCCAAATGCTGCGAGAGATCCAGAGAATACTGAAGCGATAAACGTAGGATCAAAGTCTAAAATCTTTTGACCATTTGGAAGTCTTACGTAACTAAATGTGAGCAAAGAAGCAGACCATATTAAAACGACAAGCTTCACCAAATCAGCTAACCATTCTCTAGATTCTTCATGATCTTTTTCAACCTTGACACTTGCTTCTTTTTCTATTTTATCTACCATGATAGACTAAAAAAAGAACCTCTATTATTTAGGAAATAAATAGTGAATAGAAACTTTCTTTCATAAATGGCAAAGGTCTTCACAAAATTCGGACTGAAAAGAGATTTGAATCTGTCCGATCTACCAAATAGAACTGATGCTCTCAACAATATTCTGAAAGGTCTGCAGCAAGGAACAGAAAGTTTCACGGCAGAAGATATAGAATTGTTGAAAGATATCTTCGTATCAGATATCACAAAGACTACATTCACGGATGCATCTGATGCTACTGTATTAGAACTAAAAGAATCTGGTATTAGTGCTCCTTATGATCCTTTGATTACATTCTCTAACAGAATCGACAAAGCATATTTCACCACATCTGAACCATTTTTCTTTGGTGGAGATGGTCCAACAACAAGATATTATGATAATGCTGCTATTGTTAGATCAACCCCAGGAAATGCTGCGACAAACTTTGAAGGTTTTGAAGAAAATAGTGTTGCGGAAACAACTTTATTCTGGGAGAGAGGCAACTTCTTTTTTGATGGGAAGTTTCTAGCAGAATTAGTATCAATATATGGTGCAGTAGAATGGACTGGTTACTTCAAACCAGTTCAAAATGGAGTTCACAATCTAAGAATAATTACTAGAGGATTCTTGAAAGTAGAATTTGACGATCTCTCGCAGACAAGAGACTTTACATTTGATCCAGGAACAGGTACGTTTAATTATAACAATAACGACTTTGATCTATTGAATGTTGTTGTTGATCAAACAAGATTAGATCAATCAACAAATTTATCAACCGCAACTATTGTAAATACAAACAATAGTCCTTTGGGAGATGCGAGAACTGTCACCATAAACTTAGGATCTCTATCTGCATACGAAGCTTATAAAATAAGAATCACACATTTCATAAGTGAAGATGCGGTTCCAACAGGTGTAGACATATCGAGAGCAATCAACTTTGACATTCTACCTCCATCATCAGGATCATACATAGATCTAAATTATAAGTATCTTTATAGCGAATCATATTTCACCAACTATAATATTGGCGATTTCAAAGCGTTTATCGATAAAACAATCTCGTTAGGAGGAACAGAGATTGGTTCTAATGGAACTATTGGAGATGTCTCTGGATCTTTTATTGAATCTACTGAAACACCTACACTAGGAGATAGTTATAAAAATCTCAATAATTTATTTCCAATTATTTCCTATTACCAATTTCCAAACAATATTTCTAGCGTTGAAAAAGATGTCGCTGGATGTTCTTTAGTTAGCGGAAGAAGCATTATAAGTTTCGATGAGAACGTAAACACAGAACCAGATCCCACAGAAAATATAGAAATTGGAAACTATGTATTTGGTACTGGCATACCAGTTGGATGCAGAGTAACAAAAGTCATTCAACAATCTTCAATAGAAGTAAGTCCTACACCAACAACAACTGGAACAGTAACTCTAACATTTGTAAATCATCGTGGTTTGGTATCATATGGAATTGGTGATGTTGCAAATAATAATGTTACAAACATTACAGATTCATTTAGTCTTACAGATATAAAGACAAATCAAATTCTTTTATCTAATGGACTTTCTTTTACATATAATGACGATACTATAGGAGTACCTGGAAGTACTGCAGATGGAAAATTGATACAAGAATATGATGGATCTCAAATCATATTAAAAAATACAGATACACCAGCAGCAATCGGCAATCAAAAGTTTTACATCTACCAAACTTCTGGATTGAATAGTGATGGTCTTGATTTCTTCTGTCAAGATGCAGTAAAAACGAGACTACTTGCAACAAATAATGATACAACTTCTGATACTGTTATTTTACAAGTAGAAGATACATCAGAAATATCTTTGGGTGATTATGTACATGCTTTCCCAACCATAAATTACGGTACTAGATCAGATGGATCTGTAACCGAAACTTTTAGCAGAGTTCAAGTAACTGAAATTGACGTAGCTGGAGTTCCAAATACAGTAAAGATAACAAGGACTGTCGGAACAGGCGCAGCTTTATTATCTGGTTTAGAATACAATCCAGACAAAATAAAAAATATAGTATTTACAACTTCAGATATAAACAAAGAAGTTTGTTTTAGACCAACCGATACTTCACCACCATTTAGTGCAAACTCCACAGGTCTTACAACACCAAATGATGTTTCATTTGTTGATGACTTTACAAGTAATGGTGGTGGAAATTTCAATCCAGATTCAACCATCACATATTCAGATTTGAATATAGTTACAAACGAAAATAATTTATATCTCATAAACCCTGCTATTGACAGAGTAACAAAGTACATACCAATAACAGATAGCACGGGTACAGAGTATTATATTATGATGGGAGATGATCCTACAGAACCAATAACATAATCAAGTAGAAGCTTCTGCCAATAATATATTATATTCTTCCCCGTTTATAATAACGGGTAATTTATGAGTGAATTTGGCAGCGATACCAGCAGGGAATAAAATATATCTACCAACAGGCAGACTAGGATTTTCTGGATCAAAATCAGTTGCATTTTCAGGGATAGATCCAGATCTATATAAATCTTGAATCTCTTCTATAGTAATGCAACCAGTAGCAGAAGCATCTCCTAGAATAAGATTTCCGATGCTTGCTTCTTGTTGAGTTGGATCGCTAATTGTTGCAGCAGAGTATTCTAATACCCCACCATTCAATTCCCAAGGAGAACTATTATCAGAAAAAGATCTTAGTTTTGTCACATTATCTAGAGAAGAACTAGGGTCAATAATAAAAACTCCAGGACTAGCATCAAAAAATAGTTCTTCTGTGCCACTAATAAAATTATCTGGGTCAATAGTTCTCAAAGCACCTTCTAGTTTTATTGGATTCTCATTAAAAGTATTACTCAAAGATCTCACATACTTCTTAGACTTGAAGAAATTTCCAGAGTCTAAGATAGATTCTAACCTATCAAAATTTTCGTTGAAAGTAGAATCAAGTATGCCAAATCCATAAACAGGTCCTGTTCCGCCATCAGTATCTTCAAATCTAGGTTTCACTAAATTCAATATGTTGTCTTGCGTTACAGAGTTATCTCTGACAAAGACTATAGGATAATCTATAGTAGGAGTGGTTGATATTGATATCGGAAATACTAATTTTGTTCTTTCATAAAAAGAAGTCAGTTTGAATTCGTTGATGTTGTTTGAAAAGGCAATAAAATAGTCTTGAGAATAAGCGAGAGGAGACGGAAGAGTAAACAATTCACATAAACAGTAAGGGTATCTATCAGTAGGATCAAAACTTCCAAGGGGACTATTCTCCTTGAATACATCAGAATAACCAGTACTAGTAACATTTAGACTGGTGGTAGTTGGGACACTAAGTATTCTAAAATCTTTTCCATTAAAAAATTCAGCTACACCGCCACCAAAAAAAGAATCCTCTATACGTAGAGTTTGAGTTATTGCAATTTGAGATGATGTAATTCCATGTCCAATATCAAATTGCAAAGTGAGAACATCAGTAGATACATTATACTGTAAATCTGTAATTTTTCTTGCTGCTTTTACTCGTACTTTATCTCCATTTCCATAACAAGATATCAAATCAAAAGTAAAAGTATTTTCATTAGTAATAGAAAATCCAGGTTCATTTACTTTATAAATGATGCTACTAGTGTTCTTTGTATTTCCAGAAAATATAGACAGGTCGGTTGATATGCTACCACCTGCAAGGTTGTTTATTGACTTGACTCCATCAATTGTTTCAGAAAGATTGAACCTCCTGACGTAACCTTGATTAACTGAAAGTGCCATTAGCTATTTACTCCTATTGACCATCCAACTTGTCTTAATAATTCCGCTGCAGCAAATCCAGTAAACACAGCAGTATTCTGTCTCTGAGTAATGCCATCAACATCAAAGAATATATTTCCAAGAGCAATATCACCAGCAGAATTTTGGAATTGAATAATATTAGGGGTTCTCAAAGTCTCTCCACTCAAGAATCCAGAACCACCATTATTTATTTGAGTGATGGTATAAGTTGCACTATTATAAAAAGTTAGTTGAACATCTACTACACCAACTTCCAGATCATAATTTTCTGGTCCAGAATATCCAAGATCAGATGCAGAAATTACAATTGTGTCTCCAATCTGATAACCACTACCTCCAGATACTAAACTTATAACAGTTATTTCACCATTAATATTACTCTCAACTTGAATTTGTGCTCCAGATCCAGAAGACTTAGTACCACTATCAGTAAATATAGAATTTATTGATGCCGTATAAGCCCGAGCTGGATTGCCAGGAGAAGTAAACGTTTCTGCTAGAGCAGTTACTATTCTCTCAGTAGTATCAACCGCAACCTGAACCGTTGCAAAAGCTCCTACACCATCACCAGCAGCACCATTATAAGCAAGAGAAACAGAAGGGTAAGTTTGACTGACAGGAAAATATCCTGCAGGAACACTTCCACCTACAGACCCTAAGGATGTAATGTTTCCATTTACAATTGTTGGATCAGCAGGATCTGTAAGAGAAGAAATAATTCCAGAAATTGTAGGGAATGGAGTTGGAGCAGAATTGTTTCCACCCCTCAAGTTTACAGATACCCCTCTTCTAGGGAAAGCTTTATAATTATCAACCAAATCAAACAAAATATTGTTGACTGATTGCTCAGAAAGATTGTTTACAGAAATATCTAACTGCCTAAGTCTAGATAGTCCAGCGAAACCAGAAACATATCCAGTATAGTTATTATTATTCAACGAAAGTATCTCAACGTTGGGACAAATTTCAGTAAAGTCGGGAAGATTGCCACTCAAACTATTTGAAGATAAAAATAGTTCTAAGAGTCCAGGAAGATCACTTGTCTGAGATATTAGTGTTATATTGTTTGATTCATAATTGATATAATTCAAAGAAGTTTTTTGTATATACTCAAGTGTTCCAGTAAAATTATTGTTTTGTAATTGTATTCTTCGGAGATTGAATGCAGATGCAAAGCTCGGAACATTACCAGTCCATCCTTGACCATCACTTCTAACATCCGTGAGACTAATAGCAGCACTAAGGTCTGGGAAGTTTCCAGTAAATCTTCCTGCTCCAAATAGGTATAGAACTGAAAGAGTGTCTTTTACAGGAGTGAATGTATTTGGATCAATAGGTCCAGCAAAATTTTCATTATCAACACTCAATAAAAATGTAGATACATTAGTAGAGTCCTGAAAAGTATCTTCATAAAGACATTTAGGAGATTCCCCCGGAGGTAGTCCTGGTCTTCCTGCTATCAATCCATTACATCTACGAAGATCTATTCTCTGCAGATTAGAATTATTAGCAAACTTCGGTATATATCCAGAGACACTAGAAGATTCCAAATCAATAGAAGTCAAAGATTGACAACCAGCAAAGACATAATTTGCATCAGATACACCTGGATCTGGATCTGTACCATCCCACCCAATATAAAATGATCCAAAATTAGTATTTGCACGTGCATCAATAGAAGAAAGAACACTTCTATTTTGTAAATTAGGACATCTCAGTCCAGTACGAGATATAGAAACAGTTTCTATGTTTTGACTTGCGATGCTAAAATTATTATCAATAAGTCTTGGGTTATTAGAGAGATTTAGATTTACAAGAGATGTAATAGTTTTTACTGTAAATTGTCCTGCTCCTGGAGATCCAAAAGATCTAAAGTCATTATCATTTGCATTAAATGTTCTTAGAGAACCTTGAGCAAAGAAAGGCAACTCACCATCTACATTAGTACTATCTGGATAAAAGTATGGACTTCCAGATCTTTGAATATTAAGTGTTTGAAGATTTGCAAATGGTACAAATATACCTTGCTCAATTCCTCCTTTGAAAGATCCTCTTATACTCAGAGATTTCAAAGTATTTGGCAACTTAGCAGTAATATTAGCATTCAATCTTCGCTCATCGGAAATACTAGAGTTGAAAAATTGATTATTGTTTATACTAAGTGTTTCTAAGCTTGGACTAAACTCATTAAAATCTGGAAAATCTGTTAGTCCATTATTGTCAAAGATAAAAATTTTAAGATTTGATAATACTACTTTCGGAAGTTCTCTAATATTATTATTAGGAATACTCAGAGAAGTTATTTTAGTAGGACTATAGTATATTTCAATAACTCTTTCTGCGCTGAAAGGTGAGGTGTATTGCAATCTAGAAGAAGTATCTTCTCCAAAATCTGGAAAGTCCTGATCTCCTCCTATGCCGTCAGTTCTGTATATTCTCCAACTTACTTTATTACCATTATCATCTGGAACGAATCCAATAGAAGCATCAAAATTTCTAAAGAAAGATTTGAATCTCAGAGGTATTCCTTTCATCGCATAGATGTATCTAATGTCACGCTGACCAGCAGGAATAGTAGGATCACCAGTATCAGTAAGCACTCCAAGATCAATCTTTATTTTATGAGTTGGAATTTCTGAATTGAAAACTTTTCTAGATGCAGTTGCCCTAGTCTTTATTTTTCCTACTTTTAGTTTACCAGAAATTGATACATCAGCACCGTAAGAAATAGTACTTCCAATAGTACTCCAAGAACTAACTCTTGATGTAGATATGTCACCCCACTTTAGAACTGGTGTAGACCCTCCAAAGTCGGTATCCAAAACTTTATATCTAAATGCAGTTGCCGATAATCCGCCAGCAACAGTTAGATTGCCTCTAAGTTGAAAATCTGCTCCACCAGATAGTGTTAGACTATCATTATATGTGTCTACATCACTAGTATACCTATCAAATAGTTTCCATATTGGTTCATCCAATCTAGAAATTGTTTGTAAATCATCCGAATCAAATCCAGCATCAGAAATTCCTCGTATGATTTCTAGGTCTTCCTGATTTATCCCAAGATTCCTCAGCGCCGTCCTTCTGTTAACAACATCAGTCAACGATACAGGAACTGCTAAACCAAAAACTCTGTTATTTTTAATAGACATGCCTTTACTGCTGCTCTATGTAATTTAATGTTGATTGAACTTGCACAGAATTATTTTCTTTAGATGTAGCTAGAATAAAATATGCTGTAGTATTTAGAAGATCTGGAGTAATTGCTTCCTTATTATAATCAAATATATTCTTCAAAGAAAGTGTTTTTGTCCCTTGACCGACATATACTTTATCAATTATCTCATATGGTCTTATTTGAGATTGATTTTGCACATCAACTAATGCAGAAGACAATCTATTTTTATCAATAAAGTTTGGTGGTATATCAGTTAGATTCCCAGTAGTAGTTTTAGTGTCTCCTATTGGTCCAACCGCAATATTATCATTAGAAACAATCATTCCATTAGAAGAAATCCAATTTGGGTTATATGAATTCGTTACTTGTCCAATTTCTTTTATAACTGCTCCATTAATAGCTGCACTATCTCTCATTTCTATAAAGAAATAAAGAGGGAAAGGATTGAAGTTGAAAGTTCTAGTTACAAGTTTTCTGAAGGTTTCTAAAGAAACAGGAACGTACCACAAGGTAACAGGTGTTGCAGTATCCTGCGTTTGTCCTGGAAGATTAGTACTCAATTCAATTAATTGATAATCAATTCTATTACCTTCTTCATCCACATCATTATAAGATATTGCATTTGATGTGAAAGTCACTCCCGATCCAATATCAGGAGCTTGATCACTTCCTGTAGGATCAGTTGGATTAAAACCAACTTCTGCGCCTATAACATCATAAGTGAATGGGAAAGATCCTTCCGTTCTTATGTACCAGTTGTTAGCATCAAAACTAGGGTAATTTGTAGTAATACTATCATTTGGCAATAATTCACTACCACGTATTTGGTCACAAACAAAGAATTGTGCTGGATTTACGGTGATATTCAGGAATGAACATATTCCCGTATTTGTTCCTACTGGACGAGGAATTCTATAGTCAACTGTAAATGGTCTTATTCTACCAAAAGAAGTTTCACCTGCTTCAAATCCGTCAATATCTCTAAAGATACCTTCACTAAAATACTCAGCATATAACTTTAGATCATCAGTTAGTTGTTTAGGATTATTCTGATTATCAAACCATTCAATCCCACCACTACCATCAGACTGCGGTCTTAATGAAGTAACACCAATTCGCCAGTCTGCTCCATGACCTCCAGCATATATTCCGCTATCATTATTAAATGTAGAAAGAAATAATATATTATTTTTTCTACCACTTACAGGAATTGGCGATGCCACTATCTTATCATATTGAGATAATCTTCCAGGGAATTGTATTGGTGTTGGTACTACTGCAACAGATCTTCCAGCTGGTATTTTATACAAAGATGGAAGTTCTCTTTCTATCTGATATAAAATAGCATTTTTTGTTTGTGTTCCTGATACTTGAGTGGGATCTGTAGTAGTGAGATTTGCAATCTTATATCTATCTTCTTCTCCACTTATTTGTATCAAAGATTCTCCAGTAGTATCAAACTCACCAATATAAGTATTCCACACTCGTGTTGCAATCAATTTAGCAAAGTAATCTTTCTGCAAAAATACTGGTTGGATTTCAATATCACCAGAAACAGATCCAGTTAAATTATTACTTAGTGTTATTTCATTACCAATAATAGAAACGATGAGTGTATCTGTTGGTATTGAAGTATTATCTCCATCAGGATCTACGATATCACCCTCACGCAAATACTGCACATCATCTAATGTAATAGTGTTTGTAGTTGATGCAGAAGCATTCTTGGTTAGTTTTGGTAGTTCAACCTTACTCCTATCTACTGCATCCCCCAAAGGAGGATTTTTGAATAGTCTTATAGATCCATTTACTTCAGAGTTTACATTTGGTTGATAAGTATATCCAAATCCAGGACATGATTTACATTTTACTATTGACAATTCAAGTAGTCCTTCTGTATTTACAGATATCTCTCTAGGGAAAATTAGTTTTTTATTCTTTACTAAGATACCCAAAGGATTTAGAATACCACTCTTTGGTTGTATTGAAACAAGAGATGTAGATCTTTGAACTCCAGCAGTTTCAATAGGTGCTGTCTTTACATCAGATGTAGCGGTGTTTACCGATATAGTTCCCTCATCTCCACCATCAATATAGCAACTCGTTCCATACTTATAAATGAATTGTGGAGTTCTTACGTTGAAGAAGTCATCAATAGATAATTTATATTTGAATTTATAGTATGGATCGCCCATACATGGTTCTCCAAGTTTGTTTTCAATAACAAACCTATGAAGTTTTACCCATCTTGCTTCACCATTTTCAATAGGAACGTATGCATAGAATTGAATACCAATAGCACCATACCATCCGAACTCAATCTTATACATGGTTACTTTATCTGCTTCCCAGAAGTATCCACTAGGACCATTACCATTTAGAGGATCGCCATTCCAATTATCTCTACCAACAACAATCTCATATACCTGTTTGTTTTCAATACCAGTAAACACAGTATTATTTT
>Ga0070751_1002639_pt1 | contig 10173 bp, 19 predicted proteins | sample VirMetDEL_Aug_28_FD_78514 | JGI IMG/M metagenome (GOLD analysis project Ga0070751, IMG submission 78514) | Aqueous microbial communities from the Delaware River and Bay under freshwater to marine salinity gradient to study organic matter... | ecosystem: Environmental > Aquatic > Marine > Coastal... | reverse complement strand
AGAGCAGAAACACTGGAAGTCAATATTAAAAATGTTAGTGGTGGCAACATAGCAAAAGGCACACCCGTTCATCAAATAGCAAGTAGTGGTGCTGATACATTAAATGTTATTCCAGCAGATGCTAGTAATGCCGCAACTATGCCTGCTCACGCAATAGCAGGTGAAGATTTAATAGATGAACAAGAAGGTAGAGGTATTATCTCAGGTAGAATAAGTGGAGTAGACACAAGTTTATTCCAACCAGGTGACACCATATATGTAGCAGTAGGAGGCGGATTTGCCAATGTTGCTCCTACAGGCGAAGCAAACCTCATACAAAACTTAGGCACAGTCACAAAAATAGATGCCTTAACAGGAGGAGGTGAAGTATTTGGTGCTGGTAGAACAAATGCCACACCAAACTTAGATGATGGCAAGTTTTTCTTAGGAAACGCCGCAAACCAAGCCGCAACATCAGACTTTACAGATGAAGCAAATAGTGTAATACTTAACTATAGTGGTGATATAACTGCTATGAACACAGCAAATGCTGTTTCATTTAACGGTAATATATATGGTAGTATAGGCAATATAACAACGGTAAATGCCACAGATGTAAACACTACAAACGCAGATATAACAACAGCAACGGTAGATAACATACATTTAACGCAGTTTGATGAAACTGTTATAGATTTAGGCACTACAAATGGTGATATCAGTAGTAGTTTAGATGTAAGTTTAGGAACAATATTCCAAGTCACAGCAAATGGTAATATCACAATCAATAGTATGGCTAATGCTGTAGCAGGAACAAGTGCCACAATCGTTATTACACAAGACGCAACAGGTGATAGATTATTAAGTAGCACAATGAAGTTTAGCAGTGGTGGATTCAAAACATTATCCACAGCAAATGCTGACATAGACATTATGAGTGTGTTCTATGATGGTAGTACATATTATGCTACTTTAACAACAGGATACGCATAATGCCATTTAGTGCTAGACAGGGTTTCTTAGGAGCAGGAGCCATTCTGGACTGGGATACCATACGAGCACCACAAGTGGATTTCTATTTGAAATATAATGGTGAAGCCACAGGTCCTGTAAAAATATTTGACAATGAACAACCCCCTGATCAACTACAACAAACAGAATATTATGCTGTAGCAAGTCTTCTTTTAGCAGACACAAAACAGGATGATGCTCCATATGGTTATGATCAAGGAGACACAAAACTTGATTCCAGTGGTGGCACATTATGTTGGATACCCTATGATGGACCAAACTTTCTGTTTGATAGGCAAACAACCGGCGCACCAAATATGGCTTTAACATCTTATGGAACAGCCACACTTGCCAAAAGCGTGACTGCTAGTTTGGGACCAAAAGATGGCAAAGTGTATGCTTTTCCATTTGATGACAACTATGTGAGAATATATGACCCTGCCACTGATAGTGTGGAAACACAAGACTGGGGTATAGATATGAGTGGTGCTGGAACTTATGCTGTGAGTCAAGCAACCACTACAGGCAAAATATACGCATTTGGTGGCACTGCTGATCACGTCTTAATATTAGACACAGTGGCCAACACAGCAGTCACAAGCAACTTTAGTGGTTTATATGATACCAGTAATACTTCAGGAAAATATACCACAGCAGTATTAGGCACTGATGATAAAATATATTCTCCAAACAATAACGGTGCCGATGTGGGTTGGTTAGTTATAGACACTGTGACAAACACAGCAGAAATACAAGACTGGAGTGGCGCGGCAACACCAAGTCATAAATCTGCTTGTTTGGGTATGGATGGTAATATCTGGGCGGCGCCTGGTGGAACAGATGACACTTGGACAACAATAGATCCCAGTAGTAATACAGCAAGTAATGTAGCACAAACAAGTACATTTACAGCAAATGGCTGTGACGGTTGTGTTAGTCACCCAAATGGAAACATTTATGTTTGTGATGGACAAAGCATATTTGAGTTTAATCCTGTTGATTATACTACTACAGAGTTAAGAAACTTATCAGACCAAACATATACATCACCCACAGTAAAAAGCAGAATAGGATGGGGACTTGATATAAATCAAGCAAATGTAGAAATATACTTTACACCTCAACTTTTAGCACAGGGTGCCACAGGTGGTGCTACTTTAAGCAGTGATGGAGCACTTACACAAAGTAAACATTATTACAACTGGTCAGCAATGGCAATATCACCATACTTTAATAAGAAATAATATGATATACTATAGATACGAACTATCAACAGGCAAAAATATGGGCTGGACTGAAACAGAAAATGACAGATCAGACTGCGGATATACTGATATCCAACCACCATCAAGACATCCATTTAATGAAGGTGTTAGATGGACAGGAACAGAATGGGAAATATTACCAATGGAAGAATACAATGCCCTATAGGAGAATACAATGCCAGTGATTAAAAAAGCAAAAGGATACTACTGGGGCACCAAAGGGCCCTTTAAGACCAAAAAGAAAGCACAAGCAGTGGGTAGAGCCGCTTATGCTAGTGGATACAAAAAGAAAAAATAGGAGAACAATATGGCTACTACAAGTGCTGGTGTAAGTGAACTATATACACCCATATTAAGAAAAACAAAAATAGTTAAAAAAGGTCGTAGCACCGTTATTACAGGACCAAAAAAAATAAAAAGGAGTAAATAATGGCTAAACATATGAAAAAGAAGAAAGGTGCCAAAAAAGGTAGCAAAAGAGGATAAAACTTGGGTCGAATACTTTACAAAGATTCGTAAAGTCTGCCCCTGGAGTTATAACTCAATGGATAAAATATTAGTTTGGGAATCACCACACAACTGCTTTAATACAATAAGAAAACTTTATTCTTCCACCAAGTTCGAAGCATTTGTGTATACATTCCCAGAAAAATCAGCGGAGTGGCTGGAGTCACAATGTGTGTTGCTTAACGATAGTGCGTTGTGTGAAGAGTGGCTCTGGTCCCACCCTGACGCTGATAGTGGAGATGGAAATAGTACACATATCGGCTGTTTAATACAACAAGACAAACAAAAACTGAGCGAACTCAGAGAACAAATAGGATATAATGATGAGTAAAGATGAACTATTAGCATACGCAGATGTAAAAGTGCGTGAAGCAGGTTTAGGTAAACAAAGTGACTTATCAGTATTTTTCGAAATACTGGAAAACAGAATAACCTCAACTGAACAAATAGATGAGCATTTCAATGGCTAAGCGTATTACAACAGAACAACTACATAATGAAATAAAAGTTATCAAAGAGAACCATTTGGCTCATATACACGATTGTATACACAGGCTTGAAGCAGATGTAAAATACAATAGACGATTCTTTACAGAGCGTATGGACAAACTGGACAGCAGAATATACTGGATACTGGGCACAATAATAGCAACACTGGCCACAGTAATAGGAAGTATGATAGTATAATGCCAGTTCCACCAAAGTCAGTCAGAGATGCCGCAAGGAGAGGTTTAGAAGCCAGAGAAAAAGCCACTGCCAGTAATAAAGCAGGAACTCCAGTGGGCATAAAAAGAGCAAATGATTTAGCCAGGGGGGCAAACATAAGTGTAAACACACTTAAAAGAATGCGTAGTTATTTGGCAAGAGCCAGAGACAACTATGAAAGAGCAAGAAAAAAGGGTCTAACAGCAGAAAACAGCAAAGCCATACAGGCATATTTATTATGGGGTTCAACAAGTGCTCGTGCTTGGGTAGAACGAGAACTCAACAAGTTAGACTAGTGTAAATCTATTACCCTGTTTTTCCAACACAATATCACTTTCAGTTAAATCATCCTGTTGTGCCTTAACAGCAACAGCAGTCATTCTTTTGAAACTTATGGGTAAAAATGTTTCATTTTGTCCTTCAATGGGACCCAGTCGTCTGTTATAACCTATATCCTGTTGAGTCATTATTTTGTCTCCCTTAGCATTATAGGGCAAACGCAACAGGGTGTAAGCACAATGAAAGAATATTTCCAAATCAGCAAGTTGTTTTTCAGTTATTCTGTGATATCCACCATCTCTGCTACGATTTCTGTAAAATCCGCAGGGTATATCAATCAGTCTATTCATTGTGAGACTTACACCATCTGAACTGCGATAATGATCGCCATTTTGTTTATATGGCTTAAAAAACAAATCCAGTTTGCTTGTGAATGCGGATTGTCCGTGCCAACGGGTTATATCCAGTGCCAGATCTCTGGCCCAGTTAAATAACCATTGCTCCGTATCCACAAACACACCCGGATAGTTTATACTTTCAAAAGGCCGACATTCAATCCAGCCCTCTGACAAGTGTTTTGTGTCCAGTGTATAGGGTATAACCATAACAGGATAATCCTGTTGATTATTATCCACAAAGTTAAATCTGGATTGTATTTCTATATCACTGCGAAAATGTTTTGTTTTGGTTTTAGAGGGTATTCCTAGGGATTTCTTACTTAGACTTATTCGTTTTGGCATTTTTTTCTCCTGTTCTATATGACTTGTGATTTATAATATAGTTTATACTCTTGTATGACATTCCATACTTTCTGGCCAACTTCATCATAGTGATGTCTGTGTTGGCATAATCCCATCTTATTTTTTCAGCAACTTCAAGACCCCTATGAGTGCCGTGTTTGGGATTGTGTTCTATCTTATCCAAATGATTTAGTTTGAAATAACTTGCTCTGTCTGTGTAATCCAAATGATCAGGATTCACGCAGGATTTATTACCACACTTCTGAAACACACAGATATCAAAACTTATATCAATACCTTTATAGTGATACAAACTGAAATGATGAGCATACTGTAGCACAACATCGTTCTGCCAGTTATACACAAAATACAAATGATTTTGAATGTGGTCTTTATTAAAATGCCAACATCCATTATCTAAAACTTCTGTTTTCCGCCAGAATCTTTTCAGTACATTATCAGTGTATTCTGCTTGTGTGTTAAATCTTGTTTTGGGTGTTAAACCTGCCATATCTAATCCTTTTCTACTTTACAACATTATTTATCATATTTAGCAAAAAAACACAAAAAAACAGGTAAAAAAAAGGCCCAATCTGGATAAAACTGGGCCTTTATATTCGATAAAAGGATCATCAAATAAATGATAGTGTATAAGGCTCTGTAAATACGAAGTGCGATAGCACTATCCTGGATTTTCATTTATATGGCACAAATGTTCAACATATCGGGTTAGACCTTTTAGATTGAAATGAGCCTTATACAATAGTATTTATGTGTTTTTCCTTATTTTAGTCATTTATCCGGTGTTCTGTATAAATACAAATGGATAAAAAGGCACATTTGATGACTAGAAAGCAGAAAAAACACTATAACAAACTGATTAGAGAAGCAAACATTAAGAGAAAGCGTCTTCTTCAAGCAAAGGGCACACATATGACTGTGCCAAAAGATTTAAGTGGTCCTGAAAGATGGGCGTTGGTTGAACAAATAACAAAAACCAATCACACCAATCACACCAAAGACACCAGAACACTGACACAAATAACTGCTGAACAGAAAACAGATATGGCTAAATCATATAACACACATCAAGGCAAACAGATAACCAAGGCTCATACAACACATTACATAACAAAACAAGATTACAGAAAACTTAAAAGCATTTAGGGAACTCACCATAATGAGTAGTGGAAAAGGCTGGTTGGAATGCTCACAGCACACTTAAACAAACACTATGAAGATGCGTCATAGGAAACAGGTGTAAAACAGACACATAATAACCCTGAGTTGTGTCTTATGCTATTAGCATAGTCGGAGAGCGGTTGGAAAAGTCCAGAGTCCATACACATACTGTTAAAATACCGCCGGGTTTGAAAGGCTTAGAAACTCACATAAAGTTTTTTCAAAAAACCTCCTGTTATAGGGGGTTTTCTTGACTTCAAAATCTACATAAAGTCATATTAAAAAATATAAACACAACAACAACTACACGAGTGAAACGAGTGTTTGTGTTGTGTTTCTTGTGATTGCGTTAGCAATCGCAAGAGCAATATGTGATATGTCTTTGCTTCGCAAAGCCATAAAAACACACACATCCACAAGTGCTATCGCACTTGATGTCTGGTGTGTTTTAGTTTTTTCGTATATAAACAACAAAAAGCCAAGATCTTCACGATATGTGCTGTTATGACTGATTTTCCTGTAAATAACAACACAATGACAAAACAACAACTGATTGACAGATTATGTAGTCCAGCATATATGGACACTGACAAACTACACTGGGCAAGAAACATACTGATTGAGCAGAAAACAGAACCCACAAAACAACAAATCAACACAATGAATCAGTTGATGACAATGAATATGTTTGAACAACGCAAATACATCATATTCAATGACCGTTTAATGATCACACCCCAAAAACAGCAAAACTGGTGTATTAGGGATGGCAAATGGCAAAAAACACACAGAAAATATCCCACATCGTATAAATAAGAGTAGCAATACAGTTTAATAAACTGACAAACACCAGTAGCAATATGGAGTGAGCAGATGACAGATCCCAATAAATCAGAATCCAACACAGAAAAATACACCGTTAAAAGAATAAAACAGGGCGAAAAAACTGTGACTGGCAGAGTTGTGGGCAGAAACAAAACTGTTATTCCAGAGGAAGATTTCTTAAACTTGGCCAGACTTCATTGTACTTGGCAGGAAATAAGTGACTTCTTTAATGTGCCTGTTCAAACACTGCGTGATAACTTCTGGGATCTCTGGCAACAGGGACAGAGTGAAACACGTCAAAGATTGAGAAGAGCACAACTGGATTTGGCACTTAAAGGTGATCGTGTGATGTTGATATGGTTAGGTAAACAGATTTTAGGTCAAAGTGAAACACCCGTCAACACAGATGAAAACCGTGTGTTGCCCTGGAACGAACGAACAGAATCGTAAGACCTGTCGCTGGGATATATGGGGATATCATCAAACACCAATCCCCGTCACTACTCAGCACAGGCAACCCTTAAGGAGGATATACAGTTATGAAACTACCAGAAAAAACAAAATACATATCAAAAGGCATCAACACAATGGGACTCACAGGCATCAGTGTGCTGTGGGCAGTTATGTTGGATTTAATCACACCTTGGTGGTTGATTTTGGCAGTGTTATGTATTACAGCAGGTTATGGCAGTGAAGTAAGAAACACAGAAGCCAAATAATGAGACTCACAAAACCGCAACAAACTATCAGTGACAATCCCAGTCGTTTTAGAGTAGTTAGTGCGGGTCGTCGTTTTGGTAAAACATTCTTATCAATAAATGAAATAGCCAAACATAGTCGTTATCCAGGCAAAAGAGTTATATACATAGCACCCACATATAGACAGGCAAAAACAGCCATATGGCAGGATTTACTTGAACAACTATATGATAAAAACTGGATTAAAAAAGTAAATCAGAGTGAACTCACAATAACACTGGTGAATGGCAGTCAGATATTCATTCGTAGCAGTGACAATCATCAGAGTTTGAGAGGAAGTTATTATCACTTCGCAATATTTGATGAATGTGCCGATATAGCACCAGAAACTTGGTATCAGGTTATTCGTCCCACATTAAGTGACACACAGGGCTCAGCATTATTCATAGGCACGCCAAAATCCAAAAACTGGTTCTATGACTTGTGGTGTAATGCTGGTGCTGAACAGGACTGGGCCAGTTTCAGTTATACTACACTGGCCGGTGGTAATGTTGCTCCAGAAGAGATAGAAGCGGCTAAAAGGGACTTAGGAGAGAAAGAGTTTGAGCAAGAGTATTTGGCGGCATTCGTCACATATAGTCAAACCGTATTCTACGCATTCTCAGAACAAAATATGCTGAAAGCACCTGAAATATCACCCAATCAGGCACTACACTGTTCTTTAGATTTTAATATTTCACCTATGAGTTGTGTGATATTTGCCAAAGGCAATGATGTTGATTATGCTATAGATGAAATCTTAATATGGGGATCAAATAGTTTTGAAATGGTTAAGGAAATACACAATCGTTATGGTGCTCACCGTCAATATTATGCTTATCCTGATGCCAGTGGAGCCAAAAGAACCACAAACAGCACAGGTTTAACAGATCACATAATATTTCAAAACAATGGCTTTAGGCTAATGGTTGATCCCAGCAATCCTCCAGTACTGGAAACTATAGGCAGTGTGAATGCTAGACTATGTAATCAAATGGGTGAAAGAAAACTATTTATAGATCCCAAATGTAAAAATCTGCGTGAAGCACTTATCAAACATAGTTTCAAAGAAGGCACCAGAATCCCAGAAAAGGGTGGTGCTACAGATTTCAGTCATATTACAGATTGTGTGAGATATTACATACACAAAACACGACCAATACAATCAAAACCTCAAAATAACTTTCCGGATACACAACCCAGACGACATCACGCAAGAACTCTATTTTAGATCCAGTGCCATCATATAGATATTCTTTTCCCAAGTATCCAACATAATACTGCTACAACTTTTCATAAAAGCATTTATTTTTTCCACACTATGTATGTCAACATTAAGGCTGTTTTGGCATATTTGGTGTTCAGGATAACGCAAACCAAACTCAAAACCAAAAGCATCTGATTCTGTGGCATCTGGATCAGCATAATATAAATCCAAATGACAATATGGTAAGTCTTCGTTGGGCTCACCAAACACCATAGCATTAGGTCTAACATCTATTATATATGGTGTCACTAGTTTATGGTTAGTTAAACCATATTCACCAAACAACCAAACGCACCAATGTGCTCTTTGTGAGTCTGTTAGACGGTTATAATATTCTTGAGTGTTTTCAGGATTCTTCATAATATTCTCACAATGTTGATCCCAGTTGTCCACACTCTGTTTTAAGTATGTGAGTATTATTCTGTCAGGATCTATTTTGTTCATAGTAAGGGCGGGCTGATTGATGTAATATATGCCAACTAGAGTAAGTTCAATCAGCCCTGTGTTATCAGTTGGAGTTAGAATATATAACCGATAACATAACTATTTATGATTATCCAAATCATAATCTGGTAAATCTTTATCTGATACTTTAATGATGTCTAAAACAGCATATTTGTCATTTTCATTAAAGTCATAATATTTTTTCAATATGTTTCTCATATCTTTAATATATATTATGCTTTCTGGAGAATCCACATAACTATCCATAAGTTTGATGTATAGTGATTCCCATAGTTCAGCATCCTGTTTGCTTATTTTCAATAATAAACCTTTGCTTTTTTCAGTATCATTATCTGCTGGATTATAATAGATGTCTGCTATGTAATGTCTTTTAGCAGAGTTGAAGTCTAATATTTTAGCCATTAAATGTCTCTCCTTTAATAACTTGTTTAACAAGATTATTTGTTCCTGAAAAATCCATAATATCCTGAACAATGTCTAAATCCAGTTCTCTACCAGCAACCGAAAATAATGCTATTGTTTGTTTGAAAGCCTGCTTTACCTCTTCTAAATCATTAAGATCATATGAGTCAATATAGTCAGCCTCCCATTCACCATCAATAACTTTATTAGCATATTCTATTTCAAAGTTAGACATCACAAACCTCCATATCTTTACAGGATTCATCTATATCCCTACAATATTTTAAGATTGTTTCTATACTTTTGGTGGTATAGACATTACCAATAATATACCCTCTTTGTATAAAATCTTGTATTAAAAGATCTTGACAAACTTGTAATCTGTTTGGTATTTCTCTTTCTGTGTCATACCACCGTCTTTCTGTTGAAGCATAATAACCTTCTGGCGAATGTATATCAATATGTAAACAAATCATTATACTTCCTCCTGTTCTGATGTTCTACCGGTTCTTTCTAACCAAAGAACAAAATCACTCTGTAGTTCTTCAGCAGATTCTTTTTTCACATACTGCTTAACACCATCAACTTCTATACTTGTATATTTGTCTGAAATATCTTGTGCTTCAAGATTCTCTCTGACAAATCTTGTGTAGTATTCTGCCTTTTGTTCATACTGAGAAACACAATCTCGCATTTGGTTATACTGAACAAGAGCAACATCATAACCATCTGCTGATACTTGATCAATATAGTGTTCCATTTCAGCAATGTTGGCTTTTAGTTGTGCTATAAGATCTTGATTATCTTT
>Ga0070751_1002628_pt1 | contig 10187 bp, 14 predicted proteins | sample VirMetDEL_Aug_28_FD_78514 | JGI IMG/M metagenome (GOLD analysis project Ga0070751, IMG submission 78514) | Aqueous microbial communities from the Delaware River and Bay under freshwater to marine salinity gradient to study organic matter... | ecosystem: Environmental > Aquatic > Marine > Coastal... | reverse complement strand
TTGCCATCAGCTTATGGGCGATATAAATACCTACTTTCCGAAGAGCAACGTATTTATCTGGGGCGACCCGGCTGGACAAAAGCGAGACGAGATATTCGAGGTGACAGCGTTTGAGCATATGAGGACGCTGGGCTTACGCGCACAGCCAACCGCGAGCAATGACTTTATGGTGAGACGAGAGGCTGGCGCTGCGCCCATGAACCGATTGATAGATGGCAAGCCCGGCCTTATCGTGAATAGGAAATGCACGCGCACCCGAAAGGCGCTTGCTGGCGGCTATCACTTTAAGCGTGTTGCGATGGGCGCCGGACAAGAGCGCTTTCGTGATGTGCCTAACAAGAATGAGCATTCGCACGTTGGCGATGCCTACGGTTATTTGATGATGGGGTCAGAGCATCGCAAGTTAACGCGAAACTCACACGGCAGTCAGCAGTTTAAGCAGATGCAAGCAAAGGTAGATTTTGACATATTCTAATTCATACAAACTACCAGAAGGTAACGTACTTATTAGCTTATCAGGTGGTAGAACATCTGCGTATATGTTGCATCAAATTTGCGTTGCTAACGATGGACTGCGTGATGATGTAGTTGTTGCTTTCGCTAATACTGGCAGAGAGATGGAAGGCACAATAGATTTCGTTAAAGAAATACAACATAGATGGGATGTAAATATTCGCTGGCTTGAGTATAGAAAAGCTAAACCAAAGTATGAAGAGGTGGGTCATAACTCTGTTAGCTTAGACGGACGGCCTTTCATGGAGATGGTTGATAGCACATCATCAAATAATTTTTTACCTAATCAAAATATGCGTTATTGCACACAAGAATTAAAAGTAAAGACAATTAAAAGATTTCTTGTTGGCATGGGTTGGAAGCGATGGACTAATACCGTTGGGATAAGAGGCGATGAGCCAAGAAGATTAAGAGAATCAAAAGACAATAGATGGGTTAACTGGTATCCAATAGCTGACGCAAAAGAAACTGTAAAAAATGTAAATTATTTTTGGGAACAGCAACCATTTGACCTAAAAATTATGAAAGGCTCTGGCAATTGCGATGGTTGTTTTCTAAAATCAGAGTCTACATTAGCTGCTATGTTTAGAGAGCATCCAGAACGTATGCAGTGGTGGATTGATATGGAAGAAAAAACAGGCGGTAAGTTTCACAAAAACAGAACATACAAATCTTTATCTGAGTTTGTTTCTCTACAAAGGGATTGGATTTTTGATGAGGATGCTTACCTTTGCCAAGCAGATGATGGGGAGTGTACGGGTTGACATATTCTAACAACCCTAGCGTGCGCTTGGTGCCGTTTCACTGGGCGCATCCGTTAAGTATGGATTTACGCGAGCATGACAAGGCGCACTTTCGCAATATCCCTGACTATATCGAGCGCCTCAAAGCATTCCAAGAAATGAAGACCGCATACACCGCAGTTTGTGGCAAAAATATGGCGTGCTGTTTTGGCGTTACGAGCCTTTGGGTTGGCGTTGCAGAGGCGTGGATGCTCACAACCTATCACGTTGAGCGCAATCCGATATCGCTTACTAGGGGTGCCATGCGCTACTTTAATCAGGTTGCTATCGATATGCAATTACATCGATTGCAGATAACGGTAGACAATAGCAATGTGCTTGCACTTCGATGGGCAAATGCGTTACAATTCAAACAAGAGGGCGTGCTGCAAGGGTATGGCCCAAACAAATCTGACCACACTATGTTTGCGAGGTTGTATTAATGGGTTTTCTATCACCAAAAGCGCCATCAATGCCAAAGCCTGACCCTGAGTTAGCGGCGGCACAAAAAAGACAAGAGGAGCGACTAGCTGCCCAAGAGCGAGACGAGATGATGCAGTTATCTGCACGTCAACGTGCTATGGGTAGTGGCGGTTATCGTCAATTATTATCACCAGTACGTGCCAACGCAGAAAAGGGCGTACAAGAAACTTTAGGAAAAGCATAATGCCGGAAGTAGTATCTAAGGACGGAAAGAAACGCACATTTTCATATTCTAAAAAAGGCATGGCGGCAGCAAAAGAATATGCGCGTCAGACAGGCGGTCGCATGAAGGGCGCATCCATGAAGACAAAAATGGCGAAGAAGAAAAGCTATGGAAAATAAAAAGAAAAAAGAGGTCTGGGATAAGAAGCGACCAAAGAGCCTTGGCAAGCCAAAGGCGTTAAGCGCAAAGCAAAAGCGCTCTGCACAGAGAGCCGCTGCAAAGGCCGGTCGTCCATATCCTAACCTAATCGACAATATGAGGGCAGCGCGTGGTAGCTAAACGCTTTCAGAATGCGGCTGGTGGTTTGAACGAAGCCGGGCGCAAGCACTTTAAAAAGACTGAGGGCGCCAACCTAAAGCGCCCAGTTAAGGAAGGCGTTAATCCGCGCCGCGTTTCTTTTGCGGCTCGATTTGCTGGCATGAAAGGCCCGATGAAAGATGAGAAGGGCAGACCAACACGCAAGGCGCTAGCTCTAAAAGCATGGGGCTTTGGTTCGGTAGAGGCAGCGCGTAATTTTGCACAAAGGCATAAAAAATCATGATGACACCAGAGCAAATAATAAAGCGCCACGAGTTAGCGCAAAGGCGTAAGGATAACTGGCGCCAGATATACGAGGATTGCTATGAATTTGCGCTACCGCAACGCAACCTGTATGACGGCTATTACGAGGGCGGTGGATCACCGGGTCAGAATAAAATGGTTCGCGTGTTCGACAGTACCGCGATAAATGCAACGCAGAGATTTGCTAACCGCATACAGTCTGGCTTGTTCCCACCTTACGGCAGATGGTGCCGCCTAGAGCCGGGTTCCGATATACCAGAGGAGCGCCGCATTGAAACGCAAGCGGTGCTAGACATATACGCAGATAAAATGTTTGCGCTATTGCGTCAGAGCAATTTCGACCTAGCGATGGGCGAGTTTCTGCTAGACCTAGCGGTAGGCACTGCCGTGATGCTCGTGCAACCGGGTGATGATATTACGCCTATTCGCTTTACATCTGTGCCGCAATATCTCGTCGCAATCGAAGAGGGCGCCCACGGTAAGGTTGATAACGTGTATCGCCGCATGAGATTAAAAGGCGAGGCGATATCGCAGCACTGGGCAGATGCAGAAATACCAGAGCGTATGCAACGCATGATAGAGGAAAAGCCAACCGAAGAGATTGAGCTACTTGAGGCTACTTGCTATATGCCAGACGAAGGAATGTATAGCTATCAAGTTATCTGGCCCGAAGGTAAGATTGAGTTATTACAGCGTAAGATGAAATCTAGCCCTTGGATTGTGGCGCGATATATGAAGGTAGCCGGTGAGGTCTATGGACGTGGGCCTCTTGTTACGGCAATACCTGATATTAAGACGCTAAACAAAACCCTAGAGCTATTACTCAAAAACGCTAGTCTCTCCATTGCTGGCGTTTACACGGCTGCGGATGATGGTGTCCTTAACCCACAGACCATACGCATAGCACCGGGTGCTATCATCCCAGTCGCACGAAATGGTGGGCCACAAGGTGAGAGCTTGCGTATGTTGCCTCGCTCTGGTGATTTTAACGTGTCGCAAATCGTAATCAACGACCTTAGAATGAACGTAAAAAAGATTATGTTGGACGATACACTGCCACCAGATAATATGTCGGCTCGCTCTGCCACAGAGATATCCCAGCGCATACAGGAACTCGCAACGAATTTGGGGTCTGCGTTCGGTAGGCTCATAACAGAAACCATGATACCGCTAGTATCGCGCATTCTATACGTTATGGATGAGCGTGGCATGATAGAAATGCCATTGCGCGTAAATGGGCTAGAGGTAAAGGTAACGCCGGTATCACCGATTGCACAAGCTCAGAACATGGGCGACATTGAGAAGATTATGCAATGGGTACAGCTATCTGCGTCGCTTGGCCCAGAGGGTCAGATGTCCGTACAGACTGCAAACATATCCGACTATGTTGCAGATAAGCTAGGCATACCGGCTGACCTACGCACTACGCCGCAAGAGCGAGCGCAGATGTTAGAGCAAGCACAACAGGCTGCTATGATGGCAGCGCAACAGCAAGGCATGATGCCGCCAGAGGGTGAACCACAAGCATGACAACAGAGGGATGGGATGGTCTACGCACAGTAGAGCCAGAATTACGTGCGACTAATCAAGATAATCAGGACGATATAGATAGACTATATCTTCGCGTATTCGCTAGTGAGGATGGTCAAGAGCTACTAACGCACTTGCGCTCACTAACGATAGAACAGCCTACTTGGTATCCGGGTGAAGATGCTTCACACGGTTTTGCTAGGGAAGGGCAAAACTCACTAGTTCGAGAAATCGAGCGCAGAATGAATAGAGCAAGGAGCTTATAAATGAACGAAGAAGAAGGGTTGATGGCCCAAGCGTCTCTGGAAACAGAGAGCGAGGACAACCAGCAACCAGAAGCTATTTCGCATTTACAACCACAGGATGACACAACACTAGATGATGTTACAGTTGCAAAAGAAGATGAGGAGATTGAGTACGAGCGCCCAGACTGGTATCCAGAGAAGTTTTGGGGCGATGATGGGCCTGACATCGAAAACTTGGCTAAGTCTTATTACGAACTGCAAAAAAAGTTCAGCCAAGGTAAACACAAGGCACCTGACGATTATGATGTTTCAATGTTTGCAGAGCATAACATCCCAGATGATGATACTTTATTTAACGAGTATAAGAGTTGGGCAAAGGAAAATGGTGTATCTCAAGACGCATTCGAGACGTTGGCATCAAAATTTATTGAGATGTCTGGTTCTAACGTACAACAGGCTGAAGCGTCGTATAAAGAAGAGTATGAAAAGCTAGGCCCGAATGCAGACCTAACCATTAAGTCTATGACCGATTGGGGTCAAAGCCTAGTACGCAAAGGCGTTTGGTCTGAGGCAGACTTTGACGAGTTCAAGATTATGGGTGGTACGGCTCAAGGTATTAGAGCTTTGCAAAAGGTGCGTAGCTATTATGGCGACAAACCTGTGCCTGTAGATATTGGCCCGGTTGATGGCCTACCGTCTAAGGAAGAATTAACCGCTATGGTTGGTAAACCTGAGTACAATAACGACCCGGCATATCGTGCCAAAGTAGAAAAATATTTCGACCAAATATATGGAACGCAAGACTACTCTGCAATCTAAGTGATAGCGCGGTTGCATACCGCGCTATTTTTATATATATTGACATTAACAGATACCTCACCTGAGCCTGTTACCCACGTTTGGGGGCGTGACGTATATGCCCAAGCAGCAGCCCGACAGGATACCTGTAGCGAAATTTTTGTAAAACAGTAACTTTTATAAGGAGTACGAGATGGCTATTGGCATTTCAAACGCCTTTGTACAACTGTTCGATGCGGAAGTTAAACAGGCTTATCAGGGCGCTCGCGCTCTTGCTGGCGTAACTCGTGAGAGAACAAACGTAGAAGGCAATCAAGTTAAGTTCCCAAAAATCGGTAAGGGAACAGCAACAGTAAGAGTACCACAGACAGACGTAACACCTCTGAACGTGACTTACTCACAAGTAACTGCAACAATGACAGACTACATTGCTGCTGAATATTCAGACATCTTCAGCCAACAGAAAGTAAACTTCGACGAGAGACGCGAATTAGTTCAAGTCGTAGGTGCTTCTATCGGCAGACGTATGGATCAGCTAGTGATTGACGCATTGAATGCAGCATCATCACCATCAACCGTTGCTACCTCAGTAGGTGGCGCCGGTACAAACCTAAACTTAGCTAAATTACTTGCAGCTAAAAAAGCATTGGACGCTAAAAACGTACCATCTGAAGGCCGTTGCATGATTATCCACGCAAACGGTTTATCTGCATTGCTTGATGAAACTGAAATTACTAGCTCAGACTTTGCATCTGTAAAGGCTCTAGTACAGGGTGACATTGATACCTTCTTAGGTTTCAAGTTCATCACATTAGGCGACAGAGATGAAGGTGGCTTACCATTACCATCAACACGCTCTAGCTTCGCATTCCACCGCGATGCAATCGGTCTTGGTGTTGGTATGAACCAGCGTTCAGAAATCAACTATGTTCCTGAGAAGACATCATTCTTGGTATCTTCTATGTTCAGCGCTGGCGCTATTGCCATCGATGACGAGGGCATTGTTAAAATCTCTAGCACAGAATAAGAAGGAGACTGAACAATGGCTTATAGCTCAACTGGTTTTGCAACAATAGGAGCAGCAAAGCGCGGAAACGCACCTTCTGTTTATTCCTATAGCACAACTGACGCAATCGCTGATGTGAACACAGAGGGTTACTTTAACGACCTATCTGACACATTAGAGGTTGGTGACTTAATCTACTGCGTAACCTCAACTGGCTCTACAGCAGTAGCAACATTGGTCTATGTTTTAACTAATACATCTGGCGTTGTTAACGTAACCGACGGCACAACATTAGCTAATACTGACACTGACTAATCCTAATCGGGGCAGCTTCGGTTGCCCCGGTTCCCCATTCTAGGAGACGCAGATGGCATCTGGCGATACCAAATTATCTATCTGTAACGATGCGCTCATTATGTTGGGCGCTCAAACTTTATCTAGCTTCAGCGATGGTACTGACGAGGCACAGGTTGCCGACCGTCTATATGACGATGTGCGTGATACATTACTGATGCAATATGCCTATAGCTGGTCAGTAAAAAAGGTACAGCTATCCCGGTTGGCAGACGCGCCTATAAACGAATGGAGATATAAATTTGCGCTACCTAGCGATATATTAGGCAACCCAAAGGCGGTGTTTAATGTTAGCGCTGTTAGCGCTCAATCAGTAAGAGACTTTGAAATTTACTCTGGTGGTCTTTACACAAACTTTGAGACTATCTGGATAGATTACCAGTTTCGCCCAGAGCCTACTATATTCCCACCATATTTTGTGCGCCTGTTAAAAACAGCGTGCGCCGCAGAATTTGCAGAGCCTATCACAGACCAGATAACCAAGGCAGAGTATTTTCATGCGCGTGCTTACGGCTCACCATCAGAGAGTATGCGTGGCGGTTTAGTGCGTGTTGCTATTAACATTGATGGTGCAGACAGACCATCGCAAACAATACAAGAGTTTCCAATTTCAGATATAAGGTTCTAGCATGAGCCGTATTATTCAATTACAGAATGATTTTACGAGCGGCGAATTAGACCCCAAGCTAAGAGGGCGCACAGACATACGCCAGTATTCGTCTGGCCTATCTACAGCACAAAACGTAACGATACAGCCACAGGGCGGCGCAAAGCGCAGAGACGGCACTCAGTTTGTTACTGCGCTAGATGCTGGCGCTGCTAATGCTGTTCGCATGGTGTCGTTTGAGTTTAGCGTTGACGATAGCTATATGCTCGTATTTACGCCCGGCAAGATGTATGTTTTTAAGGATAAGGCGCTAGTCACAAACATTAACGGCAGTGGTAACGACTTTGCTACTGTGTCTGCTCTTACTGCTGCAATACTGCCAGAGGTAAACTGGGTACAGTCTGCCGATACTGTTGTTATGGTTCACGAAGACCTAGAGCCTATTAAGATAGTGCGTGGCGGTAATGATGCGACTTGGACAATAAGCACTATAGCTTTCTCGCATATACCTTACTATGCCTTCACGTTAAATATAGACAGCCCACAATATACGATAACACCTAGCGCGGTATCAGGTAATATAACAATAACTGCGTCGTCCGTTACAACAGATAACGGCACGGCACAGGCTGGAACGACAACAACGATTACGCTAAAGGCCGCTACAAGCTATACATCTGACGACCAGTGTAATGGCCTGTCTATTCACTTAACTGGCGGCACAGGTTCTGGACAATACAGACACATAACCGATTATGATGCCACGACTAAGATAGCAACAGTTTACCCGGCCTTTGACCCGGCACCAGATGCGACAACACAATATACTGTAAAGGCATTTGGAGAGGATAGCGTCGAGGAGTATTTCGTTGCGAAAAATGGTTTTGGTCGTGCAAGAATTACCGAATATGTTAGCGACACAAGTGTAAAAGCATTTGTCGTAATACCTTTTTTTGACACATCTGCACTAACATCTAGCAGCTGGGAGCTAGAGTACGGATACGAAGAAGTCTGGTCTAGTGCAAGGGGTTGGCCTAGAAGCGCTACATTTCACGAAGGACGTTTATACTTTGGCGGATCCAAATCTAGGCCATCAACTTTATGGGGTAGCCGGGTATCTGACTTTTTTAACTTTGACCAAGGGCAATCTCTCGATGATGCGTCTATAGATGTTACGCTAGACACCGGCACATTTAATGCTATTGTCGATATATTCTCTGGGCGTAACTTGCAGATATTCACGACAGGCGGTGAGTTTACCGTGCCTCAGTCTTTGGGCAATCCAATTACACCTAGCAATATTATCGTAAAGCAACAAACTAGCTTTGGCATGAAGCCCGGCATTCGTTTGCAAAACGTGGACGGCGGCACGCTATACATCCAGAGACAAGGTCGTGCATTGCAAGAGTTCTTGTTTAGCGATGGCGTTGATGCGTATGCGTCTACTAAGATATCTCTGTTATCGTCGCACTTGCTAAAGACGCCAGAAGAAATGGCGGTGCGTGTGTCTACCTCTACTGACGAGGGCGATAGGTTGCTTATTGTAAATGCTGATGATGGCACGATAGCGTGCTATACGTTACTGCGTAGTCAGCAAGTAGTGGCGCCAAGCGAATGGACTACAGACGGTGAGTTCGTGAATATTGGCGTTGATATCGATGATATATATACCGTTGTAAAGCGCAACGTAAATAGCGCTGATGTGTATTACGTTGAGGTATTCGACGATACGCTGTTGCTCGATTGCGCTAAGACAGGTGGCGCCGGTGCATCTACAACCGTAGACCACTTAGAGGGTGAGACGATTAAGATAATACGTGATGGTATTCTTGAGGCAGACCAAACTGTACCGGCATCACCATTTACGATTACATTTGACCAAGCGGCGACATCTAGTTTTGAGGTTGGGTTGAACTTTACGCCTATAATTAAAACGCTACCAGTCGAGCCTAATTTAACAAGTGGGTCGCTAAAAGGATTTAAAAAGCGTATATTTGAGGTAAATGTAGAATTGTTTGAGACGCAGTCTCTAACGGTAGATGGTAAAGAGGTAGCGTTTAGGCGTTTTGGTTCTGGTGTATTGGACGAAGATATTACCGAATATACAGGGATTAAAACAGTAAACGGTATTCTAGGATACAGTTATGATGGACAAATCACGCTATCACAAACAGCGCCATTAAAAATGAACGTGTTAGCATTAGAGTATAAAGTGAGTGCCGGTCAATGAGTGCAAGCCCAGCAATGATATTACAAGGCGCATCTGCCATAATGAAGATGCAAGCAGCGCAAACGCAAGCTAAAGGTTTTGCGGCGCAAGCGTCTTACGCTAAGATGCAAGCCAGAAGCGAGATGCTAAAATACAAGCAACAGGGCGTGGCTGTATTGCGTAACTTGGTTCGCACACAGGCATCTATCAATGCCGGGGCTGGCGCTAGAGGCTTTGATAGCTACTCAGGCACACCATTGGGTCTAAGTAGATACGCCGCATCAGAGGCAGCTAACGAATATTTCTTAACACGCGAGGGGCAAACCATTGCGCTACGCACAGGCGAAATAAGAGCAGACCAATACATGAAGCAAGCATCCGCAGTAAAGCAAGAAGCGTTTATGTCTGCGGCATTTGGGTTAGGTCGTCAGGCTTATTCGCAAAGTCAATTAGGCGGGCAATTAGAGATTTATTGAGGAAGAGATGGCTGAGTTACCAAGATACAGACCACTAGGTGTTTCAATACCATCGATGCCAAGCGTCGATTATATTAGCGCGGCTAAAACAAAGGCCGGTGTGTTTGATACGGTATCTAACGCGTTAGATAAGATGTCTGAGTTTGCGTTTGAAAAGCAAAAGGCCAGAGTCGAGCTAGAGGGCGCCGCGTATGGCGCAGCTAACGCACCAACAAAAGAGCAGATAGATACAGCGAAGAAGCCTATATCTGAGATGATGCAGATAGACCCGACTACTGTATTCGGTGCTGCGGCTAAAGCGGCAGCGGCAGAGCAGATAGAGGGTCGCTTTTTAGTGCGTGCTGGTAGTGAGCTAACGCAGTTACGCATGGATGCAAAAGAAAATGATACTGCTATTGAT
>Ga0070751_1002613_pt1 | contig 10226 bp, 11 predicted proteins | sample VirMetDEL_Aug_28_FD_78514 | JGI IMG/M metagenome (GOLD analysis project Ga0070751, IMG submission 78514) | Aqueous microbial communities from the Delaware River and Bay under freshwater to marine salinity gradient to study organic matter... | ecosystem: Environmental > Aquatic > Marine > Coastal... | reverse complement strand
CTGGGCGCCACGCCGGCCGAGGGTGAAGGCATGCTCGTGGTGGGCGCCAATGCCTGGTTCCAGCGCATGGGCATGGCGCCGGACCACATGGCCCTCGCCGAGGCGATGCGTGCGCACGCGCCCAGTGCCGCCGACCACGCCGCGCTTGTGGCGACCCTCCACTACGCAGCGGATATCGATGCGCCGTGGGACGACGTCGATGGCGACGTGGAGGCACTGGTGCCGCAGTTGGCAGCGCGGTTCGGCTGAGCCGGAAGAACGCCCTACCCTTCGCTGCCGTCCTCGATAGCGGGCGTGCCGTGCAGCCAGTCCAGCACGTCCCGGTGCAGTTCAAGCGCCTGCGCCTCGGTGGGCGTACTCCACAGGCTATGCCGCATGCCGGCCACCTCCACGTAGCGGAAGGGAACGCCTGCCCCCTGCATCGCCGCGGCCAGCTGCCGCGCCGATGCCACCGGCACCGAGCCGTCGCGCTCACCGTGCACCACCAGCAACGGGGCACGCAGATCACGCAGGATGTTGGCCTCCACCGCGTCCAGGCGATTGGCCCAGACGGCGAACGTATTGGCCTCGCCCATCCAGTCCTTGCCCCGCACCGGCTCGGCGCGGATGGCATCCATCCTGGCACGCAGTTCCTGGCGGCACGTCGTTGGCGCGCCGTTGTCTGCGCACACCATGTCCTGCATCGACTCCGCCATCGGCACCCCGCCGCCGAACCCGATCAGTGCCACCGCCCTGGTCTGCGGCGCGTATGCGGCCAGCTGCGCACCGATCCGGCCGCCATCGGAGAAACCCCAGATCCACAGCTCGCCGTTCCACCAGGGTGCATGGCGGTGCAGGTACTGCAGCGCGCGCAGGTGATCGATGACACGTTGATCGAGGGTGTAGTGCTGGCGGAAGGCATCGCTGCAGCGGAAGTCCGGCCCGATGTCGATGCCGCCGCCGGCGTTGCGCGGCGGATCGACGGGGCCGGGCTTTTCCACCACGGCCAAGGCGAAAGGATGGCTACCGTCTACCTGCTGCTGCAGCCAACCCACGCTGTCGTTGAGCGCGGACGGAATGCACAGCGAACCGTCGATGAAGACCAGCAACGGGATCTTTCCCGCCGCTGCGGGCCGGTGCAGCTGCACGTCGATAGGCGTGCCGTCCACGCGGGATACGGTCAGGTGCTCCTGCAGCGGCAACGCACTTGCCGCGCTCATGCACAGCAGGCCGAACAGCGTTCCGATGATGCGATGAATCAGGTTGATCATGCTGCGTCCATTGTCAGAGGTCATTCCGCAGCGAAGGACAATGCACGCCGCGCGCGCAGCGGGGAATCCGTGCGCGAGGCATCGGGCGGAAACAGGCTGATGTAGCCGGCGGCGATGGCGCGGTCGCGCAGGCGCGTGCCCACGCCCTCGGCGGCGATGATGTCCACGTGGGTGACGCGGCCCTGCGGGTCCACGTCCATCTGCCATTCCACCCGCCCTACCCATTCCGCTGGCGGTATGTCCGCATCGTAGTTGGGGCGGCCGTAGACATAGGCGATGGCGGGGTCGCGCATGTACGGGGAGTCGTCAAGCCGGCGATCCACCCGCACGGTGGCACTGGCATGGCGTCCATCGCCCAGCCAGGTATCCACTGTCCATTGCCCGGGCGCGCCATCGTGGCCCAGCGGCGCGGGAAAACACTGCTTGCGGCCGCGATAGTCGGCATGGGTGCTGCGGGACACCTCCGTGCCCGCTGCATCGCGGATCGCCAGGGTCAGGCCCTGCACATCGGTATCGTCTGCATTCGCCGCGACGCACACCTGGTGCACGGGTCCACCTTCAAGGACGAACTGCCGCGTCTGTTGCCGGGCCAGCGCGCCGGCCGGTGTCCTGGCCCACAGGAATTCGATGTAGATGGGCTCGCCGCCTGCAGCCCCGCTGGCCTGCGCAACCGGGGCCACCAGCAGCAGCGCCAGCAGCCCGCGCCCCGCCGTGCTCATCACTGCGTGTATCCCGTGCATTGCCATTCCCGTCCATGGTGGTTGCCACCGATGATGGCCTGCGCTGCGCGGCACTGGCAACCGAGGTGGACGTGCGCCCGGCTCAGTCGAACGCGCCCCCGTCGGCCAGCCGCGTCAGTTCATCCACCACGTAACGCACCTTCGGCCGCAGGTGGCGGGTCTGCGGCCACAACGCGTGGATCTCCACGTGATGCTGCATGCACTGCCCCAGCACCTGCTGCAGCGCGCCCGTCTGCAGGTGCTGTTTGACCAGGAAGTGCGGCATCTGGCAGATGCCCAGCCCGGCCAGGGCGGCTTCGATCACGGCATCGCCATCGTTGAGCTGGTGGGTGCCACTGGGGATGAAGCGCGCCTGCGCATCGTCCTCGCCGATCCGCCACGCCACCGGCTGGCCGTAGCGGTAGCCGACGATGCTGCGGTGGGCATGCAGGTCGTCGACAGTGACGGGGGTGCCGTGCTTGTCCAGGTAGGCCGGCGCTGCGCAGGTGATCAGTCGCTGGCAGCCCAGCCGTCGCGCCACCAGGTGCTGGGCCTGGTCCAGCCCACCGAAGCGGATCAGCAGGTCGATGCCTTCTTCGACCGGGTCCACGAAGTGGTCGGTGAAGGTCAGGGTGAGCTGCAGTTCGGGGTGGTCGGCACAGATGCGCAACAGCACCGGCAGGATCATCAACCGGCCGAACGAGGACGGCATGTCGATGCGCAGGCGCCCGGCAGGCAGATGCGACGCCGACCCCAGGCAGGCCTCGGCCGAGGCGATCTCTTCCAGCGCGGCGGCGCAGGAGGCGAAGTAGGCCTGGCCATCGGCGGTGAGCGAGATGCGCCGGGTGGTGCGATGGAACAGCCGCACGCCCAACCGCTCTTCCAGCCGCGCGATCGCCTTGCCGACCGCCGAGCGCGAGATCCCCAGGGTCTCGGCGGCTTCGGTGAAGGTGCCCGAGCGCGCCGTGGTGACGAAGGTGACCAGCCCGTTCAACGATTCCACTGGCAGCATGGCCACGCTCCATTGGGGACACAATGTCCCGCTTGCGGGGAAATTGAAGTTCTTTATGCACCTCCAGGTCAACCCTATCTTGAAGGGGTCGCGCCGTTGGCGCCTTCCTTCCCACGAGTTCCCCCTCATGACCGCCCTGCTCTTCCAGCCTTACGACCTCGCCGGTACCCCTCTGCGCAACCGCATCGCGATGGCGCCGATGACCCGCGCGCGCAACCCCGGCAGCGTGGCCAACGCGCTCACCGCGCAGTACTACCGGCAACGCGCCAGCGCCGGGCTGATCATCAGCGAAGGCACCCCGGTGTCGGCGCAGGGCCAGGGCTACATCGACGTGCCGGGCATGTGGTCGGCCGAGCAGGTGGAAGGTTGGAAGCACGTCACCGCGGCCGTGCACGACGAGCACGGCGCGATCTTCGCCCAGCTCTGGCACGTGGGCCGCATGTCGCACGCCTCGCTGCAGCCCGACGGCGGCCAGCCGGTCAGCGCAGGCACCCGCCCGGTGGCGAGCAACCCGAAGAACACCTCGTTCGTGTACCACGAAGACGGCAGCCGGGGGCACGCCGATCCGACCCCGCCGCGCGCGCTGCGCACCGACGAACTGCCCGGCATCGTGGACGACTTCGCGCGCGCCGCCGACAACGCGATCGCCGCGGGTTTCGACGGCATTGAACTGCATGCGGCCAACGGCTACCTGTTCGAGCAGTTCCTCAACCCGGTCACCAATGACCGCACCGACGGGTACGGCGGCACGCTGCAGAACCGCGCGCGCCTGATCCTGGAGACCGTCGATGCGATGGCCGCGCGGATCGGGTCGCACCGCGTGGGCGTGCGGCTGGCGCCGAACAACCTGCAGTTCGACATGCCGGAGTACGTCGGCAACGAAGCGGCCTACCTGTATCTGGCACAGGAACTGGGCAAGCGCGGGCTGGCCTACGTGCACCTCAACGACAACCATGCGCGCGGTGTGTCGGTGCTGAGCGAGGTGTTCCTGCGCACGTTCAAGCAGAGCTACGGTGGCACTCTGATCCTGGCCGGTAGCCTCACCCGCGAACGCGCGCTGCGGTTGGTGGACGAGGGCATCATCGACCTGGCCGCGTTCGGCCAGCCATTCATCGCCAACCCGGATCTGGTGGCGCGGCTGGAGAACGACGTGGCGCTGGCGGTGCCGGATCGGGCCACGTATTACGGCGGTGGGACAGAGGGGTATACCGATTACCCGGTTGCCCGCTGATCGTGGGGCCGGCGCGGGCGTGGTGATTCCGTGGGGGCGGGCAGCCACCCATGGGGTGGCTCTACCTGTGCCCCCCGACGGTAGAGCCACGCCATGCGTGGCTGATTTCTCGATATGCGCGCTGCGTGCAGCCACCCATGGGGTGGCTCTACCCGTGCCCGGCCGGCGGTAGAGCCACGCCATGCGTGGCTGATTTCTCGACATGCGGGCTGCAGCAGCCACCCATGGGGTGGCTCTACCGCCCGCCGCGGGCGGTTATCGCAGCAGCAGGCCGCGCCATGGGTTGGGTACGTCGCCCATCAGGGCCACCACCGCCCGGTCCAGTTGCCCGGCGGCCGCCAGGGTCGCCACCGGATGCGCGCGCAGGTGTGGCGGCAACGTTGGCGGCACCCGTCCGGCATCCAGGGCCAGCAGATGGTCGGCCAGGTGGCGGAAGTCGGTGTCGCTGAGTGTGGCAGCAGACGCAGGCATGGCTGCCGTCATGCCTGCACGTAGGGAATGCGCTCGTTGATGCGCTCGAACCCGATCACCTCGCGGATCAGCGCATCGGCCTGGTCTTCGTGCAGTGCGCCGTCGGCGATGGCGTCGGTTTGCCCGAACCACCTTTCCAATGCCTGCACCTGGTCGGCGCGCAGCCACGCGCGGTGCGTGTCCAGCCAGCGCTGCAGGTTGTCGGCCAGCGCGCCGTCCTCCAGCAGCGACTCCTCCAGGTCCAGCACCGATTCCACCATCTTGCGGAACAGGAAGTCCTGGTAGTTCGCGGCCAGCAGGTCGGCGCGGTCGTCGTCGTGCCAGACCAGCAGCACTGGCGGCTCGGCAAAGCCCGGTGCGTTGGTCCAGAAGCAGTACACATCGCCAGCGCCGGTCTCGGCGAACGGCAGCAGCTGCATGTCCGCCCGCAGGGGGTTGTAGTGGTCGGCCGCGGTCAGGTCCGACCACGCCTCGTGCAGGCGCTCGCGCGGGATCGGCTCGTAATCGTACGCATACAGCAGCACCGGCGGTGCGGCCTGCAGGCTTGGGAACACGACCTTGAACCACTCCGGGTGCGGGCCACCAAAGCCCAGCCGGCCTTCGGCGTCCAGCTGCCGGTAGAGCGGCGGGAAGGCCTGGCCAGTGGCCTGTTCGATATCGGAAAGCGTGTGCATGCGGAATCCATGAAGCTGAAGAAGGGCGCGCTCAGCGCGCGTTGTAACGATAGACCACGCTGGACGAAGAAGGGCGTGCAATCGACTGCCCGGACACCGCGGCCACCGGCAGTGCATAACTGCCATCGCGCATCACGCCAGCATTCTCGAAGCGCGCATGGAACGCCGCCTGCTCGGCGGGCACGTCGATGTCGTGGTAGCGCACCGGCACGTTGGCGGCCTGCAGGTCGGCCAGCATGCGCCGGGTGAAGCCGCAGCCCCCTGCCCGCAGCGACGCTAGCATGCGGCGCGGGCGTGGCTCAATGTGTGCGGCTGTGCGGCTAGGCGGTGGTGTCGCGCACCATGTCCACGAACGCGCGCAGCGCCGACGACATCTGCCGTTGCCGCGGGTAATACAGCACGAAGCCGGGGAACGGTTCGCTCCAGTCTTCCAGCACCGCCACCAGGCGGCCATCGTCCAGGAACGGGCGCGCGGAGTCTTCCAGCACGTAGGCCAGGCCAAGGCCGTCGATCACGGCCTGCAGGATGGTGTGCTGGTCGCCCAGGGTCAGCCGCCCGGGTACGTCCACGTCCAGTTCCTGGCCGTCGCGTTCGAACTGCCACTTGTACAGATGGCCACTGGCGTAGCGGAAGCGCACGCACTCATGCTGCGCCAGGTCGTGGGGATGCATGGGAATCCCGCGACGCTGCACATAGGACGGCGCGCCCACGATCAGGCCGCGCAGCGGCGGGCCCAGCGGCACCGCCACCATGTCTTCAGGCACCGACTCGTGCAGGCGCACGCCGGCATCGAAGCCCTTGGCGACGATATCCACCAGCCCATCGTCCTGCGCCAGTTCAATGCGCACATCCGGATGGGCCTGCAGGAACCGCGCCAGACGCGGGCCCAGCTGGGTCTGCACGGCGGCGCGGGTGGCATTGATGCGCAGCAGCCCGGCGGGCGCGGCACGGAAGTGGTTCATTTCCTCCAGCGCGTCATGCACCTGGTGCAGGGCAGGCTGCAGCCGTTCGAGCAGGCGCTGGCCGGCCTCCGTGAGCGCCACGCTGCGGGTGGTGCGATGGAACAGCCCCACCCCCAGCCGCTCCTCCAGCGCGCGGATCGCATAGCTCACCGCCGAGGTGGACAGGGCCAGCTCGGCACCGGCCTTGCGAAAGCTGCGGTGGCGCGCGACGGCGGCGAAGGCGGCCAGATGGGTCAGGTTGTCAGTGGCCATGATTATCCCGTTTCACTTGATGAATCATGCCGATATCCTGACTGTATGTGCACGGGAACGGGGCGTATTGTAAAGCGCCTTTCTACAAAACCCGCCAAGGATCTCCCATGTCCCTCGCCCATGGTTACGCCGTCCACGACCAGACCGCCCCGCTGGTGCCGTTCTCCTTCGAGCGCCGCCCGGTCGCCGCTGGCGACGTCCGCATCCAGATTCTGTACAGCGGCATCTGCCACTCCGACCTGCACCAGGCCCGCGACGACTGGGGCAACTCGAAGTTCCCGATGGTGCCGGGCCACGAGATCATCGGCCGGGTGACCGAAGTCGGCGCTGGTGTCACCGCCTTCAAGGTCGGCGACTTCGCCGGCGTCGGCTGCATGGTCGACTCGTGCCGCCATTGCGCGGCCTGTGACGAATCGCTGGAGCAGTACTGCGAGAAGGGCGCCACCTTCACCTACAACAGCACCGAACGCGACACCGGCCAGCCCACCTTCGGCGGTTACTCGGACCACATCGTGGTCGAGCAGCGCTTCGTGGTGAAGGTCTCCGACACGCTGGACCTCAAGGCCGCCGCGCCGCTGCTGTGCGCCGGCATCACCACCTACTCGCCGCTGCGCCACTGGAAGGTGGGCCCCGGCCAGAAGGTCGGCATCATCGGCCTGGGTGGCCTGGGCCACATGGGCGTGAAGTTCGCCAAGGCGATGGGCGCCACCGTGGTGATGATCACCACCACCCCGGAAAAGGGTGCCGATGCCAAGCGCCTGGGCGCCGATGAAGTGCTGGTCTCGCGCGATCCGGCGCAGATGCAGGCCCACGCCGGCAGCTTCGACTTCCTGCTCAACACCATCCCGGTAAGCCACGACACCAACCCGTACATGGGCCTGCTCAAGCGCGACGCCACCATGTGCCTGGTCGGCGTGCTGACCGAGCTGGACCCGCCGCTGATGGGCGCTGCGATGATGTTCGGCCGCAAGCACATCACCGGTTCGGCGATCGGCGGCATGGCCGAAACCCAGGAAATGATGGACTTCTGTGCCGAACACAACATCGTCAGCGACGTGGAAGTGATCGACATCAAGACTGTCAACGAAGCCTGGGAGCGCATGGCGAAGAACGACGTGCGCTACCGCTTCGTGATCGACATGGCCACGCTGGAAAAGGCGGCCTGATCCTTCTGCAGGTTCAAATGAAACCTCCCGGAGACACCGCAATACTGTTCGCCTGAGAGGAGCAGTCTTGCCGTCGAACGGATGATGGGACTTGGAGATCTTCACCGTCCTCGGCGTAGTTGGCCGAGGACGGTGGCCCAGGAACGCCCCCCTCTCCGATCGGAGCTGTGACACTAGCTGCCGGTTGCCGAGATGCGATCTTGCCATTGTCATCTTCCACCGACGCGTCGCGACTGGCATCGCAACTGCTATCTGGCCCGGCTTGCCTGGCGCTTGGCCCTTCTCGCTTGATCCAACCCGTCATGTCACCTTTGGCCTCGCTGAATCAGTTCAGCCACAGGCCTCTCATTGCTGTGCTATCAATGGCACGCCTTGCTTCAAGGCTCTTTCAGGGATTGGAAGGGTGCACAGATTCGGTGAAAGTGCGAGCAGCACGTTTACTCGTTGCAGGGACGTGGAGAGTGTCTTTCGGAAGCTGAGTGTCGTGGGCGCATGGCTCTGCTGCGTGCTGCTGGTCGGCATGACCCTTGTGCCACCTGCACGTGCTCAGACCGTCACCTATATCCATACCGATGCACTCGGTTCGGTCGTTGCTGAATCTGATGCCAATGGCAACGTGATCAAGCGCTATGACTACGAGCCCTACGGTGCTGTGGTGGGCGGACAGGTCACGGATGGACCGGGATATACGGGGCATGCGAGTGATGCGGCCACGGGGCTGAGCTACATGCAGCAGCGGTATATGGATCCGCAGTTGGGCGTCTTCCTGTCGGTGGACCCGGTGACGGCGTATGACCAGCCGGTGGGGCAGTTCAATCGATACCGATATGCGAACGGCAACCCATATCGCTTTACTGACCCAGATGGGCGTCAAGCCTTGGGAGCACCAAGGGATTTCTACAATCCTGTAACAGCTGAGCAAGCCCAGCAGATTCTCCCTGTCGTTGCCGACTTCACGCCGGTCCTCGGGGACGTCAAAGGTATCGTTGAGGCAGTCCAAGCTCCAACACCTGCGAACATTGCTGGGGCGGCAATGGGCTTGATCCCATTTGCCGGTGATGCCGGAAAAGCAGTGTTGAAGCACGGTGACGAAGCCGCGCAACTAGGACGGAAAGTCGCAAGTGAGCAGAAGGCTTCTGGAACCATCTATGTCGATTCCAAGGGAAACGCGATCCCGACACCTCCAGGCGGAAAAATTGAAGGATCTCCAGATGGCCGCTTCGTTCAGGCGAAAGGCCCCGACGGGCAGCCTACTGGCGTGCGTATTGATGGAGGACATAAGCCATCAACCCATCCCGATCCCCGAGCGCAGCAGCCGCATGGCCATGTGCCAGGTGTAACCAATGCCGACGGAACCCCTTGGCTTCCCATAAAACAATGACAGAGGAGTGCGTGGAACATGGATAACGAGGCAGGACTCATCCAGATGACGAGGCTTGTTAAAGAATTTGCACTCGGCGCTGTCAACGCCCAGAGCTTCATCGACACGTACTCTAATTTTTATTACTACGAGGCGTTGGACGGCCACGAGGATTCAAGTGCGATACATGCAGGAGATAGAGTTCGGCTGGGTCCGGCTATCGAGTTGCATCGCCGAATTCAGGAGGAAGTTGTGAACAGAATTTCGTTTGATCCGGAGTTTTCAGCTGAAGCATTGAAGACGGCAGGGCGACTGACGGCCGCTGAAGCGCGGGCGCTCGCGCTTGAGATCTGTGCAGACGTCGGAATTGAAGCCGTCTTGTCGGCGGTAAGGCCTGCGTGACTGGATGGCTGGGCCTGACGGCAGCATCATGATCTGGAACTGACACGCTACCTGCCGTGGTGCCACGCGCAGGGTGTGCCGTTCTCCCGTAACGCTTCGGGCGGACGCTGCCCTCCCCTGAGTTCGTAACGATCAGGTGGCGTCGAGAATCCCCGGCCCTGGTCGCAAGGTGTCACTTGAAAAAACGGCGCTCACCCGGATCGGGAGAACGCCGTTCTTCCAAGGTGTTTTTGCGATCAGTACGCAAATTCCTTGAACACCGGATCGATGTTACCGCCCCACTCGCCGTGGAACAGCGCCAGCTTGCGGTCGGCCGGGGTCAGCCCGGAATCGACGATCTCCTGCAGTACCTCCAGGAACTTGCTTTCGTCCTGGCCATCGGCGTTGCGCGCGGCGCGGCGCTTGAGGCCGGCCACGGCGATCTTCAGCGCCTCGCGCGACAGGTCCAGCACGGTGCCGTTGCGGAACGGCAGCTTCAACCCATGCTTCGGCACGCCGTCGCGCAGCACGTTGCGCTCGACCAGGCTGAAATCACGCACCAGGTCCCAGGCCGCATCCAGTGCGGCATCGTCGTACAGCAGACCCACCCAGAACGCCGGCAAGGCACACAGGCGGCTCCACGGGCCGGCATCGGCACCGCGCATTTCCAGGTACTTCTTCAGGCGCACTTCGGGGAAGGCGGTGGTCATGTGGTCCGACCAGTCGCGCAGCGTGGGCAGCTGGCCCG
>Ga0070751_1002612_pt1 | contig 10238 bp, 13 predicted proteins | sample VirMetDEL_Aug_28_FD_78514 | JGI IMG/M metagenome (GOLD analysis project Ga0070751, IMG submission 78514) | Aqueous microbial communities from the Delaware River and Bay under freshwater to marine salinity gradient to study organic matter... | ecosystem: Environmental > Aquatic > Marine > Coastal... | reverse complement strand
GCAAACGTGGCCGACGTTAGTCGCGCTATGGTAGAAATTGCCGGAGAGGAACTAGGCAAAATGGGTACTCCCATTGAAACAGCCACTGACAAAATCCAGCAAATGCTGGTAGCCTGGGAGAATTTTAAGGCAGCAATTGGCGGCCCTATTGCCGGCGAGGTAGCTAATTTTCTAGAAAAATTTAGTGCAACTTTTGTTCCTGGCCCAAACGGTGGAGGTCTTTCGCAAGGTATTAGGGGTTTTAACCAAATGATTGGTACCGGTGGGCAGTTTCCGCAAATGGAAGGACTGCAAGCCACCCGCGCACAAGGTATTTTTGGTGCATTCCCAATAGAACCGCCTACCGAAATAGTAAAGACGGCCGAGCAGCTAAAGGCCGAGCAAGAAGCCATAACCAGGCAGTACGAAAAGCAATGGGAGATTATGCAGAACCAGCTGGCTCTGTATGCCCAGATGCAAACCCAGGTAGAAGAAACATTTAAGAAAGAACTATTAGAAGGTTTTACTGCGTTACAGTTAGACGAAATAGATTTGCTGGAGGGCGAAATGGTACCTATTTTGGAGCAAGTACGCGAAAAGTTTGACAACGTAAACCTAGTGGCCCAGCAGTTCGGCAGCATACTTACAAATTCATTTGGCGCAGCACTTCAAAGTGGAGAAAGCTTTTTTGAAGTAGTAGGCAAAGCGCTAAAAGCATACGTCCAGCAGCTTATAGCAGCCACAGCAGCTACGGTAGCCCTTGCGGCTATTAGCAGCGCATTTGGTGGTGGTACTTTCCTTTCAGCATTCGCTAAAGTAGGCCAGGGTACTGGGCTTGCTGGCTTCCTTGGTGGGGATCAAGAGTTTACCGGACGTGTTAAAGGCTTTGAGCTTCTGTTACAGCAGAACCGTACTAACCGAAATGTGGGTTTAATTAACGGCAACTAATGGCTATACAGTTATTTGCTTACGCTAAATCAAAGGGCTACGATATAAAGATATACGCAGACACTACTGCCGTTAGTTATCTACCCTTTGAGTTTACGGCAGCGGACTGGAAGATAACCTACGATACCCAGGACATTTACCGTCCAGGCATTGTAGCTAGCCGCATGGAGTTAGTAGCGCCTATAACCCAGTACACTAGTAGCGCTAGCTTGGAAAATATTCTCCAGGACGCAGACGGCATCTTTTATTTGACGCTATCAAAGAACTACGGCGACCTTTGGAAAGGATACTGTACGCCAAGCGCGGGAAGTATAGAAGTAATAAACGGGCAGCGTTTTATTACAATAATTGCCGGCGACGGTTTCCAACTGTTAAATATCCCTAGCGACGGTTATACTTACACGGGAGTTCTACCATTTAGTAAACAGATAGCCGACATATTTAACCGCGTCGGTTTATTTAATTTATTTAACGGCTTTCTGGTTTCTAAAGACCTTACACGCATCTTCGGCAGTAGCGTTGACTACGACAGCCTATATCTCAATGGATGCAAACACGAAGGCGTATATAATACCGGCACTACCTTTCACAGCTTTAGGGAGGTCATAGAAGGCATTTGCACCGCCTTTGGGCTACGAATGTACCAGGACAAGGGATATATGGTATTCCAAGATTTTACGCGCCCAGAAAGCAGCTTTAACGCGTACAATTCTTTAGGGCAGTTTCTTTTAAATATAAACTACTCCGAAAGTAAAACCTTAAACGTAATAGCTGGTGGCACGAAAATGTACCAGCCGCCATTACGGATTACCAACACGCAGTTTTTAATTAGCGGAGAGCCTTACGAAAACATTAACGACCAGTTTCGGCGAACTATCCATACTGTTTGGCTTACTCCGTTTACGTACCAAACGTACAACTGGGCAGATTTAGGTACCTTCTTCTGTGATGGCATTAGCCACATAGATTACAATATGGATATACGCATACGCTATACCATACCCCCGCTTTATAGCGACCAGGTAACGTGGGAAGCGCGTCTGTATTTTTATTTGGGTGAATACACAACCCAAGGCACAAGCTGGAAAAAGCTAGACGAATATGTAAGCCACACGGCAAACGAAAACGTAACCGGTGATCCTATAAGTTCTACGCCAGGCTCGTATACTATAAGCATTAACAACGCCCACCTACCTACCGTGCCGAGTATTGGTGAAGTAAGCTTGGGTCTTTATGTAGAGGCCAGCCAGATAGCTGGTGTTAGCCTTGGTGGAAACCAGCCAGCAGAAGCTAAATGGAACATATACCAGCATGGCGCTACTAGCCCTTACCGTAATTACCGGGCAGACAATAGTCGCAGAAAGCTAGGCGAGGACGTAACATATTCTACGCGCTTTGGGGATTTAAATTCTACTAGCTTCCCAAAAGATCAGCAAATAGTATACATGGGGAATAGTCAAACAGCCAGTACATGGCCTAGCACCTGGCTGGAGCTGTTACCCGACGGTTCAACTAATTCTAATAGCCTTTTGCAAATTACTACCAACCGCATAGCGCAGCGTAGAGCCTTGCCCGTAGAGTATTACGAGTTAGACCTACACCAGACGAGCGCTGTAACGCATATTGGTAAGTGGGGAAACGTAGATTACTTCCCAGTGAATATAGAATATAACTATGAGGGTAGCCGCGTAACATACGCTAAAATTATTAACTACCCCGTCGAGGCAGATTCAGATCGCTATGCAGCAAAATAGCAATTTACCACACAACCTAACATACTATATCTACGTCGTAGCTGACGGTGGTGTAGTGGAATTTAATACTTGTACCGTATGATTACTGTAAACCAATTTATTACTATTTTTACTGGGGGTAACCTTGCCGCACCCATTTGGGACGAATACGCGGCGTATGTTGCCGCCGATAGTGGAACCCTAGAGGGCCGCGACTGTACTATTAACGCTATTGCCAGTTTGTTATGAGCAATTTTTACGATCAAGCCAGCCTAGTTTTAGTGCCTAGCGGCTACAAAGACCAGAAGCTCTATTCCCAAAAGCCGCAGACAACTGACGGCCAGTTCCTTTTTAACCGTGGTAGCGACCTAGAGGTAACTAGGGTGAATAGCCAGGGGAAGATTGAAAAAGCTATTTTAAATGGTTTGTCCCAATCTAACACCTTTAGCACGACGTGGCTTAACAGTAACAGTAGTGAAACTGGAGGTCAAGCAGATAAAGACGGAGGTACTACGGCGTGGTTATTAACCACTACTAGCGCTAGTGGTTTTATATACCAGGACGTAGTATTGTCTGGAATACAAACATTTAGCGTATACGCTAAAGCTGGAAACCAGGCAGGTATTACTTTGTATTCTGCACACGCTTCACAAGGCCGCTATTTTAATTTATCTACTGGTACGGTAGGAGGCACTTTTATAGGTGGCCCTATTGCCGCTTCCATTACCGCCGTAGGTGGAGGCTGGTACCGATGCAGCATAACAGTAAACGCTTCTACTTTAAACGGTTTCCGTATTTATGTGTCTAATGGAAGTGCCAACGTAGCTGGAACCGCATACATCCAAGACGCACAACTGAATTACGGCCTGGTAGCGCAGACCTATGTGCCTACGACTACCGCAGCGGTTATATCTGGACTAAAGCTGGATACGCCCCGCCTCAATTATGACCCCGCCAACCCGACTTGCCCGAGTCTTTTGTTGGAGCCGAGTCGCACGAATATCATTGACCAAAGTGAGTACATCGCATCGTGGTTGGATGTAAATTCAACACAAGAAAGTAACTACGCAACAAGCCCAGAGGGAGTGCAAAACGCTACTCGTGTAGTAATGACTTCTGCAACGGGTGAGCATTCAGTATATGACTCTGTAAGCGTAACAAGTGGAACACAATACACACAAAGTGTATTTTTAAAGCAAGGCGATGGTTCTGCGAATTGGAGATATTTTCAATTTAGATTTCGCTCTGGCGGTTTCGGAGGTTTGTATGGTGTTGTTGTGGACTTGCAAGAAGGTACAATCGGTTACGATACTGGTCTTGATGACTTCGGGATTGAGGACTACGGAAACGGATGGCATCGTGTTTGGATTACTGCAACGGCAACAACTACAAGTTCAAACGCTGGTCCAGTAGTGGCGTTTAATGAATTGGCTAATGCTTATGATGTTTCTATTGTAGGTGATACAAATGCTGATGTTTTGATATATGGCGCACAATGCGAAGCGGGAAGTTACCCCACCTCGTACATCCCCACCTATGGAACCTCCGCCACGCGCACGGCTGATGCGTGTAGCAAAACGGGCATTTCTTCTTTGATTGGGCAGACGGAGGGGACTATTTTCGTGGACTTTTACCACGACATTAGTGTTACAGCTGCTCTTGATACTCGTATTCACTTATCAAGTGGTACAACTGCAAACTGGATTTTTGTAGGATTTCCAGACGGGGGTGCTAAACTTCTTCGTTTTTATGTTAATGACGCAAGTGGAGCATTAAGTTTTTTTTCATCTTCTGGTATAGTTCAAGGAAGAAACAAAATGGCTTTTGCTTATAAAAGTGGAGATTTTGTGGCATACTTAAATGGCGCACAAGTAGCAACAAATTCAACTGTTCGCTCTATTCCTACTTGTTCACAAATTGATTTACAAGGCGGAGCGCCTAACGCTTCAGCACAAGAAAGGGCAAACTATAACCAAGCACTTGTTTTCAAGACCCGCCTTTCCAACGCAGACCTTGCAACCTTAACGACTCTTTAGTCATTTTTAAAGTAAAAAAGACAATGGCAACCTTTAGAAAATACGAATTCACGCCCACGCAATGGGCTACGGCAAAGGCCAAGATTGAAACCACCGATGACGAGGGCAACGCTATTTGGGATTCCTCAAAGGTGGTAGCGGTGGTGGAACTTGGAAACCTCGTAACCATTCCCGCAGTTTATGACGAGGAGGGGAACGAAACAACACCCGCAGTACTTTCTTCAAAGTGGAGCGTGGATATTCTTTGGGAGGGTGAACCTTTAACCACTAGCTTTAGCTCTTACGAGGTATGGTGCGCTCCTATGGGCGTACATTCCATGGGAGGCTTTGAGGTGGGCCAGGAATGGATCGCAACTTGTAAAAAGAAAAAGCCAGAGCTTTTTCCAGAACCTATTGACTTATGATTAAGAATGAAGTACTAGCGGGTTCCTGGATAGGTACCGGCCTCACCTTCCTAACTATGCATATGGAAGACCTTTTCTGGATGAGCTTCTTATTAACTATTTTTCTTAACTTGGTGGCATTATGGGACAGATTCAAACCCGCCTTTTTAAGCATTGGAAAACGACTGGCGTCGGCTGTGCGCTCATTATTGGAGCGCTTGTCCTAGTATGGTTTGAAAAGGCTACCCTTTCAGAATGCGTACCGTTCTGGGTGGGGGCCTTTGGTTTATTCCTGGCAAAAGATAAGTAATGTTAAGCCCCTACTTCGCTTTGCAAGAGTTTACGCGGACTTCCACCGGGTTATATAACAACCCCGGCCCGGAAGAAATAGCAAACCTTCAAGCGCTAGTAGATAACGTACTGCACCCGGCCCGCGTGGCCATGGGTGCCATACGTATAAATAGTGGCTTCCGTTCAGTAACAGTTAACCGCATGGTAGGGGGTAGTAGCACCAGCCATCACCTTTACGGCATGGCTGCCGACCGTGACCACTGGCGGGATAACGAAGATCTTTACAACTGGATAAAAAAGAACTGCAAGTATACGCAGCTTATTTGGGAGGGTTCCGACAGCAAGGGAAAACCTAAATGGGTACACGTAAGTTACGATCCTAACGACTTAAAATGTGAGAACCTACGCGCTATTTTTATTGGTAAGCGCGTGCGTTATATCCAGCTGTAAGGTACAGCGAGAGGTAACCACGCAACGCGATACCGTCTTTATTACGCAGCGCGTGGAGGTAACAGATACCCTTCTACTGCGCGACACTCTTACCGTTACAAAAGACCGGCTGCGCATACAAATCCGACGTTTACCTGGTGATACAGTCGTAATACATGGAGAATGCCAGCCGGACACGGTAAGGCTGCGCCAGACCATAGTAAATACCAATTTAAAGGAACTAGAAGCTAGTAGGAAATGGGTAGGTACCCTTTTCATTGTGGCCCTGGTTTTATTCATTCTATTACTACTTAAGAAATGATAACCCAGGCCCATCGAAACAGCCATATTATTACTGTAAAGAAGGGCGTTAAGCTCTTTCTTATTTCCGACCTTCACTGGGACAACCCTAAATGCGACCGTAAGACCTTAAAGCGGCACCTAGATTACGCAGTAAAAGAGGGCGCTATTATTGTCGTAAATGGGGACTTCTTCTGTCTTATGCAAGGCAAGTACGATCCTAGGGGCAATAAGAAAGATATACTACCCCAACACAATAAGGCGAATTACCTCGACGCGGTAATAGAGGACGCGGTCGACTGGTTCGGCCCCTACGCTAATCATTTGCAGTTTATCGGGTACGGAAACCACGAAACGAATATCCTAAAACGTCTGGAAACAGACCCTTTGCGGCGCTTTGTAGACCTATTTAACTATACGTATAAGCCTAGTAAGCCCTTGTGGCTGGGTGGGTACGGTGGGTGGCTTACGGTACAGTTTCACGTTACAAATACAGTCCGTAAAAGTTATGCTATATCCTACTTCCACGGTAGCGGAGGCGGAGGTATTGTTACCAAGGGAGTGATCCAGAACCAGCGCCGGGATGCCATGACCGAGGGCGCAGACTGCGTTTGGATGGGCCACGTACACGAACTGTACACCATGGTTACCAGTAAGCAGACGCTAGACCATAACCGCGTACCCGTACTTAAAGACGTACTGCATATCCGTACAGCTGCGTACAAAGAAGAATACCAGGACGGTTACGGTGGCTGGCATATCGAGCGTGGAGCGCCACCCAAGCCCGTAGGCGGTGTTATGCTAGACCTAGGGGTAAATTACCAGCGACAAGTATACGCCATCCCGACTACTATTACAGATAAAACGCACTAAAAGCGTGATTTTGGGGTAATTACTTTTTTTATATCTTGGCGGTATGGAAAAAGGAATGTTCAACCCCGAAACGGCACCCCGGTTTATCGTCTACACGGTAATGCTGGGAATGTGCCTGGCCGCTTTAGCTGCACCCTTTGCAGTTATGGCGGTATTTACCGCCTTGGTACAATGACCATACTGGAAGAAACCCAGGCGAAATTAGCGCTAGCAGCAATAAAGCTAGAAAAGCTACACGACGACTATAAAATAGTCAACCCGGATAACGTATACTGGTTACTCCGTATGAAAAGAGCGCTGGCCATGCTTCGCGAAGCAAGCCTAAAGCTCATGGAATTAGAAAGCATAGAAATGCCAAGCAATGAAAACTAGCACAATTAGCGCCGTACAAGGTAACGGCACTTGGGAAGGGCCACACGGCCTACTTTATTCCTACGAAGTTCGCCTAAACAACGGCGACCACATCCTACTAAATGCCAAAACGGATAACGCGTTTAGCATTGGCCAGGAGTTAAACTACGAGCTGACCGGTAAAACGGATCGGAACCAAACGCCCTACGCGAAGAAGGTAAACCCGAACTTTACCCAGCAGCGCCCCGTAGGAGGCTTTACGCCACCGGCAAACGATGACCGGAACAAGGCAATAGAAGTACAGATGGCTTTCAAAGCTGCCATGGAGTACGTATGTATGCAGAAGGAGCCAATAGTTAATATAGTCGATTATGCAAGATTCATCTTCGATAGAGTACAAGAAGGTAAGCGAGATTTTTAACCGCTTAAACTTCTGGGAAGAGCAAATACGCAAGGGGTACGAAAGCGGTACACCAGAAGACCGTAGCCGCTATTACCACCAGCATGTATTAATAATGGACTTGAAAGGGTTTATTTTACGAAAGCTCGAAGAAAAATGAATGTTAAACAGAAAGGGAACCGCTTCGAGCAGCTTGTAGCCCGTGCGCTGCGTCCGTTATTTCCGGACGTGGCCACGGCCCGCGAGCGCGACAGATGGCTAGACGGCCAGGGCGTAGACCTGGTAAATACTTACCCGTTTCTCATTCAATGTAAGCACGTAGAACGTGGGTTAGATCCTCACAAGGTGCTGGAACACATGCCCGAAACAGACGGGCAGTATAAGGTATTACTATGGAAGAAGAACCGAAAGGGTACGCTTCTGGTAATGACCTTGGAGGACGCAGAAGAAATAGCCTATATGCTGAAACGCGAAAAGATTCTATAAATGGCATACGAAGTAGACGCACAGTTAGTGCAACAGATACGCCGAGCCGGCTGCCACCAGATGAAGGGTGACATGATCCGCTGGCTTAATTTACACCCGAAAGCTACCGCTTTAGAGCTGGTAAAGCATTTTTGCGGTACTTTATGGATGAGTGGAAGTTTAGAAGATGGAAGATATAAAGAGGGCCAGAACTACATTAAGTAGCTACCTGGATTACTGTAAAGCGAAGGGATGGAAGGTCGACAGTTTGGAGTCGGTGCATCATGCTTTGGTTAGATTGGATAAGGAGAATAGGGATACCGAGGCGCTACTATACAAAGCGTGCCTATTCTTGGCCAAGCTAGACCGCCACCCTTCGCACCTCTTTTGGATTAAAGCACTAGACCAGGAAACATTAGAGAGGGAACTAGGCCCCGAATTTGACCTAGATTATTTTAAACGACAGTATTTTAGATGGAGGCGATAGACGGCATTACGTGCCCCTGGGAGGCGGGGAACTATATCCTTAAACAGATGGAAAACGGCTTTACACACAATGGCCGTTTTTTTGTCTACAATAAAGAACGCTACATAGAGGTAAGCCAGGACGCCTTGGAGCTGTTGGTATTGCGACTACTTAAGGAAAAGGCTACACAAGCGAAAATAAACCTTATTATAGACCGCCTACGCTATGAGCTGCCCAAGTACGAGCCACACAATAAGTACCTGGCTTTTACAGACGGCTACCTAGACCCTTTAACGTGTACGTTTAAACGTGGTAAGTATAAGGCACACGTCTACGAGCTTATGCCCTTTAAATACGACCCCACAGCACAGCCAGAAGAATGGTACAAGTTCCTAGACGACGTATTTAGCGGCGACGATGACAAAGAGCAGAAAATAGCCCTAATACAAGAGTATTTCGGCTATGTACTCATGCGCGACGTGAATTACCACAAAGCGTTAATGCTCTACGGTAGTGGTGGTAATGGTAAGAGTGTTATATGCGATATTCTGGAGGCTATGGTACCACAAAGCACGCACCTAGAGTGGGGCGAGCTAGGGGAGCAACGCGGCCTAGAGCGCTTAGCGGGATCGTGGTTAAACGTAAGCACAGAAATAAGCTATAAAGAGAATAGCGCGAGTACGGGCTTTAAAAAAGTAGTAGCAAGCGAAACCATAACAGCAAACCCGAAGTATAAAAAGCCCTTTGACTTTAAGCCCTTCGCAAAGCTTATATTCGCTTCTAACGGCGTACCACAGACAGAGAGCGATAGCGGCGTATTCCGCCGTCTTATGATCATTGCCCTAAACAATAGCTTCGTAGGGCGTGAGGATTGGCAGCTTACCAAACGTCTATTAGAAGAACTACCAGGCATATTTAACTGGGCAGTTATCGGTGCTGCACGCTTACGCGGTATGGGACGCTTTACACACGTACCAAGCAACGTAGCCGAGCTACAAGAGTACAGACGGGCTATAAATAGCATACAAGCCTTCTACGACGAAGAACTAGAGATGCACGAAAACCAGGAAATAACCTTTAACGACTTCTACCGTAGTTATACCAGATACTGCCTAGAAACCAGTAACAGACCCTTCGCTAGGAACAAAATACGCGGAGTAGTTAGGCAATTAGACCTACCCCTAAATATCTACTCCAAGGGTGATAATACACGCTGGGTCAAGGCGTTACGCCCTATTAATTGGAGTAATGATTTAGGTATATTCTAACAACTACTAACTACTTTTTATATAATTAGTATTATATATACATGTAGTATAGTAGTAGAATAAAAGTTTTAGAAATTAGTAGTTAGTAGTTAGAGATGCCCAATTACCTTAAGCACAGACACGCACCAAAGCGCACCAGCTACCGCCAGGAGAGGCTATACGCTACCAAGCGCTGGCGTAAGTACCGTAGTGCTATTATAGCACGTCGTGGTGGTGAGTGTATAGTATGTGGTGCTACACCACTAGATCAACACATACACCTAGACCATATAGTACCATTAGTACAAGGTGGTGAGCCATACGATGAGAATAATAT
>Ga0070751_1002609_pt1 | contig 10243 bp, 6 predicted proteins | sample VirMetDEL_Aug_28_FD_78514 | JGI IMG/M metagenome (GOLD analysis project Ga0070751, IMG submission 78514) | Aqueous microbial communities from the Delaware River and Bay under freshwater to marine salinity gradient to study organic matter... | ecosystem: Environmental > Aquatic > Marine > Coastal ... | reverse complement strand
TGATGACGCGCTGCCGGGTGATGATGGTTTGTTCCCGAAGTGGGATGGGCCGCGGTTGGCGGCGAAGCGGGCGCGGGTGTCGCCGCGTGCCTGGTCGATGGTGTATCAGCAGCAGCAGGTTGCGGACGATGGGGTGTTTAACCCGCAAGCGGTGAAGGCTGCGGTGAACGGTAACCGCATGACGGGGTTGATTCCCCGCGGCATGGTGGGGTGCCGTGAGCAGGGCATGGATGGTTTAGCGATTGTGGCGGGCCTGGACCCGGCTACGGCGGGGCACACTGCCGCGGTGGTGGTGGGTTTGGATGTTGCCACGCAGAAACGTTACGTGCTGGATGTGTTCAATAAGCCTGGTGTGACACCGGAGGCTATGCGGGACATGATCCGCGAGTGGACGGTGAAGTACGGGATCGCGGAGTGGCGGATTGAACGTAACGGTTTCCAGGGTTTCTTGGTGCATGACCGTGAGATTAACGAGTTTTGTGCGTCTCGTGGCACGGTGGTTCGCCCGCATTTCACGGGCATGAATAAGCATGACGCTGATTTCGGTGTCGCCTCTATGACGACCCTGTTCACGGGTTGGGAGGATAAGAACCAGCTGATTGAGTTGCCTTCGACGCATGGCAGTGAGGGTGCGAAGGCGTTGATGGAGCAACTGGTGACGTGGGCACCGGAGCTACCGAAGTCCACGAAGACGGACATTGTGATGGCGTTGTGGTTCGCGGAGTTGGCGTGCCGGGATCGGGTGATGATGGCTCACTCGTATATGCGCACCCATGTGTCGAACCCGTTTTTGACGCCGTGGGATAGGCAGCGTCAAACCACAGTGAATCTTGTGGAAATGGAAGCGCAGAGGGCTTGGAAACCTGTTGGCGCGTAACTGGAGGTAAGTGTGTATCCGTATCCGGATAACGCGGAGCGCGTCGGTTATGACGACGGTATGCCCCGGCAGTCGTTGAAAGAGCTGCGTGGCCTGTATAACCGCATGAAGTCCCGGTATGGGGACAGGGATCAGCGCATGCAGGCGGTTTTGGCGGTGCGTCAGGGTCGCATGCGGGACGTGTACCCGGATTTGTTCCCGGAGGGTCCGTTCGACCGCGGCATTGTTGCGAACATGGTGGATGTTGCGGCCCGTGACTTGGCGGAAGTGCTGGCTCCGTTGCCGTCGTTTAACTGCGCGAGCAGCAAGATGGTGTCGGATACGGCGCGGGAGTTCGCGGAGAAGCGCACCCGCATCGTGAACGGCTATTTGTCGTTTAGTGATGTGCAGCGGCAAATGTATAACGCCGCTGACCGGTATTTCACGTACGGGTTTGTGCCCGCGATGGTGGAAGTGGACGCTGATGAGCGTATGCCACGGATCACGTTTATGGATTCGATTGGCACATACCCCGTGTTTGACCGGTGGAAGCGTGTCAGTGGCGCGTTTTTCGCGTTCTATAAAACTCGTGACGAACTGTTGGCGATGTACCCGGATGCCGCATCGAAGCTGGGTATGCCCACGTCAGGTAGTGAACTGATTGAGGTTGTGCGCTATCACGACCGTTTCGCTGACACGTTGTTTGTCCCGAACAAGGACGGCCTCGTGCTGGATTCCACCCGCAACCCTGTCGGGGAGTGCCTGGTGGAGATTGTGGCGCGTCCCGGTGTGGATGAGGACATGCACGGGCAGTTCGATGACGTGCTGGCGGTGCAGGTTGCTAAGGCACGTTTCGCGTTGTTGAGCTTGGAGGCGGCACAGAAAGCAGTGCAGGCACCTATCGTGTTGCCGCCCGATGCGCAAGAACTTGCGTTGGGGCCGGATTCGGTGCTGCGTACCGCGAACGGTGAGAAGGTTCGCCGCGTCCCGATAGAGGTTCCGTCGTCTGCGTTCGCGCAGCAGGGCATTTTGGATGAGGAACTGCGGCAAGGTTCCCGTTACCCGGACGCCCGCAACGGCAGCATTGATTCGTCCGTGGTCACCGGTCGCGGCGTGCAAGCCCTCATGTCGGGGTTTGATACACAGATTCGTACCGGTCAAGCAATGTTCGCTAAGGCACTGGAGAACCTTGTTGCCAAAGCGTTCATGGTGGACGAGAAGCTGTTTGGGTCGGACACGAAGACGCTGCGCGGTAACGCGGACGGGACACCGTACGAGATTCGCTACCGCCCCGAGCGGGACATTAAAGGCGACCACACGGTTGACGTGCAGTACGGCCTCATGGCTGGCCTTGACCCGAACCGTGCGCTGGTGTTCGGTTTGCAGGCCCGCGGTGACCGGTTGATTAGTCGTGATTTCCTTCGGCGGCAGATGCCGTTCGCGTTGAACGCTACCGAGGAAGAACAGCGCGTCGATATGGAAGAAATGCGTGACGCTTTAAAGCAGGCGGTGGCTGGGTATGCGCAAGCGATACCAGTGTTGGCGCAAAACGGGCAAGACCCGGGCGACATTCTTTCCCGCCTGAGCGAAATCATTCTCGGTCGTCAAAAGGGCGAACCCATTGAGGAAGTGGTGTCGCGGGCATTTGCGCCGGAGGAACCACCCACACCGCCGGGGGTTGAGCCGCTTGGTGCGGACGCCGCTGGGATGGTCGGTGCCCCTGGCGAGGCTCCCCCTGGCGGTGGCGGGCCTAACCTGGAGGGCTTGTCGTCGTCCGGGTTGATGCGTGGCGTCGCCCCCGGTCAAGCAGGTATGGCTGCCGGTGGGCGTCCTGACTTGCAAATGCTTTTGGCGGGTTTGACTTCTAGCGGTGGAGCGAACCTGCAAGCGAACATTTCCCGACGCATGCCCGTCTAGGAGGACTGTATGTGCGTGTCGTGTGGCTGCTGGTATAGCGGCAGCGAATCAGAACCCGGTCACCCCGAGGACGCATCTGTGATGCCGAAGGTGCCCGTCAGTAAAGCCGACCTTGGGTCGGGTAAATCCAACAAGTAGGAGGAAACAAGATGCCGCAACCCAATCAGGGCAAGCCCGCATCTGGTGCCCCCACCGCGGAGCCGATCCACGACAAGGGCGGCAGCAGCAGCAAGGGTGACGTTCATTTCGGTCACATGCCCGGTGGCACCAAAGGCAGCAAGTAACACACCATCAATCACGGAAAGGAAGTCGAATGAAAGGCTTGTCGCAAGACTTGTCACTGCATCTAATGTGGCAGGACATTCGGCTCAGTTTCGTGGCGGAAGGAATGTCGTGGCGTCCCGACGTTGCCGCGGACATGACGAACCGTATGCACGAGGCGTGGCATAACACGCTGCTGGAGTTGCACCGGTTCGGGATGCTCGCCACCGATGACGACGACGACGACGAAACAGACGAGTTCGGGCCGACACGTTCCAGTGAACTGATCGACCCGTTCACGTATCAAGTGCAAGAAGACCAGGAGGGGCAGGATGGCTGAACAGCATGGCGGGGCGAGGACGCCCCGTAACCCTGCACCAGTGTCCGGCCCCGGGCAGCTGTCACGCCGAACTGACGGCGGACCACAGCAGACCACCGTCCCCATGACGGGGATGGCGTATGGGGAGAACGCTGACTTCAATGACATGCAGTCGGCGGCTCCTATGGCGGCGGCACCATCGGTGTCCAATACGAGAACGCGGAACGACAGTCCCACCGGACAGCGTGCCGCCGCCACTCCCCTGTTTTCTCCGACGCAACGTCCGGACGAGCCGGTGACGGCGGGCGCACCATTCGGTCCTGGCCCCGGACCGTCTCCGTCAATGAATCAGCAACCTATGCGCGTACCTATTTCCGAAACACTACGAAAATTGACGCAGGTAACTGGTGATCCGTCGGTTCAAGCGATCAGTGAAGTGTTGATGCGGCGGGGTCTGTGAGCGTTCCTTACGGCGAACCACCGAATCAGCGGCGCACGGCGGACGAGGATACGCCTCCTGACAATTTTGGTTTCGGCAACAGGGTTGTGAACCTGCGGCCAGAGTTTGATTTTAGCCCCGAACAGGCAACGAAGCGGGAAATATCGCGGCAACTAGATGCTGCCGACTCTTACCGTGAACTGAATCGTGCCGCTGAACGGGAAACACCTGGCGGTGTTCCGCAGTACGCGATTGATATGGGTCTGGCGCAGCCAAAACGACTGGAGCAGTCGTGGTTTCAGAAGCAAGCCAGTAGTGTCTTAGAGCGGGAACGCAAGCGACGCCAAGTCCCTGACGGGTTTGACTCCTTCCCATCAGTACAGCAGGCCCTTGACTATTTCCAGGCCGAAAACATCGACGTGTCAGCCGATGATCTGGAAAACGTCCTGCAATTCGGTGTCTTGAACGACGCCGCAGACCGAGCGATTGTCGCTATGCAGGCTGGTGTAGAAACTGATGTGCGGAATGTTTACCTCACATTAGAGCAGTCCGATCCAGTAATGGCTTCCCTACTTCCCGATGTTATTGAAGCTAAACTTCGGGCATCAATAAGCGACCCCACGATTGTTGATAAGGCCGTTGAAGTTGCCCTTGCAGGCATTACAACAATCTTGGAACCTCTCGTCGTAGCGAATGAGGCGGTGCAGCATCGCGTTCGTGCCGCGCAATGGAACCTTGACCAGAACGCTGACAATCCTGAGTGGAGCGTCCGCCACCTGTTGTACGGGGCGTTCAGTAACGACGCTATAGCCGCAACTGAGGCGGGCAAGTTTAACGAGGAATACATCCAGCAGATTCGGGAGTCCGGAAACTACTCAGAACTGCAAGTCAACATTGCCTACGACATCGCCAAGGCAGCTTCGCTTGGTGACCCTGACGCGATCTTGAACGTGTGGCAGGACAAGTATGCGGGCGATGAAGAAGCAGCGTCCATTATTTCCGACATCGTGTATGGCCGGGCCGAAGGCAACACGCAAGAACTACTGCGACAGATTGATTCGGCCTACCTAGGTAACACCGGTCAGGTGCTTTTCGGTGCCGCAACACCAGACGCGCAATACAACGAGGCCCGCGGTGATGCTGCCCGACAAGACGCAGCGAACGCTGCCGGTTTTGCGGCGAGCCTCGCGCTTGACCCCACGTTGATTGTCGGTAAAGCCGGTCGCGCTCTGCAAGCATCAAAGTGGGCGTTAACGAAACTTTCACCGGGCACCAGCGCAAGCAGCGTCATTCGCACAATGAGCTTGGGCCGACTGAGCGTGGACACACCGGCATACCGCTACTGGAAAAACTTTGCCGACGACTTGAACGAACTGGACGCAATGGAGTCGCGTGTGGCGGCTGCCGTTGACCCGTCGGAGAAGACCCGCCTGTCCGCGGTGGCTGCTGGCATGCGTAACCGCATGTCCCGGCAATACAACGAAATGCCTGAGGATCTGATTGAGGAGTTCCGGGTGTCGCCGTGGCGCACACCGGAAGGGCAGTTCACTCCGGAATCCTTGGCCGCAGCCATCGATGAAATGAATGAGGCGTACACGGTTGCTGTCGGTGACGTAAGTGAGCGTCTTGCCACAGCGTCAGCGACTCGTGATGCTTTGCGTCAAGCGGCTGTTGATTTGCAGCTTGAAGGCGACATGAAGGCCGCTGCCGTAAAGCTCGCTGAGTTCAACGATGCGGTTTTGGAAGTGAAGCGGCTACGTACCGAACGTGACAGCCTCCGGTCGTTTTCTGGCCGACTTGCTCAAAACAATCAGCGACGCACCCCCCTCGTTCCGCGCATGTCACTGATGAAGGAAGCACGAATTGCTGCCGTCAATCGACTTGCCATACTAACGAGCAGTAACTCTCGCGCAGCGAAAATCGTTGACAAGTATTTGACCGATGCCGGTGACCCGGCCTTGTTTGCGCAGGCACTTAGCGACAACGCCGTAGAGTTCGGTGTCCGTAACCGCCAATATAAGTTCACTGAACCTGCTGGACTGATTGATTCAGCCGGACGCATGTTCTCGTCCGTATTCGCTGGCCGTACCGTGTCGCTCACGTCAGCGTCCGACGCACGCAACGTCTACCGCTATGCGCGGCAGTTCCTTCCCAAGCGGACAGCAGAGATGATCGCTGACGCATACCGTCGCGGCAACCCTGGGACGCGGCGTCTGCTGATAAGTGGCCTTGTTCGCTCTGCGGCGGCAAGTCGCGGCCTGACAAGTTTCAGCAAGTCAGACATTGACAACTTCATTCGTGACTTGTCACCCGAAGCCCGAGGGCTTGTCACCGGAAGCATGAAGGGTGAGAAGTACGGCGTCAGTGTTCCTGCTGGTATGCGCCCGAGTGAACGGGATCAACTTGTCCGGGCGCAAAAGTCTCAGGATGGCATTGGTTCGGCTCTGGACACGGACGCCACCATAAGTCAACTTGACCAGTCGCAGTCAGGTGTGACCCGTTCCCTGTCCGCAGACGAGAACGGAATTGAACACGCAATTCACCTATCGCAGACCGCGGATCAGGTTCGCCTACCAACACTGAAAGAGTTGGAGCAACTACGGAACCCTGTTCGGGTTGCGTTAAGTAATGGCGCAGAGCGGATCACCAACATTTGGTCGCTTGGCACATTGTTTGGTCTTCGCTTCTCCATGCGTAACGCCATTGAAGAAGTCGGCTTGTACTGGCTTCTCGGCGGGAAAGTAAGCGACCTTGTTCGTGGGCGTCGGCTAGATCAGGCCATTCGCAAGACTCGCCCCCGTATCAGCATTGACCCGGAGACGGGTGAACCAGTGCTACGTACAAGCCTAGGTATGGTCGCTAACAAGGCTGAATGGGCGTCACGCTGGATGAAAACCAAAGGCTTCCCTGAGTGGATGGCTGAAATGGTTTTCAAGCAAGCCGACCCTGATGCGTTAAAGGCTGCCGGTATTGCACTGGCGCAGGGCGATTCGGAGGCGTTTGCGCGTCTAGCGATTGAGTCCCTAGCCTCGCAGAAGGTGTTTGGTTTACGCACCAACCTGACAACCGAGCAGAACCGGATTGCTTTCCGTTACTTGACGGATTCCGTCCACGGAATGTCGCTGCTAGATGAAGTGTCCGAGGCTGGTACTTACTTACAGTCCGGTGGATACCCCATCTTTGTTAGCAAGAACTTTGGCTTAGACGATGCTGTGCCAAGCGTGGAGTACGGCAAAATCAGCCAGCAGCGATTCGGTGACTACAACAACATTTCACCGGTTGCGGTTCCTGGTTCTGATGACATTTACGGACTTGGTTTCTGGTGGCGTGAACTGCAAACAACCCTGGACGGAGACGGTCCCATTGGTGAAGCGGCAGTTCGACTACTGACGGACCCCAACCGGGCTAAGGCGGAGATTGCTCGCATCATTCGGGAAGACACCGAATACGGCTACAAGCAGCAGTTCAGCCGAATCCGTAGTGATGCCGATATTGACTCGTTCGCGGACGACTATTTTGAGAATGTCTTTCAACATTTCACTCGTGAAGACGGAACACTCAACACTCAACTGCGGGCCAAGTTCATTCGTTTTGACGACGAGGGCAACGAGGTAGCGTCATGGTGGAAGCCTGCCGTCACCGATGATGGCGAGGAAGCAGTCAAGGCTGCCGTGTCCCGCTCTGATTTGCAGGAGTTCGGGCGGGTTGATCGACCGGCATACATTTTTGGTCGGAACGTTTTGGATCAGCCACTCATTCCGATGCCGACGGGTGAAGCAGGCATTCTTGGCACTACCTTGTTCAACTGGATGGGACGCCAAAACGCTCGTATTTCGCGGTCACCGATCTTCATGGCTAACTATCTGGATCAGTTTGATAAGACCCTAGAGGCACGTCAAATGTTTGCGAAGTCTTTGGCGGAAGCCCGAGCAGCGAAGACGGGCGACGTGGCTACTGTCACTCCGGATGATGTTGCGATGGCCGAGCGCATGTATGCGCAACAGTCAATGGATAACGCCTACGGTTTGACGCTGGCCTACGTGGACAACCCGGCTAATCGCTCCAATTTGGCGTGGAAGATCAGGAACGTTTCCCGCTACTACCGCGCCACAGAGGACTTTTATCGTCGCATCAAGCGAACCACAGTCAATAGCCCCGAGGCTTTGTGGAAAGCAGCGTTGACGTATCACCTTCTTGGCGAGAGTGGCTTCACCTACAAGAACGACAATGGTGAGGAATACTTCGCATACCCAGGTAACCAGATTTTGCAGGACGCTTTAACAACGGGTATCGAACTGCCGAATGGGATGACTACCCCTAGCCCGCTTGCCATTTTCGGCATTGATCCATCGAAGTACGCAGACCTAAATCCGTTTAGCATTAACGGCAAGGTTCTTGGGTTGACGCCTTCTGCTGACCTGAAGGCAGCTGCACCATCTCTTGCTGGCCCGGTGTCCGCACCAGTTGCAGGTATCATGGGGGCGTTCCCGGGGCTGGCAGGGTTGCGATCCGTCTTGCTAGGGCCGTACAGCCAAACCACCGGTAATCCCTATTGGGATTCGATCAACGCTGTACTGCCTGCCGGTGTCATCAAAGTTCTGCGCACGAGCGACCCGGAGTGGGTCACAGGGCAGATCAGCTCCGCAGCATTTGACACGATCACCTTAATGACCGCAGAGGGCATGCTAGACGAGTTGACCCTCGGCGGTGAACCAATGACTGACGCGGACGGTTTGCCGCTGGTTCCCGGTTTAGCTGACCAGACGCAGTTCCGACGTTCGGACCAGTATCGGGTTGCTCAGGTGATGGCGGTGTCGCTGTTCCTGTTGAAGACTGCGGGCGGATTCTCAGTTCCGGCTGCCCCGCAAGCGATGGCAAACACGTCGTCAGAGTTCGCTAAGCAGCACGGTGTTGACTCTATGGATGACCTGTTTTACGACTTGCTAGATAAGTTCAAGGACGACCCGTTGCAGTATGAGCGGGCTATGGGCGAGTGGTATCGCTTGAAGATGCCGAGCATGGGTGATGGCCCGTACCAAAAGTGGGACACTCTTATGCCGTTCACCTTGTCTGGGACAAAGTACAACGTCATTGATCAGCCGTCTGCGGGTATGGCGGGAGTCCGAGCTACGGACGATGTTGCTGCTTGGTTCAGAGAAGAACAGACCCAGGAGTTGTTCACCAAGGTTGGTGACGTTGCGTGGTTCCTGGCACCAAAGACCGGTGAGTTCTCGTGGGACTCGCATGCACTTATCAATATCACGCAGGGCGTGCGCACCCCGAAAGGCGATTGGGAGCGGTACGAGGAACTGTTCGCTTTGCAGGGTGAGATTCAGGACAATCAGATTCGCAACTATTACGACCAGTTGATTCTGGACGCTGGATCGTCGGACGAGATTAAGGCGTTGGAGAATCAGAAGAAGGCGGCGAGGGACGACAACAAACTGGTTAATCCCGCATGGGCGAAAGTTGCGGAGGATGTCCCGGTAGGTCGGAGCAATTCCCGCCTAAGTATTCAGGTATCCAAGGTTAAGAACATGCTGGAGTTTTTGCGTGAGCGAGACGGTGAACTCAGTGATGACGCTCAAATGATTGATAACGCGATCAACATTTACACGTATTACAAAACTGAGATTTCCGGGTTGCAGGGCACGTCAACGCAAAAGAACTCCGCAAAGAAGAATCTTGTTGCAAACATGCAGCAGCAGTTGGCTGTTGTGAAGGAAGAATCGGCTAACGCTAAACAGTTCATTGAAGCGGTGTTGGAGTCCGATCCTGACTACGCATTTGGGGAGCAGGAATGACAGCGGGATATTGCGGCACGACATGGAGCAATAACTGGAAGGACGGTTTGTGCCCAGGTTCAACCGAAGCTAACCCGATTCGACCGACTGTTAAGCCAAACGGACAAGGTGGGATTGTTGGGGAACCTGCGACCGCCGACAACAACACTGTTCAAGATAACGCGCCGTGGATGGCTGACACGTCACCGGTTCGGGTGGGCTATAACGAAACTACCTACTCTGGCGGTATCCCGTCTGTATCGGAGAATCCTGTAACGACTGTGTATGAGGCGATGGATGATTTCCGGTCCCTCTACACGAAGGCGCATGTCGCTGATGCGGAAGAAAGTGATGTGAAGGCGTATCAGGATTTGCTGTCTCGCATGCGTGATGTTACCGGCAGTAAGTTGGGGACGAAGGATTCGCAGGAGCAGGCGTACTACAGCCTTTTACAGTATGCCGCTCGTGCTGGTGTTAACGCTGTTGATCTTATTAATGGTCAGGCCCCAGGTGGCGGTTCAGACGGTTCAGGTGGCGGGCGGGGCTACACGGGTCCGCGTGCGTCGATCACGGTGCAGGCGGAGTCAGACATTCGCGCTACCGCTAACGCTCTCGCGTTGGAAATGATTGGTCGCCCATTGAACGATAAAGAAATTGAGCGGGTGACG
>Ga0070751_1002608_pt1 | contig 10244 bp, 16 predicted proteins | sample VirMetDEL_Aug_28_FD_78514 | JGI IMG/M metagenome (GOLD analysis project Ga0070751, IMG submission 78514) | Aqueous microbial communities from the Delaware River and Bay under freshwater to marine salinity gradient to study organic matter... | ecosystem: Environmental > Aquatic > Marine > Coastal... | reverse complement strand
TTGTCATCGAGCCGGCGCTCCTCTGATGCAGGCTGACTATTTGGAATGGGGGATAGCGTCTTCACCAGTCAGAGTCGAAATACCCGGTTCCATGCCGAGAACGTCTGCTCCATGTTCTGCTGGTCGCAAATGGCGGGATGACCTCCGGGTCGTCTTCCTGCGCGTTCGTTTGCTGTGCTTCGGGCAATGCCATCTCGCTGAACTTCGCCAACAGCATTGCCTCCTTCTCAGAGTCTTGCGTTAAAATCTGGGCAAGCATATGCCCCAGTTTCAGGCTGAATGCCTCGATGAACGTTTCGTCGAACTCCCCTGGATCCGTGACCCTCCGGATGTAGGTGACCTTGGCGGAGTCTGCTTTGGTGATCAGGTTGCCACTCTCGATCGAGTAGAATGCCTGATTCATGAATGCCTCCTGTCCGTTGAGCGTGACAATGCGAAGGCAGTCAGACGGGAGTGGGTAGGAGTAGGCCGGCCCGAATGCGGGTGCCGTAGCTGACGCAGTCAAAACTGCGCGAGTGATTGCAAAGTTCCACGGGTGAGACCGCAGAAGAGCATCCCTACACAGTGGGTAAATCCGACGAACCTTGTCCGCCTTCGGTGAGTTCTCCGTGTATGACGCTATGCCACTCTGCCCGAGATGAGATAGTGCCAGGTTTGCGATCGTCGTGTCGGTGTAACTCATCAGCGGGGAAAGCGCCTCGAGGTGGATAAGTCCCCGAGGCGCCCATCAGGTGGGTGATGTGGGAAGAATTATCCCATTTCCTCATCCAGATAGCTGATGAGAACCTCCACGATGTCACCGCTCACGATTGCCGTAACGGCAGTGATGGTGAGGATCAGGAGTTCCCCTTCGTTGACCTGGACGAGAGCATTGCCAGAGGGACGAGTGAAGGCGACAGAGTCGTCGTTCACTGCGACCGCACCGGTGAGTGCTGTGACGGTGGTGCCATCGGTCCCGAGTTTCTCGAGGCGAAAGCTTCCATTGATTGCCCCGTTCAAGGACGTTACCCGACACTTTTCCGGGATGACGTAGGCCGTCTTCGCCGGAAGGAAACAGAGTCGGATGTCATCGTCCCCGGATGGGGTCGCGTCAAACGTGTAGGCTGCCGGTTTGGCAACCCGTTCAGCATGCACCAGAGTCCGGTGGGAAGGCATCGCGTTGCGAGTCTTCTTCCGATTCATCTGGGATGTGTAGAGAGGGTGGTCAGTGAGAAATGCCATGATTCAAAATTCCTTTCTGTTGATGTTGATCCTCTACCGATTAAGGCGACCTGTCGCAGGCGATGGTCACGACGGTTTTCTCGAAACGGCGAAGGACGCAGTACTTGCTGTAAGCACTGATCTGAATCGCGTGATCCAGGTCCGGTCGCTCATCGAACTTGATCTTCATGTCGTCAGGGACAACAATCAAACCGCGCTCTTTCGAGTAGACAAAGCAGGTCGCAATATCGGTCGAACTCGAGTGTTGAAGTCGGTTCGTGATGATCACATCCATGCCGTAGAGTTTCTTCTCTTTGCCTTCGTGCCATGCGCCGATCATGTTCGCCCAGACCTCATTCGTTGCCGTCTTGAGGTACTGCAGAAGGTCACGCTTCTCTGCTGGTCCCATGGCGACTGCGATCTCTTCTTCGTCGCAGAAAATGTCATAGGTTTCGAGAATGCGAACTGCCTCTTCGAGCTTCGCCGGAGTCATGCCGATGTTAGCGGCAGGAGACTCTCCGAACTGGACCCCGACCTGCTGAGAGGAGGGGAGATCGATTGCATCGGTATAGGATTCCGCGCCACCGTATTCGGTCTGGTCACAGGCGAGAGCGACAAGCGTATCGACCTTTCGGTTCCACGCACGGCGCATTTCTTCCTGCACTTCCGAATCGGGTTGGCCCAACATTCCGAGAAAATCGTCGTCGACTTGGTCGAATACGACTTGGCACTTGAAGTCGCGTTTTACCGCTTCCCGTGCTTTTCCCGTGACCTCAGTGAGGGTGGAGTTCGTCAGGCGACCCGTTCGCTCCGTCCACTCGACTTCATCGATGTCGTTGTAGACTTTGCTTTTGCCGGCCCAGTTATCAACGCGAACGCGATTCCCGAGTCGTTGGATCTCCTGATTCACATTGTGATCCCAGTTTTCGGCGAACTCGCGCCGGTAGTGCTCTGGGATCTCCAAAGATGGAGATAATGCCATTGTGTTTTATTCAGGTTCTAAGTGGTTGCTTCACCCTCGAATCGGTAGGCTCTCATGAGGCCGTTTCGGGAACGGTGAGAACTCTGTGCCGGTATGCCTGAATAGGGCCGCTACTGAGCTGTGAAGACGATAAGCCCAAACATGGCGACATGGCAAGAAAAAAAAACCCTCCCCCCAGGAACTGCTTGCCAGGGGGAGGGTGTGATGACGAAACGACCTTTGCCGTAGAGGTAGAACCCTAGCGTTGTGGTTCTCCACTGTCAACGGATTGCTTCAAGAGGTTCCGAACCTTCTCGCGAACCATCTTGTTGTCCGGGTGAGAAGAGTTGTGATACGCGTCATATTGCGCATTGCTCTTGTCGTGAATGATCGACTTTGCCTGCGCTCCGAACGACATATCGGTCGGTGTTCCCAGATCTTCGGTCACCTTGCCTTCCTGAACCCTGCCGGCAATTGCCCCGAGCAGTTTCGCCACTCCGGGAATCTTCAGTGCCTCCTGGTCCTCCGGCGCCATGCCGAATTCATTGGCGAGATGCTTCACCTGTGCGGTCTTCCTCTCGTAGTCGCGCCCCCAGGTTTCTTGCAGATGCTTCTCAGCCTCCTGCGCCTCCTGCTGCTCCTGATGCTGTAGGGTCTCGAATTCCTTGATGTCCGCCTTCAGGAAGTAGTTGAACATCTTCTGCGCGAGTTCTTTCGGTGCTCCAGCCTCTGCTGCGAATGCCTCAAAGGCTTTAATTTTCTCAGCTTCGACCTCGCTACCCTCGGGCAGGATACCATCCTCCGGTTTGATCTCATACTTGTCCGGGGCGTCAGGGATCCCCATCTTTTCCCGATAGGCCGCCACAACCTCTTCAGGCGAATCCTCACTCGGGATCTCCAGGAGGTGATCTGTCTTCTCTCGGTATTTGGACATGAAGTCCCGTCCGGACTGCACCATCTTGTCGAACGATGAAAACTGCTGGAGGTAGTTCTCATGTCCTTTGAGGGATTCGATCCCGTCATACCAATTCTCGCGGAACTCCAGGCTGCCTTCCTCTTTGAAGATTCCGGCCGGCGCAGATCCACCGATGCCTCCACCCTGATCGGATCCAGCAGCACCAGCATCACCAGCATCACCGGCATCACCGGCACCTCCACCGATGCCACCTTCACCGCCCTCCTCCTCCTGAACTCTTGGGAATCCTTGTATTGCTCTTTTCCACATCTATTCTCCTTTTGTTGTTGTTCAATCTGTCGACTAGAATTGGCCGCGGCGCCGACCGTAGACCCGGCGAAACTTCTTCGCGCCCCAGTTCTTCTTCCGCCATGCAATCACCAGAGGATCCTTGTCCCCCAGCATCTTGTCCGGCATCGGGCAACCAGAGGCAATGTCCTCGCGCATCGTGACTCCGACATCCCCGGGTTTCACTTCGCCATTCTCGCCCTCGAACTGAGACGCGAGGTTGACATCCGGATCCGGTGCGTCGTCGTCGTCCAGGTCGTCGAGGTCATACTCTGACTCCCCTGTCTCGCGCTCGCTGAGAATCTCCCGCTTGCGTTCTGCGTCCCGTTCCTGCTTCTGCTCGAATTGCGATGCATCCTTCAGACGCTTGAGTTCCCGTCGCGAGATGGTGACATCGTCGTCGTCGTCGTTCACCACCTTGTTGGTCTCCTCAGAGGGGGCGGGTTCGCTTGCGGTGCGGGATTCAACGTCCCCGCCCTCCTCTTCGGAAATCTCTTCCACCACATCGCCTCCAGCGACCGGCGCCGGCAGGGTCTCATCGGGCATGAGGTTGTTCTCTTCGAGTTTCACGCGTAGTGCGTCGACTCCCTCGTTTACATTGGCCTTGATGCCCTCCCCGTGGAGAATATCGACCATTTCCTGGCGTGTAAGTTGTTCACTCATGTTCTATCGATTAATGCTGGTGGTAGTTGGAGTAGATCCGTGTTGTTGCTTGTGTGTATGAGGAAGGAGAGCGTAGAGATCTCCCCGTCCAGAAATGCTGATTGTGATGTCGAAAGTGATTCGTGAAATCGCGGCTGCATCGGGTGAGTCGACTGGACAAGCTCACCCAGGATGATGCGTCCCTCCGGGGTGTGGAGAATCTCTTTGCATGCCTTCGCGAATCTCTCCTGCCGTCTCTTGTGATCCTGGGGTTTTTCCCCTACCCGAGGGGATGCCACTCTTTCGCTGATGTTCATCCGTTATGCTGCGACCTGTTCCATGTTCTTGACCGCTTCCGACTCGTTCTTCACCGCTTGTGACTCCTGCAATGCCATCTCCTGCTCCTGCAAACGCGCCTGCTCTTCCGCTCTTGCTTCGCGCATCCGGCGGACATCAGACTCCGGCATGATCCAATTCTCCGGAACCCCTTCGTTCCTTCCGTATTCGCGGACTGCTGCGTCCCAGTTTACGTGGTCGACCACGCCAGGGTTCAGTTGAGCGAATGCACCCAGTGATTCAAAGTATCGACCGAATGATTCATTCTCGAGTGCCTCAATCTGCAATGCCATTCGGGAAGAGTAGACCATTCGAGGGTCGGGGATGTGGATCCCGTTCTCCATCTGGATCTGCAATTGCTTGGGAGGCGGAGGGTATGCCTGCATGCGCAGCAGGGCGCCAAACGCTCTTCGTCCCAGCGGGTTGAACACCTCGACCATCTTGGCGGCGAAGGTCGGCGAGAATGCAGGGAGTTGGTCCCGTTGCCGTTGCACGATCTCCGTAGCAGTCACTTCCTTCCCGGGAGGAATCTCACTCATGACCTGAAACAGGTGGTTGTGAAAGGCGCGGCGAATGTTGTTCTGTCGCCACTCGACCCGATCGACTCCGGCAGGGTAGCTTCCATTCTCAAGCCACACCTTCGGAATCTTGTTCGGGTCGGTGAAGGTGGTGACTCCCCCCGGTCGCATGTCGATCTTGCCCTCATGGTCTACGTGCGCCAGAACGCGAGGGACCACCAGAGTCTCAACCAGTGAGTCGAGGAACATCTGCTGCTCGTTGAGTTGTCGCATGTCAGGGGTTGCCTGCCATCCGGGGCCGAATCCCCATGCCGTGTCGGTGTAGGTCATATGACGGTGAACGAAGGTCGGCATCGACCATGCCCCCTCCACGGAGCACTCCACCTTGTCGTCGACCGCAATCCAGATGATTGACCAGGGCATGCCGGTCGCATCGATGTAGCCTCTCTGGATCTCGTTGTTCGGAACGACTACCCGGGTGAACATGAACTTCGATTTGTCGATGCGTTGCGGATTCCGCCATGCTTGGAGGACCGATTTCCCCACATTCTCTTCCCCGAACTTTTCGACTGCTTGTCGAGGCGTGAATTCCTTGTCCTCGAACACCGTGTCGACATTTCCTCGCATGTCCTCCAGGATCGAGTAGGAACCGATTCGCATCGTCCGGAAGTTGAGACCAAGGACGGGGTCCGTGTCCATATGCATCGATCCCGTGCCGAACACCCCGTCGTCGAGGTAGAGTTTGTGAATCTCACGGTAGAAGTTGGAATTCGCGAGAACCTCCCGAGTGACCTCCGTGCATTTGGAATACCAGGATGTGATCTCGTCGTCGCCTTCCATCTGCTTCGGAGGCGCGAACTTGAACCAGGCGGACTCCGATGGTGATAGCCACGCCATGCAGCCGGCCGCGTAGGATGAGGCTGCCTCGCTGCCTACGGAATCGAAAAGCGCAGACTGGCGGGAGGTGTTCGGTTGGGTCCGGTGCTTCTCGGTGCCGATATTGTCGATATTCTGGCGGAAGTAGTTTGCCTGCTCGCGCCAATGGGAGTGGAAGAATGTCCGCATGTTTTCGGCATCCTTCCTCCGTTGGAGTAGTTTCTCGACTCTGGATTGCATCTACTTGGGTCCGCCCATCGGCGATTTCGGTGCGCCCAGGTATCCACCCCGCGGCATGGTTTGAAGGACTCCGAACCGGGTGCGGTTGCGTTTCCTCGGATCGGTTTGATTGCTTCCCGTTCTCTCGTCAATGATCTCGGTCTCAGCCGGAATCGGCTCGAGGTTCTCCTCGATGAACTTTGTGTATTTTCCCCGGAGAACCTGATACCGCTCTTTCTCCTTCTTCCGGATGTCCGACCACCTATCCCGCATTTTGGAGGCTTTACGGCGCGCCTTCTTGCGTCGTCTGCGGTTGTTTCTTAGCAGTTGGTAAAATGCTTCGCCGGCCATGATTCAAAGGGGTGAATGTCCACACAGTGCCAGAAATACCGGCATCAGTCAAAAGTAAAAACTACCCTCGGGAACGGTCGCTCACCGGTTGCTTCGGGAATTCGATGACCTTGCTCCCGTTCGGCTGAATGATTTTCGGCCTCGGTCGGTCCGCTTCCTTCACCTCCTTGACGGCATTCGCGGCTGCCTTCTTGACGCCTTCGTTCGGGTTCCCGGGCGCCTTGTCGAGGTCGTCCTTCATCGAATAGTTCTGCCGTCCCTCGACGAATCCGGTCTCGACACAGATCAGGCGGAAGGGTGACTTGCCCGAGGTGAACGTGATGAGCGTAGCCCAGGCGCCCTCTGCGAATTTGCCCTTCATCCGGCGGAATCTCTCCCCCAGGTAGGCCCACTGCTTCTGCTCCTTCACGTATACCTGGATCGAGTATTGGTAGTTTCTGTTCATCGTTTTATGCTCCCGGTCTGATTACGGTTGGACCCCTGCCCGACCGTCGAGGCGCGGAATCCTTAATTGTTGTGATGTTCGCCTTCAAGCGTCTTCCTCCGCGGCTGCCTACCGTAGCCCTGATCAGTCCTGCTGTCTCGCCTTCTTTGATCATGCGCAGAGCATCCGCGGCGTGAGAGTTTCTGTCGTGGACCGGCGTCTCAATCGCTTTCCCCGTGCTTGACTCGTTGTCGACCCGGTAGTTCACCAATCGCTCCCGCCCCTTCTCCGTATTCGCTCGATGGAACAGGAACCGCGGGAATGCCTCTTCGGTCGCGTTGATGCCGACCCAGACAGACTTCGTCCGCGGCACGATCCGGATGTTTGAGAGTCCGGCCTGCGTGAACTTGTCAGCGATCGATTCTCCCGTGTCCGTGTCTCGCTTGCCATCGTGCGGGAACAGATGGACCCCGAGAGGGTATCCCTTCGCGTTGATAGCCGCGACCCTGTCGACCGGGGTGAGGTTCTTCTCGAGCATGCAATCGACGATCCGGATCTCCTGCCCGATCATTTGGAAGAACCAGGTCACGGTGTTGAACGGAGTCCCGAGATCCCATGCAGTGTGAACCAGAGCGGACCGATCTATCGGGAAGTTGATGATTCTCTGCTCCGCCTCCGCCTCATCCAGATAGGGTGCATAAATGGCGCCCTTGATCGGTGCAGCGAATGCCTCTGCCAAGGTCGACGGGTATTCTCGCTTCGTCGCGTGGCGGTATTTCACCTTCCTTGCCGCATACCACTTCTTCTGCTCCTGGCTGAATCGCTTTCCCAGTTTCGACTCCAGTTGCTTGAAGTATTCTTCTGTCTCCTTTGTGATGGATCCCTCTGTCTCGATCGCTTCCGGGTCGTCGTGCCATGGGAAAAAGTAGATGACGCCCTTCGCGTTTGGGTCGTTGCGAAGGATCGGCTCGACCAGTTCCCAGAGTTCCCCCTTCTTTCCTCCCATCCATGTCGTCTCGATGACCGTGCGTCCTTGTGAGGCGGCCGGCATGGCACCAGAGACGATCTCCTGTGCTCTCTGGTCATCCATTGCTGCGATTGGACCCATCTCTGAGATGTGGAGCATGGAGCAGTCTCCGCCCCGGGCTGACACACTTGCGTAGATCGATGACTTCTCTGTCTTGCTCTCCCCCCTTGCGATGACTGAGAATTCCTTCTTCGATTCGCTCAGACCCTGATACGACTGCCGGATCAGCGGGTGCATGTTGTTGAAGGCGAACTGAATCTGGTTGTCCATCTTCTTCTTCGCGTCGTTCTCGGTTCGGTCGATGAGTTCACCGGTCCACCCGTGATTGAAGACAGAAGAGTCCACCTGGAAGATGTTGAGACCGGTCGAGAGTCCCAGACGCCGTGACTTGATTATGATGATCAGGTCCGTGGGATTGTCGATCAGTCTCTGGAAAATCGCTCTCTGCTCCGGCCGCGGATAGAACGGAATCGCTTCGCCGGATCCCTGCTTCTTGCATTTGTAGAGGTGCTTCAGCCTCCACATCTGATTGCGCAGATCCTCTGGAGTGAACGACTCAATCATGCCTCAGTATTCGCACAGAAACTCAGCCAACGCCATCTGGTCCGCTTCGTCGATCGTTTCGGTAACCGGGCCGGCTTGATCGTGAATCTCGATCGTGACCTTCCCGTCAGCATCCCTGGTAAAGATGACAGGACCGTCCGCGGATTCCAGCCGGAGGGTGTTCGCTTCCTTGCATTTGCGACACAGTTTCTCGGTGTCATCGGAGATGTGGTCTCCGCAGTTGTGGCAGTATTCACTCATTTTCCTTTTCCTTAGAGGTTCCGCGGATGTCGCGAATCAAATCCAGAAGGGTATCACCTACCTCACCGTTCAGGGAATCCCGGTCGAGTCCGGTAAGCTTGCCGATCTGCTGCAACGCGAATTGCTTGGAGATCATCTTCAAATTGCACGACCGCAGTTCCCCTTCCTCCCCGTAGGTTTCGCGCTTTTCCTCCACCATCCATGAATCCTCATCGACATGGGAGATGGGAGTGAACACGATCTCCTCGTAGAATCCAACCAGGTCGGCAAGGGTGAATTCCGCCTCCTCACGGATACGATCGAAAACCCGGTCAAGCTCCGCGGCAATCTTAGGTTTTCGTAGCATCCGATGACCAGTCACTGCGCATACATTCGCCGCTCCTTTGTATCCTGCATGACGATAGGACTGGGTTGCATTCCCCGTGAGAGCGTAGAGGTGGACGAATCGCCACTCCTTCTCTGTCAGGTCCGAGCGTTTCGGCCGGCGTGGAATCTTCAGCTTACTGGGATCTACTGCTTCCATATCAGTTCATTCCGTGTCGTTCAGCATACTGTGCCAACGCGTCGAAGTCATCATTTTTCATGAATGCCACTTCCTCGAGGCACATCATGAACTTCCCCTGGTATCGTGACCGAACATGACTCTTGGCGGAATCCGGTGAGTCTGCCCAGATCATCAGCGGGTGCTTCCATCCCACCAGTCTCACGTTGAAAAGTCCCAGCATGCATTCGCCGGACTCAGTCTCTTGCTTTTCCATATGTTGTATCCGTTACACGTTCGATGATCAATTTCTCCTTGGCAATCTCTTTCCGGATCGCGGTATCCTGGTGCTTGGTCAGTTTTCCTGTGATGATGTAGTCCCTCCGCTTTCCTGACCGATCGGAGGCTACGTAGGTTCGAGTTGTTCTCATCTCCTTCCCTCCCTTGCTGCGTCGTAGGCGAGATCCCCCAGGTAGTCGCAGTGATCGCAGTTCCCCGGTTCGTTCCCGTGGACGCATTCGGTTTCCTCTTCCGGTTCCTCACAGCAGTCGCAAGGGTATTTCTGACCGCAGTCCTCACACTTCCAATCCGGCGGATCCGGTTCGTAGATTTCGCAGTCGTCCATGGGCCATTTCGCGCCGCAGGATTCGCAGACGTAGAGGAATTCTCCATCTGGCGTTTTCTCATAGTCGCCTGCATACCCGTCTTCGCATTCTGGACAATCAGGAGGTTCCGGTTCTTCGGGTGGATCGAGGTGGTAGTCGTTCATAATTCAATTTTAATTCCGCTGGAGATACTGGCGCGGAGAATCTGGACCTGTTGCCAACCTTCATCGGCTCGCGTTTCCGCTTCCCGCAGATCCCGGCGGAGGTTCCCTGTTTCGATCGTAACAAGCGCGAGGGCGCAGCAGAGAGCAATAACCAGGGCGAAAAGGAATAGGGTGAGATGTTTCATGTTGGTATAAATGGCTGATTATGCCACTGGTGGCTGAAGAAGGCTGTTATCCCCTAAAGATTTTGCTTCCCGCTTCCATTCCTCACCCCAATTTCGGAGATCCATGTTTGACTGCCTCACGTTCTCCAATTCGTCCTTCGCACGGTCGATATACCATTCGGCGTAATCGGCAGCCTCTTTAAGTTCCTCCAATTCCATGCGATCCCAT
>Ga0070751_1002598_pt1 | contig 10267 bp, 21 predicted proteins | sample VirMetDEL_Aug_28_FD_78514 | JGI IMG/M metagenome (GOLD analysis project Ga0070751, IMG submission 78514) | Aqueous microbial communities from the Delaware River and Bay under freshwater to marine salinity gradient to study organic matter... | ecosystem: Environmental > Aquatic > Marine > Coastal... | reverse complement strand
GCTATGCGCACCTGCCGCACCTGTTCAAGGCGCAGCGGCAGATTCCGGATGCGGCGCTGCCCAGCCCGGAGCAGAAGCTGGCCCTGTTGGGGCTGGCGGTGCGGCGCCTGTCGCTGGCCGGGTACCAGTACGTGGGCATGGACCATTTCGCGCTGCCCGACGAAGACCTGTCGCAGGCGCAGCGTGCGGGCCAGCTGCATCGCAACTTCATGGGCTACACCACCCATGCCGACACCGACCTGGTCGGGCTCGGCGCCAGCGCGATCAGCCATATCGGCGACAGCTACAGCCAGAATCCGCGCGACCTGCCGGGTTGGGAAGCGGCGGTGGATGCAGGGCTGTTGCCGGTCTGGCGCGGCCTGCAGCTGGATGCAGATGATGTGGTGCGCGCCGAACTGATCGGCCAGCTGATGTGTCAGGGCGAGGTGGATGGTCGCGCGCTGGCCACGCGCCATGGGCTGGATTTCGACCGCTATTTCGCCGATGCGCTGGTGGCGTTGCAGGCATTGCAGCACGACGGCCTGGCCGAGTATGCCGACGGCGTGGTGCGCGCCACCGAACGTGGCCGCCCGCTGCTGCGGCTGCTGGCGATGTGCTTCGACCGCTACCTGGCACGCCCGGACCAGCCGGTGCGCTACTCGCGCGCCATCTGAGGGCGGTGTCACCGGTGCGGTGATGCGCGTGTAGTACCCTCCGCTGGCCTCGGCCAGTGGAGTGCTGCATGAAGAAGATGCTGTATTTCTGGGCAGCGTACCTGCTGTTTTTCGCCCTCCCGTTCCCGTGCATTCTGTACTACAGCATCGGCTACCCGGTCGATGCGGCCGACCGCACGTCGCCCGCCATGGCCGCCGTGTGGCTGGCGCTCTCGATCCTGCTCTGGGGGCTGCTGGCGGCGGCCTACGTGCATACGCTGCTGCGGGCGCCGTTCCGCGCACAGGCGCGCACCCGGGCGATCCAGCGTGCGGCGATCCGCCGCCGCGCACGCGTGGTGCAGGCGCAGGATACCGGGCGGATGCGGCGGGGGTGGCGCGTGTGGAACCTGACCCTGGCCTTCGACAATCTGTCCGGTACGCCCATCCAGGACCAGCTGCTGGCGGTGGACAGCCAACCGCAGCTGCAGCGCTCCGTGACCGACAATCAACTCGATGCGCTGCTCAGCGCCGATCCGGGCGGGTATCCCAACGTGGTGCTGGAAGGGGCCATGCCGGAGGTCGACCGGGGCCGACTGCTGCGCCGCGCGCTGATCGGGGTGGTGCTGCTGGGCGCGCTGGCCGCCTACTACGTCTGGTGCTGGAACGACCCGGGGCAGGGGAACGGGCAGGGCTGGACCTTCCTGGCCCCGTGGCATCCGCTGCTGGTCATGCCGGCCTGCCTCTGCGGCTATCTGGTGCTGGGCCGCGTGTTCACCCGCATGGTGGGCATCGACCGGCGCGCCGACGCCCTGAACTACCGTGGCATCGGGGTCGAGGCCCGGGTGCTGCACGTGCGCCAGACGGGGACCGAGGTCAACGCCCAGCCGGAGCTGGAGTTCCAGCTGGCCTTCGAGGACCGGCAGGGCGCCACCCACACGGCCACCGTGCGCAAGGTGGTGAGCCTGCTGGACCTGCCCCGGGTGCCGCGTGAGCGCGCGCGCATCCTGTACCACCCCGATGACCCGTCTCAGGTCCTGATGCCGGACCTCTGAAATGCCCTGCGCATTCCCAAACCGGGCCCGATCAGGCACCCTATGCCCCGCGTTGCCCGGATGGCGAAACTGGTAGACGCATCGGACTTAAAATCCGCCGGAGGCAACTCCATGCCGGTTCGATTCCGGCTCCGGGCACCAACGCTTTCAGCCTGTTATCCACAGCTGCATACGAATAGGCATGTGCAGTTTTTGTGCAGTGAATGCTCACGCCAGCTTTTTGATGGCGTCGGCCAGATGCTCCGGCGCGAGGTGGGCATAGCGTCTGGTCATCGCCAGCGAGCTGTGCCCCAGCACCTCAGAAACCGTGTGCAGCGATACCCCGGCCTGCACCAGCCAGGACGCGCATGTGTGCCGCAGATCATGCCACCGAACGTGCTCCAATCCGCACACCTCCCGGGCCGTCTTCCACGACGCCCGCACCCCGTCATCCGAGATACCCAGCGGCAATCGCTGGGCCACGCTCAGCACCTTCGGGTGCAGCGGCACCAACTGCAGCGTCCGCGTCTTGCTGGTCCGATCCAGCCGGAGGAAGCCATCCTTCACGTCGTGATGGGTAAGACGCAGCAGGTGCCCCCGCCGAATCCCCGTATACGCCGCCAGGCGCACGTAGTCGCCCGCCAATGGATTTGGGCAAGCCCTCGCCAGTGCCTCGACCTGCTCGGTCGTCAGGAACGTCTCACGGGGCTTCTCAGGCAACAGCGCAATCGCCGCTGGCCTTTCCAGCCACCCCCACTCCCGCCACGCCATCCGCGTGATCTGCCTCAAAATCCGGCCCTTGTGGTTCACCGTGGCCGGAGCCTTGCCGATCTCCGCCGCCTTGATCTCAGCCCACACCTTGGCCGCTTCCGTCAGCTTGCGGCCCCGGATATAGGGGAACAGCGCCCTGACGTGAGAATTGGTCTTGACCTCAGACCGCAAGCGGGGCAGATGCTCAACCTGGAACTTGTCGATGGCGTCAGCTATGGATCGCTCTGGTTGACGACCAGCCGCAGCGGCGTTGAACGACGCGAGCCACTTCTTTTCGAAGGCTTTGGCGTCCGCGTACGACCAGCTGCGAGACGTCTTGCGATACGTTCTTCCGCCGTGTCCAACTGTAACTTGATAGCTTCCGTTGGGTCGCTTGGTGATTGGCATGCCTGCAACCTGCATTTGGCCCACCAGACGGCTAGGTCTGCGGGGTGGATTCGATCTGACTTCGCGCCCTGGCCAAGGCGGCAGGCAGCTAGGCTACCCGCATCGATGGCCCGGCGAAGGGTCTTGGTGGAGCAGGCGCACTTCTCAGCCGCCTGCGCCAGGGTCATGAGCTGCTCAGCCGCTCCCATCGCGCACCTCCTTCTGTTCGGCCTTGAGCGCACGGTCGCGCCAGTAAGTGATCGTCTCCTCCTGCGTTGCCTCCCGAACGAGGGAAGCCGCCCAGTGCTCGGTCCTACCATCGGGACGCCGCAGAACGTAGGTAGGTTCTGCCATGTAGCCAAGCACCTCGCTGAGGTATTTGAGTTCGTTGGTTCCACCCCATGTGGCGGCCACGATCTCGTTTCCATCGACCCAGTCCTTCACGGCGACACCTCCGGGCGAATAGCCCTGAATGCCCATTTCAAGGCTGCCCAGGCAAGCGCAGCGGTTGTCCACAGTGCAAAGAATGGGGCCGCCGCAATCAGCAGCGCCAAGCCCAGCGCCACGCTAACGAAGCTGACCAGAATGAGCGGAGGAATCGACCCCGCTCGCGCCGCCTCGCTTCCGGTCACATCGCCGACCAGATCGGCAAGGCCCATAAGCCTGTCGGTGTGGCCATCAAGCAGAAACAGCGCCACGTCGATGTAGTTCATCACGGCACCTCCGGGCGCGCGGCGAGCATGAATTGGTAGACCAAGCATGCTTGGTTGGGCGTGAGGCCGAACAGCTGGCCGGCGCCTGTCATGGCCTGGCTAGGGCCTTCCGGCGCCAGTACGTAGCCCTCGGGCGGCGGCACCAGCACGTAACCTTCGGGAGGGGTGAGGGCTTTAGCGATAGCGGATATTTCCGCAGCATACATAACGCTCAGACCGCCCTTTCCAATATTCATGGCCTGCACCAGATCGCCACTGGCCTTGTATTCCGCAGCCAGCAGCTCCCGCGCTTTGCGTTCGATGTCGTTCATGCGCGGTCCTCAACGTCAAAGCCGAAGAAGTTTTTAACATCGCTGGCGTCAAATACACGCTGGCCGTCACTCAGCTGGTAGACCCGCAGGGTTGCCCCCATCAGCTTCAGCTCGCCCTGCATCACGGCATAGAGGCTGCCATCGGTGGGTGGAACAACGCCGGTCGGAACCATCTGGATTGCATCAAAGTCCATCACTCACTCTCCTTCGGCGGCGGGGGTAGGGGGAGCCATTCCTTGATCAGATGTTGATCGGCCCATTTCAGGAAGTGGAACGAGTCAACATGCCATTCGCCGCCATAAGTTGTACGCCAAGTCGCCTCGTGCTCATTCCCGGACGCGAATCGAATTGCGATCCTCGTCCCATCCCTAGGCGCGCTATCAATCGGCAGCCACTCTGGCTGGGTTGGGTGGGTCATACATCCTCCCGAATCTCAGCAACAGCCGGGACCTTCGTGCGGAGGTCGGTGGGCGGTTTTACGGTGGAGAGGGTGGCAACCCGTAAGGATTCGTTACAGGTTGGGGAATTGCCCACCCCCGGCGCTGCGTCGTGCTGCTGGCTGGGCTTCACTGATTCCGGATGGATGTACTGGCCGTGCAGGGAAGCTGCATGTGCGCAGTAGGCCGCATGCGCTTCATTCTTGTGGGCGAAGTAGCCGATGTGGATATTCAACTTGTTGACCATGATCTTTGCTCTCCACTTGCCGACTCGGTTAATCCAGTCAACACCCTTCAGTCCTGACCGAGTTCCAGGCCGAACCGGCGTGTTGACCTGGTTCTGGCTATTCGTCGCCAGCCGGAGGTTCGCAGGACGGTTGTCAGTCTTGTCCCCGTTGATGTGATCTACCTGACGGTCGTCCGGCGGCCAGTGCCCGTGGTGCAGAGCCCATGCCACGCGGTGGGCCGAGAGCCGCACGCCATCCACTTCAACTCGCATGTATCGACCGCCATCCAACCATCCGGCCACGTCGCCGGGTGCTGCTCCACTCTGCCTGTGCGCCCTCCAATAGAGCTGGCCTGTATCCGCATCCAGACGCAGCATGCTCGTGAGCCGATCAAAGTCGATGCGGTTCATTCCACAGTCCCCGGCTGGCGGGCACCATCCACAAAGCCGCGAAGCTCCTGCACGAACGGGTGTTCCACGTCCGGATCGAAGGATGCAAACCCTTCATCCATACCCATGCACAGGCGATGCTCGATGCAGTGCGCCACCATATCCCGTGCCATCTGAGATGCCTCGGCCGACATCTCCCCCGGCTGGCGGGCGGCGAGGGCGGCTTTCATCTCGCCCAGTTCGCTGCTAGCCGTGGTGTAGTTTCCGATCCGGACGCTCTGCTCAATCCGCTCGATCCACGATTTCAAATCCCCCTGCACCTCGCCAACTTGCTCATCGTGCAAGCCCTCCAACTCACGGGCCGAAGGCTCAATGCGACCTTCAATGTCGGCCAGTCGCTGTGCCGGATGATAGCGGTCCGAGCCATCGCCAACCTGCTGCTTGCCAGTTGCGGCGAGGGCTTTATCCAGTTCGGTCGCGCAGGCGTGCATTGCAGCGGTGTAGTGCTTCGCCGAAGAGCCGCCCGCCAGCCTCTCTGCTTTCCAGCGCGCAGAAAGTGCTGTCAGCTCCGCCACCTTCTGATCGGCCAGCTCTGCGGGCTGCGGGTGGGTATAAAGTGGCGTGACACTCCAACCCTTGGAGCGCCATTTATCGGCGACCGCTTCATCGTAGGTGGTAGATGATTGATCTTCCAGGTAATCATCGGTGAACCACGCCGCCGGCACCGTATTGCCGTGTAGGTGGGGGAGGGCTGCGGTGAGGGCAATTCCCATCACTTCAGCGTGCTCAGATTCATCGCATGCCAACATGTCGCGCACTTGCCAACTACCCGCCGATGCGCTCAGAGCTGACTCAACCGCCGCATCACTGATCTTGGTGTCAGACATTTCCGTCTCCCTTCTTAGCTTCCAGCGTCTTCTGATGCTCGATCACTGCGTGTGTCAGATGGCGCGCCGCAGCCCTGGATGTTTCGATGATGCTGTCCGCACAAGTCCGGAAGATCTCTTCGATGTGGTGAGGGTTGAGGTTCAACGTCACCTCGCCCGCCTCGCCGGAGAACTTGGCCGCACCCTTGTACTTACCTTTGTCTGCGCCCCACCGTTCAAGCTCGATTTCAAGCTTCTGAAGGATCATTTCCCTTCTCCATTGCGGCGTCGAGTGCTGCGTTCGCTTTATTCGTGTCATCGAGCCCATCGATATCGAACCAAAGTGAAATCGGAGATTCTTTATCGAACTGCCAATTTTTCAGTAGCCACCGATACCGCTCCGCATCCTTCTTCAACCCCTCAACCTCAGCGCGACTCGCAGCGAGGGCAGTGCGGAGTTCCTCAATCTGCTTGTCCAGCGCGTCAGTCATGCGGAACATCGTCGTGGCAGCGCCAGCCTGCAACTCCCCCACCACCCTCTCGTGGTCGGTAAAGAGCACGTAATCTCCATGCTGATACTCGTGCATATCCTCGGGAACCCAGTCCCACCGCGCCACAGCCTTGGTATCAGTAGTCATGGCCCGTCCTCAAAAAGGGATGTCGTCGTCGGCGAAATCGTCAATCGGCGGCAGGTTCTGCCCAGGCGAGTTCTGCGGCGGAGCCTGTCGGGCGGGGCGCTGGGTAGTGCCTTCCGTCTTCTCTCCCAGCAGCGTCACGTCGCGGATGTCCAGCGTCACGTACGTCTTGCCGTCATGGTCACGCGTGCCGATCTCGCCAACTACCGCCAGCCGGTCGCCCTTCTTGATGAAGTCAGCTACTTTGGTCCCGCGTTCGCCCCACCAGGAGCAGTCCAGCCACACGGTTTGCTTGTTCTCGCCGAAGCCCTTGTCCACTGCCAGCGCCCAGCCGGTGACGGCCTTACCAGCCTGAGTGAACCTGGTGACTGCATCACGGCCAATTCGGCCTACTGCGGAAAAGTTGTTCACTGGGTGATCTCCTGTTCGGCGGCGCGGGGCAGCCCGGTTTTGATGGTGTTGCGCTCGGCGGTGGTGAGGCAGCCGCCCTTGGTCGGGGCAAGCCACAGGGCCATCTGGTCTTCCTGCGGGATCTCGCCCCACATCTCAGCGACTGCGTGCATGTCGGGGTCCTCGGACGAAAGCTGCGCCTTGATGGCGGCAACGCTCTCGTAGTGGCGGCCCAGCGCGGCGTCGTGAACCTGCTTGCGGCGTGATGCCTTCTCCTCGTCCGATTCCAGGTCGTAGCCACCTTCTGAGGCGTTGGCGATCTCGATTGCCTGCCCGATGCGGTCCGACTGCTCGGTGTACGGCCACGTCTTGCTGGCGCGCTTGATCACCGCCTTCTTGCACATCTGGACGAACCACTCGACCCACGGGCCAGACTTCGCCATCGACTTGGAGCGGATCTTGTCGATCTCATCTCGGGCCATGACTTCGGTGAGGATGTCGCCACCGCTGGTCTTGGCGATGCAGTAGACGCCTACGATCTCGCCGCGATCCTTCTTGAACGGGTCCGCGTTGTGTTCCGGAATTGCTGCGGGGCCGTGGTAGGCGAAGCTGTCCGCCTCGTACACCACATCGGCCCGCGCCCACTCAATCGAACCGGTGTCGGTCGCGATCTTGATCAAGCCCTTGTAGCTGATGTCCAGGTGGATAGCCCGGTCACGCGGCACAAGGTAGGCGTATCCGTTCGCCGGGTTCAGCGTCAGGCCGGTGCTGGCTACGTTGATCATCGCCATGTGGACCGACTGCGGATTCTTGTTCGCCGTCTCCATAGCAAACTGAGTCTTCACCAGCGCCTGCATGGCGAAGATCGACTCCTTGTCGTAGTTGACCGACGATGCGGCGACCTTGGCGAAACGCTCCGCCGAACGCTTGATTGCGATCTGATACGGTGCGATCTGCGGCTCTTCCTTCTGGACGACAACTGCGTTCACTGCGGTATCTCCTGCCGGACGTATCCGGCGTGTGGTTATGTGGCCCGAGCTAAACCGCTGGGAATCCCCTGCGGCCTTGGTAGGACTGCGCCCTCGGGCAGCGCAGAACGTTGGGTGGAGGGGCTGGCGCTTATCCCCAGCTATCGACCGGTTGCCCGATCCAGCCGCACCGCGATCCGCGATGCATTCCCTCCGTAGATCAGTGCTTGCGTTAAGCGTCTTTTGTCCCAAGAAGAAGGGCGTGCTTGTCGCCCCATGGCTTGCCCTTTGCGTATGGGTTGTTTCGGAGATCGGTGTACTCGGCATGCAGCTCAGGAACGAACTCGACAACTTCCGTCTCGCCGCCCTGCATGTAGTAGCCACGGCCCTCGCGACAGTGCAGAACTTCGACCGTCGCATCCTGGTCCTCGAACCCCTGCAGCCAAGCGATCAGTTCGCTAACCTTCATGGGTTTCTCCCTAGCCCTTCTCAGTGGTAAAGGGCGGCTGTGTCATGACGCTGCGGGCCTTGGCTGCGTGCCGGTACTCGTCTCGGGCCACGGTGGCCATGACGATCACGAAAAATCCTGCGATGACCGTAAGCGCGTAGTCGCCGGAGAAGACCCCGACCAGCCCGGCCAGTGCCAGCACCAGGACGCACACAATGCAGACGATGAAGGCGGCGTAGGTTTTCATGCGGACTCCAATGCAAAAGGGCGGGGCGATCAGGTGGCGCATGTGGGCTTCTCCCTTGAACTGGCTTTCCAACTGCATGCGATCTTCGTCAGGCTGTTCCAGGTGAGGCCGTGTCGGATTGCATACACCGATTGCATGCATATCCCGTAGTCCATTGCGACGAGTCTTGCTGAGCGGCGGTCACCCAAAATCTCCAGCACCTGCGCTTCGCCGAGGCGGGCGTTGCTGTTCTGTACCCCTGCGGCTTTCCTCCCCCTTCCTTTCAACTTCATATCTTGCAGATTGGCGGCTTGGTCGCCGAGGAATAGGTGCTCAGGGTTGACGCACGCAGGGGTGTCGCACTTGTGGCAGACGAACATCCCGGGCGCGATGGGGCCACGGTGCAGCTTGTAGAACTCACGCGAGGCTTGGATGCTGCCCACGTTCCCGCCTAGCTTCCCGTAGCCCGACACGTCCCACTTCCCCAGCCACAACCAGCAACCCGTTTCTGGAACTGGAATGTAGTTTTCACTCCAACTCATCGCTGCAATCTCCCTGTTCGCAGATCTCGTTGGCCGTCTCGGCGGCTTCTACGGGGTCGGTGGGTGCCTGTTTCGCTAGCTTCGGAATGCTCGGGAAGACCTGGGCGAAGAGGCGGTCGAGTTCGGTGTTCGGATTCATTCGGGCGACTCCACTACCAACACCCACTCGGCATCGCAGTTGTGGCACTTGTAATCTTTCGCCCGTCCGATGTGATCCGTGGTGTCTGCATTTCCGTCCATGTACCGAATATGGGCCGGTGATGGATATTCCCTGTAGTGGCACTCACCTTGAAGGCCGCACTCGGGGCAATAAGCTGACCGGTTGAGGATTGGGCCAAGGTCGTATAGATCGCTCACGCCATTACTCCTTGAATCAGCAGGGAAACGACCGCGCCGAAGGCCATGCACATGGCAGCGCCGAGGAAGGCGAGCGCGGTATCTATCAGGGCTTCGCAGCGGGGGTTCATGCAGCCTCCAGTACGGAATCTGGGGTGGCGCGGTAGTTGAATCCGTAGGCGCGCCAATGCTCGCCACACACCACGTCTTCAAACCCTTTGACCTTCCTAACCCGCCATTCGCCGGGATATTCCAGAGGTACGTCCTTGATGCCCATCACGAAATAATGGACCGGACCGTCTTTGCACTCGATCACACCATTGCTGTAGGTCGTCCATGCGTCGCCGACAACGACGGTAAGGCTGTCGGGGCCATAGAGCTCGGTGTAAACCTGCACGATGTCGCCCGTATGCAGTGGTTCCCCGTTCATATCCTTGTAGCCGGTGGAGATTCCGCAGACGGCCTTAAGGCAGTCACCGGAGAAGACAGATAGTGGATTCACGCCGCATCTCCCGAAGTAGCCGACTCGTAGGGGTAGGGAACAACCTGGTGCGCCTGAGCGCGGAGGGTGTGACTGCCGCAGGGGTGAAACGTCCGGGCAAGCTGCAACTGGGTCAGCCTGCAATAGCCCAGCTGCTCGGCGCGGCTCATCACCAACTGGCGGAAGCGGAGGGTCTGGAAGCGGGTCATGGCTGCTCTCCGGTGGCTTTGGCGATGAGGAAGCGCAATTCGTGAACGAGCAGGTCACCATTTGTTGCAGCACGACAACCGCATTCCCGTCCGTTGCAGCACATGAGTTCGTCCAAGCCGCCCTTATCCATAGCTTCTACGACCGCAGTCAGCGCTTGCAGCATTTCCGGCGCGGCGGCGATCAGGCGGGCGTTGGCCGCGTCAGTGGGGTCATCAGGTATGCCATGGGTAAAGCAGGTAACCAGGCCGGTTATCGCGGTGCCTACATCACGGCAGCCCGCTCCGTTCT
>Ga0070751_1002593_pt1 | contig 10273 bp, 9 predicted proteins | sample VirMetDEL_Aug_28_FD_78514 | JGI IMG/M metagenome (GOLD analysis project Ga0070751, IMG submission 78514) | Aqueous microbial communities from the Delaware River and Bay under freshwater to marine salinity gradient to study organic matter... | ecosystem: Environmental > Aquatic > Marine > Coastal ... | reverse complement strand
GTCATAGCCCTCCTCGGCCGAAGCTGAATCGGCGGTGCGGCCCTTGCGGACGTCGCTGGCGGCGCTTTCCAGGGCGCTGGCTTTGACTCCGGCGCTCTTCAGGGCCTCGGCGGCCTCGCCCCCTTCGGCGGCGATGGCCAGCAGCAGGCGTTCGGTGGTGACGAAAGCGTCGCCGGCCGCCTTGGCGTCGGCCTCGGCCTTGGCGAAGACCCGGGCGCTTTCGGGCGCCATGTAGAGCTGGCCTGAGCCGCCCTCCACCTTGGCCCGCTTGGCCAGGGCCGCCTCGACGGCGGCGTCGGCCTCGTCCGGCCGGCCGCCGGCGCTCTGGATCAGGGCGCGGGACAGTCCGTCCTTCTCCTCAAGCAGAACCTTGAGCAGGTGGATGGGGGCAAGTTGCTGGTGCCGGCGGGCGAGCGCGAGGCTCTGGGCCGACTGGATCGCCTGTTTGGCGCGGTCGGAATAGACGTCGATGTTCATGGCATCCCCTCGTTAGGCGGATTGACAGGGCCTGCCTTTGAGCAAGCGCAAGCCCCCGTCGCCTCCAGAGATAGGTGTGGCCGATGAGCCACACAAGCGGGACGAACCGGCTTTCTTCAGCCCGCTTCCACCCGTCGGCAAGGCAACAAAACCGGCGTTCACCCCTTCCCCACGCAAGTCCGGACGCATGGCGTCCGGGAAACACCCTTGTTTGCGTGGAGTCACATCATGAAAAAGGCCTTGGTCCTGGCGCTCGCGGGCGCAACCAGCCTGACCGCCGTTCCCGCCCTCGCGGGCGGCTTTTATCTTCAGGAACAATCGGTTCGCGGCGCCGGGCGCGCCTATACGGGTGAGGTCGCCGACACCGGCGTATCCTCCCTGTGGTGGAATCCCGCCGCCATCGCCCGCTCCCCGCGGGAAGCCTATGTCGGCGCGCACGCGATCTTTGTCGACGCCGAGGTGGAGAACACCGGCTCGACCATCACCTATCCCGGCGGCGTGACGGTTCCGATCGGCGGCGAGCCGCGGGCCTTCAACCCCATTCAGGACGGGCTCGCCCCCAACTTCGCCATCGCCACGCCGGTCGGTGATCGCTTCGCCTTGGGCTTCTCCGTGGCCGCGCCCTACAACTTCACCACCGAGTACCGGGACAACGCCTGGGCGCGGTATGACGGGCTCGAGTCAGGTCTGACCACGGCCGACATGCAACTGACCGCCGCGATGCGGGCCACCGACTGGCTCGACCTCGGCGCCGGGGTCAGCGCCCAGTACACTGAAGCGACGCTGTCCACCGCCTATCCCAACCTGGCGCCTGGCGCGCCGGACGGGGTTTCGCAGCTGAAGGGCAATGGCTGGGACTATGGCTGGACGGTGGGCGCCCAGGCCCACTTCGACACCCTGACCTTCGGCGCCAGCTATCGCAGCGCCATCGAGCACGACCTGGAAGGCGACGTGCGGGTGCTGGGCCTCGGCGGCCCGTTGGCGCCGTTCAATGTGGACACCGAAGGCTCCGCCAACTTCTCCACCCCGTGGATCGCCACCCTGGGCGCCCGCTGGCAGGCCACCGAGCGCCTGGCCCTGAACGCCCAGGTCAATCGCATCGGCTGGAGCGAGTTCGACGAGATCAGCGTCACGTCCACCGCCGTCAACGAAACCCTGCCACAACGCTACAAGGACGTGACCACCGGCGGCGTGGGCATGGACTATGCGGTCAATCCGCGCCTGACCCTGCGCGCCGGGGTTCAGTACGACCCCACCCCGACCCCGGACGCCTTGCGCACCGCCCGGGTGCCGGACGGCGACCGGTGGCTCTATGGCGTCGGCGCCACAGCCGACATCACCGAGACTCTGAAGATGGACGCGGCCTTCTCCTACATCGCCTTCGATGAGAGCCAAGTGAACCACGACACCACCTTCTACGAAGGCACGCCTGCGGCGACCACGACCCGCCTGCGCGGCACGGTGAACGGCAACGCCGGCATCATCTCGCTCGGCCTGCGCAAGACCTTCTAGGCGACCCCACGCCCAGGCCCGTTCAGTTGACTTCGGTCTTCTTGGGCGGGTCCGGCGGCAGGGGGGCGACGGGGACGCCGTCCTCCACCAGGGCCTTCACCTCGGCCGGCGTCGCCTGGCCGTAGATGCCGCGGTCCTCAGAGCGGCCCTCATGGATGGCTCGCGCCTCCGCGGCGAAGGCGTCGCCGACATTGTCGAAATTCTCCTCCACATGACGGCGCACCTTGCTGAGGGCCTCCATCATCACCGCCCGGGCCTTGGGCGGGAGATCTGGGGTGTTGCGTTTGGTGCCGGAGACGGCCGGGGCCATGATCTGCTTGCGCACCTCGGCGCTTTCGCAGACCGGGCAGGACAGCAGGCCGCGGGCCTTCTGGTCGTCAAAGTCGCTTGAGACGCCGAACCAGCCCTCGAACTCGTGGTCCTGGTCGCACACCAGGGCGTAGCGGATCATGACAGGGGCGCCGGACCGCTGAACGCCCGCGCATTGGCCAGGGCCGGGATGGCCGCCCGCGCCTTGGCCACCTGATCAAGATCAAGATCGGCCAGCAGGACGCCAGGTTCGTCATGATCGAGCTTGCCCAGCACCTCGCCCCAGGGCGCGATGGCCAAGCTGCGCCCATAGGTGCCGCGGCCGTCCTCATGGAAGCCGCCTTGGGCGGGCGCCAGGACGAAGCTACCCGTCTCGATCGCCCGGGCGCGCAGCAGCACCTCCCAGTGGGCCTCGCCCGTGGGCCGGGTGAAGGCGGCGGGCACGGTCAGGATCTGCGCCCCGGCCAGGGCCAGCGCCCGATGCAGGGCCGGAAAGCGGATGTCGTAGCAGATGGTCAGGCCGAGCACTGCGCCCTCGGCCCGCACGACCACCGCTTCATCGCCCGGCGTATAGGTCGTCGATTCCCGGGCGGTTTCGCCATTGGGCAGGTCCACGTCGAACATGTGCAGCTTGTCGTAGGTGGCCGCGATCTCGCCGTCCGGCGTGATCAGGGCGCTGCGGTTGGCCGCCTGGCCGTCCTCGCGGCGGACCAGGGCTGAGCCCACCAGAATGCTGACCTGAAGCCGCCTGGCCGCCGCCCGCAGACCCAGCACCACCAGATCGTCCTCCAGCGAGGTCAGCTGCGGCGTCAGGCGCACGCGGTCCTTCTGCAGCAGATTGGTCCCCTCCGGCGTCAGGATCAGCCGGGCCCCGCCCTGGGCGGCGCGGCTGATCAGCGGCGCCACATGGTCAAGGGCGGCGGCCTGGCTGGCCGGGGTCCGGGTCTGAATGAGGGCGACGCGCAGGGTCATGGAATCGGCCGCAGGCTCAGGCCGCGCCGAGCAGGGCGTCCAGCTCCCCGGCCCGCTCCAGCTCCATCAGGTCGTCGCAGCCGCCGATGTGTCGGTCGTCGATGAAGATCTGCGGGAAGGTGTTGCGGCCCGATCGCCGGTTCATCTCCTGCCGCTTCTCAGGATCGAAGGCGGCCTCGATCTCGGTGAACTCGACGCCCTTCTTCTCGAGCAACGTCATGGCGCGCACGCAGTAGGGGCAGAAGGGCTTGGTGTAGAGGGTGACGTTTGGCATGGCTGGGATAAGGGGCGTCCGAAGGGAAATGTCCAGACCTGAGCCGTAAGGCGCCAGGTCATGCGGGAGTGGTCGCGGCTTTCACCCGCGCGACCACGGCGAGGTCGACGCGCGCCGCGCCGGCTGCGAGCAGAGCCCGTGCGCAGCCTTGGGCGGTGGCGCCTGTGGTGAGAACGTCGTCGACCAGCAGGATGTTGCGCCCGGCCACATGACGGGCCCGCTCCGGCGGCACATGGAAGGCGCCGGCCACATTGCGCTGGCGGCCCGATCCGGACTTGCCGCCCTGACTCTCGGTGGCCCGGCGCCGCACCAGGGCGTCGGGCAGATAGATCCGGTCCCGCAGGCGGGCCAGGCCCCGGGCGATCTCGGCGGCCTGGTTGAACCGACGGGTGAAGAGGCGGCTGCGGTGCAGGGGCACCGGCGCGATGGCGTCGGCCTCCTCCACAAGCTGGTCGGCGGCCCGCGAAAGCCAACGGGCGAACATCGGCGCCAGGTCCTGACGGTCGGCATGCTTGAACTGCAGGATCGGATCGCGGGAGGTCTCGTCATAGAGGCAGGCCGCCCGCGCCCGGGAGAAGGCCCGCGGCCGGGCCTCACAGGCCACGCACCGCGCGCCGGGACCCAGGGCGTATTCGAACGGCGCGCCGCAGCCGTCGCAGACCGGCCCGTCGATGAAGGTGATCTTCACCCAGGCCTCCGCCGACAGACCCGGCGACAGGGGCCTTGGCCCGGTATCCAGGGCCAGCGGCGGAAAGACGAGGTCGAGCAGGCCGCGCCCGGCCGATTTCAGCCGCAGCCCTGGTTTCCAGACGCGACCTGACAGGCCATCTTGCAGGCTCATGTCACCTGCTCCCCCCAGACTCTTCGACCGCGCCCTGGTGCGCCGGCGCCTGGCCCGCGCGGCCCCAGGATTCCACCAGGCCGACTTCCTCCACCGCCGCGCCGCCCAGGACGCGGTGGAACGGCTGGAGGCGATCATGCGCGACTTCCCGCTGGCCGTCGATCTTTCGGCGCGGCGGGGCGCCTTCGCCGAGGCTTTGGCGCAAAGCGACGCTCGTCCGCGCATCGGCGCGCTGATCGAGGCCGACTATGCCGCCCCCATGCTGGCCGGCCGACACGGCCTCCGAGTTGTGGTGGATGAGGAGCGCCTGCCCTTCGCCCCGGCCAGCCTCGACCTGGTGGTCTCGACGCTTAGCCTGCATTGGACCAATGACGTGGTCGGCGCGCTCATCCAGATCCGGCGCGCCCTTCGCCCCGACGGCCTCTTCATCGGCGCCTTCCTGGGTGGCTCGACCCTGTTCGAGCTGCGCCGCTCACTGATCGACGCCGAGGCCGAGCTGACCGGCGGGGCCGGCAGCCGAATCTCCCCCTTCGCCGACGCCTCGGACGCCGCGGGCCTGTTGCAGCGGGCCGGTTTCGCCCTGCCGGTGGCCGATGTGGACCGGGTCACCGTGCGATACGCTCATCCGCTCAAGTTGATGGCCGACCTGCGCCAGATGGGCGAGACCAATGCGCTCGCCGACCGCCACCCCCGGGCCCTGACCCGCCAGGTGCTGGCCCGGACCTTCGAACTCTATCAGGAACGGTTCGGCGAGGCCGACGGCCGCATCCCGGCCACCTTCGAAATCCTCACCCTCACCGGCTGGGCGCCCCACGCCAGCCAGCAGCAGCCCCTCAAGCCCGGCTCAGCCAAGATGCGCCTGGCCGATGCGCTGGGCGTCGAGGAGAACCCGCTGCCGCGGGAGGAGGATTGAGGCGTCCCTCAGCCCAACGCGTCGGCGACGCTGATCAGCAGGTCGTAGATCTGGGCGCGCAGGGCGCCGGCGGCGGTGATGATCACCAGGCCGAGCAGGGAGGCCAGCAGGGCGTATTCGATGGCCGTGGCGCCTGACGCATTGCGGGCGAAACGCCTCAGACCAGGTCGCGCAGCCAGGCCACCAGCGGCGCGTCGGCCGGGGGCATCGGATAGTTGCGGAGCTCGTTTGGCTTCACCCATGCGAGGGCCTTGTGTTCCTTCGCGGTGACGAACCCGCTCCAGCGCCGGCACAGATAGAGTGGCATCAGCAGATGAAAGGACTCATAACCATGGCTGGCGAAGACGAAGGGGGCCAGGCAGGCGTTCGTCACCTGGATGCCCAGCTCCTCGTCCAGCTCGCGGATCAGGCAGGCCTCCGGCGTCTCGCCGGCCTCCACCTTGCCGCCGGGAAACTCCCACAGTCCGGCCAGTTGCTTGCCCTCGGGGCGCTGGCAGATCAGCACGCGGCCATCGATGTCGATCAGGGCCGCGGCGGCGACCAGCAGGAGGGGTTTCTCGCTCATGCCCTCTCCATTCCCGCCCTGGGCCCGGAATGCAACAGGACTGAGCAATCGGCAGGACGTAGGCGACCGCGGACGCCCATGGGTTGACTTCGCACCTGCGAAAGCCGATGTGTGCGTTGCGCCCTGATTGGCGCTATCGGTGCTCCAGCCCGCGTGAGGGCCTCCTAGAACGGAGGTTCGGCCTGTTGAGCGCCCTAAGAGATCGCATAGATCGCCCCGCCACGCGGGGGCTTTCCCCAAACTGACCCGCGTCCAGCGACCCTTGCAGAGCAAGCGGCCGCGTTCGGCGCACTCCGAAAGACTGTAAGTCACTTGACCCAATTTTCTGAACTCGGCCTGGCCAAACCTCTTCTGAAGGCCCTGGCCGACCAGGGCTATGAGACCCCGACCCCGATCCAGGCCAAGGCCATTCCGGGCGTTCTCTCTGGCCGCGACATCCTGGGCATCGCGCAGACCGGCACCGGCAAGACCGCCGCCTTCGCCCTGCCGATCCTTCACCGCCTGGCGGCCGATCCCAAGCCCGCGCCGCGCCGCGGTTGCCGGGTGCTCGTCCTGTCGCCAACCCGCGAACTGGCCACCCAGATCGCCGAGAGCTTCCGCACCTATGGCCAGCACCTTGGCCTTACCGTCACCGTGATCTTCGGCGGCGTGAAGTATGGCGGCCAGATGCGCGCCATGGCGCCGGGCGTCGACGTGCTCGTCGCCACGCCTGGCCGTCTGATCGACCATCTGGGCGAGAAGACCGTCACCCTGCAGGGCGTCGAAACCTTCGTCCTCGATGAGGCCGACCAGATGCTGGACATGGGCTTCATCGTGCCCATCCGCCGCATCGTGAAGCACATCCCCGCCCAGCGGCAGAACCTGTTCTTCTCGGCCACCATGCCGACCGAGATCGGCAAGCTGGCCGGCGAGCTGCTGAAGGATCCGCTCAAGGTTTCGGTGACCCCGCAGGCGACCACCGTCGAGCGCATCAGCCAGAAGGTCCTGTTCGTCGAACAGACCCGCAAGCGCGCCCTGCTGGCCGAACTGTTCGCCGAGAAAGACTTCAAGCGCGTCATCGTCTTCACCCGCACCAAGCGCGGCGCCGACCGGGTGGCCAAGAGCCTGGAACAGGGCGGCGTGGAAGCCTCGGCCATCCACGGCGACAAGAGCCAGGGCCAGCGTGAGCGGGCGCTCGCCGACTTCAAGGCCGGCAAGATCCGCGCCCTGGTGGCCACCGACATCGCCGCCCGCGGCATCGATGTCGACGCGGTCAGCCACGTGGTGCAATACGAACTGCCCAACGTGCCGGAGGCCTATGTCCACCGGATCGGGCGGACCGCCCGGGCCGGCGCCGACGGCTCGGCCATCGCGTTCTGCGCCGATGACGAACGCAACCTGCTGCGCGACATCCAGAAGGTGACACGCCAGACCATCCCGTCCTTCGACCGGCGCAATGACAAGGGCCTGGCCCTGATGACCAAGGCCATCGCCGACGTCACCCCGGAAGAGCCCCGTCAGGCCTCGGGCCGCTCGCGCGATCCGCGTAACGACGTCCCGGCCGCCCTGCGTCAGACCCGCGGCCGGCGTCCTGATCAGAACCGTGGCGGCGAAGGCCGCGGCGGCGGTCAACCCCGTCGTGACGGGGCCAAGCCGGCCCAGGGCGCCAAGGCCCACGCCGGCGGCGGCGGTGATCGCTTCCGCGGTCCCAAGCGCGAAGGCGCGGCCAAGGCCTGGAGCCCGATCGACTAAATCGACGCTGATCTCACCGCGGGCGGCGACCCAATCGCCGCCCGCGCGTTGAGCCAGGGCATCGACAGGATTTCTGACCCCCGCATGACTCTGCGAAACACCCTGCGCGCGGCGACGCGTCAGGATCACGAGCGCGTCGACCAACTCGGCGGCGCCTTCGACCTTACCCGCCCCGCCGACTATCAGGCCTTTCTCCAGGCTCATGCCGCGGTCCTGCCCCGCGTCGAGGACGCCCTGAGCTCTGCCCCGCCCGAAGACCTGCCGCCGGCCTGGCCGCAGCGGCGGCGCACCGCGGCCCTGGCCGCCGATCTGTCAGCCCTGGGCCTCGCCGCGCCTGCGACCGCCAGCCCCCTCACGATTTCCGACCGCGCGACCCGGCTCGGCGCCCTCTATGTTCTCGAAGGCTCGCGCCTGGGGGGCGTCGTGCTGCGCCGCCGGCTCGCCGCAGCCCAGCCTGAGGCGCCAGACGCCTATCTCGCCCATGGAGCCGATCAGCCCTTCTGGCGCAGCTTCCTCGACTGGCTCGACAGCCAGACCCTGGACGGGCCCGAAACCGAGGCCGCGATCGCGGGCGCACGCCAGGTGTTCGGGGCCTTTGAAACGGCGTTCAAGATCGAGGCCGCCCCCGTACGCTAGTCGCGGGCGTGCGACGGCCGGTCGCAGCAATCGCCGCCAATGGTCAGCTACCCGACAGACTCTCAGCCCGCTTTGCTATTGCATGACAAGTGAAGCTCCCCCGCCGACGCCAGCCTGCCCTCGCGTCTCTCCCGCCCCTTGGAAACGAGATCGAGTTCGCGGCCTTGTCCGACGTCGACCTGACAAATTGTGATCGCGAGCCCATTCATCTGCTGGGCCAGATCCAGCCGTTCGGCTTTCTGCTGGCGGTCACCGGACAATGGATGGTGGCCCACGCCTCGGACAATGCTCAGACGTTCCTGGGCTTTCCCGCCGGCGACCTGATCGGCCAGCCGCTGACTGAAGTGCTCGACGGCCACGCCATCCACGAGATTCGCGGCCGGCTGCAGATCATGCGCGGCGCAGACTCGGTCGAGCGGGTCTTCAATCTGCCTCTGCGAGCGGGCGGCGAGCCCTTCGATGTGGCGGTGCACTATTCCGGCGATCTGCTGGTCATCGAGGCCGAGCCCAGCCGGACCGACTCCTCGCTCGAGGCGGCCTCGGCCGTCCGCTCCATGGCCAACCGGGTCGCCGAGCGGAAGACCACCGAGGACATCGTCCACGAGGCCGCCCGCCAGGTCCGGGCCCTGACGGAATTCGACCGGGTTATGGTCTATCGCTTCGACGCCGACGGCGCGGGCGAAGTCATCGCCGAATCCGTGCGCCCAGGCATCGGCTCCTTCCTGGGCCAGCGGTACCCCGCCTCGGACATCCCCCAGCAGGCCCGCGCTCTTTATGAGCGCAGCTGGCTGCGGATCATCGCCGATGTCGACGCCGAAACGCCCGCGGTCCGCCCGGCGATCGGGCCCAGCGGCGGCCCGCTGGACCTGTCCATGTCGATGCTGCGGGCTGTCTCGCCGATCCACATCGAGTATCTGCGCAATATGGGGGTGGGGGCGTCCCTCTCCATCTCGATCCTGCGCCACGGCAAGCTCTGGGGCCTGTTCGCCTGTCACCACTACGGCCCGCACCACGTCTCCTATGAGCGTCGGACGGCGGCCGAGCTGTTTGGGCAGATCTTCTCCTACATGCTGGAGAGCCGCGAGCAGGAGATGGACGCGCGCCATGTGGCGCGGGCGCGCAACCTACATGACCGCCTGGTGAATTCGGTCGCCACCGCGTCAGGACCTGAGAGCCTGACCCCCTATTTCGGCGAGCTGTGCGCCCTCGCCAATTGCGAAGGCGTCACCCTGCACATGGCCGGGCAGACGGCGACCCATGGGGTGGGGTTAGCCCCCGAGCGCCTGCAGACCCTGGTGCGCTATCTGGACACCCGGGAAGCGCCGGGCGTCTTCCACACCCACCACCTCAGCGCCCACCTGCCCGAAGCCGAGGACTGGCGCGAAGCCGCCGGCGTCATCGCCGTCCCCCTGTCGCGGGAGCCGGGGGACTATCTGATCTTCCAGAGGGCCGAGGTGGTGCGCGAGATCGCCTGGGCCGGGGATCCCAACAAGGCGGTCACGGTCGGCCCCTTGGGCGCCCGGCTCACGCCCCGTCAGAGCTTCGAAGCCTGGAAAGAGACCGTGCGCGGTCAATCGCGCCCGTGGTCAGCCTCGGAGCTGGCGGCGGTGGAGAGTTTGCGCCTGACCCTGCTGGAAGTGGTCATGCGCCTGACCGACCTGGCCAACGCCGAGCGGGGCAAGGCGCAGCACCGGCAGGAGGTGCTGATCGCCGAACTGAACCACCGGGTGCGCAACATCCTGGGTCTGATCCGCGGCCTGATCTCCCAGAGCCGGGACGGGGCGACCAACGTCCAGCAGTTCTTCGAGGTGGTTTCCGGTCGGGTCCAGGCCCTGGCCCGGGCCCACGACCAGATCACCCAGCAGCATTGGGGTCCCGGCGCCCTGCGCGAGCTGATCCGCGGCGAGGCTGAGGCCTATCTGGCCGCCAAGGCCGACCGGATGATCCTGACGGGACCCGAGGTGCTCATTGAGCCCCAGGCCTTCTCGACCTTGTCCCTGGTCGTCCATGAGCTGGTGACCAATTCGGCCAAGTATGGCGCCC
>Ga0070751_1002589_pt1 | contig 10282 bp, 14 predicted proteins | sample VirMetDEL_Aug_28_FD_78514 | JGI IMG/M metagenome (GOLD analysis project Ga0070751, IMG submission 78514) | Aqueous microbial communities from the Delaware River and Bay under freshwater to marine salinity gradient to study organic matter... | ecosystem: Environmental > Aquatic > Marine > Coastal... | reverse complement strand
TTACCGGAGGGAGACAAGCAAGAGAAGAGCGTGGGATCATGGGCCCTGGAGGGTTTAATGCTCAAGTGATCTCAAGAATGGATGCCATCATCCGCCTGCTTGGCAGACAGGCCGGTTTTGATCTTCCGTTGGCTTCTGATTTGCCAGATGGAGGAGATGGCGGAGGTAGAGGTAGAGGAAGAGATACAAACGGTCGTAGACAAAGAAGACCCGGTACTAGAAGGAGATACGTAAGATCTAGAGTCAGTGGATTCGGAAGGAGAGTTGGGGGTTTTCTCGGCGATGCGGGATATGTTGGTAGAGAGTTAGTTGGTGGGGTATTAGAAGATTTCGGAGATATAATCATGGGTAATGATGATTACTTGGATGATTATGATAGAAATATCGATTCCCCAGAGCCCAGAAAAGGCGAGAGAGTTGGTCGCGACGGAAGAACGTCGAGACAACGTGCTCTTGACATGAAAAAAGCTAAGAGATGGAGGTTCATGAAAGGAGCAGGAGGTGGGATTCTTGGCGGGGCGATCACTGCTCTGACGCTTAGTAGCATACTTAGCGGAGGAGAAGTTCAAGCATCGGAGATGGAAGGATTATCACCAGAAGAACAGAAACAAATTAGCGAAGAAAGAAGAAAAAGCGCTAGGCAAGAAGCTGGAGGGGCTATTATCGGAGCAGCGGGCGGAGCGCTTGGCGGCGCTATAGGCTCGGTATTTGGTCCAGCAGGGACAATAATAGGGGGTATGCTTGGCGAAATGGCTGGAAGTGCGCTGGCATCAGCGCCTTTCATGGAACCAATTAATGAAGGGTTAGGTAAACTTGCCGAAGACATTGGCTCGTGGGTAGGTAAAGCTTGGGAAGGCGCGGTAGGATTTGGTCTGCAAACTTGGAATAAGTTGGGCGAGGCATGGAAGAGCATCACCGGATTCTTTGGTGAAGAGGGCCCGATTATGATGACCTGGAAAAGGGCCACAGAGATTAAAGATAACGTGGTATCTGTAATTAGCTCAGGATGGGATGATTTTAAAACCACGGTGGCGGGCATTCCAGGTGTAATTGGTAAAGCATTTGTAAATTTCTTTTCAAGAACAAACCAACAGAATGGCCGCGCGTTAGGAGGAGTCGGAACAGGACTAACTCTTGTAGGAGAAAATGGCCCCGAATTAGCAGACTTAGGCACAGGCAGCGTAGTCTACCCTCAGACCTCTTGGGCTGGGTTGGGAATGACGAAAGGCGGCCTTGCTCAAAAAGACGTAACAAATAACGTCACGATCAACATTAACGCGCCGGGCGCCGAATTCTTTGCAAACGAGATGAGCCAAATGGTCCTTGCAAAACTTGATGAGATATATGACAACCAAAGATTACTAAACGTATCTACAACCGGATGATATAATAAATGGCACAACAATTTCCATCATATCCTTCTCAAATCGATAGCGAAGAGCTCAAGGGGATCAAACAAAATTTTCAAATTGCAGACAATCTTCGCGCCGAACAATCTTCCAATATAAAGTTCTCTAGGGAAAATCCTGAGATAATTCGCTCTGGTAAAATCTCGACAGATAGCAAATATGGCTCGAGGTCGATAAAAGGATTGTCCTATCCTCTAGAGCTAAATGGCGCCGGTGGATTAAAAACATCGGAAAATTTTTCAAGGCTATCGGAACAAATTCGCGAAGTACTTGATACAAAAGTGGGTGAAAGAGTCTATAGACAATTCTTTGGTCTACCAGAGTTAGTTTTTGAGACAATTTCCGAAGCAGTATTATCTCAGGTGATTAAAAAGCAAATACTAGAGGCCCTTCCTTTCGACCTAGAATTAGATGTCTCTGTAGAAATCGACGAAGATGGCAGGTCTGTTATCTATGTTGGTTACTCATTAGAACAATCTGGTAGATATATTATTAAATATTCTGCTAACACCTAATGCCAAGAATCCATAAAAATTTTGCAGAGTTTGGTGCTGATGCTCAGCAAATGCTTATCGATCAAATCCAAACGATCGATCTTGAAAAAATCGGGCCAAAATCTATTGCCCACGTAGGAAAAACTCTTATCGCTCTAATTAAGCAATCTCATCAACTCCAAGAAGAAACTAACGAGGAAACAAGGGATAATTGGATCGCAATTCGCGAACTATCTCATATCATCCTCGTAGAAATACTCGATAAGTATAAAGAACTTAGCGTAACTCAAGAAATTCCTGAATGGGAAAGGGCTAATGTTATGGGAGTACTTATGGAAATCACAAAAGTGTGCCATGCAGAAGCAAAACGAGACGCTCTTGCGGAGATTAACTCCGGTGGTGTAATAGATGAAAGTACACTAGATGAATTATTAGGACTATAGAACAATGATGAATATCGACCAAGCGCGCGCTGGTGGAGAAGGAATGATCTCAAAGGCAGATCAAAAGAAAAAACAAACCGATGGGCCTCCAATTTTTGAATCGTCCGATAAACCTGTTAAACTAACAATTCCAGATGGATGGAAGACAAAGGAAGAAAACTAAAAAAATCTTTCTACAATTATTGATTATATCTAGATTACTAACTAACGAAGGTATCTTTTTAGAAAACCGAAGGCCGGTTATAAAAAACCTGCCGCCTGAGATTTCTAGGTTTATTAGTAGGCCAGCGCGTAGGGGCAGAAAAAGATGGTTTAAAGACCTATATCGCGATTAGCAACTTCCATGGCACCTCTTAAAGAAGGTTCTTCTGACGAGACTGTATCTAAAAACATCAGCAAGTTAGTCGATGAGGGTAAACCTCAAAAACAGGCCATTGCAATCGCCCTATCAAAAGCTGGAAAAAGTAAAAAGAAAACAGACATGACCGAAGAAGAAACAAAAAAAGCCATGATGATGGGCGAAAAGAAAGACCACGACGGCGATGGAGATATCGACTCTGATGACTACATGGCCGCTAAGGACAAGGCAATCAAGAAGGCTATGGGTAAAGAGGGAGAAGAAAAGACTTCTGATAATGCCGAAGACTCCGATCCCTGCTGGAAGGATTACGAGATGGTGGGCATGAAGAAAAAGAATGGCAAAGACGTTCCTAACTGCTTACCTAAAGGATCTAACTCTGAGTGTTCAAAGGATTACTCTGAGATCACAGTGCCCGATGGTTGGAGCGTGAGCGAAAGTGTCTACAAAACCGAATGAGTTAATCGTCCCAGAAGGTTGGGAAATAGGGCCTTCTTTTACAGAGAAGGTCCAAGGAAAAACTGTGGGTCCAGAGATTACTAAAAAATCCCATCTTGTTGGCGATCAGGACAAGTCAGAGCTTCTAGAGTCAGAGCTAGATATGTCCGAAGATGAGTATAAGTATTGGTCTAGTGAGCATTCTGAGCAAGAAGATTTTGCCGATGATGGCAAAAAGTATACCCATACCTACACCGACTCCAAGACAGGGAAGAAGCGCAAAGTACGTTACGGAGCAAAAGGATATAGGATTTCTCCTGGAACGAAGAAAGGCGATAGTTATTGTGCCCGTTCATATGGCGATATGAAGTCGGAGGGTATGGATTGCTCAGGAGCGGATAAAAACACTCCGATGTGCTTATCTCGGAAGAAATGGAAATGTAAAGGTAAAAAATCTTCTAAATAGCCCCCGTATTTATTAGTTTAAGTTAAGATTAGGAGACTATCTTCGAATAATTACGGAAGATAGGATATACATACAGATGACATAATGTCAAAAAATTTAAGATAGGGTGGTTGTTTTGCCACCCTTTCATTGTATAATTGAACAATCCTGTACCTAGGAGATTTTTATGGTATCCGCTCTATTTTATATCTTTTTATTTAGTTCCTGGGGACTAGGACTTATTGCTTTCGTGTCCTTAATTGGAATTAATGTAGAAAAATGGCAGAAGAAAAAAGAAGTTTTAGATTCGGAAATCAAAGAAAAAAATATACTCTTTGAGCGACTTGTTTCTTCAAATCCAATCTTCGACCAGGCATTAATTTCTCAGGTAAATAAAAAAGACTCATCTAACGCTGCTACTGCGCCAGTCGAGGATAAAATCAAAGAGCTAATGCGCCATAGCCCAGATCATCCAGAAGTTACAGAAATTGACGGTTCTGATGAGATTATTGGCGTAAGATTCGAAGCAGAAAACTACCCTCCTGGATTTGAAGAAGACGAATAAAAATTCTTAAAAAGAAAACTTAGACGAAAGCTTTTTAGCAAACTTTTTAGCAGGAAAAAATAAAGACTTAAATCTTTCTTTACCTTCTCTTGTAAAATTATCAGAAATAACGTCGTCTATGATAACCTTATTTTCTATTTCATACAAAGAGTTTGCTTCTATTTGATCGCGTAAATACTGCTCTACGTTATCAATCTGATCGACCAACCTTGTACCTTCCGCGGAATACTCAAGCACATCTATATGCCCTTTATCAGAAAGAACATAATGAAGCACAGGCTTCGTTCTTTTTAACTTTATCTTAAATTTCTTATTTTTCGCTTCTTTTAATATCGGCCCAGCCGCATTCTTTACCGCATTGAACGCAACGTTTGCGATCATTGTTGTTGCAGTTGTAACTATCGCTACAGCAGCAGCCGTAGCAACAATAGAAGGCTCAGGTAGAGTAATATTGATTCCATTTATATTAATAGATGGCGGGACGGATTCAATAGGGACGTTATTAGGAAGATCTCTTGTATCTTCTTTGCTTTCTTCTAAGTTTTTTCTGCCACCACCTCTACCCACACCGTCTATTCTGGGCTCAGTTGGTATGTCAAGAGTTGGATATTCAAAAGACGGACTAGGTACGTCTATTATGGGAATTTCTATCCCTCTAATTATCGGAGGAGGTAACTCATTTACAACGGGGTTTTTAAGCACTGGGTCTATAGACCTAGATGGGATAAAGTCTATGACTGTTTTAGGTAGGATAATCGGACTATCTCCGATTATTTCTTTAATTCTAGGACTATCTATCCGCTCCATTGCCTGGCCATTGATGAGATATTCTTCCATCCTCTTTACATACATACTCTATTGTATATAGCTGACCTTTATTTATCGCGTCTACCTTGCATAAATTAGGGCCGATAATAACATTTCCTACGATAAGCACTTCTAATAACATTATTCAATTACCTCTTGTGGTTGTGTTTTGATTTTAGAAATTATTTTTCCATTGCCGGTCATTAAGTATCCGTTAGGCGCAGGACCGACAATATCCGCGCAAATCTTTCCGTAAGAGCTGTCAGGATGAAAGAATCCGCCAGATTTTATTATCTCTAGGCATTTTAAACTACGTATAAGTTCGAAATCTAACCTAGCTTTATCTGCTTCTGCTTTTTGTCTTTCTATTTCTATCTTTGCTCTTGCCTTACAAATATCATTCAAACTGGTATCAAGAGGAAAATTAAACCCAAGAGATATACCAGCGTTCGCAGATCCTGATCTGTATGTATCTGGATCCAAACTGCTATTTGTATTTCCTACTACAAACGGAGCAACACTTAGTGTCGGTCCTTGACAACTAACTCCTGCTCCGTAAGTATTTACTGCGTAAGGTCCTTGGAGGACTTGCACGGCTTGGTTTGTAACATTTCCTGTGGCAGATGCGCTTGGCCCTGCTATGTTTGTATTACTTGGGGCAGATTGAGCATAAACCTGCCCAGAAAATATTACCCCTATTGAGTAAATACAGACATAGAGTTTGTTACAGAATCTGTTGTAGTAGTTCTTTCTATCCATGTTTCTTTAGATATTCCTGGACCAAGATACGTCTCTGTAAATTGAAAAGGGGCACCTTGATTTACTATAGTGTAATTAGCACCAGGAGAAGGATTTGCTGGAATGTTGATATTCGTACCACTAACGCTATAAGATTCTCCAGTGGTGTATTCTATTTGTTTTATTATTTCTACTACTTCTGTGCGAGATGTTGTTTCTGATGTAACAGTACCTCTTGTAAAATTTGGAACTACAGTATTTGCTTTAGTTGGTTGGCAGAACAAACTAAAAGCTCCCAATAAAGCTCCTGTAAGGACCACTAAAGGGAGTTTGGTGTTCATTTGAATACGCTCAATTCAATCGTTCTTTGAGCTGTTGCCGTTGTTCCAGGTCCGCCTGCGGTAACAGAGGGCACCCCAGTGTTTGACAAACTTCCGGCAAGAGTTCCGGCACTACCACCAACATTAGTAATTGAAATTCCGTATAGATTCGGAGAATCAAACCTTCCGTTATTTGAAATTGTACCCTGAGAAGTTACAGGTGTATCTCCGACAATAGACGACTCAGAAAAACTAAAAGCCTGTTCGTCGGTACCTATTGTATATGCCCCAGCGTTAATTGAGGGGGCTGCTGTTGCCGATCCTGCTCCTAATCCGCCTAGTGTGGTTACGCCGATATTCGATCCGTTTACTGAATACGAACTACCAATCCTTGTTGATTGAAGCGCAGCACCTTCTACAGAAAGCTGAACAGAGTCTGTGATTCTAGAAGTTATTTCTGAAGCCTTGGCATCAGAAACAAAGCCTAGACTCCCCGCTAATAATAGCGCAGATATAACTTTTTTCATATGTTTAACAATTACATTGTAATCATCAACTTAACTTTAAACTTCAGTAGTTTATAGAATAAATGTGGAGATTTTAATAAATTCCACATGTACTTCTATACCACGCTCATATCGAGGTGGAAATATTATCATGGTTCCTTTAAATACTAATTTTGCTGACTTTTTTACACCGTACAGACCGCATACAATTGGGTTTGATCAGTACTTCACAGTACTAGACAAAATCAGCTCTCCCTCTACCCCATCATTTCCTAAGTACGACGTTTATAAAAAATCCGAAGACTCAGAAGAGTACTACGTCGACTTTGCAGTAGCAGGATATAGAGAAGAAGACCTAAAAATTAAAGTAGAGGGTCAAGAACTCACCATTGAAGGCCGGGTGAGAGATAAAGATGACAATATATACCAGCATAAAGGCATTGCAAAAAGATCCTTTAAGCAAATACTTTATCTAGAAGAAAATGTATATGTAAAAGATGCCAAATTACAGAGTGGTATCTTATCAATCCGACTCGAACGAGTAATCCCCGAAGAGAAACGACCTAGAGAGATTAAAATTTCTTAACAAACCACGTTAACTCCCGCCCCTTATGATAGAATGTCTCTATCCCGAGGGGCTTTTTTAATGGCGACCATCAACAAACTAACTTCTTCTTTACAAACGCTTGTTAAGAATAATATCAAGCACTCTGTGTTTGTATGGGGTCCGCCTGGAATTGGTAAATCTTCTGTGATCAAAGATGTTGCAAAAGCAAACGATCTAGATTTTATCGACCTTCGAATTTCCCAACTAGCCCCGACAGATATCCGCGGGCTTCCGTATGTCAAAGATGGCAATGCACATTTTGCCACTCCGTCTTTTTTGCCAAAATCCGGCTCTGGTGTGCTTTGCATCGACGAGTTTAACATGGCCGCCCCGAGCGTGATGGGTATTGCTCAGCAACTCATCCTAGATCGCCAAGTCGGAGACTACAAGGTTCCTGACGGATGGTTTATTATTGCTGCAGGTAACAGAATCGAGGATCGCGCCGCTGTGAGTCAGATGCCCGCTCCGGTTGCAAATCGCTTCATTCATTTTAACATCGACCCTTCCCTAGATTCTTGGAAAGAATATGCCATTAAGCACGGCATTAGCGAGCAAATCCTCTCATTCTTGAACTTTAGGCCCCAGCTTCTTTATAATTTTGAAAAGAGTCAGTCAGCCTGGCCATCTCCGCGGAGTTGGGAATTTGCTAACTCTTTGCTTGAAATCGGCCTGGATATTGAATCCGCTGTAGGTGCAGGAGCGGCTTCTGAATTCTATGCTTATCGCACAATTTATTCCGAGCTCCCAGATGTCGGCGCAATCTTCTCAGGTGAAGAGGTAGCCGTACCTCGCGAACCGTCTCTAATCTACGCCGTTTGCGGCTCTATGGTGAGTAGGGCAAAGTCCGCCGAGGACTTCTATAAAGGTCTTAAATGGTTGATGGGAGGAACAACCGAAGATTACATCGGGTTGTACATGAGTGACGCTCTTGTGTCCATCAGGGCCAAAAACATACAAGGCGCGTTTGTAAAACTTCTTGCAAAAGATGCCGAGGCCAAAAAATTCATGACAAAATACGCCGATCTTCTCCGATGAGTAACTTCCAAGAAAAGTTTATTAAATCCAGAGTAAAGCTCCTCAAAAAATCTCCGTTTTTTGGCACAATATTGCTCCATACGGAGTATAAGTTTTGTGAAGAGATCTCTACTGCTGCGACCGATGGCTCCGTTCTTCTTATCAATGAGGAGTGGATGTGCGATCAAACCGAGGATAACTTCAATGGCGTGCTTCTTCACGAGGTGCTGCACATGGCCCTGGAGCATATCAATCGCACCAAGGACCTAGAGGATATGATGCTGTGCAATATTGCTGCGGATATTGTTGTCAATGGAATCATCAAAGATAACCATATTTCTCTACCAGAAGAAGCAATATACGACGACGACTTAAAACATCTTGGCGTTAGAGAAATCTACTCAATACTTAAAGAAAAACAATCTAAAGACGAAAACTACATTAAAACCAAGTACGGAAAAGAAGACGTAAATAATTGCCTTCAGCCTTCTAACGATGAAAACGGAAGCTCAGAAGGGCAGAATAAATTAGAATCTGAAAATAAATCGAAGTGGAAAAATATCATCCAGAACGCAAAAACCGTCGCCTCTATGAAAGGCACGGGGGTAAAAGGCGCGGGAATGGCCAGGGTTTTTAAGGACCTTCTTGAACCTACGATTAATTGGCGAGACGCTCTGTATAAGTATGTAACTCAATCAAGGGCCGACTTTGAGGGATATGATAGGAGATTTATTTATAACGACATGTATATCGACGATGTCGGCGGGAATAAAATAAACATTGCTGCTTTTGTCGATACATCGGGATCAGTTGATGAGGGGCTTCTTGGTGAATTTATATCTGAGCTGTTCTTTGCTATTCAGTCTATTCGCGGAGTGGAAGGGAGTTTGTACTATTTCGATACTGAACTCTACCCCCAGGGAAATATCGAAGATCTAAATGGTGTGCCTAAACCTGTGGGCCTCGGAGGTACAAGTTTTGTGCCAGTAATGGAAAAAATTGACTCCGTTTCAAAAGAAAACGGACATACTACAACCTTAGGAATTATTTATACTGATGGCTGGGCGCCAATGACATGGAAAGAACCCGATGCCCCGGTGTTGTGGTGTATTTCTCCTGGCGGGGTAAAAGAGTCGGAAATAAAGTACGGCGAGGTCGTTAGAATATCTCATTAGCCAAGTTTAAAGTTAGATATAATCTATATGCGTTGTGACATTCTACTCAAATCCTAATAACTACCATCCTGTAGACGACGCTGTAAGTGTATCTAATAATAGATATTTCCAAGTAGTCCAAGTCGCAGACTCACGCGGGATAATTATTGATCCTTACGGATCCAGTTCTGCAGCCACCTCATCCACTGCTTTTGGAGAAGGATTGGTTGCAGAGTTGTCCCCTGTGTTCCAGCTCGATGGGATCTATGGCTTTAATGAAGATAAGTTTGAGCAATATTCTTTTGGTGGTGGAGTGGTTGACGTAGATCGAGAGATCTCTGTTTCAACTTCCACAACTGCGAATTCTTACGCCGTAGTTAGGTCGAAAAGGGCCGTGAGATATCGCCCTGGGCAAGGTGCATTGTGCAGATTTACTGCGGCATTTAGCTCAAGCGCCGATGGCTATACTCAAAGGGCGGGGTTTTTCTCTCAAGAGCAAGCATTACAAATTGGGTTTGATGGTACTAAATTTGGCGTTTTAAGACAAAATGGAGGTAAAGCACATATTCATGAGTTTGTAATAACCTCCGCGGCGACTGGGGAAGAAACTGTCACCATAACTCTTAACGGAGTTGCATACACAGTAGGAGTTACGGCAGGTACAGCAGAAGAAAATGCATCTCAAATCGCCTCGGGGAGTTTTGCGGGGTGGATCTTAGAACAAGAAGACGACAAAGTAATATTTTTAAGCACTAGTGTTGGTGTTAATGCCGGGGCATTTTCCCTCTCAAGCGCAACACTTACCTCAACAAACTCTACGCTCCAAGTAGGCGTAGCTCATACCGAAACCTGGACCTACCGGGAAGATTTTAATATAGATAAGTTAGATGGCACAGGGCCCTCTGGAGTCGATCTCGATCTCACTAAGTTGAATGTGTGGCAAATCAATTTCAGATGGTTGGGCGCCGGGGAGATGAGATTTGC
>Ga0070751_1002586_pt1 | contig 10291 bp, 13 predicted proteins | sample VirMetDEL_Aug_28_FD_78514 | JGI IMG/M metagenome (GOLD analysis project Ga0070751, IMG submission 78514) | Aqueous microbial communities from the Delaware River and Bay under freshwater to marine salinity gradient to study organic matter... | ecosystem: Environmental > Aquatic > Marine > Coastal... | reverse complement strand
TAACTCGCCAACCTTCTGGCTATGTGTCTGCCAAGCCAATCCATCACTTGGCATAACAGTTCATCCAGATAATATCCGAGCAGTCTTATCAGACCCCGAGGACATTGTGCGCACAGAAGTCTTATGCCAATGGGTCGATACGATTAACCCAGTTATCAATCCGTCTCAATGGGAAAGCTGCAAAGTTGAGGGCTTGCGACTTGACCCTGAAGCTGATACTTGGCTCGCTATTGATCTAAGCCCTAGCAGAAAAGAAGGCGCGCTAGTTGCAAGCCAGAGACTTGAGGGCGATAAGTTCCAAGTGATATTGCTCCAGACTTGGCATAACCCTGCCAATCTTGATGATAAAGCAATGGCCAATGATGTAGCCGAATGGGTTAGAAAATACCCAGTCCAGCTAGTTGCTTATTCAGCTAGAACGGCGTCAGCGGTAGCCGCTAGGTTAGCTCCTGCTGGAATAAGAGTCGAGCCGATAGACGGCCTTGATTATGCCCAAAGCTGCGATGAATTACTGGGAGCAATTTCATCTCAGCGGTTAGCTCACTCGGGACAGGAAGAGCTGACCAAGCAATGCCTATCCGCCGTCAAGTTACCCTTTGGAGACGGCGGCTGGGTAATGGGTCGCAAAGTAAGTAATACGACTATTTGCGGAGCAATTGCTTCAGCTTTAGCGACACACTACGCAACGATGGCTGAAAGCGGAGTAGATATTCAAATAGTGTAAGTCTGCTCGCTTACAATGTAAGCAATGGGTGCTATAAGAGATTTCCTATTTCCACAGGTTCAGACGGCTAAGCCTACTAAGGTTTCAGATGTTGCAGCCGCGCTAACTCCCGTCCAGATTAGCGATTCAGTTTATAATATTCTCGGCGGTGCAACCAATACCACTCGCCAATTAGCAATGAGCGTTCCATCCGTTGCTAGAGCTCGCAATATCATCTGCGGAACTATTGGCTCATTACCTCTCACAACTTTCAATCGCATAACTGGACAGTATGTAGATCCGCATCGCGTTATTAATCAGCCAGATCCAAGGGTTGCAGGATTCGTAATTTACAATTGGCTTGCTGAAGATATTTGGCTCTATGGTGCTGGTTATGGTCAAGTTTTAGAAATGTATTCATCCACCGATGGCGGTCGAGTAAGAGCTTGGACTCGCGTCAGCCCAGACCGCGTTACAGTTGATACAGATTTCTTAAATACTGAAATTACTGGATATAAAGTTGATGGCAAGTCAGTTCCACTTCAAGGAGTTGGCTCAATCATTAGATTTGATGGTCCAGATGAGGGATTGCTTCATAGAGCTGGCAAGACAATTGCAGCTGCCGTATATCTTGAGAACGCAGCAGTTAATTATGCTAAAGAGCCTGCTCCAACTATGGTTCTCAAATCAAATGGAACTAACCTAACTGCCGAAAGAATTTCAGCACTTCTTAGCGCTTGGAAAACTGCTCGCCAATCTCGCTCTACTGCATTTCTAAATGCTGATGTAAATCTTGAGCAATTTGGCTTTGATCCTAAATCATTGCAACTTGCAGAAGGCCGTCAATATGTAGCGCTGGAATTGGCTAGAGCTTGCGGCATTCCCGCTTACTTCTTGAGCGCCGAAGCGACTTCTATGACTTATTCAAACGCGGTGTCCGAGCGGCGCTCATTAGTTGATTTCTCACTTCGCCCAATTCTTAAGGCAATTGAGGAACGCTTATCATTACCAGACTTCGTTCCGAATCCAGTAATGGTGCGCTTTGCACTTGACGATTTCCTACGCGGTAATGCGCTAGAGAGAGCGCAAGTTTATGAAATCCTAAACCGCATTGGCGCGATGAGCGTTGAGCAGATTCAGCGAGAAGAGGACTTAATACCAAATGAAGGTTAATATGCCAATGGCAGTTACCGCTGCCGACACAATAAAGAGAACGATTACTGGAACTATTGTTACTTGGAATGAGCAAGGCAATACTTCAGTAGGCCCAACAGTATTCGCAGCAGATAGCATTGAGATTAAGCCAGTGAAGCTTCTTCTGGAGCACGACCGCACTCGCCCAATTGGCAAAATGGTTTCTCATAATGTAACTGCAAATGGAATTGAGGCGACTTTTAAGATTGCTAATACTATGGCTGGAGAAGATGCCCTAGTTGAAGCAACTGAAGGGCTACGCGATGGATTTAGCGTTGGCGCTCAAATAAATGAATGGACAAATAACAAAGGCGTAATGCAAATTACCTCAGCAACCCTTGATGAAGTTTCTCTAGTTACTGATCCTGCAATTGATTCTGCTCGCGTAAGCGAAGTAGCAGCATCCGAGAATGAAGCACCAAAAGAAGATTCTGATTTGGCAACCGCTGATTCAGAGAACCCAACCGAAGGAGACCAAGTGTCCGACACTACCGCTCCTGCTCCTGCCGTTGAAGAAGCGGTAGAAGCAGCCAAAGTAGAAGCAGCAGCTCCAAAGCCTGCTTTCTACACAAGCCCTCGCCTTGAATTTACCAAGGCAAAATATCTAGAGATGAGCGTTCGCGCTGCTCTAGGAAATGACGATGCTCGCGCTTATGTTCGCGCAGCAGACGACACCACAAGCAATAATGCTGGTTTAATTCCAACCCGTCAGCTAACAGAGGTAATCAACCCTCTAGCAAATGCTGATCGTCCAGCAGTTGATTCAGTATCTCGCGGCGTTCTTCCAGATGCTGGAATGAGCTTTGAGATTCCTAAGCTAACTGCAGTTCCAACAGTTGGAGAAGAAGCTGAAGAAGCAACAATTGATGAGACAGGAATGACCTCTGAGTTCCTTTCAGTTTCCGTTAAGAAGTATGCAGGCGGACAAGAGTTCTCAGTAGAGCTTCTAGACCGCTCTTCACCAGCCTTCTTTGATGAGCTAGTTCGTCAAATGGAATATGCCTATGCAAAGGCAACAGATGTCGCAGTAGTAACTGGCTTAATTGCTGGTGGAACAGATGGCGGAAACCGCACTCTTGACGCAGCTGGACTTCTTGATTTCGTATCCGATGCTGGAGTTTCAATCTATTCGAACACTCTCGGATTCGCACAAAATATCATTGCATCTCCTCAGCAATGGGGCGCAATTCAGAATCTAGCTGATGCTGGCCGTCCGATTTATCAGAACTTGATTGGCAATATGAATCAGGGTGGAAATCTCGGTGCAGGTTCAGCAGTTGGCAATCTACTTGGTTTGAACTTCCGCGTAGATCGCAATCTTACAACTGCTTCAGGTGTTGGCGATAACACAATCATCATCATCAATCCAGAGGCTTATACTTGGTATGAGTCAAGCCGTTTCCGCTTGGAGACTGCTCAGGTAGCAACTGGTCAAATCAAGGTTGCTTACTATGGTTATGGCGCACTAGCAACAAAGGTAGGCGCTGGCGCTTATCGTTGGATGGTTGCGTAGTTAATTAAAAAAAGTGAGGGCCAGTCCGCTCCCGAGCTGGCCCCTCACCTAACTGCTTGAAAGGATGACGAAATGCCTACGATAGTTACGGCCACCGAGCTTAGGACAATTCTTGGCGTTTCGTCATCCCTATATTCAGACGCTTATCTTGGCGACATAGTAGATGCCTCGGAGAATCTAGTTCTCCCAATGCTAGTTACTTTCCAAAGCAAAATTAACAAAGTAAAGCTGACCAATAATATTGCTTACTTTGAAACTGCAACAATTCAAGAATTTACAGAAGGCCAATCCGTAATTATTACTGGCTGCGGAGCTCCTTTTAATGGCACTCACACAGTAACCGATGACGAAATTTCAGATTATGTATTTACAGTCGCAATCACCAATGCAGACATATTGGAAAAGAATGTTATCCCAGCAGGAAATGCTGCGCTCTCTGGACTATCAACCTATGTCGGAAATGCCAATGCTGAAGCTGCTATTCTGGCTATCTCCGTTGAAATCTTCCAAGCCAGAACCGCCGCTGGTGGATCAATCGAGGGCGTAGATTTTGCAGTTACACCTTACCGACTATCTAAGAATTTACTTGCCAAAGTAACTGGCTTACTTGGCCCATATCTTGATGTTGAAACAATGGTCGGCTAATGCCAGCATCCACAATTGCCACAGATGTTAGAGGCGCAATTAAGACTGCTTTAGCAGGATGCACCGCTAATATTTATGACTCAGTTCCAGAAGCGCCTATCGTTCCAGCAATCGTAGTTGTACCAGACTCGCCCTATATGGAGCTTGAAGTCTTAGGCAAATCAACTACTCGCGTTAAATTAAATTACACCATAACTGCTTGCGTTGCGTATTTCAGCAACGCCGCTGCTTTAGACAATTTAGAGCAATTAATTATTAGTATTCTTGGAGCGCTAAACGCTTCCAAGTATGAGTTATCGATAGTCGAAAGACCTTCAGTAACTGAAGTTGGAACTACCACCCTGCTAGTTTCAGATATTCGCTTGAGCGTCCGCTACGAGCAAACCGCATAGGAGACCCAAATGGCAACCACAGTAATAACTGGGCGCGATGTTACCTTCACACTTGATAGCGCTAACTACGATGCCCAAGCAACAAGCGCAGTCCTAAGCTGCGAGACAATCATCGAGACCTATCAAACTCTTGATGGTCGCGCTTATAAGTCCGTTGATAAGCAATGGACCTTTACAATTGAACTGCTACAGGATTGGGGAGCTGCAAGCTCACTATTCGAAGCAATGTGGGCTGATGCTGAGTCAGCAGCTAACACCACACTTGCAGTTTCATTTACCGCCGTTACTGGCGCGGTATTTGCTTTTAATGTATTGCCAATTTTCCCAACTGCTGGTGGAGCTGCTCCAGGAGCACTTACCGACACTTGGACGATGACAGTCATTGGAACACCAACAGAAACCTTCAGCTAAGAGATCGGAGCATCGGGAGCTATGAAATCGCAAATTACAATTACATATAACTCAGGCGAGCAAGTTACTTATGTGGCCCAACCGCCTGAGTATGCCAAATGGGAGAAGGCAACTGGCAAGACGATTGGCGAATTAGGCGGTGTCTGGGACATTATGTTCTTGGCATATAACGCAATGAAGCGCGAGTCGGCTGGTAAGCCAGTCAAGGCTTTTGATGTATGGATGGAAACCGTTGCTGATATTGATGTGAGTAACGAAAACCCAAAAGCCATACCGCTGGAAGCCTAAATTACCTTCTAACGCTTCTGGCAATTGAAACGCGAATTCCCAAACAGTATTGGGATGATGCGGAAGATGTCCTAACTGCTTTGGAGATATTGAAGGAGAGAAATGGTGGCAAGTGATCCGATTACTTATGATCGCCGCGAGCTATCAGGTATTCTTAAAGCTTTTAAAGCAATGGATGACCAAGCAGTTCAAGAAGCAAGAACCGAAAGTAACGCCCTCGCAACCTACGCCGCCAATCAAATCAAAGTTACCGCGATGGGACGAACGGTCGCGAGTGCTGGTGTTCGGAGAGTTGCCGAAGGTGTCAGAATCAGCAAATCATCTAAAATCGGCGAATTCTCTTATGGCTTTGCATCTCAAAGGTTTTCTGGTGGCGCAACAACACAGAAGCTCTGGGCGGGCCTTGAATTTGGAAGTAACCGCTATAGCCAGTTCCCCAGAAGAACTCCCAATCGCGGACGCGGCAATTCTGGCTACTTCATCTACCCGACACTTCGCAAGATTCAGCCTGAATTAGTGCGCAAGTGGGAAGAAGCTTTCGCTACAATATTAAAGAAATGGGGATAACAAATGGCTGGTAATAGAACGCTTAAGTTATCTATCCTTGCTGATGTTGATGATTTAAAAAAGAAACTTGGTCAAGGCGAAAAAGAAGTAGAAGGCTTTGGCAATAAATTAGGTGAATTTGGTAAAAAGGCAGCAGCAGCATTTGCAGTTGCAGCAGCTGCAGCAGCGGCCTACGCTGGCAAGTTATTGGTTGATGGCGTTAAAGCTGCAATTGAAGATGAAAAGGCGCAAGCCAAGTTAGCAACTACTTTAGAAAATACAACTGGTGCAACAAAAACTCAGATTAAAGCCGTTGAGGATCAAATCCTTCAAATGTCTTTAGCAACGGGCGTTGCTGATGATCAATTACGCCCATCATTTGAAAGATTAGTTAGAGCAACTAATGATGTTTCAGAAGCTCAAAAATTACAAACATTAGCCTTAGATATTGCCGCTGGTTCTGGAAAATCTTTAGATTCAGTTAGCCAAGCTTTAGCTCGAGCTTATGATGGCAATGCTTCGGCTTTGAGCCGACTAGGTGTTGGCCTATCGGCCGTTGAATTAAAATCAATGTCCTTTGATGAAGTAACAAAAACTTTAGCTGCTACATTTGGTGGTCAAGCATCAGTTCAAGCAGAAACCTTTAGCGGCAAGGTCGCTAGACTTCAGGTTGCATTTGACGAGGCTAAAGAATCTGTTGGAGCAAGATTACTTCCAATCCTTACCAATTTGCTAGATAAGTTTAATAATAATCTCGCTCCGGCCGTAGAAGCAATACAAAAGAAATTCGAGCCTCTTACTCAGGCAATTGAAGAAAATAAAGAAGAATTTACGGCCATCTGGAATTTCTTGAATAAATACATTGTGCCTATTTTGACTGGTGCTCTTAAAGCTGGCATAAGTGGCATAATTACGACATTTACGACTTTAGTAAATATTGTGGGCAAAGCAGTTAATTTCTTTAAAGACTTATATGATGCTTACAAACGATTTGTTGATTTTATTAAAAATAATCCGTTAAGCCAATTTTTAGGCAAGTTTAATCCATTTAGTAATAGCTCATTTAATGAAACTGGCTTTGACCCTAATTTTAAATATAGCCCTTTTAAAGATACTGGTGCTTTTACTTCTAATGCTAATTTGACTAATCCATTTGCCCCTACTTTGCCATTTGCTCCAACCCAATCGTTTTTAGATGCAATTAGTCGCCGAGATGAATTGAAAGCTGAAACTGAGGCAATTAGAAAACGAATTGAAGATAGAAAAGCTGGTAATCTGACTAGTAATGAAAATCAAGGAATTATTATAAATGTTAATTCACCTTCAGTTATAGATGAAGAAGGATTTAGCCGCGCAGTTGTATTAGCGCTTAACAATTCAACTAATCGCGGGACTATTGGAGCTGGAGATTTGAGAAATACGGCACAAACAGTATGACGCTTTGGACTCCCGATTGGCAGATTTTAGTTAATGGCGAGGAATTAAGTTCAGTTACTTTAACCAATCTAACTATTACCTCTGGCCGTCAAGATATTAATTCACCTACTCCCCCAGGTTATTGCTCAGTAGAAATTATCAATACCAATGGCACTAACTATGATTTCACTATAAATACTTCAGTTACAATTAAGATTAAAAATACCAGCGGAAATTATGTTAATATTTTTGGTGGTCGCATTTCGGATTTAAGACAAATAGTAAGAAGCGCAGGATCTAGCGCGGTAATCACCAGTTTAAGAATTACGGCCATTGGAACTTTGGCTAAATTACAAAGAGCAATTTTTGATGGCAACTTAGCTGAGGGCTTAGATGGAGCTCAAATTCTTGATTTACTAGATGGACTATTGCTAGCTACTTGGAATCAATTGCCAGCAGCCGAAACTTGGTCTGGCTACGATGCGACCGAAACTTGGGCTAATGCTGGAAGTATAGGCCTTGGAGAAATTGATGCTGGCGAATATACGATGGTAAGCCGTCAAATCACAGATACAGTCATTTATCCAATAGTCAATGAAATTGCTAGTTCTGCTCTTGGTTACTTATTTGAAGATGCTAATGGCAATATTAATTATGCAGATGCTAGTCATCGACAAGATTATTTGATAGCCAATGGATATACAGACTTAGACGCTTCTCACGCCATAGCTTCTGGCATTGGTGTAATTCAGCGTCAAGGCGATTTGTGCAATAAATTAGTTGTGGATTATGGCAACAATTTTAATAGTTCTTACACAGCCGAAGATATAGACTCCGAAGCCGAATTTGGCCTATTTGCAGAGCAATTTAGTAGCTATTTAAAAAACGCGGTTGATGTAGAGGATGCCGCAGATCGCATCATTGCGCTTAGAGCTTGGCCTAGAAATACCTTCCAGACCATTACTTTTCCTCTTCAATCGCCTGAAATCGATAATGCCGATAGAGATGCCTTATTAAATATATTTATGGGCCAGCCAGTCAGGATTACCAATTTGCCCCTTAATATCCTAGGTGGCGAATTTACTGGCTTTGTCGAGGGCTGGACTTTTAATGCCTCAGTTTCGGGCCTCTCGATTACCTTCTTAGCTACCCCAACGGAGTTTTCAGCAGTTGCCCAACAATGGGCTCAAGTCAATGCGGCGGAAAGCTGGAATAGTGTGCTCAATACCTTAGAATGGCAAGATGCGATAGGAGTTATTAGCTAAATGGCCAATACAACGAACTACAACTGGGAAACCCCAGACGATACGGATTTAGTCAAGGATGGCGCAGCTGCCATAAGAACCCTTGGCAACTCAATCGATACCACAACTAAGAACCTTAATCCTGAAACTACGACTGGCGATATTGCCTATCGCTCAGCTACTGCTAATACCAACACTAGATTGGCGATTGGAACAACAGGACAAGTTTTAACAGTCGCAGCTGGCGTTCCAAGCTGGGCTACTCCTAGCGATCAAACTCCATTAACAACTAAAGGCGATGTATTTACCTTCTCAACAGTTGATGCTCGTTTAGGCGTTGGAGCTAATGGAACAGTTTTAACTGCTGATTCAGCTGAAACAACAGGTCTTAAATGGGCTACTGTTGCCGCTCCAAGTTTTGTTGGTTGTTCTTTAACTAAAACTTCAAGTCAAGGCACAGATAATGCAACAGAAACAGCGATAACCTTTGATTCGGAAACTTACGATACTGACGGTTTTCACAGTACTGTAACTAATACTTCCAGAATTACAATTCCAGCAGGTAAAGCAGGCAAATATCTATTTACTGGGGTTTATGTTTTTGATGATAATGCTACTGGTATTCGTTATCTTAACTTAAAAAAGAATGGATCGACTAATCTATATCTTAATAACGCAAATGCTACTTCATCATCAGCAGGATTTTATTGCTTTTCTTTCGTTTATAATTTAATTGCAACTGATTATATCGAGATGTTTGTTTATCAGAACTCTGGCGGTTCTAAGAATTTGCTCAGTTCTTGCCATTTCCAAGCTAGTCTTTTAGGAGCATAAAAAATGATTTCATTCGTCAAACCGACAAATCTTGATGGTGCAGTATTAATTGAAGAATTGGAAGCAAATGGCATCGAAGTCCAAGCCAATTTAGTAAATGTCAAATGTCCAATTATTGATGGTTCTGGTGTTTTATGGTTAGACATTAAAGATACTGATGAATCGGCAGCCCAAGCGGTATTAGATAATCATCAAGGCTAAAAGACAAATAGACATAATGGCTAGATTATGCGCAGCAGGTATTCAACTTCGGGAGCAAATTGATGACGATTATCCTGATCGCGATAGGAAGTCTGACGGCTGGATTGCTGACGCTAGGCATCTTGCTAAAGGCAGTTCTGACCATATACCAGTCGATGGAATCGTTAGAGCTTTAGATATTGATGCTGATTTATCAGCTCACAAAGAAGAGGCTTACGCGCTAGTTGAGAAGATTCGCAAGTTAGCCAAGAAGGGCGATAAGCGAATTAAATACATAATCTACGATGGAAAGATTATGAGTCCGATACTGGGATGGAAGCGCAGAGCATACAAAGGCGCTAACCCTCACCGGTCGCATTTTCACATTTCATTCACAACTTTGGGAGACAAAGATGGCAGTTATTTCAACCTCGAAGGAGAAGCTAATGAGCGACTTAAAGAAAATGGCAGAGAGCTGGGCAAAGACATTCCTAGCAACGGCGCTAGCGACTTATCTAGCAGTCGGCCTAGATGTAAATGCAATTGCCAATGCAGCTCTCGTATCAGTCTTGCCTAGCATCATCAATTGGCTAAACCCTAACTACGAAAGATACGGCAAAGTCCGGTAATGGTTGCAGCTGAGTTAGCAACCCTCGTAGCCTCAGTCCTAGGATCTATTGCCTTACTGATTGCTGGCCTTCGCTACATAATTAAATTGGAGAATATTCCAATAGTGTCGCGTCTCGATAAAATGGAGAGTCAGTTAGAATTGGCCCTAGCGAGAGGGGTCAGAAATGGCAACGCGAAAGCGCGTAAGTAAGAAGCGACCTAAGAGGCGTAGGACTACTAAAGAAACGCCTTTAACAAAGCTTGATTTCTGGGCTATTGCTGCCAATGAAGTTTATAAAGCTTGGCGCAGAGCAGG
>Ga0070751_1002582_pt1 | contig 10297 bp, 13 predicted proteins | sample VirMetDEL_Aug_28_FD_78514 | JGI IMG/M metagenome (GOLD analysis project Ga0070751, IMG submission 78514) | Aqueous microbial communities from the Delaware River and Bay under freshwater to marine salinity gradient to study organic matter... | ecosystem: Environmental > Aquatic > Marine > Coastal... | reverse complement strand
CCTTCGATGTTAATTTTTATTAGGTCTATCTCTTTGATTTGGTGTGTGCTAATAAAGCTAGAAAATTTTTCAAGCTGGATCTTTTCGGATTCCCCGTCTCCCCAAAAAATAGAGGAGGAATCTTCAGAATCAAAAATAACGATTTCCTTATCTTCATTAGAGAGCCCTCGTTTTATTACACTGATCTTTTCCTCTCCAATAAATTTTTGGTTTATAATATCAAAATATTTTGAAACTGGTTCGAATATGATGAGGTTGCAACCATATCGATCAAATATACTCTTAGACCATTCTCCTTTATATCCACCAGCATCTATCACTAGTGAATTTTGGGTAAGGTTGTAATTTAATCTAAGTGTCTGATCTCCTTTGGATTTAATCCAAGAATCAAATACATGCTGATTAAAGGGATAATAATCTTTTGTGGTACCTATCATTTATTCAATTTTCTTTTTTTCGAAAAGAATAATATCTTCTTGGTAGAAGTATTCTATTCTATCTTTAAGTTTATTGTTACTGTGGATTATTTTAAGTATGTTATTTTTTTAACATCTTGGATCCAATTTTTCTCTATGCTTTGGAGGTTAAATATACTTCCTTTAAGATTGTTATTAAATACATGCTTTCTAATGGTGCTACTCCCATTTTTAGGAATCGGTATAAACCCTATATTTAAGTCTTTTCGAATGTATATAGTCCAAATATCAGCCATTTTAAATCAAAGGGAGAATGTTTTTTTGAATCGATCTTCTAATATTTTCAGCAACGTCCATATATTTTTTGGCTGTTTCGAAATTTATTTCTACAAAATTCAGATACTTTTCATAGGAGCTTCCGTCTAATCTATTACATGCATCTATTATTTCTTGTGCTGAATTTACTATAATAAATCCCCTTTCATCAAACCAGTTACCTATATTGGGACAACCAAAGTAAATGGGCACTGTTTTGGTGTATAAACAATCTAGCAGCTTCTCAGTAAACCAATTATCCCTTTTAACATTTTCTATACATATATGAAATTGGTGGTCGAACATATGTGACTTAGGACCACTTAGAACAGGATTCCCAATCCCTGGATTTTTTGGTGGATAATTTTTACTAATCCAAATATCCTTTGGTATATTTATTTCTCTGGCCTTATCAAAAACACTTCCCCTTAAATGGTGTCCATGAGACATTTTTTTACCTCCTATTAATGTGGATACACCGAATTTTTTTTCATTAAAGTTATAGTCTCTTGTCCAACAGCCACCAAATTCATAAAGAAAGCAATTATCTCTAGAGTCTAGAAGATCCTGGTCGTGCGTCAGTATATAATCAAAATGATTCGTTTTTGTTTGCAAACCTATTACATTTCTGATCTCTGGGGGTTCTATAAAAATACCAATTCTAATTACCTCTGGTGATTGTTTTTGATTTGGCGGATATTTATCAACCCATAGTTCCAACTGTTTTTCGTGATGTAGATCAAATTCTAAATCCCAGCTGCAGTGAATTTCTATTTTTTTCATATTCCAATTTCTTTGGATAGTTGTTTAAAAGCATCTATATCATATTCGCCTATTTTCTCTGAATAGAAAAGCATATTATAAAGAAAATATCTTTTTCTTGCCCAATCTGAATATGAGGTAGGAACGTTTCCACTTCCATTTTTTTCAAAATTCAGACCAGACCCAACTCCAGCAAAATGAACAAAATTTTTCCCAAAGTCGCATAAGAGATTCAACTCTTTGAATCCATTATCCCAATTACCTTTTTCATCACCTCCCCCGTAATTAGCGCTAGGTAGGTATTTGACCTTACCGCCGTTGCGTATGACATGAAATGAAACCGGATCGAAAAAATCTAATATGGGTTCCCCGGTTAATGATATACCCCCAACACACATTTTTTTCAAAACCCCAAAATCAGTAACTGTTATTTTATCCAGATCCATGGCAAAAAAACACGTTCCGATTGTATCTGGAACCCCCTTTACCGATTGCCCGTTGATGAATTCTAATCCCGGACGATTTTTTTCATAATTCCTCCTTTGTCCGATAAGATGATACCCCTGGGAGAATCCTTCTTCGATGTCGCTAATACACTCGTCTCTAAATAAAACATCGGAATCAAAATGCATAATCTTGTTGTAATTACCGAACCTTTTAGCTATTACACTCGCAAAAATGTATGCTGTCCCCTGATGTCCGTTTTTGTAAAGTTCTGCCAGCTCTCTATCCTCTTCCAGATTGATGAAGTTGATCAGATTAGATTTAGATTCTATGTCCTGGAAGTCGCTCTCTTTGCCAAAAACATTTATTGTGTAGGTGTCATGAAACTCTAAAAAGCTATTGATAGCTATGTTAGCTATTTTTCCGCAATTGTATGCTTCGGTAAATATGAAAACGTCTTCCATTATAAAAATTCTAGTGTTTCATACGGTGTTTTGCTTCTCAGATAATCCTCTATTCTTTTGATTTCCTTGGTGTCCTGTTTTGATTCGTTGTTAGGATTAGCAACATTATAGACATACATGATTTCAGGAATGTACAAGCTTCTATCAGTTCCACACATTTCTAACATGGGAAATTGAAATGATAGATCAGGAGCATATGAAACATAATCACCGGTTTTTGGATCCTTTAAATCTTCTTCCTTTATTTTGAGGAATAGCTCCTTCCTAAAGGTTCTAAGGTGTGATCCTAGCCATTGGTATTGACGAAATCTCTTCTTCTCTCTAACTTCATATGGATATTCCCTATAGATGTGACTCACGCTCCTATATGGAAATTCCTCATAGGTACCGTATGTCATCCAGCAGCCGGTTAAATTGTAAATATCATTTATCCTAGATAGAACCCCATTGTGTGGAAACCAATCATCTCCGTCGAGGGTTATTATAATGCTATTATCGGGTGCTAGTAAAACTCCGTTTCTGATATTTTCCCCTTGATATTTTCTTGGTGAATTTTGTGATATTCGTATTCTCGGGTCATCCCTGAATTGCAAAGCTTTCTCGAAAGTTCCATCATTTGACTGTGCATCAAAAAACACAACATCAAAATGTCCATAGTCCTGTGATAGAGCAGATTTAATAGATCTCTCAATGTAGTCCACCGAATTTCTAGTGGACATTACTACTGTAATGTGATTATTCATAAGCCTCCATTAAAAATGCCTTTTGCAAATGCAAAAATCTTAATCTCTCAATATGGTCACAATTTACTGCATAGACCTCATGAAGTGCTGCTAGATCTTTCAGGAATGGGTTAGATGCGTGGGTTAACGGGTGCTTCATATGGAAGATTTCGTTTCTCGGATCTGTGCATGTATGCATTTCAGTTACAGTTGCAACTTTATTCCAAAAGAATATGTCTTCCGGACTGTACCCGAAAAATATATTAGGGTCATATCCACCGACCTCAAGAAATCTTTCTTTTCGAATCCAGATAGATCCTCCAGGTGCTCCTACATTTTTTGGTGGAGTAACCCCAGTGTGTTTTGGATCTTTCGTGTCTATAGGACCTTCGGTAAGATCATCTACCTTAAGCTCCATTATTAAAGCTTCGTATGTGAGATCTGCATTTAGATATAAAACCCTACGGTCCGAAAAGGTCTGGATTGCTTCAGCATCCTTTGCTTTCACATTCTCATAAAGATTGGTAAAAAAATCAGATCTCACCAGACAATCTAAGTCGTGGAACATGTAGTCATTTCCCTTGACCGCGCAGGCACCGATATTCATAGCCAGGCATTTATTGAATGGATCCGACTCTTTTTTCTCTATCCAAACGTGATTAATCCCAAGCCTAATACACATCCTAAGATGGACCGGGACTTCCGAATGCTCTACAATTGTGTATGCTATATCAAGACCTGAATTTTTCTCAGCAATTCTAAAGTAATGGATAAGGGGTTCCAAAAAGGATTCTCTCCCATAAACTGGAATTATGATTGAAAGCTCTGCAGAGGATTTTTGTAAATTTTTCTTTGCAGATTCTAGTATCCCCTTTTGGTCTACTTTTTTGCTAATTGCATAATCATAAAGGTTTATAAATTTAAGCATCTTGATCTTTATTTTACCCTCCCTATATATAGAATTCAAAGGGAGTTAAGTTTCAGCAGAACCGAAACACAACGTGCTTTAGAAAGTAGAAATTAAAAAATGCTTAATGCTAATAAACCCTCTTAAGATCCCGGTTTACTACATCAACCTTGATGAAGATACTGAAAGGAACATAGCTGTAGTAAAGAGGCTTACAAATTATGGATTTACCCAAGATTTGGTTTCTAGGATTTCTGGTATAAGAAAGCCGGGAATCCCACAAGATTCTGTTTTTATTGGTTGCTTTCATTCACAACTGAAAGCTCTTAAAGAGGGACTTTCAAAAGGTGTTCCTTTTATGGTCCTTGAGGATGATGTTGTAGTGAACCAAATTCCGGAGATCTTGGATCTTCCTGAAGACACCGATGTATTATATGTAGGGGTTTCTTCTTGGGCATTTACCCCAGAATCTGAGATGAATTTAGCTACACACGGTAGGATAATAAAAGATAGATTCAACAACGACCTGGTAAGAATTTTCAACATGCTTAGTTCGCATGCTATTTTATATGTCAATATGGAATATGTGCAAGCTTTAGTCGATGAGCTGGAAAAAAACCTTGATGGAATTCCTATTATGTCAAATAATCTTGGTACCCCTATGAGGTATTACAACGGTATTCAATTACCGGTTGATGTTATCATGGCTAACCAGCAGTACAAAGGAAAGGCATATGCCCTCAGAAACCCAATTTTTTATCAAGACGATAAGCATAAATATTGTACCCTAATAACACTTTGATGGACAAAATATACGCAAACATGGCCACCATCCCCAGCAGGATCCCTCAATTGGAAACTGTTGTTAATTGTATTTTACCCCAGGTGGACCAATTAAACATATACCTGAACAACTTTGAAGAGGTGCCTTGGTTCCTAAACAATCCAAAAATCAATGTAGTTAGATCACAAGACGAAGGAGATAGGGGTGATGCTGGGAAATTCTTTTGGTCGGATAAGGTGCAAGGATACTATTTCACAATAGATGACGATATTGCATACCCTCCTGACTATGTTGAGGTAATGAAAAGGGGACTTGATAGAAGGGGAAAGAAATGTGCAGTTGGTATGCACGGGGAAATGTACGGCAACGAGATACGTCATTGGACAAGAGATAGACAAAAAACCCTCCATTTCTACTATGAGCTGGAAAGGGATACACCTACGTGTGTCTTAGGTACTGGGTGTGCACTTTACCACACAGACCACATTGACGTAAAACCAGAATATTTTGAATCCCCAAATATGGCTGATGTTTGGTTTACTCTTCTATGTGACCGACAAAGAAAATTCAGGGTTGTACTATCACATCCCAGAGGTTGGCTGCAGATACTTCATGTTCCCGAAGATCAAACTCTTTGGGGTAAGACTAGAAAATATGAACAGGAAAATCCCAACAAGGTTTCTAAAGAGGTTGAAGTAATACAAGAATGCTTACCTTGGAAGGGAATTCAAGATATACCGATTTGGGAAAATGCATAAATTAAAAGACATCAAAACCGACAAGATAATCATTTTTGATCTTGACGACACCTTGGTTAAGACGGACGCTAAGATCAGGATTCTTAACGCAAAGACCCACGAGGTAATTAAAGAACTGACCCCTGAGCAGTTCAATAATTTTGTTCAGAAGAAGAACCATGTTATGGATTTTGACGACTTTGATAGCCCTGCACTATTACGTCAAGGAAGGGTTATTCACGAGATCTTCGAGATTCTAAAGAACTCGTATAATGATGGAATACCTGTTGCTATATTAACCGCTAGGTCGGACAGCGAATTAGTTAGAAATTTCTTCCTAGAAAATGGCATTGACATACACCCAGATTTAGTTATAGCAATTAACGACCCTCAGTTCAAATATGAAGGTACCATAGCTGAAAGAAAGAAACAAGCTATCGAGCACTTGGTTGATGATGGGTATAAGGAGCTAACTTTCTTCGACGACAATGAAGACAATTTAAGATTAGCCAAAAGTGTTTCTGGATATAAAGACGCGAAGGTTAAAACTATTCACGTGTAACTTTTTTAAGCTCACCAATTGCTTTAGGTAAAACAGTCTTAAGGTGATTAATGTTTTCACTTTGTAATTCTTCATCGGGGGTGTTGATGAGTACATTAGTCATTTCTAAAATTCCTATTGCATAATCTATTTTGCCCTCTAGGTAGCTGATGCTTTTATATTCAACTGGATCTTCCATTTAAATCTCTTTTTTGATATATAATTCAAACAAACAAAATACCGAAATGGAGAATTTAAAGATTTACGAAAGCTTTATTGAAGATATCAATGAAGCCAAAGTCCAGAAAGGTTTAATGCACAAGTTATTGAATATACCTGCTGGAGATAAGATATCATCTGCTTACAAAAATACCAAAGAAGGAGCTGAAGATCTTGCTCACGATCTCTTGACTGCTGTAAAAAAAGATGGTATGGTTCCTTTAGGAAAGGTAAGATCAAAAGCCACATCAATGCTAGCTTTTGCGGGCAATTGGCCTAGCGAAGGTAAAAACTCTGTAATAGACAAAGCATTAAAAGCAATTAAGAAGATAGAAATTCCAGGGGTGCCTCTCTCGGATAAATAGGATTATTGGTCCTGCTCCTTATCTCTAAGGTGTTGGATATATTGGGCTTTAGCCTTCTGCTTTCTCTTTCTAACAGAATTCTTTTCGAACTCCTTGTTATCAAGGAGTTCTTTTTTTATCCCATACTTGTTGTACTTGTTTCTGAACTTCTTTAGAGCTGAATCTATGCTCTTCTCTTTTGTGACGTCAATAATTATCATGAATCTATATATTGATCTATTTTGGAATAAGATTTGAGTCAATTACATTTATTACATCTTCTGGTGTGATAGTCGTAGTACACTCAAATTGTCTATCGGTATTCTTATGGAATGGACACCACATCCAGTCTCCGGCGTCAAAAGAAACCCCCTTTTTATTTAAACATCCGTTACAAACTGATTTATTGGTCAGCCTATAAGTATCTTCTGAGAATTCATGATCCTCTGAAGTTAATCCAGATATCATAACGACCTTTTTTCCAATTGAGTGAGCAACCCAAGAAAGACCAGACGAAATCCCTATAAAGAACTCTGAGTGGTGGATGTAATTTGTAACCTCATCAATACCCAGACCTAGTCTTTTAACTGAGTTCTTTGGGACTTCGTTCCAATTTCCTTCTACCCCAAAACTTTGGTGGTAATCTATACATACTGGGGTTAAACCTCTTTTTCTGATTTTGCTACATAATATTTCCCATCCGTCTTTGTAATTCCAGTGCTTAGCCTGAGCTGTCGAATGCATGGAGAAACAAACATATTTTGCCTTTATAGGTCTTTCCTTAATAAAGAGATCAATCTTTGGCCTCTCCCATTTATCCACATCAATTTGATCAGCATAACCCTTCATCAAAGGCTTATAGAAATCGTAGTAGATTCTTGTGTATTTAGAAAATCCATCGTCTCCCAAGAAATATGTTGATGTCGATGGATCTAGTACTGGCTCCGGCTCGTGTGGATAAACCTTTATATGGGGATAGGATTCACTAAAGTATTTTGGGTCCAATTTACACATAACGGAGATGTCATTTCCGGTAGATTTCCTTCTTGCCTCTATTACAGCCATTGCCCCAAGATTATCTCCTAATGACTTGGATACAATTTTGATAAGTTCACTATTTTCTTTTTTCTGTGGTTCTTCAATGTCAACTTTTTTGATTTCTTCTTTGTTGTTCAGAAGAACCTTATTTACAATTTTAAATACGTTTTCTGCTGATGGATGGCACTCAAAGTTTTTTGATGTCTCCAAACAGGTGTCTATAAGAGTCACATTTTGGATAGATCCCCAATCTCTTAGTGAATATCTTAAGTCAGATGCACAATGGATAGAACATCCGCCTAATATGTAATTGTATTTGTAATGCTGAGATCCATTTCTATAGGGTGCTCTGAATTTGGGATCTAGATTAGACCCTAATTGTAATATGTGCGTGTCTGTGGTACCTGCTAAATGCATTACTCCTGAATCCATGGTGATGACAGCTTTCGAATTTTTGAGAATATGCCAACTCTGATCCAATGATGTTTTATTAACAAGGTTTATCCCTTCTTTTAAATTTATATTAAAAGCAGGTTTATCGAGTTTTCCTTTATGTTGTTGTTCCCCAGAGTCACGGCCAATAGTTACAACGTTTATCCCTGCATTCTCAAGTTTATCTGAAAGGTCCTGCCATTTTTCCTTAGCCCAGGATCTGGAACCCCACGATTTTACCGGATGTAGCACAACATATTCTTGGGGAAGATCAAAGGAACTAATACATTCCTGTCCATTTGTGGGAATGTAGTCGCAATACATTTCATCCTCCTTAAGCATAAATCCAAGATCCTTTGCATGGAATTGTCTTATATCACATATGGCGTGCTTAAATTCTATCCCTAAGCTATCTGTCTTTCCTAAAAGATGAAATGTCTTATGCACATCATATTGTAGCGAAAGTTCTTCTACATTAACTTCATTGATATTATAGCATTCTGAGACATAGGGAAGATTTCTTACTAGCTCTGGATTGTGTGATATTACAGCCACTTTTGAAGAGTAAATCTCGGACAATTTTCTGATAGTAGGTGTTGCGCATATCTGATCTCCAAGTGCTGGCGTAACTGTTAGAAAGGCTGGTTTTTTCATCTAATACCTATTTTGGTGTGGATATCCTCTATATGGACTATGTGCCCTTTTTTTTCGATTTCAACTCTATATCCCGAAAAATCTTCGGCTGATATTATCTCGGAGGGAACAGAGGGTACAAGCCAGTATATTTCTTCGCCAGATACAGAGAGTCCAAATCTTCCATATTCCTCTTTGGTGGAAAGGTTTTTTATGATTATAGCATAGTCAGAAATATCATAATCTGATCGAATGTCAAATCTGTTGTTCTGTCTGCTGTAGATAATATGGATATTGGTCATAAGTGTTTCTGTTGGATACGAATGAATAGAAGGTATTTCCATTCCCCTACTTTGGTGGAAAGCTTTGCTAAAAAATATACCATCCGCATCATATTCATATTGACATCTACTATCCTCTGGAGCTATTTCTCCCGGATATGTGGTATTGTGTGCGTATCTAGAATTTTGGTATTTTATCTTATCCCTGGTTGCTTCCCTGTCTGTCCATGAATAATGATCGACGAATGCTATATTCTTAGGTATTTGCTCGATCTCGATATCTTTTATTCCGTGGATACCGTCTTGGAATTCAAAAAAAGAGTCGAAGTAGAATCTTCCGATTCCGCCGTAGATTCTATTTCTGTATATGGTTGGCCTCGTCCAGGGTGGGATAAAATACGGATATTTTATAACATAATTCTTAAGCCATATGGAGAATCCTTCCTTATCTGGTCTCCTTTCCATGAAATCTATAATTCCCCTTATTTGTTGTTCTGTGTAAATCTCATCTCCGTCGAGGAGCCATATCATATCACAGTTATATGGCTTGAGGTATTCCAAACATATATCCCTACTTCGATCTTCCCCTAACAAATTATCGCCACTAGTGGATACCACGAAATCAAGACCCTTTGTATATAGCTTGTTTATGGTCTCTGAATTTTTTTCCGGTATACCCAGATCGCGATAGAGTGAAAATCTACCACTGGTTGCTGCTATTATGATTTCTATATCATCGTCTAGCTCTCTTATTCTTAACCAAGGTTCTAAACATTCATCTATGAACTCGTGGCAATTATATGCAGCAAGAATTACTCCTATTTTCATTACCAAGAATTTATTTTATCTATTATGTATTGTATGTAATTATCCATATATGGGTGTATAGGAAGGGATACTATTTGATCTTTGCAAGCATCAGTTAACGATGACGTATAAACCTCATCTGATCCCTCAAATATCTCTGTGTCATGTATGGGAATCGGATAATGTATTATGGTTGTTATGCCATTTTTGTTCATATAATCCATGAAGGAGTCTCTATCATCAACTCTTATACAGAATATGTGATAAGAATGGTAAGCATCATTTGATACTTGGGGTAATTTTACCCTTTCGTTTTTAATTCCCGACAGATATTTTTCGGCAAATTCCCTCTTCTTTTGTGTCCATTTATTTAGAAGATCCAATTTTTCCTGTAAGAATATTGCTTGTATGGTATCCATCCGGTGGTTATTGCCAAGTTCGTCATAGTGAT
>Ga0070751_1002578_pt1 | contig 10303 bp, 8 predicted proteins | sample VirMetDEL_Aug_28_FD_78514 | JGI IMG/M metagenome (GOLD analysis project Ga0070751, IMG submission 78514) | Aqueous microbial communities from the Delaware River and Bay under freshwater to marine salinity gradient to study organic matter... | ecosystem: Environmental > Aquatic > Marine > Coastal ... | reverse complement strand
TCCACCATCAGACTTAACATTGGACCAGAACCCATGCCCAGTACCAATATCATCTAAATTAAAAGCAATAGGGAAATCAGTTAAATCGCCAGGGACTTTAGTGTTGTCTACTGTAAGCTTTAACCTATAAGTCCAATTGCTGTCAAACCAAGCCATTTAACATGTCTCTCTTATTACCACGGTCCCATTGAGCGTGGCTTGCACCCTCTCTATATTATCTGCCGCCAAGAAGACCAAGTACCTTATGCCAAGGGTATCCAAAGATGCAGGGTTGATCTTTACTTGACCACCCATTGCCGTTTCTAGCTCTGTAAACTTGTCAAGCAAAGCTTGCTCCCTGTTTACTGGAGCCACCCAGTCTTTAGCAATCCTATTACCAAGCCAAGCTTGAACCTCATTGCCACCCGAGTCATACTCAACGAACACATTCTGAGTAGTGGCAGTGACGCTCCCACTTTCCTGCGTTATATACACTGGGACGTCGTGCCTCTCTAAAGTATTACCATTCTCCAACTGAACTGTAATCCCAGAGTTTGTAGCGCCCCTGCTAGCACTACCAAGCACTGTTACATTCCCAGTTATTGTATCTATTACGTCTTGTCTACTTGCCATCTCTTAACTCTCCCTTACTGCCATCATAACCGTTAACCCTTTTGCCGCCGTCGTATGAACAGAGTCAATATCAATCGTTATAATATCTCCAACTGACAGGGTCGTTGTCGTCAGATCCGGCGGTGTTGCTGCAGTAGTTGTTGTTTTCTCTGCCGAATCAAATTTTAATTTATTAGTAGTCATGATACTTGTACCATTAATACTAATATCCACAACCATATTACCAGTAGTACCCGCAATACTGTTCGTTGCATACAAATAGAATGGAGTTGTATCACTCTGTAAAATCGTACCCGCTATCGGAGAAACAAAGTCACCATACAAGTTCGTTCCTGTAGCACAATCTGTCCCCTTCTCAACCAAGTTAAACGGAAACCATCTAATATTTCTCTTAGACCCTTGAAGTCCATCAGGTGTCACAGCTCTAGTTGCATCCGTCCCAGCATCGGTCTCTGCAATCGTTGCAAGCTCAACAATACCTGCCGTACTGTCACTAGCCGTGTCTGTCGCCGTTATATAACCACTGTCGTTTGTCCACTGTGAAATGTTCCCAGACTTATTAGTAAGGGTTGCCGTATTGTCATTCAACAAGATAGAACCACTAGCATCTGGGACTGTCAGCGTTCTAGTTGTAGCTGTTGTTAAACCAGAGAGCTGAAAGTCAACAAGCTTAGTATTGTCACCATCATCATGGATTCTAAAAATTGCATCGCTGATTTTATTGGAAACATCATTGCTTCGGTAAGCTCCCATAATCAATAGGACTCCATTAGAAACATGAGACTTCTTCACCATTGCAATCTTTTGCACATTAACTGTCGCCCCAGTAGGTCTAGTATTTGTCAACTGCCCAGCAGTAGTGTCAACATAGACACTGTCCCCTACTGACCAACTTGAAGTATCTATAGAATTAATCTCACCAAAGGAAGTAACCGCACCAGTGGAACCGTTTGTTGTATTTGCAGCCATAAGACCAATGCAAGGCATCTTACTCGCATCGTCAGAGTCTGCTTTGCTGACCTCTGATAATTCAGCAGTGCCATCATAACCGCTAATATAGACTGGCTCGCCCTTGTTAATCGTTACCCCTGAGTTATTAATAACTCGGGTATGAATACCGTCTGCGTGAATTGTGTTATCAAAGTCATCAAGAACAACCCCAGCCATATTTCCAGTGTCATCGATTGTGACTACACTATTTTGAATTAGTTTACCTGTTGTGGTGTCAAAGCGTGCTATAGCATTGTCTGTTGCAGAAGCGGGTCCGACAACATCACCAGATCCACCCCCTGATGCCTCAAGACTAATCAATCCAGTACCGTGATTATAAGTAAGAACATAATTATCTTGTCCTGCACCCACAGATTGATCTGCATCATAAGTAAAGTTTCCTATTGTTATATTTCCATCTGGGACAATTCTAAAGTACTCTACTTGGTCGTTTACTCCACCAAGTTGTCTAATTGCAAAGTCATCTGTCGAGTCAGTGTCGTTATTTGTTGACCAATCCCAGCCTGTAGTTCCTCCACGCAACAACTGGAATACTGATCTTCCCGCTGCTCCTGAGCCTGAAGAGTTTATGGTTATAACCGATGATGTTGCTGTTTCTACATGAAGTTCGCTTGTAGGACTTTCAGTCCCAATCCCCACCTTAGCACCATCAATGGTCATGGTTACAGCGCTTGTAAGGGAATTTGTAGCGTTGTTAATTTTTAGTTTGTCGCCATCTGAATTGTCTTGTCCAATAGCCCAGCCCACACCATTTGATGATTCAATCAATATACCTGAATCTCCACCACCTGAACCAGCAGTCTTAATGAAAGCGTCACCAGTACTTTGATTAGATAAAGCAATAACAACACCAGAGTTATTAGTGGCGCCCAATACAGCAGTATCGTTTCTAAACGCTTCAAGGGTTGGCTCGGAATCATAACCACCACCGCTGTCACCGATAACTAACACTTGGTTTGCGCTATCCCAAAGGAAATTAGAATCTTCTTTTATATCACCAACTACATGTAATGCTGCTGTTGGAACATCCTTATTGATACCTACAAAGTCAGAATCAACTCTAACAGTAACTTGTGGGGTCCCCGTGACAGTGCCGCTATCTGCATAAAGAACAATGTCTCTAGCTGTCCCAGATCCCGTTTTGTGAGAAACAATTCCTGCTTTACCACTTGGACCATAGACACCGTTCTTAAACATTCCTAACCAAATTTGACCAGAATTATCAACATCATTGTTTTCTTGTAAAGTATAAGCTAAATCTGAGCCAGCTGCTTGACCATCTAATACAAACTGCCCTTGTGCATAATCTGCATGTGCCCATAAAGGAACGGCATGATCGTGACCAGCAGCATCCATCGTATCTGAATCAGCAGTAATCTCCACTTGACCAAGAGTATTCGAAGCCTGGTTAACAGAAAGCTGCACGTCTTTATCAAGGTTGAAGACCGCAGTCCCAGCATTATCCTCAAACCTCAAGTAGTTACCAGTGTAAGAAGCGATTGAACGACCAAAGATTATATCGTCACCAACCACCGCTGGGAACACATTTAAAGCACCACCAATATCGGTAGCGATACCTACAAACATACGATCATTAGTAGAATCCCATGTTAAAGCTGCTTCAGATTCTGTACCACCACCACTAACTGTATAAACAAGCTCACCAGCATCAGCACCACTACGACCACCGCCACCCATCGCTTCTAGTACATCATCATTATCAATCTTTCTAAACTCAGCAACTGACGCATCCCAGAAAACCCACTTATCACCAGAAGTTACACCTGTAAACTCAGTTAATAAATCAGCATCATAAACAAACGCATGCTCTGCACCAACAACTCCACCAACCCAACTATCAGCACTCTCATCCCAATAAAAAGCAGCGTTAGTACTAGTACCACGCTCAACTTCAATTCCCACATCAGCAGAAGGAACCCCTGTTTCATCATCATTTAAAATAAGAGTATCCGTATCAAAGTTAACAGTCGTAGCTTTAACTTCAAAAGTACCACCCTCTGAATAAAAACTTTCACATCTTAAGTCTGCATAATCAGTGTCAGCATTATTTCTAACCTGCATCTCACCAGAGCTTTCAATTAATTGAACCTTGGTCATTAACCCAACCTGTAAAGCCCCATGTGCCCAAATATCACCAGCCTCTCCAGTAGTCCCAACCTGCAAAGTGTTACCAACTGTCGTAAAGGTGAATGCATCTTCACCTGTAAAATTAGTCCCATCTGCATAAACAATATGACCATTAGTCACACTAGAACCCGCTAAATAATCAACTTCACTATTAGTAGCTGTTACATCAGTTATGTAACTAAGCACTGGTTGCACATTAACCCAAGCACTGCCATTCCAACGGATCATATCCCCACTCGCTGCACTTGTGATCGTTACATTACCTATTTCATTCAATGTCGAAGGAGGACCAATCGTAGACCAAGAAGTCCCATCATAAACTCTCAACACATCCGTGTCTGTCTGATAATAAAGACTACCTTCTGCCATGTTAGTAATACCACCCTCTAAACCAGAAGCGATATTAGCTAAACGTAAACCAGAATTTAAAGCACCCTCAAAAGCGATTACATCTGAAAATAATGTTGTACTCTGACGTACCTGACCCGTTCCATTACCCTCAACCCATAAATCATCATTCGTATCTTTACCAGTAATCCAACCACCACCACTCTTGGTACCAATAGTAGTACTCCCTAAATCTGTATCTAACGCTGTCGCAATCCCACCAACTGCAGTTGTTAACCCAGTGATACTTAAATTCCCACCAACTGTAACGTTACCACTATCATCATAAGTAGGAGCAGTCGTCCCACCTTGAATTAAATAACCAGTAGTATTATCAAATCGAACAATCGAATTGTCAGTTACAGATACACCGCCTGAATACCCAACATCCCCAACACCGTCTAAACGTACATTACCAGAACCCTCATCAACTAAATCTAGAGCGGCAGGAGTAGTAAGATCTACCTGCGCTTTAAATTTAATTGTGTCAACACTGCTGACAGACTCGTCGTTAATTAATTGAACAGCAGCAATTGCGCCACCACCAATTGCGGCTAATAAATCACTCTGGTCAATCTTCTTATGCTCACCCGCTGTTACATCATAAAAACAAAACCAATCACCAGTAGTCGGAGCAGAATCCTCTGTTAACTCACTGAACCTTAAATTAAGAGTGTTTCCAGATTTAATTAAACCTTCACCCGCTGTAATCTGACCTGCACCAGAAAATTGAGCAAATGCTAAAGAAGTAGTGCCAACTACAATTGGATCATTAGTTGTTAACACCCAACCTGAATCTGCGTTAGTTGTACCTTCTGCTACAAACGTAAAAGCACCAGCTGTCACTTCTGCATCTTCATCAAAATCAGTTGCTCTCGTTGGAGCACCAGAAGCATTAACTGTGTAAATCCCATTCTCTGAACCAGTAGACTGATCCTTAATCAAAATTCGATCGTTAGTCGCTAATACAACACCATCAATCGTATCTCCATTCTCAAAGTCAGTAGCTAAAGTACCAGCAACTATAGTTGCAACTCTTACTGAATTTTTTACGTTCAATCCAGATGCAACAGCATCTACATATGCCTTAACTGACTGCTGTGTTGGAACCTTAGTAGCACTATCAGAACTAAGATCATCTTCATCTAATACCCAACTATTACCAGAAACATCCGTATCCGCATTGTAAGTAATATCCGCTGTATCACTTAATGCCGTAGAAGCACCCGTTACCTCAGTGCCAATAGTTAAACCAGTTATATTGGCTGCATCAATATTAGTTGCACCCTGATCAATCGTCCAATCTATATGCTCATTCGCTACAAAATTTAACAATGAATTATGGTCAATTGCACCATCATCTGTAGAAAGAGTATCACCTGTTAAACTGATTCCAGTCCCCGCTGCCAAATTAGTGTCATCACTGATATCAATTTGACCCAGTGTAATCTCTTGACCAGAAAGACTCAAATAATCATAAGAACCAGCTAACGTTACATCTGTAGAATTATCAGTTCCTGCTGCATCAACACCCAAAGTACTCCTCGCTGTTGCTGCATCCACATCATCAACCAATGTTGCTCCGAAAGCCGAGATCGTTGTATTCGCCGGTAAAGAAAGTGTCTTGATATCAGCGTCAACTTCCGAATCCATCAAAGCACCCGCTGCTGTTACGTTTGCTGTATCTGTAACATCCGCTCCATCTTCAACATTAATAAGAGCTCTAACTTGAGTAGCTGTCAATTCTTCACTATTACCAGACCCTGCTGTGATACGACCCAAAATCCTATCCTGAGCTACATTCGAAACAAGATCAACTGCATGACTCAAATCACTGATCTGAGACTCCGTTATAGTCAAAGCCGCCTCGTGAGCTGTAACTACAGATTCTGGAACCGCTGTAATATTATTTACATGAATGTTCAAAACACCCGCATCTCCAGTCCAATCTATATGCTCATTCGCTACAAAATTTAATAACCCGTCATGATCAATCGCTGAATCATCTGTCGATAATGTATCACCCGTCAACGTAATACCAACCCCTGCTACCAAATTAGTGTCATCACTAATATCTACAGTCGTTAAATAACCTGAATCATTTGTCCACTGAGAAATATTACCCGACTTGTTAGTTAAAGTGTCAATACTACTTGCTGTAATAAAAGCAGAAGTAACATTACTGTAATTCGACAAATCACTGTCAACTGTAAAATCTAACTTGTCAGTACCATCTAATGCCACCGTCAATAAACTATTAGTAGAATTTATCTTGTAAAACTCAAGATCAACACCAACCTTTTGCTTAAATAACCCTGTGCCACTACTTCCCGTATTACTAGCCGTATTCGTTTCACCACCAGCTGCAACAATTGACTCAATCTTGTCATATACTGCATTCTTCGTAGGAACCTCCAAAGAACTATCCCAACCTACTCCGTAAACTTCATCAACTACTGTTAAATCACCACTGATAGATACAACCCCAGAACCAACCTCCTTAGGATTAACTACTAAATTAGTACCATCATAATAAATAGAAGCATCTGCACCTGCTCCAAACTTTAACTTCGTTGTATCACTTACAACCTTAAGATCAATGTCGTCCCATACAAAAGTACTGATCCCACCTAGCGAATTACTATCATTATACTGAATCTGAGTGTCACTACCACCAGGACTACCAGCACCACCAGCTGCCGCTAACTCCAACCCATCCTCAGTTGCATTAACACGTAAATATAATCCGTTCTGACCTACATAACTATCAGGTGTGTCCGACAGACCCAAAAAACTGCGAACACCACCATCTAAGTCAATTAAGCTCATTTACTTACTCTCTAACACTTTAACCGTCACAGTACCAGAACTGACAGCTAAATAAAAACCCGTCTCGTTCGTCTGAGTACCATCACCGATACTACTCTCTGCACCTATCAAATTACCAGTAAATGTACGACTAGCACTGAATGTTACCTTCTCATCAGCCGCTAACTCCCAACCATCCGCTACTGTCTGATCACTTGCCTCTAATATATATACAACAGCACTTCCGTCTGTATTATGTAAACTTAACTCGCGACGACCCTGCAACTCTGCCTTACCACTCACAGCCGTATCAATTAAATCACCTAAACTCGTAGCAGTAGTTGTAACTGTAATACTTGTTACCTGCACACCCGCACCTAATGTCACATCATTTGGAGTATAAATCGTTCCTGCCATAACTAAATACTAACATATAATAGATACATGAAGTACAAACTCATAGCCATAGATCCAGGCAAAACTGGCGCTATCGCCTGCTTCCTACACAACTCCATACAAATCTACAAAATGCCACTACTGCACAACCAACTAGACGTTGAAGAAATCTTCTCACACCTGCAACTAACACAACAACTCATAATAGAAAAACCCTTCATTCTCAGTAAACAAAAATCAAATGACATCATACTCACCAACTACGGCATCATAATTGGACTCGCTAAACTAGCTAAATGCCAAATAGAAATTGTGTCCCCACATATATGGAAAAAAAAACTCGGCCTAACTAAAGACAAAAATACATCTCTGCAACTAGCTCAACAACTATACCCAAATGCCAATATCAACTACTACACACCTAAAAAACAAGAACAAACCAATAAACTAGACCACGATAAAGCCGAAGCACTTCTACTAGGACACTACTTCCTAAATAAATAAACCCGGTAGAGCAAACTTTACCGGGCTTAATAGGATTCATTCAAATAATAAGCCTATCACATTAAAAACTTATAATCAATAGGTTAACTTTTTCTTTACACAAAAAGATACAATGATGTATATGAGCAAAACAAATACTAAAATTACAGAAATTCTAGGACTACTTAACGGAGAAATAGAAATACCAGAACCACTAATACCAAACTCAGGTGTCTTTAGCCTGCTAGACCTACTCTGCATGACTAATGAAAAACTTGTCAAAATGACCACCTCTATTGCTAAAAATCCAGAAATGAGTATCTACAATATCAAAGATGTTCACAACTGTGAAAATAAAGTTAGAAAAATTCTACACCAACTCGTTGCCTATGGCACCGTTATGTATGAAATCTACTATAAAGAAGAGCTCGATAAACTTGGACTGCAAGGGGCTAGACACAATACTAGAAAGATTAAGAGGTTATCTTGAGGTCGTTTTGAGAAATTTTTTACGCGGAGCTTGAGCTGAATATAAATATAGAAATGAAGGGGGGCAGGGGTAAAAAAATCTGACAAAAACAAGCCATTTTGTCATTTACAGGGGCCTTGTTCCTCTTACGCTTGCTAGATAATAGACAGATCCAATCAAAGCAAGAATAAAACCCGCATGGTTGAGCCATCGAAAGTAAAGATAATTAAGAGTTATCTAGAGAAGCAGTAGTGTCGTGACAAATTGCAACCATGCATCGAGCTTGGCAAAGCGATATCCCGCTATCTTGCAACCTTATCAAAAGCGAATTAAACTACAAGTTCATCATATCTTTTGCTTAAAGTATGTTCAAAACATGGCTAAAACATGACAATTGGGATATACAAGGGACCAATTTAACCATTAGTTTGGTAAAATAAAGGCAGGAACATGCTTAAGGCATGTCTAAGGCATACAATGAACCGAGAATTAACAAATAACATCTTTGCAACCGAAGAAAATGAGCGAGCTATCATTAATATCAATGAAGAAGAACGTAAGAAAAGAAAGAAAGACCCAAAAAACTTTAACAAGCAAATAACTTTAAAGGTTACCGAGGACTTTATAGAGACCTGCCAAGATATCTCTGAGATGTTAGGGGTTGTTAGTCACAGTGACGTTATTCGCTTGGCTTTAAACTTCTTTCACAATGATTTGCGCAAGAAATTCAAATAGATTAAAAACATTTAATCTAAATTTATTGACATCTTAACCGTTATATGGGTATAGTGATATCAGTTGATATCAGTTGATATCAATTAAACATATAAAGGATAGAAAAAATGAACAAACAAATCATAGGAATCGAGAAAGAATTAAGTAAGGCTTTTAATAGTACTGAATCAGAATTAAAAGAATACCTACATTGGTCTGGTGCTTTAAAGCATTACCCAGAATTTAGCCGTGAGAATGTAATTAACAAGTTACTAAATACATACGATGAGCTTTGCGAGATGTATAGTTATGAACCGCAATTTTAAGGAAATAGATATAGAAACAAAGGAACTAAAACAATGATAGAAACAAAAACAATAGAATTAACAAGAGTAAAGAATGACAGCAACGGAAACCCAAGATATGTAGTACATTTTTTGGACTTGCTGAGCGAAAGAGATAAAGAGTATATGCAGAGTCAATATGAAAAAAACAGAGATTGGGCACCTATCGATTGGGTTATCAACCAAGAGATAGATTTAGCATTAAGGAAAGCCAAGCTTATAGGTGGTAGTAAGTATAGAGGCAAAGACTTTGGGGGCGGTATAGTGTTTCAGAGTTATAACACTGGCGACTTAGTTAAGGATCTTTATAGGTTCCAATCTGATAAGGAAGAGCTAGACTGGTCAGTTAGCAAGCCAATGTGCAAAGACAAGAGGCGATTTACTCAGAGTAAGGACAACTTATGCCATGACGGTCAAGGGAATGTATTTAGTTATGATTCTTTTGTAGCTCAGCGAGTCGGTGAGTATTTAGTAGTAGCTGATAAGTTTAATAGTTATTCAGTGACAACTAGTAAGCATATCTCAATAGCAGCTTATGAGCTTGGTTTAAAGCGTATAACTGAATTTGAATATCATAATAGATACTAATTTCTACCCTGGTCACTAGTTTAGTGATCAGGCTAGAGCTTAGCTCTGAAAAAACAAAGGATAGAAAAAAATGACAGAAGCAGCAACAATAATAACAGCGGATAAGATAGCAAGTGCAATAATTGCAGGTAGAAATAAACCACGTATATGCAACAATCAGGGCGCATGTAGGGTTTACTTAGGGTTTTATGATGTTACGACCAAGCAGTTAAACCAGATTAAGAAAGCCTTGAGCTCTTGTGGCATAAGATACATTGGTAAAGCTTATGGCTCTGGTAATAAGTGCGCATACATAGGTTATGACAATTTTAGAGGTAACTTATATCCAATGGCGCAAAATATA
>Ga0070751_1002571_pt1 | contig 10313 bp, 6 predicted proteins | sample VirMetDEL_Aug_28_FD_78514 | JGI IMG/M metagenome (GOLD analysis project Ga0070751, IMG submission 78514) | Aqueous microbial communities from the Delaware River and Bay under freshwater to marine salinity gradient to study organic matter... | ecosystem: Environmental > Aquatic > Marine > Coastal ... | reverse complement strand
GCTAAAGCTATAACCCGCGCCGAACGCGATCGTCTCGAAATCGAGAAAGAGCGCCTTGCACTGCGAGATAACAAAGATCTTACGGAAGATCAAAAGAACAGGATTATTGAGCTGAAAACAAAAATACAGGAAGCACAACAACCTATCGCGCAGTACATCACTCAAACGCAAAGGTGGTTGAACGACACTCAAGGGATGATCGTCAGCCTCGGCCAGTCGATCGAGACCTCGATCAGCGGTTCCATAACTGGTGCGGTCGATGCTTTGGTCACCGGCAGCAAGACCGTCCAAGAGGTCCTTTCTGAGATGTTCACTCAGATCGGACGTGCCTTTGTGAACATGGCGGCCGAGATCATCGCCAAGCAACTGGTGATGATTGCGCTCCAGGGAATCCTCAAAGCCCTAGGCGGCGGTGGCGGTGGCGGCACTTTCAGCCAAGGTTTGGGCATTGACGGCACCCTTGCAGGTGAGGGCATCTTCAGCGGCTCTGGTCCGTACAAATTTGCAGAAGGCGGCTTTGTCACCGGCCCGACCAACGCAGTCGTCGGCGAGGGCGGGAGCAACGAGTACGTCATTCCTGAGAACAAGATGGGTAGCGCCATGGCCCGCTGGAACGCTGGTGCCCGTGGCGACTCCGTTATCAACGGAGCTGACGGCACAGGAGAACGCGGGGGCGCTCCCTTGGCTGAGCCTGCCCCGCAGATCAATATCAGCGGCGGGGTGATGCAGTTCAACGACACCAACTACATCCGCCAGGATCAGCTGCCGTCCATCATTAGCCAAGCCGGTAAGCAGGGCGAAGCTCGCGCGATGCGTAGGCTACAGATGAGTAGCTCTACCCGTCGCAAGCTGGGCATCTGATGGAATTAGCACTAGGTCACTTTCTGCAGCTGTCATCACGCACCAGCGGCACAAGCTATCAATTTCAAAACTTCTACATTGGTCAAGCTGTCGATGGGCGCAGCTACGTCCCGTTCGGCTTTAGCGGCGTGACAACTAGTCGCCAGGGCGACAACCTAGACGCAGTCTTGGTGTTCCCCAACAACGAACTAAGTCGAGGCTGGGCTAGCCAGGCGGTTGAAGAGGGCTGGACCGCGCATGTAGTGACTTATTTGCTGGACCCAGACGACACCGGATCACGCAGGCAGCTGTACGAATACTGGGGGCAAATATCTGCCGCGACCTGGGACGATACCTCACTAAACCTGAAGCTGAATACAGTGTTGAACGCAGTTGATGGCAATGCCCCGGTGAGGTTGATGCATCGCTCACTGGTAGGTCGCCTTCCGACAACGAGCGGGTTTGGGCTCTGAGCGTTTCATTGGGATGCCTTACCGCTTAGGCGGTAATGGCAGCGATGCCACGATCGACTGCATCCACTTGGTTTATGAAGTGCTGCATGATTTAGGGATCCCAACGCCTGCCTTTAGACAGAGCTGGTACGAATACCCATGGGTAGACATCTATCGCCACCTGTTGCGGTGGGGGAAGCAGGTTGAGAGTCCGACCTATGATGGCGATGTCTGCTTATTAGGCAGCGAAGCACTTGTCTTTGGAGTTGCGTGGCAGAGCGGGATCCTATGCATCAGCCAGCAAGCTCAACGGGTGGTCTGGTGCCCTATCGCGGCAGTGGAAGTCAGTCGCACCTTCCGCCACTGCTCCCATACGAGAGAGACCTAATCAGCCTGATTGGCTGCACAGAAGAAGAATATCGGGCTTTTAACGAAGAGGTTCGGCGGCGTGGGTACGTCAGGCCAGCTGAATACGACCACATCCCAGATGTGCGTTGTGACCCAGTCACGGTTGCCGTTTCGCTGATTGTTGGTGCAGCGTTGACTGTTGTCGGGAATTTGCTAGTACCCAAACCAAAACCTGCAAGCCTCCCTCAACAGCGCAGCAATAACAGAGGGGAAAACAATAGTCAGACCATCAACCTAGATAGTGCATCAGGTCGCACACGCTTCAACGATACAGAAGGTTTTGGCGGCACTGCCCCGCTGACGAAGTACAACACGCCAGTCGCCATTCCATTTGGGCGCTGGCAGTTGGCTAGCGTCGACTACTACCCCGAAGCAAGCGGCGGTCTACTGATAACGCCGTCCCTGGTCTGGGCTCGCCTTTTTAGTTACGGGACTTACCAGGCATACAAGGGCCTCTATGTGGTCGGAGAATATGGGCTCACCCCGCCAGATGTGCAAGGTGTCTATGTCGGAAACAATGCGCTGGGCAATGTTTTCAAGAATAGTTTTGCCGTGTACTGGAGTGGCAGCCAAGGCTCCAACCGTATCCAGGGCAGTGATTTAATCGCTGGAACGAGAGGCAACCCAGCTGCAGGTGACCCTGAAGCCGGCGATGAAGTATTTACATGCCCAACTCGTCTTGGTTCACGAGACCTAGGTTTCTGTTCGTCATTTACTCCAAGCAATTCAGTCGAGTTTGGCGTCTATGACCCGATATATAACGGCACGCAGATCAAGGTCAATCTGACCTTGGTGCAGGTTGCCGTCAATATGAACCCTCAAAGCATTGACCGGGCAGTGCGTGAACGAGCAAAGATCATCGGGACCGACGTCTCAGGGCCGCGCGCAGGAATGCCTGGAGAAGGTCGACTCTATAGCTGTCGAATGGGCCTTGTCGCTCACAACGGCAACTCTTACAGCCTGCCAACAAATGTCAACATTCAGGTAGGTGACAAGGTTACTTTTCGGGTCGTTGATCGCAGCTTTCAGGACCTGGGCGACGTCCGACTGGAAGACATGAATCAGCGAGCGGCGGCGTTAATCGAAGCCGCTGACGACGCTCTTCAGCTAGGTGAGTCATTCATCATCGGACGGATGATGTTCCAAGTCACTAACCGGAGGACAGGTGCATGGAACAGAGGCGATGGAGATCGTGACTATGAGCTGACCTGTATTGACGGGACGGGCGGATCGCCACAGATACGAATTGCAGGCACTGGCGCGTTAGAAGAGCCGATCGCCTTTGAGGGCACGACGTACCGCCCTTGGTATTCAGGAATCAGCGCGTTCCCTTTGCTGCGCGCATCACTGGCGACGGTTAGGAACCAACGGAAGGTCGATGTCACCGAGATCGGGATTCGGAGCGTCGTCTATCAACAACTGAACGGGCTATGCAATTTCCCGTCGATGCCTAGCCCTCCAGAGCTGGTTTCGTTCTATGAACGCGATATCCAGGTCAACAACGGTTTCCAGACTCGTTACATCAACCGCACCTCAGTGTGGTCGCTGCAGATCAGGCCAGCTAGCGCCGACTTTGAGAATGTTTTCTATGAGTGGGTTTCGCTCGGTGTTGTATTTGCGGTCACCAATAACACTCCTGCGCCGGTATTCAACTTCATTCGGATTCGCTCTGGTACGCCTATGCAAATGGAGTATCGGATCGTTCCCCGCTCTGGTGCTAGCTCAGTTGCATTCTCTAGCGGCAACGATAGGTGGTGGGAGCTGTCGGGATCAGGGACTCCACTAGCGACAGATGTTTCCACACCATATGGGACGTTCCATATCAGCGCACAGGGCACACTTCGCAATCCTGTGGACGAGCTGTTTATCTCTCCAGAACTGGCGCGCGGGGTGACGCTAGCCCGTCCAGAGATCACCACCACAACGGTCGCAACAGTCGAGGTTGTCGAGCAGCTGCCTGCAGGTATTACAGGAAGGCTGCAAAACTATTACACGGCGGTACTTGGTGGGGCTGGAAGTGATGAAAACCGTGGCCTAACGAAAGAGGAGATAGTTCCCCTCACGTTTGGGGACAAAAGCATATCGCTGGTCGTCTACAACACAAGCATCTTCCAGACGGGGAGCACCATCAATCAAGTCAGTGCCGTGAGCGTGATTGAGCAGTTGCCGCCAGGCGGCACAGGGCGCGTCCAGAACTACTACACAGCAATTCTTGGTGGGGCAGGTTCTGGCGGCAATGCAGGGAGAACAGTCGAGAAGGTAGTCAACCTAAACATCGATGGGCGGACGATTGCCCTCTTGGTTTTCAATACAAGCATTTTTGAGCCAACCAACCCACTGGCTGATAATGGATACATCTGGAATCCGACCTACCAGTTCGGGGTGCAGAGTTCAAGCCCTGACTGGTTCGTGAATCTTACGTTCGAGCATCTGCCTGTAGCTGATGGCGGCGTTGTATTGCGTGTCGATGCACTGAGGACAGAGACAACACAGGGTGCATGGATCTGGAGCCCGACCTACCAGTTCCGTGTCGAGACTTCTTCTACAAATTGGGCTGTTGGTGATCAGTTCGAGCACGTCCCAAGCAGTCTTGGCGGAGTTCGCCTGCGCGTCAGCTCGCTAGACACGGAAATACTGCCAGCTGTCGGGGCATCGGCTGGGCAGTTTTATGAGAGCAAGACTCAGGTTGCGGACGTCAGCCATTACGACGAAATCCAGAAGAGCAACTCAAGCTCTCCTGAGCACAGGATCGCCTACGTCAACGAGTCGCTTGCAGAAACGCCGACAGTTCCCCAATACAAGGATTTGACGATGATGGGGGTTGCGCTGCGGTCTGGCAATAACTTTGCTCAGATCAGCGAGATTTCTGCATGGGTGCCAAATGGTGTTAGCGCCCGACGCTTTGCGTCAGGGGATAGCTACGGTCCATCCAACAAGTTTAATGAGCTTGTTTATTACTTGTTGACCGACAAAAACGCAGGACTGGGCAATGTTATTGACCCCAAGATGATTGACGAGGCTGGCTTCGCTAGAACCTCTTACTTCCTGCAGCAGAACAGAATCTTTTTCAATGGGGTGCTGGCCGAGCGAGTCAACCTGAGAAGTTACTTGTCGGACATTGCTCCGCAAAACCTTTGCAATTTTGTAGTAAAGAACGGGCGCTTTAGTGTTGAGCCTGCCCTGCCAGCAGACGCCAATGGCAGCCTGATCACTGGTCCGTTATCGCCTGTGGCGATCTACACCTCAGGGAACATTATTGACGGTACTTTCGCGGTTGAGGCACTTGAGCGGCAGGAACGGCTGCAGATCCGTATGGCCGTGACATGGCGCAATAGCAGCAACCGCAACCGCTTGCCAAGCAATGAGTCTTTCCTTGTGTCTTGGGCTGACGAAGCTAGCAATCAGCCCGTCACAGAAGAGAACCTCGACATGTCGAGCTTCTGCACTACAAAGCATCATGCATTCATGACGGCTCGATACCTGATGTCAATTCGCCGTCGAGTCACCCATGGCGTCAAGTTCAAGACCACGACAGACGAGGCCAACGTTGCACCCGGCTCGCTAATCAAGGTGGTGACACAGTCAATCCCTTATAGCGTCTATAACAACGGGATTGTGCTGAGCGATGGCACGGTGCAGTCCTTGACGCCAATTCAAGATGGGACCTACTCGGTCAATCTTTACAGGACAGGTAGCGACCTTGTGGAGTCTGCAACACTTGTCGTTAGCGACGGGAAGGTTGCTGACTCATCTATGTATGGCTCGCTTTTCGCTATTGAAAACCTCAGCGTCGGGGACGGCCTGTATCAGATCGAAGAGGTTGGTTTAGATGAGGACGGATTGGTAGAGATCACTGCGAGTCATCATCCGACCGATAGCAGCGGGGCTAGTATCTTGATAAAAGACGTTTTGACAGAGTCACTCTTTTCGATTCTGGATTGATGAGCTTCCCTAACCTGACTCCAACTAGCCGACAGCTTGACCCAGGGGACTGGCCCGTCAAGCAGTTTGCAGCACAAAACGGCGCAGAGATTCGGTTTTTGTACGGCGACCGCCGCACAAAGATGAAGCTGTCACTGAGCTACAACAACATCAGCGATACCAATGCGGAGCTGTTTGTCAGTCATTACGAATCGGTAAAGGGCACCTATGGGACGTTCCAGCTAGCCGTGGGGAGCAAGACAGTCGCAGGCTGGGCTGGGACTGAGTCAGTAATCAGCGGCGCTGGGAGTGGCAACGCTTGGCGCTACGAAACTGCTCCGCAAGTGAGCAACGTCAGGCCGGGGCGGTCTAACGTGTCCTTAACGCTAGTCGGTGTTTTCTGATGGCTTTTTATTCGGGTACCGATGGCCGACTTTTAATTGATGGTGAGGAGGCGGCGCGTGTTCGCGGGTGGAGTTACGCGGTAAGTCAGTCCACGTTGGACACAACCAGCTTGGCGGATACCGATCGGACAGTGACAGAAGGGGTCCGCAGCCATAGCGGGTCTTGTCAGCTCTGGTATTACGCCGACGCCTCTGGCAACGATGCCAGCAGAATGCTGCAGAAGATCGTCAAGGCTGCGACTTCAGGTTCAGACTTAGGGAAAGCTGCGGAAGCGGAGCGTGTGCAACTGCGCCTGAAGATTCACGACCAGACGACAGACGGAAAGTATATACAAGGCGAAGCACTCATTACATCGGCGGCAATGTCGATGGCGGTCGGGGAGGTTCTGTCTGTCGAGGTAGCTTTTGAGTTCAATGGCGCACCGTTGCTGGTGAACATCTGATGGCAGTTTATCTTGGCGATAGCGGATACATTGAGCTGGAACGTGAAGGCTTGAACACTAGCCTGTCGTCAATTCTGGATCCTGGCGATGTAAATGTTGCCCAGCGTCGATTCAGCTTTGACTTTGACTCAGGCGCGCTGATCACTGGCGACGAGATTGATATTGCGACCACTGACGGGAGCACGCTTGAGCTAGTAGACGGTCATGTTTTCCCTGATGGAAGGTGGTTTTGCCACATTGACCAGGCTGGTGGGATCAGGTTGTATAACAACTTCGCAGATTCTATTAACGGAGAACGTGACCAGGCGCTGCCTTTGGTTTTGCCAACGCGAGATATTCCGATCGTTGTACGAACTCGCAACAACGAATATCGGTGCATCGCTCAGGTTTCAAGTTATCAGATGACTACCAGCCGAGACTCTGTTGACATAACAAGTCTTGGCGATGAGTTTCGGGCAGGATATGCAAACGGGTTAATTAGTGGCCAAGGCAGTCTGAGCTGCTTTTGGGATTACACCGCAAGCGTGTGCGAAGGCAGGGATCCAGACAGTGTCGAGATGCCGCATTATTTGGCGCAGCTGGTGTTACGGACGCAGCAGGGCTGTGGGTTCCTTGGGCGCTTTTTCTTGAAAGGCGAAGGGCGAACCGCGATCAACAGGACTAATCAGTCAAGTACTGATGACACCCTTTGGTGGGATGCAAGATGCCTCGTCACCAATGTTGCGACTAACTTCTCTGCTGACGACATTGTCACAAGCACGGTTGAGTTCGTGACAACTGGCCCAGTCCGTCTGAAGTTGGGCAGATTGCCGAGCTACCTACTGCAAGAGAACAGCGACTCTGTGCTGCTTGAAAGCGGCGCAAAGCTGGAATTGGAGTACGACTAGACTTGACCTAAGTGAACCCAGATCACGGTGGCCGACCTCAAGATCTCGGAGCTGCCAGCGTTGGCGGGCGCTCTTTTAGCAGCAACTGATCCAATCCCACTAGCTGATCTCAGTGCTAGCGAGACCAAGAAGGTCACCGTCAAAGACCTGATTCAGTCAGGCATTCAGTTGATTGATGCGGGGAGCATCCCTGGCGACAAGCTGGCATCGGTAGTTGGCCCTGGGCAAATCGGGACCGTCGAGCTGGCAGACCAGTCAGTCACGGCTTCAAAGCTGGCTGACCAAAGCACGGCTGTGATTCAGGTCGGACTTCCCGCAACAGGTGCCTACGTCGGACAGCTGGTAGTTGACACCACTGATAACACCGCTCAGATCTGGAACGGTGCCGCCTGGGTAGCCTTTAAGGCCGGTGGATCGCTGTCCACCATTGGCTACGACAACACTATTGGGCCGCTGTCGATCAGCGGTGTTGACAGCCCTGGTTCGGTCACTCTCAGCGTTGCGCCAAAGGCGACGACAGCAGCGGCGCAGTTTTTAGCGGGGCCAGCAGGAGGCGCTGGCACGGTTGATTACCGTTCAATCACTAGTAGTGACATCCCGGCTGCTACGGCAACGGCTAAAGGTGCCGTCACTGTCAATGGGTTTGGGCTGAGGCTAGACGGTGACCGAGTAGAGATTGCGAACGCTGTAATCGCGCGTGATGTTTATGGCCTTGTGACTTACGACGCCAATGGTCTGGTGACAGATGGCCGCTCGATCACGTCGACTGATTTGCCTCTAGCGACTGTCAGCGGTCGTGGTGCTATTGCACTTGGCACGCAGTTTGGTCTTGACGGCGGGAACCTTGTTCATGCCAACAGCATTATCGCTGGAACAGCCGCAAAGGTTGAGTTCAACGAACAAGGCCACATCACCAATGCGATCCCTTTAGAAGCAGCTGACATCCCAGACCTGCCAGCGTCCAAGATCAGTAGCGGGGTTCTAGATGCTAGCCGCATTGCTGACAGCAGCATCACAAGCCTGAAGCTGGCTGATTACGCGACTTCTTACATCCAAGACACCGCGCCTACAGGGACGGATCACTTCCACGGTCAGCTGTGGCTGAACCCTCTGGCGCAGCAGATCAGGATGTGGGACGGCAACGTCTGGGTCCCGATCGGTGTTGGCGCACTGTCGGAGCAGAACCTGCGCTTCTGCGGCCTGTTTGATGCTACCAATGGTCACATCACGGTCGTAACCAGTTTTGGTTCAGAGGGTGGCTTCAACGTTGGGGACGTCATCCCGGTAGCCAGTGAGCAGCTGACAGGTTCTTACTTTGTTTCTGAAACTGCAGGCAACGGAACAGGTGTTACTCCAGGCGTCACCTACGACCCAGGCGACTGGTGCTTATGTTTGGGCGTTGCTCAGGGCTGGCAGCGCATTGACACGCTGAGCGGTGGTGGTGGTGGCGGAAGCCTCGACAGCCTGGCAGACGTCACGATCACAACGCCTGGTGCTGGCCAAGTCCTGACTTACAGCGGCACGAACTGGGTCAACCAGACGCTTGTTTCAGCTAGCGAGACAGTCAAGGGCATCATCCAGCTGGCAACAGATGCAGAGGTGAAGACTGGAACCAATACCGTGAAGACGATCACGCCCAAAACCTTGGCTGATAACTACTTAGCCAAAGACATTTCCGCCCTGCCCGCCCTTCCCTAATGGCAGACCTTCAACCAACTGACGTACTGCTGGTCAATCGGGCTGGCGTCGACTACTCCGTTCCTCAATCTGATGTCATGGCCGACGTTCTGGACACCGATCTGCTGCTAGTCAACCGAGCTGGCGTCGATTATCAGGCAACCTATGCCGACGTGAGGAAGGGCTTTGGCGCGCAGTACATCGACCCAGCACCTGGAGATTGGACGTTCAACCCTGCTATTGCAGGTGGCACTGGGTCGCAGGCTGATCCTTACATCATCACACCTGAGACCGTTACACCAGCTGGGGGGACGGTGCAGTCGGCTCAGACGCTGACTCTGACAGGTCTGAATCCTAACGATCTGGTGGGGTGGACTGATAATAGCGTTGGCGCTGGTAATCGTTTCGATCAACCCCTGTCCTTGGTGCCGGCGAGTGGTCAGGTGGACCTAAAGCTGAACTATCTGGACACGCCTGATAGCACGGCAACCACGGTTTATACAGGCGACCTGCAGATCGGGACCACTTACTTCCGCTGGGTCGTCACCCAAGCGGTGGCGGTTGCACCTGTCATTGACACGGTGGTGCTGGCTGATAGCCCAGAGGCTGAGCGTTTTACTAGCGCGACGTTTGCCACGACCGTCACGATGACGGAAGACGGCGTCCCAGCTTCAACAAAGGGGTTAAAAGCATGGGTTGAGGGGACACTCAAGGTGACACCATTAACCAGTGCGATTACCAATGTGGGGGCTGGACCCATTTACAGCAATGGGGTTGCGACCTCAACGGGATCCTTCAAATCAGGTAACCCAGCGACAAACGGCTTCGACGGGAACGCTGCAACTTTCTGCGCTAACTCCGCGGTGGGTGTATCGCCAATAGGCACAGACTGGGTTGAAGTAACCTTTACTCCTGCCTTAAATGTTACATCTACGTTGGACTTTTTGTTCTGGGATCCAGAACATTTTCAGCAGGTAAGTATCAACGGGGGAGCGTATCAAGTGGTGCCGGCAAGCGTGGCTCCTAGTATTTTATTCACTGGGACAGTTTCGACCATAAGATTCTCCAGTATTGAAGACAACAGAGGGGCTGGGTCGTTTTCAGGTGTTGGATACGACGGAGCAATCCTTGTCGATGGCGCAACCACTCTCACCCTCCCTGACAGCACCGACCTGGCCCTGCTCACTGCTGGTGATGCCGTCACTGAAGTTGGCAATGGTGACGACGCTACAGGCACTGTTGGCGTTGTTGATATCACAGCCAGGACCATCGCGCTGAGTG
>Ga0070751_1002569_pt1 | contig 10314 bp, 14 predicted proteins | sample VirMetDEL_Aug_28_FD_78514 | JGI IMG/M metagenome (GOLD analysis project Ga0070751, IMG submission 78514) | Aqueous microbial communities from the Delaware River and Bay under freshwater to marine salinity gradient to study organic matter... | ecosystem: Environmental > Aquatic > Marine > Coastal... | reverse complement strand
TTATGTACCTGCTCATGCTTTTTATTGTGAAATAGGATAAAATAAATATTATGAATTTATATAAAATATCAAAAGACCTTTGGTCAGTTATACAAAAATTTGAAAGCCTTGATGCTGCTCAGACTTTTGCTGATTCATTAGGAGAGGGATACACAGCAGAATATTATGCTCCTTATAATCCACCAACAATCCAAGAAAGGTTGACTATGGATATGCAGTTCGGACAAGACCTTGTTTTTGTATTTGTTGAGGACAATAGAATTATGGGTACAACACAAGAACAAAACGATGCCATACTTGTCAAGTTTAGAGACATTCTTGCCTTTGCACAAACTGGTGCAATTGAATCAATTAATGTGCATCTTCCAAATATTCCTGTGGATGAAGTCTTTACACAAGAAAGAAAAGATAAATACATCCAGATGGTAACCGATTACTTAGCACAATTCAACTAATAAAAAATGGATGAACTCTTACTAAAACTCTTGGAACAAACCCCTGTTATTATCGTAATGGGTATCGGACTCTATGTGCTTTGGGCTGAAAAGCGTGAAACAAAAAAAGAAACACAGGAGGAAAGGCTTGCACATATACAGCAAATTACCGAACTTACGAATAAACATACTAATGAGTTGAAGGAAGTAAATAACTATATCAAAGAAAGAGACCTTGAAACCCTTAAAGCATTAGAAGATACAAGTTCAGCTTTTCAAACAATACAAACACTTATTTCTGATATCAAACCAAATCTATCAGAGGTAAAAACATTGCTGGAAAATAAGCTGAGATTATTAGATTAAAATTTAAAACTATGACTGTTCAAGAACAACATCAACACTTGGCTAAATTAGAGGAGTTTATTCTAAAGCAAAAAGAAAGGATTGAAAAGTTAAAAAAGAAGTGCGACAAAAAGAATGATTAAAACAATACTGTTAGACGCTGGACATGGAGGAATGATTAATGGGAGATATCAAACCCAAGGAAAACGTTCACCTGAATGGGAGGATGGATCTATTCTTTATGAAGGGGAGTTCAATAGAGCTATTAAGTCTAGAGTTATGGAGCTGCTACAAAACGTTGGCGTTTCTTATGTAGACATAAACCCACAGCAGACAGATTTATCATTAGGGGATAGAGTAGGATATGCGAATACATATAAAAGCGACTCTTTATATATAAGCATTCATGCTAATGCAGGAGGAGGCACAGGATGCGAGGTGTTTACTGCTGAGAATTGTAGTAGTACTAGCACTGCTTTTGCTAACGAGATTGCAGATCAGTACCCTACATTTTTTCCAAACGAAAGGTGGAGGGGTGTAAAGAAGAAAGATTTTTATGTAATTAAAAATACTGCCATGCCTGCTGTGCTTATTGAATGTTTCTTTATGGATACAGAGAAAGAGTGTAAGGAATATTTAATGACCAAGGAAGGGAGAGATCAGATTGCAAAATGGATATTTAGCAGTATAAAGACATTTTTAGATTTTTCTAAATGAGACTAAGTGCTACACATCTTGTGTTCATTGTTCAGTCAGTATTTATATTGATATTGTTTCTAATAGTGCTACTGAAAAAGAAACCAGAGGAGTTTGATTATGATAGAGTGAAAGGAGACATAGAGTCTTCTTTAAGAGTTTTAGAGGATGAGTTTAAAGCATTGAGTGAAGAAAACATTATATTGTATAACAAAATAGATTCTTTAAAAGAGAAGATACCAAACAACAAGAAGAGTTTAGAACGAATAAACAAAGAAATACAAAGACTTAATGAAACGTATACTAATTTTAATTATAGGGATAGTACTGATCAAGCCATTATCCGCAGACTGTCAAGAGGTTTTAATTGAGAGAGACATACTCGTTAGGGTAATATCTCAGTTGGACAGCTTTGAGGTTTTAAAAAAATTAGAAAAGGAATATATAGCGTTTCAAGATTCTTGCATTATGCTTACAGGATATCAGTCTGAATATATGAAGACACAAGATAGACTGATCCTAAATAAAGACGAGCAGATTAAAAACCTTGAGATAGTCTCTAAAGAGTATAAACAACTAATTGTTATAAACGAAGAGCTTGTAGAATCTTACAAAAAGAAGTACAAAAAATCAAAAACAAATACAATTATAAGCCTAGTGGGTGGTGGAGTTCTTACAATAGGACTTACCACCTCCTTATTAATTTCATTATTATGAAACTAGAAGAAGAAGAATTAAATTTTATCAAAGAAGCTACATCTAAACTTAATGCAGCAAAGTCTATGCTCGGAGATCTTGAGTTAAAGAAAAACAATATCTTCAAACAGATTGATATGTTGCAGGTGCAGATGGAAAAAAAAGAACAGGAACTAATTAGTAAATATGGACTAAACTCAGTAATCAATATAGAGACTGGTGAGGTCAAACAAAAAGAATCATAATGGCAAAGATAAGTACTTATGACAACGCAAGTCCAGTAGCACTAGATGACAAAGTAATTGGAACGTCTGTAGATGGCTCTCCATCTAATGTTACTAAGAATTTTTTGATATCTGATATCCTTGGATTGGCAACTGCTGCAACCCTAGATGATGTTTTAACAGCAGGAAACTCTTCTGCTCAATCTATGGTGCTTACAGGTAGTGCTACTATAAATGATCTTAGGGTAGACAATATGAAGATGACAAACCTTAGTGCATATTTAGATAATGCTTCTGCATTAGCTGGTGGGCTAGTTCCAAATGATGTATATAGAACTCCTACAGGAAGTTTACAAATAGTCTACTAATGTCATCGCATATTAGAAAAATATCTGTTGGTCCAGACTATAAGTCTAGTATGACCTATGTTGTAGGACAGAAGGTTCTAAACAGCAGTTACACTATACACCTTATACAAAAGGATGATGGTGATTTAAAGATATGGATAGAAAGAGAAGGAGAGGTTGTTCTATGGAAAAGCTTCAATGTAGCTATGCCATCTTGTGTTGAGTATAATATAAACTTTTAATATGAGGTCACCTTTTAGTTTTATTGTAAAGCCAGTGGGGGGTACTAGGTATGTGAACAAGAAAAACATCGGAGGTATTGATCTAATCATTAATACTTCTGAAGAGAACCATAAGGCATCGAATAGGATGGCAGAGGTTATAGAGCTTCCATTGGGGTACAGTGGAGACATAGAGGTTGGAGATATTCTTTTAGTACATCACAACGTATTTAAGTTTTACAATGATATGTACGGAAGGAAGAAGAGTGGTAGAAGTTTTTTGAAAGAGGATACGTTCTTTGTTGATCCAGATCAGTTCTTTATGTATAAGAAGAGTGGTAGATGGATTGCTTATGACAAGTATTGCTTTTTGAGACCTATAGAAAAGATTAAAAAGTCTATAGATACAAACGATAAGGAAGAACCTCTAATGGGGCGTATGGCATACCCTAATGAGTACCTAAAGTCCAAAGGTGTAGAGGAGGGGATGATAGTGGGGTATAAACCTGGATGCAACTATGAATTTAATGTAGATGGAGAGAGGATGTACAGATTGTACGATCATCAGATATCAATGGTTATATGAAAGATAAAAAGCTAAGAATAATAAACGCAGGGTACAAAGCAGTCGAACATTTAATAAAGGTTGCTGAAGAGGAGATTATAAAACCTAATCCTGAAGATGAGTTGGCTGCTGATAGATTAAAGAATGCAGCAGCTACTAAAAAGCTTGCGATATTTGATGCTTTTGCTATCTTGGAAAAAATAGAAGAAGAACAAAGTAAAATAGACTCTACTAAAAAATTTGCTGAAAACATAAAAACAAAGCAAGGATTTGCAGAACGAAGATCAAAATAGTTTATACCTTGTAGTAGATGATTACATAGATCCTGCTGTGATAAAAAGAAAGAATCGCAGTAAGGTTTGGGACTATGGCTACAACAAAGAGTATGACATTGTAGTCATATCTAAGAATGGAACTATAGGTCAGATTATAAGCATAAAAGGTCTGTTGATAGCACTCCCTGCAACACCAAACTATTGCTCCTCTAGGTCTAGCTCAAAAAAAGACCAATATTGGGAGCGAGAAGAAGAGCCAGCACAGCTAAAGAAAATAAACTCCATATTCCAATGGAACTCAATGCCCAATGAGTTTAAGGCAAAGTGGGTAGATTATATAGAGGAAGAGTTTGACCGAAGAGACTATGGGCATTGGTTTATGAACAATGGTACTCCAACATATATAACAGGATCTCACTATATGTACTTGCAGTGGTCAAGTATTGATGTTGGGTATCCAGACTTTAGAGAGGCTAACAGAATATTCTATATATTTTGGGAAGCTTGCAAGGCTGACAATAGATGTTTTGGTCAAGTGTACCTAAAGATAAGACGTTCGGGTTTCTCGTATATGTCTTCTTCTGAGTGTGTAAACATAGGTACGTTAGCAAGAGATTCAAGGATAGGTATACTATCCAAGACAGGTGCTGATGCAAAAAAGATGTTTACAGATAAAGTTGTTCCTATAGCAAGTAAACTTCCTTTCTTTTTTAAGCCCATACAGGATGGTATGGATAGACCAAAGACAGAACTTGCGTTTAGAGTACCTGCTTCAAAAATCACCAAGAAGAATATGTACGATGACAAGAAGAGTGACATTGATGGACTTGATACGACAATAGATTGGAAGAATACCGATGACAACTCTTACGATGGTGAAAAGATGTTATTCTTAGCACATGATGAGAGTGGCAAGTGGATAAAGCCCAATAACATCCTAAACAACTGGAAGGTAACAAAGACCTGTCTTCGACTAGGTAGAAAGATTATAGGTAAGTGTATGATGGGTTCTACCTGTAATGCTTTAGACAAAGGGGGTTCTAATTTCAAGAAACTATACTACGATTCATTATCTACAAAAAGGAACGCAAACGGACAGACAAAGTCTGGACTATATAGTTTATTCATACCTATGGAGTGGAATCTAGAAGGATTTATAGATAGATATGGGATGCCCGTTTTTAAGACTCCAGAGAAGCCAGTAAGAGGTGTAGATGATGAATGGATAGAGCAGGGTGCTATAGACTATTGGGAGGCAGAGGTAGATTCTTTAAAAGGAGATGCTGATGCTCTAAATGAGTTTTATAGACAGTTTCCAAGGACAGAGTCTCATGCATTTAGAGATGAGAGCAAAGCGTCTATATTTAATTTATCTAAGATATACCAACAGATAGACTTTAATGATGCGATGATAAATGATCATATCACGACAAGAGGGAACTTCTATTGGGAGAATGGAATAAAAGATTCTAGAGTAATATTTACACCAAATAAAAGTGGAAGGTTCTTAGTGTCTTGGACTCCGAACTCAAGACTACAGAACAATGTCCATGTAAAGAATGGCATGAAGTATCCAGGCAATGAGCATATTGGTTCTTTTGGGTGTGATAGTTATGACATCTCTGGAGTAGTAGGGGGCGGTGGATCAAATGGTGCGTTACATGGAATGACAAAGTTCCATATGGATGAAGCACCTGTCAATCAGTTTTTCTTACAGTATGTAGCTAGACCACAGACAGCAGAGATATTCTTTGAAGAAGTCCTCATGGCGTGTGTGTTCTATGGGATGCCCGTATTGGTAGAGAATAACAAACCCAGGCTTTTGTATCATTTAAAAAACAGAGGCTACAGAGGGTTTAGTATGAACAGACCAGACAAGACATACTCAAAGCTATCAAGGACAGAAAAAGAGCTTGGAGGAATACCAAATAGTTCAGAGGCTGTAAAACAGGCTCATGCCTCTGCGATAGAGTCGTATATAGAGAAGTACGTTGGATTCGATTTAGAATCTATCAACAGACCTTCTGATGAGATAGGAGATATGCCATTTAACAGGACACTAGAAGATTGGGCTAAGTTTGACATTAACAACAGAACAAAGTTTGATGCTACGATCAGTTCAGGTCTTGCTATAATGGCGAATCAAAAGCACCTATATACACCTGAAAAAAAGCAGTCAAAAATAAGTGTTAACTTTGCAAGATATAATAATAAAGGAATAACCAGCGAAATAATAAGGTAATGAAAGAGGTAGTAGTAAACATATCCCCACAAGGCTTCCCTAGTCAATTCGTTTCTGATGCCGAAAAAAAGACAGCAGAATTTGGATTGCAAGTGGGTCAAGCGATACAGTATGAATGGTTCAAAAGAGATGGCTCTAATTGTAGATTCTATGATCAGTGGAGACAGTTCCATAATCTAAGGCTGTATGCAAGAGGTGAGCAGTCTATAAGAAAATATAAAGATGAGCTTGCTGTAGATGGGGATCTTTCTTACCTAAACCTAGACTGGACTCCTGTTCCTATCCTTCCGAAGTTTGTAGACATCGTAGTAAATGGAATGTCTAATAGACTATTTAAAGCAAAGGCTCAAGCACAGGATGCTTTGTCTCAGGCAAAAAAGAATAAGTATCAAGATATGGTAGAGGGTCAGATGCTTTCTAAAGATATCTTGACTATCATTAAAGATGAATCAGGTGTAGATCCTTTTGTTATGCCACCTGAAGAGCTTCCAAGTAATGACGAAGAGCTTTCGTTGTATATGAACCTTCATTACAAGCCAGCTATAGAGATTGCTGAAGAGGAGGCTATAGATACTATCTTTGAAGAGAATAACTACTACGACCTAAGAAAGAGATTAGACTACGACCTAACAGTAGTGGGTATTGGAGTTGCAAAGCATGAGTTTCTTCCAGGGGCAGGCGTAAAGCTTTCTTATGTAGACCCTGCAAATGTAGTATATAGCTATACTGAAGATCCTCAGTTTAAGGATTGCTTTTATTGGGGAGAGGTAAAGACAGTACCTTTAACAGAGCTTCTAAAAATAGATCAGTCACTAACTCAGCAAGACCTAAAAGAAATATCTGAGTATAGTCAAAGTTGGTACGACTACTATAATGTTGCTCAGTTCTATGACAATGATATATTCTATAAGGACACTTGTACACTCCTATACTTTAACTACAAAACCACTAAGAAGTTTGTTTATAAAAAGAAAATACTTGAGGGTGGTGGGTCAAGAGTTATAGAAAAAGATGATCAGTTCAATCCACCTGAAGAAATGATGGAGGAAGGTAACTTTGAAAAAATATCAAAGACCATTGATGTTTGGTACGAGGGTATTATGGTTATGGGGACTAATATTATTCTTAAATGGGAGCTTGCTGAGAATATGGTAAGACCTAAGTCTTCCTCTCAACACGCTATGCCAAACTATATAGCTTCAGCCCCAAGGATGTATAAGGGTGTTGTAGAGTCTTTAGTAAGAAGGATGATACCTTTTGCTGACCTTATTCAAATTACACACTTGAAACTACAGCAGGTTATTGCTAGAGTAGTTCCAGATGGTGTGTTTATAGATGCTGATGGGTTAAACGAGGTAGACCTTGGTACAGGTTCTGCATATAATCCTGAAGATGCACTTAGATTATATTTCCAAACAGGTAGTGTAATCGGAAGGAGCTATACACAGGATGGAGAGTTTAATAACGCAAGAGTTCCAATTCAGCAATTAACATCTAACTCTGGAGCAGGAAAAACTCAGATGCTGATATCTAACTACAACCACTACTTAAATCAAATCAGAAACGTAACAGGTTTGAACGAAGCAAGAGATGGCTCTACTCCTGATCCTAATGCTTTAGTTGGTGTACAGAAGCTTGCTGCATTAAATTCAAATACAGCAACAAGACATATATTAGATGGTAGTCTATACATATACAAGACATTAGCAGAGGCGGTATCTTGTAGAATAGCTGACATCTTAGAGTATGCTGATTTTAAAGATGACTTTGCTAATAAGATTGGCAAGTACAACGTAAGTATACTAAACGAAATTTCTGATTTGTATATCTACGACTTTGGTATATTCATAGAGGTGTCTCCAGACGAAGAGGAGCAAGCACAGCTAGAGGCTAATATTCAAATGGCACTATCTAAAGGAGATATAAACCTTGAGGATGCTATAGACATCAGAGAGATAAAGAACATAAAACTTGCCAATCAGCTTTTAAAAGTAAAGAGGACTGCAAAGCAAGAGCGTGAAGAAAAGATGGCGATGCAACAACAGCAGATGCAGTCTCAAATGCAGCAGCAGTCTCAGCAGCTTGCAGCACAGACAGCGATGCAGAAGTTAGAGATGGAGACTCGTGCTAAGATGCAGATACTACAAGCAGAGGTGGCTATGAACATTGAGAAGATGAAAGCGGAAGCAGAGATTAAAGGAATGCTAATGGAGAAAGAGTTCCAATATAACCAACAGATACATAGTATGCAGAACGAAGCTCTTTCTGGAAGAGAGAAGTCTAGAGAAGATGCTAAGTCTAAAAGGATTAGCCAACAGAACTCGGAGCAGTCAAAACTTATAAACCAAAGGAAGAACAACCTGCCTCCACAGAAGTTTGAGTCTAACGAAGATAGTCTAGATGGATTCGATTTGGCGGAGTTTAATCCTAGATAAAAAATTTTTTATTAACTTTGTATAAAATTATAATGAAATGGAATTTAAAGTAAGAGAATTAGGTGACAATGAAGAAAAGTCTTTAGCTGAAAGAGAGCAAGAAATCCTTGACAAGCACGAAGAGCAACAAGAGGAAGTAGATGTTAGAGAAAGTGAAGAAAATGAAGATAATTCATTGACCGAAGAAAAAGTTCTACAGTTTTTAGGTAACAAGTACGGAAGGGAGATTAACTCGTTTGATGAGATAATGTCTAAGAGAGAAGAGACAGAACTTCCAGATGATGTATCTGCTTACCTAAAATACAAAAAAGAAACAGGTAGAGGAATTGAAGATTATGTTCGTTTGAACAGAGACTTTGATTCTATAGAAGAAGATTCTTTGCTAAAAGAATATTATAGAGCCACTGAAGAGGGCTTAGATGATGATGATATTGAAATTATGATGGAAGACTTCATGTACGATGAAGACATTGATGATGAATCTGAAATCAAAAAGAAAAAACTAGCAAAGAAAAAGGTATTATCGAAAGCGAAAAAGCACTTTGAAAAGCAAAAGGAGTTTTTCAAGCAGCCACTTGAGTCAAGTGGAGGTTTAACTCAAGAGCAAGAGGAGGGTTTGAAAGCTTATCGTGAATATATGGAATCTGCTAAAACTCAGCAAGAGGAGAACAAGAGGAGACAATCTTGGTTCACCGAGAAGACAGATGAATTGTTTAGTAAAGAGTTCAAAGGTTTTGAATTTAACTTGAACGACAAAAACATCACCTTTTCACCTGGATCTGCTGAAGAGCTGAAGAAGTCCCAATCAAACCCAATGAACTTCGTTATGAAGTACTTGGATGAATCTGGACTTTTGAAAGACACAGTTGGATACCACCGAGCGTTAGCAGTTGCAATGAATCCTGAAAAGTTTGCCAAGTTCTTTTATGAGCAAGGTAAATCTGAAGCTACCGAAGATGTTATGCGTAAGACAAAAAATGTAAACATGAGTGAACGCAGAACACCTGAAGTTACTTCTAAAGGAGGCATGAAGATTAAAGCTATGAGTCAACCTTCGAGTCGTGGCTTGAAAATTAAAAACAAAAAAAATTAGAAAACTATTAAAAAAGAATAACAATGGCAGGTTCATTTAGTGCATTACCCACGTTTGGGTTGCAACCATCGGCAACGCAGATTGCATTGTCAACAAATTATATTACTAACTTTGATTTCTTGAATCAGTATCTACCAGACACTTACGAGAAAGAGTTTGAGAGATATGGAAATCGTTCAGTAGCATCTTTCCTTAGACTTGTAGGAGCTGAGATGCCTTGCGAGTCTGACCTTATCAAATGGGCAGAGCAAGGAAGATTGCACGTTTCTTATACTCAAGTAGGTATTCCTGCTGCTACACTCGCAGGTGCTACTACAGCAACATTTACAGTAAACGATAACCTTACTACTCCAGGTGGTTATCCAGCAGGTGTTGTTGCTGACAAAAACATCTCCTCTACAGCAGGTGCTTTGGGTACTCCTGATATTGCTATCAGAGTAGGACAGACAGTTCTTATCTCTTTCAACTCAGGTGCAGGTGTAAACAAAGGTATCGTAACTGCTGTTACAACTAACACTTTCACTGCTTCTTTCTACGAAGCAGGTGGTCTAGTTGCTGCTGGTACAGGTGTTGGTAATTCTGATGTAACAGTATTTGTTTATGGATCTGAGTTCGCTAAAGGAACAGCAGGTATGGATGGTTCTTTGGAAGGAGATTCTACTATCTTTGAGAACAAGCCTATCATCTTGAAAGACAAATACCAAGTGACTGGTTCTGACATGACTCAAATCGGATGGGTTG
>Ga0070751_1002565_pt1 | contig 10317 bp, 19 predicted proteins | sample VirMetDEL_Aug_28_FD_78514 | JGI IMG/M metagenome (GOLD analysis project Ga0070751, IMG submission 78514) | Aqueous microbial communities from the Delaware River and Bay under freshwater to marine salinity gradient to study organic matter... | ecosystem: Environmental > Aquatic > Marine > Coastal... | reverse complement strand
CTCTCCATCTGTAAGGAAAATAACACCGTCATACTTGTGCTTATCTGCGTAGGCATAAGCAGGTTCCATATTAGTGCCTCCTCTTCCGCTAATCTTAAACTCTGACTTACCATCATAAGTGAATACGTCTGAGATCTGAGCATCACACTCTACAATATCAAGCTTACTGTCAGGCATTTGTTTCCAAATACCATATAATTCACTTAGTACTTTCTCAGTTCTGCCTCCCCAACACATACTGCCTGAGGTATCTAAAACGACTAGAATCTTAGCTATATGGTCTTTCTTCTTACCTGCTACCTTGATACCATATCGTCTATTACGGCGGCTTCTAGAGCTTTTATTGTTAGCTTTGATGCCTTGTCCTACAAACCTTTTAAGAAGTCTTTTCCAGTTTTGAGTAGGCTTTTTCTTCATTGCTAGAATGTCCTCAACTTCCTCTGGCAATTTCCCTGCACCACTAGCTCTAGCACTCTCAGCAGCCTGTTTAATCTTTTCCTCAAGCATAGCTCTATCTAGTGCATCCATCTGTCCAAATTGTCCATGATCGTCCATTTCAAGGTCACTAAGCTCTTGGGATAGGCTTCCACCCTCACCATTTTCTCCCCCTTGGGAGTCTCCATTCTCTTCTCTATCTTGCTTTTCCTGCTCTAACAGCTCCATATAGTACTCTGCTGTCCTTTTTTCTTTAAGTTGAAATTCCTTAGGTTGATGCGTTAAAAGCTTTCTAAAGCTTTCTAAAGTAACCCCACCAATTTCATTAATAACGTCCTGATCTAAGTATTGATTAATAGCACAGTCTTGGGAGATATTTTCCATCATGTGTTTAGTTTTATTATTCTCTTTAGCTCCCTGACCTCTTTCTATATGTTGATTGATTAAATGTAAGGCTTCATGTTTAAGGATTACTATAGCAGCCTCATCACTCAGTTTCTCTAAAAATTGAGTATTATATACAAGCTTTAATCTACCTTGTAACATACCTACTCCCATTGTAGGGCATTGAGTATTGTTTACTTCTCTGTCTACATGATAGAATAAATGTGCATAAAACCTGTCAATTGGATTTTCATATAATTTAGTTAGTAGAATCTCTAATCTTTTTCTACCTTCTGAAATCTCAGCCTGTGTATGCGGCTTAGGTGCTTCTTGTTTAGTTTCTTCTGACATTTATATCCTCCGTTCGTTATGTCCTGTATTTAATATACCATACTTAAAAATAATTTCAACTATTATGTAATTTTTACCCACACTAATTTCCTATAATTATCCAAGTGTTTTAGTATATTCTTATCGTCAATATCGTACATATACTTACTGACATCGTTCCAATTTAACTCCTTAACGTCCCATATTTGCTTGTAGCCTGTTTCTTCTTTGAACTTGTTAATGTACCCATAGCCCATAAAAAAAGCAAGCATCCTATCCATTTTAATATCAATCCAATTATCTTTATCAAAAAAAGATTCTCTTGATACTATAAACTCCGATAGGTTTCTCACACCCTCCAAGATAAAACTATCATAATCTGTAACTTGTTTCAATGTCCTTTGTAAATCTTTCATATATTTTCTTCTCGCATACCACTCTGCACTTTTTACATTGCCGTACTTTTTCTCTTGACTAAACTTTTTTTGTTTAGTCCATTTGTTAAAGTTTTGTTGTTTGTTTAATTTCATGCTCATACTATTACCCACCTATCTCCATCACGATAACCGTCTGGGTACATGAACTCTGCAAGCTCTGTATATTTTACACTAGCTTGTTCAAAATAACTACCTATAATATCAGTACTTCCCCAAGTGTATAATTTATTTTTATCATAATCTACGTCAAGATTAAGGCAAAACTGTGGTAAATTTACTCCTAAACTTCTATGCCCACCTTTGTACTTTATAATTTCTAACAAATTCCATTGTCCAACTCTTTCTACATACCCTGAAAAAATTACCTTGTATATAGTTCCATATTTTTTAGATTTTAAAATATTTCCTAAATTAAATTTATTGTCCTGCATCATTTACTCCGTTAAAAAATGAGCAGTTTAAATCATGCTCAGGATTGCACATACTAGAGAGCTGTGTCTAACTCTTATCAAAGGACTAACCTCTGATTACCAAATATCTACTCAGGAGATTATATAAGGTAAACCAAATTACCCTCGAATTAACTTAACTAACGTGCCATTACTTAATTTCATACTAGCAACTACTTGAGTCAATACTTCATTAGTCACATCATTGCCTCCCTTATCACTTATTTGCACCTTATTCCCCTCTCTAATCACTTGCGCAACGTCCTTAAGGGTAATATAGTGACCTTGATCTGAAAGCTCTCCTACGGGCGCATAGAGCTTTCTATTGTCGTATTTTTTTAGGTTAATTGTCTTAGTTATTTTCATTAGTTTGCTCCTCGTCAATATTGTCTTTTTTCTTTACGTTTCTAACAAGTGATAAGTTTTTAACTAACTCCTCATCTTTCATAAGAACACTACCAAATTGTGTTGTAAATCCATTATCATTTTCATGGTCTGAATAGATTATCCAATTAATAAAGCCTTGTAAAGTATCTAATGGTATTTTCCTAAGAAAAGGAATCATATTATCAGTACAATTTATATCAACTTTTTGATTTTCGATTCTATGTTTAAAGTCCTCTAGTACCTTTGATACTCCCGATAAAGCAGTATAATCAAATCTATTGTGAGCCTCTGGGTCAGTCAATAAGTCGTCAATAGTGATAACTGTATTATACTCGTCTGCAAATTGCATGAAAGCAGTAGCGAACTCAAGTCCTTTAATACCTCTAATTAGCTCGAAAATAGTATTTCTATCAACTCCTAACTCTTTTCCTGTGGTATAGATACCTGATGCCTTAGTAAAAGATCTTGTATTAGTTTCCTCAGTTTCACCATCTTTAGTAAAAAACATATCAACTTCAAAGTCGCCCGATGTTCCAAAAAACTTAGGATTTTTGTTTAAAAACTCTAACATCACATCGTTTACTGTGCCTGATTTTCTACCGTAATTAGTATAAGTTTCAATATCAGGCGCAACTTTAACAAAGCATAGTCTTGAAGTCCAAGCAGCATCGGCAAAGTCTAGTACTCCGGCATAGTTATCTGTAGGCGGATTACAAGTCGCTACAACGTCACACTCTTCAGGTAGTACATACTCACCAACAAAAGGTCTTTCTGCTTCAATAAGCCCAAATAAGGCATTTGCTACGTCCTTTGTTACCCTGTTAATCTCATCAACAATAACTAGAATCTTTTGACCTTCCATAGGTAACCATTTAGGTCTCATAAATGCTGTAGTCTTAACTGCCTTACCGCCACACTCGATTAGTTCAAAATCAGGTAGTCCGATTAAGTCGGCGGCATCTGCCAATAATGCAGGTCTTAGGATTACATAACCTTCATATCCTAGCTCCTCATATATTTGTTTCCAAATACTAGTCTTTCCTGAGCCTGATACTCCTACTAGGCATAGAGTCGCTTGTTTACTTTCTTTGCACACTCTCTGTGCGTTAATAACATCCGATAATTTCATTTGTTCTATCCTCCTATTGTTTTAGAACTTTCTCTATAACTATATTAACATACTGTGACATTAATTCAACTATTATTTTATACCATGTAAATTTTTCCTATAGTGATATAAAGCGTTAATATACTCTGTATTAGCTTCTTTATTTCCCTGTAGGTAAGGATACTCTTTTCTAATATAAGTCCTTAGAGAGTCAATTTGAGAGTTATTAGAGTTTATTTTTTCTAGCTCTGACTTAATCTCAAGAGTATATAATTGACTTGGAATAGTAGCCTCATCATTAGGGTATTTATATCTGTTTAACCTTTCACCAAACTCTTTAACTTTCGGGTCAATAGACTCTGTAAAATTTACATACATTGTACTAGTATCTGCCGCTCTATCATAAATTGCCAACTTCTCTTCTTTAGTAATTTCATAGCTGTCAACCCATTTCTGAAAACTTGTAAACTTTACATGGTTTTGTACTGCATCAATAGAATCTTTAGAAAGCTTACACACTTGATAACCTTTTGCGTATGCGAATCTTAATAGTGCCATATTGACATCATCTTTAAAGCTAAGGTATAACCATTGATGTGTAATATTTTCAAGCTTAAAATTATATCTGATTTGCCATCCTCCTCTAGTGATCTTGGTAACTGTAATTTCACCTGTAGTCTTTTTGACACCACTTCTATTAACTTTTGGCATTTCTAAACTACTTACTTTTTTTGCACCAATAGACTTTGCAAAATTTTTATCATCTGTTACCCATACTTGAACTTCTTTCTTATTATCAACAAAAGACTCTACATAATTTTTTACACGTCTACTAACTTTTGCTTGACTTTCGTTCTCATCATTATAATAGACTTCTGTATTATTATAGTTTAAACTAGTATAATCATCTTTATAGTACTTATACTTATACGGGTATCTACTACCTGATCTTGACGCATATACATTTAAAGAATTTCTATCGTCCCTATAAAAACTACTTCCAGTAAAAATAAAATCTCCATGCCTATATAAAAAATTAATGCCATACTTACTAAGAGTCGCAAAGCTATTTAATAAATCATTTTTGTTTACATAATTATTGATTCTATCATCCCTAAAATATTTAGATAACTCATCAACTTTTGGCGTGATTTTTGCATAATTAAATTCCGTATCTGCATCATTATCCGCTAACCTTTCTCTTGTTTCGTGTAGTCTAATATCTCCAGTATTAAAGAAAAGTACTTTATGATTGCCGCTAGTCCTATTATTTACGTTATAAGGAATCCCATCAACTACAACAAAATTACTAGTATAACCTTTACAATTGTAATAACCACAATTATCAAGTCCTTTAACCTTTAAAACGTCCATTTCATCGTGGTCATGGTTAAATTCAGGCTTTTTGTCCCAAAACATACAAGTGCGTCTAACAGCCTCTACAAATTGCTCATGGTCACTTTTACGCCAATAGTCGCCTTTGTTATTCTTAATAGGTACAATAACCTTTGTTCCATTAGGCTTTTCAGTAGCAACTTCTGAAAGTAAATTCATATCTAACATTTCACCATTTTTAGCAATTACATAATGATACTCAATACCATTTACATAACTGTATACTTCAAATTGCTTGGCATAAGCTAGGGGAGACTTCGCACCAATACCAAAACCGCCTGTCTGACTGTTATCATTAGTCTTAGTACTTTCGCCAATAGAACAAAAGATATTCTGAGCTTTTTCAGGGTCAATCCCACTCCCAAAATCTCTAACAATAAACTTATCATCTGTTATTTTAACTTTAAAGGTATGATCGGGCTTTCCTACTTCTCTATGTGCGTCCCTAGCATTAGATATAATCTCTTGTACTGGAGTCCTAATCTTATGCTCATATAGGTTAATTAATGCCCAAATTGCCTTCATTTGATGCTTCTCATCAATTCTAAAAGCGAATTTTTTAAATCCAAAATCTTGTCCGTTGTTGTCAGTTTTTAATTTCAATTTTATCTCCTTTGTTATTTCCTATCTATATATTACCATACTGCGTTATAATTTCAACAAAAAAAAGTAGGTAGGTAAATTTTACAAGCTTTTATAATCCTCTTCTGCTAACTCTTTTAAAGCTTGCATAATGCCTTTACCTTGTTTTAACTTTTCCTGTACCATAGAGTCGCTAAGGAATCTAATACCAAAATGATACTCATGTTTATCTAACCTTTTCGCTTGAACTTCTAACTCTTGCCTAGCAATATCAACTAATATTTTCATACCATCATCTAATTTCAATGCAGCCATATTTTTTCCTCATTATGATGCCTTTCATTTTCGTTTATAAGCTTTTCCATCTGAGCTAATATCTCACTAACCTTTTGCTCATCTGAGAGCTTCTCAGCCTTTTCTAGAGCTTCTGAGAGAGTTTTAAGTCCTAGCTGATAACTTAATCTTTGCATTTCTTTTTGTTGATTATTCATTACTGCACCTTTACCACTTTACCCTTAGCTTTTAATTGCATTAGAGTATCTAAGTTAATTGTTCTATATGCTTTTTTATGCATATCATATACTGTTAATAGATTATCATAATCATACTTTTTTTGTCCACCTTTGAGAAATTTTTTCACACCTACTCTGCATAACATTTTTCTAATTTCTCCATTTCTTTTTACAAAAGTTGCACTAAAGAATTGATTGCCTACTAATTTTTTAATTTCTTGTTTGTTCATTTTTTAACTCCTTTATTTTCCTATCTATATATTAACATATTGTGTTATTAATTCAAGTCCTATTGTAATTTTTATATAGTACCATAATCTTCTAATTCTTCTTTAGTACCGACATATAGCTCTTTTTCGCCGCATATAGCCCAATATACTCTTGTTTCCTTCTTTAAAAACCTTTTAAGGCATGGAGTATCTTTATATCTTGCATCGGTGCTACAAACGTATTTTGCACGTTTTAGAGCATTATAATCTTGTCTAGTGAACTCGATATTTGTAATGTTTAATAATAATGTAGTTAAGCATATCAACATAATTTATTTACTCTTATAATTTTTCTAAAACTTCCCTAGCTTTTGCACCAAAACCATTATGTACTTTTGAGCAAGTATCATTTAAAACTTTATGATAACCGTAAAATTCTAAAACCTTTTTTGCCATGTCAAGTTTATTTTCCAACTCTGTAATTTTTTCACTCTCATTATAACTTAAAATAGCTTTTGTATTCTGCGTAAATCCAAAACCTTCACTCATTTTATTTACTCCTATGATGTTTGTTTCCATCTTTTTCTATTAACAATTCTTTCAATTTGTTGTTTAGATATTCCATATTTTTTAGCTAATTGCACGTAAGTTATTACTCCTTTTTTATAAGTATTTCTTATCTCTATAACTTGTTTTTCAGTCAATTTTGATGATGTGCTTTTTTCTCCTGACTTTATAAGTCCATTTTTTACAGCATGATTAGTGTTATGTTTTGCGCTACACCATTCTAAATTTTCAACTCTATTATCAGTTTTATCTCCATTTATATGATTAACATATTTATAATTGTTAGGATTATCAATAAAATTTATTGCTACAAGTCTATGTATAAACCTATTTAATCTTTTCTTTTTATTTTTGTCCCAAAAACATACTTTTGAATAACCTCCAGTATGTTTTTGAGGAGTCAACTTCTTTTTATCTTTATTGTAAACATTACCTTCTATATCAATAAAATAACCCAATTCAATTTCTTTCAAAATAATCTCCTAATGCATAATTAAACCTACTTTGTGGTTTTCTTTAATGGCATTGCTATCATTTTGACTAGCATCAATGTAACCATTATCCAATAATTCCTGTTTAGTTTTAAAAATTCTACTATGCCTATCATTTTCCATATCTATTAAATGATCTTCTTTACCACCTAATGAAAATATTATTATAAAGTTTTTTGGTTTATTTGTCCAATTTTCTTTTAATAATTTTACTCTTTTTGTATATGCATAAAATACTTTTTCAGGCATTTCTTCTGCAATAGCGAACCATTTATATAAATATTCTTTATTATAAAAATCTCCAGAGTCGTGACAACGTATATGAGTCGCACGTTTTTTTGCTAGTGTACTAGTCGCAACTTCAATAAAATCAGCTTGTTTAGTCGCTTGATACCTGTACTCATACGCCGCTTTTACTTGAGGCCATATAAATGCACCTTTGTTAGCATAGCAATATTTACCGCATATATCCTTACTAGGGCAAGTCTTTAATGCAGGGATACCAAAATTTACAGTATTATACTCTGCTTTTTTTAGCTTTGCATTTTTAGTGAATAATTGAGTCATTTTTTCTCCTATGTTTTATTTCCTATTACTAGTTTACTGTATTTTATTCTCTGCGTCAATAACCTGTGTAAAAATTACTCGTTAATCTCATCCTCATAATCATTGTAAAAATTACACGCCCACTCATTACACTTGTCAGGGCATTGATAATCATAACTAGCAACTTCTGATAAGTAGTCTAGAATATCATCCTCATTTTTTAATTTCTTACACGTTTCAATAATATCATTAGTGTTAGGTGCATACGCATTATTTAAGCTCATTATAACCATCCTTTTAATCTTTTAGCTTCTCTTTTATACTCTGCTTTTTGTTCCATTGCCGCCTCATACTCATCACGTTCCTTTTCAGCTATTGCAATTAAACACTCATCTTGACTTGTATATAAGTCTAAATCATAAGACAAGTTTCCGGCAAGCTCCTCAATATACTCATCTTGAGAAACGTAACAGCTAGGTACTTCTAACATTTCAAACTTTTTAACCTTTCTATCGAATTTTTCAATTAACTCCTCATCAGTATGAAAATAGCCGTATTTTTCAGTTTCATAAACTTCTGGCATTTCAGGCTCATCATCCCATGGAGTCGCTAACTTCCAACTATCATAATTTCCGTATTTCATTTTTTATCTCCTTTGTTTTTTCCTGTATATAGATTACCATAATTAGAAGTTTTTGCAACACACCATGTAATTTTTACAAAAATAATTCTTCTAAGTAGTATTTAAAGTTAGGTTCAAAACAGTTATTTAATTCACTTTTAAAAAAAGTATAACTCCTCATAACACTACTTGGACAATTATTATCTAAAAAAGAGTCTTTATGGTCTAAATTAAGCACACAATGACCTAACTCATGTAATATTAATTGTTCCCTTGATAGTTCATTAGCATTATCCCAATATTCCCTATCTATTTCAATTTCTCTATAACTTGAATTATTCCATTTTTTACATAAACCTACTATCGGACTTTCAAGGTTCCCAAAAATTATAGTAGTTTTAATTGTACCGTTTACATTTTCAAAATTTTTAACATAGTTTAAAAATACCTTTTCAGTTTCTTTTTTTTTTGGTTCCCCTTGCATATTTAAAAAGTCATCTTTTCCGCATGATACAAATAATGGAAAAAGAATAAATGCTCCTACTAGCCCTCTTTTAAACATAATTTATTTACCTCCTATTGTTTTAAATTATTGTTAATATCATAATACTGTGTAAATTTTTCAAAGTCGTCATTTACCGCTTGACTCATCTGAGCTTTTAATAAATCTGTCAATTCTTTTGTCGCCTCCTGTGCTTTTTTCTCCATTCTTTTAGAATACCATACTACCGCACCATATACAATAGATAATGTAATTATTACAGAAGTTAAAACTGTACCTATAAATAAAATCATTTTATTTCCTCCAGTGTTAATAAATATCCTTTTTGTTCCCCTAAAAAAGGTATTAATTTTCTACAATTTAAGACTAAATATTTTTTATTGTCGTCTAAAATTATAACATCATGTTTTTTTGCTTCTTTTAAAGTTCTAATTTCCATAATTACCTCATTAAATTATATAACTTAAACCATGCCCAAATAAAGCCCAGTAATAAAATTATAGCTAGAAAGTCCATATCGTCCCCCTAACGCCTTTTGTTAACTCTGCGCATATATCTTAAATACTTTTGCGTCCTAAGCTTTACGGCGGCTTTTCGTGCGTTATAGGCACTATAAACAAAATAGATTGATAGTGCCGTAAATGTTAATAATAATGCGTAAACTGTATAAATATAAATCATTTAGAATCCCTCCATGTCATTTAGTTGACTTACTAGCCCGTCAAAATCTTCATTTTCACCTAACATACTAGCAATTGCGAAAACTGTACCCTTATCGACTCCATACTCTTCTGATAAACATACTAGATAATCGTATCTGTTTTTGTAACCATTTTTTTGATAAACATTTTCCATTTTTTAACTCCTATTGTTAATTTCCTATTTATATATTACCATAATTTGATCTTATTTCAATGCCCTGTGTAAAATTTACAGGGCTTTTAATTTATAAGTTTGTAATAATTCTTTATATAAACCTAAAGTTTTTTTGTTTTTAGTGATCTTAATTAATTCAGTTAATCCTAAATTTTCCATAAATTGCCAGTAAGATACCTCATTAAACATTTTTTGTTGACGTTTCGTTAACGAAAAGTAAATTTCTAATCTTAAGTTTAATCTCTTCTTTAGAATATCCATTTTTTAACTCCTATTGTTAATTTCCTACGTCTATTATCTCATATTCTAAAACTAATTCAATGCCCTGTGTAAATTTTACTTACCCTTTCGGGCGGCTCTTCCATGAGCCTAGTCTTTTGATAGGAGTTTTAGACTATGCGCCTAAATCAATTAACATATTATCTTTATATTGTACTATTTTTCCGCCAGTTTCTAAGTACCAAGTAAAATTCTTTTGAAATACT
>Ga0070751_1002564_pt1 | contig 10319 bp, 11 predicted proteins | sample VirMetDEL_Aug_28_FD_78514 | JGI IMG/M metagenome (GOLD analysis project Ga0070751, IMG submission 78514) | Aqueous microbial communities from the Delaware River and Bay under freshwater to marine salinity gradient to study organic matter... | ecosystem: Environmental > Aquatic > Marine > Coastal... | reverse complement strand
GGGCCGGGGCGACGCGGATCGGCGGCGCTTCGACATAGATGGGCGGGCCCTGGATATCGATACGGCCCGACGGCACATAGACCGGCTGGGAATAGATCCGAACCGCCGGGCCACCCGAGTGGCTGACGTTCCACGGCGTGCCGGGATGATAGAAGACATGTTCCTGCGGGCAGTAGCAGTCAGAATGGCCCGGATGCCCCGGATGGGTCGGCGGGCAGGTCTGATAGGAGGGCTGAGCCGCGGTCGGCTGATACTGCGCGTTGGCCGCGCCGGCCGAGGCCAGGATCGCGATCACCGCCAATGACGCTGTCTTGAGCATATTAACCATCCCCAGTTGAGTCTATCAAAGGGCTGGCGAACGGCCATCAGCCCCCTACGCTGATCCTTCCCTGTTAGGGCGGAATGGAGAGCCTGACAAGTTTCCGTTAACCATAGTTCTGCGAAAGCTTAACGCCCGCGGCGACCTTCGGTCGGCTCAGTTCGCCTCTGAGGCGAGCACCCTGCCCCCTCGCGTCAACTCAGACGCGACGTCAGCGCGCCGGGATCCGCCGGTCCAAGGCCTGAAGAATATGCTCGGCCAGTTGCTCGGCGGCGGCCGGGATCGCGCCACGGGGGCGCATGAGCGCGATTTCGGCGTCGGCCAGGGGCGGCAGCCCGCTCTCCTCCCCCAGGACGACCAGGTCCGGCGGCGCCATGTCCCGCGGCAGGACGGTGGCGCCGAGCCCCGCCCGCAGAGCCGCCTGCTGGCCCGCCAGGGAGGGGCTCGTATAGGCCGCGCGCCAGGGCCGGCCGCGGGCTTCCAAGGCCGCGATGGCCCGCTTGCGGTAGACGCAGGGCGAGGGCGCCAGAACCAGCGGAATCGGTTCGCCGCCGCTCATCGCCGTGGCTTCCGCCGCCACCCAGACGAGGGGCTCGCGCCAAACCCGCACCCCCATGTCCGGTCCCAGGGGTTCGCGTTTGACCAGGACGAGGTCAAAGGCCCCGTCCCGCAGACCTTCCAGCAGGCGTAGCGTCAGGTCACAGGTCACCGTCATGGCCACCTGGGGGTGCGCGCGGACGAAGGCGCCGAGCACTTCGGGAAGGTACAGGGTGGCGAAATCCTCTGGCGCCCCCAGTCTCACCTCGCCGGCCAGATCGTCGCCGCGCAGGCCCGAGACGATCTCGTCGTTCAACCGCAACAGTCGGCGGGCCTGGGGCAACAGCCCTTCGCCGTGGGCGGTCAGCACCACCCGACGCGGATCGCGGGTGAACAGGCTGGCCCCCAGGGCGGTCTCCAGCCGGCGTAGCTGCAGGCTCACCGCAGACTGGGTCAGCCCCAATCGCTCCCCGGCCCGGGTGAAGTTCTGGGCTTCGGCTATGGTGACAAAGGTCCGCACGAGATCCAGATCCAGGGTCTCGAAGCGCCGGCGTTCCGCCATGATACATCTACCTCGTGCGGCGCGCAGGGGTCGCCCCGGCGCGCAGGCGGCCAGGGCGACGCGCCCCGGCCGTGACGCTAGAATCGTACAGGAGACAGTCCCGCCTCTGCGAGGAACATCTGGCCCTTCAGGGCGAGCCTGCGGCGCTTGAGATCCTGCAGGCGACCGGCGTCGGGCGCGTCGAGGCATTCCTCCCGGCGGATCGCATTGTCGAGGCGACGGTGCTCATTGCGAAGTCGATAGAGGCGTATCCGATCCATGTCTGGGCTCCTCACGTGTAGAGGGCGCGCCCGGCCAAGGAAGCCGACTGTCGATGGGGGGAGAGACCTTCAGACCCTTCGCAGCCGGACGCGCCCGCTGCGGTCCGACATCGCGACCCCGATGGTCGCCAGAGGGGCCCGGCCCGCAAGGTCGATCTGGCCAATGGGTCGGGCGATCCGCAAGCGAAACCGTCATTCCAAACCGCAATGATCACAATGAAATCCTGCTGGCCCTGCTGTGCGCGCGCAGCATGAGGCCCACTTATGGCAACCATGGCCGCGGGGACCGATGACAGGGGCCCAATTCCCGCCATCTGTAATCCCAGAACCGCCACCAGAGGCGGAGAAAGGGAAGAAGCCATGCTGAACAGAATGTGGAGTGTCACCAGCGCCCTCATGCTGGCGGGCCTGATCGCCTGGATGTGGGCCTATCCGAAACTCATCGCCGGCTACGAGGTCCACCCGGTCTTCGGCTGGAGCGAGGCGCTCTCGGGCCTTGGCTTCATGGACCCGTATGTCCGCTGGGTCGCCGGCGCGGTGGCTGTCGCCGCCCTGGTCCTGCTGCTGATCGGCAAGACGCGACTGATCGGCGCCTATCTGGCCGCCGGCCTCTCGGCCTTCTACGTCGTGCTCCACGCCACCCCGTGGCTTGGCCCGGCCATTCCGGCCCACGAAGTGCTGGTCAATGGCCTGCAGATGGGCCTGAGCGCCGAGCAGATCCGCGCCGCTGGCCGGCTGGATGATGTCCACATCATCATGAGCCTGGTGAACGGCATGCTGGCTGGCGTGATCATCGCCAGCGAACTGGGACGCCGTCGGCAAGCCGAGGAGCCCCGGCGGGTCGCCACCTTCGCTCTCAACTGACGCCCGCCGGGCGTCATCCTCCCCGAAACCTCGCGCCGCGGAGCCCCTCCGCGGCGCACTTGTTTTGCGCCACCGCCCTATCGCCCTGCGCCCCGAACCTCGCTAGAAGGCGGCCATGACCGCTGCGCCTGCGAAATCCCTGGCCGATACGGCCGCCGAGTTCGGCCTCAAGGCCGAGGAATATGACCTGATCCTCAAGCGCCTGAACCGCGAGCCGAACCTCGTGGAACTGGGCGTCTTTTCGGTCATGTGGAGCGAGCATTGCTCCTACAAGTCGAGCCGCAAGCACCTGGGCAAATTCCCCACCAAGGGGCCCCGGGTGATCCAGGGGCCGGGCGAGAACGCCGGCGTCGTGGATATCGGCGACGGCCAGGCCTGCGTCTTCAAGATGGAGAGCCACAACCACCCCTCCTATATCGAGCCCTATCAGGGCGCGGCGACGGGCGTGGGCGGCATCATGCGCGACGTCTTCACCATGGGCGCGCGGCCCGTGGCGCTGCTCAACGCCCTGCGATTTGGCGATCCGTCGCACCCGAAGACCAAGCGCCTGGTGTCGGGCGTGGTCGCCGGCATCGGCGGCTATGGCAATTGCGTCGGCGTGCCCACCGTGGCCGGCGAGACCAATTTCCACCGGGGCTATGACGGCAACATCCTGGTCAACGCCATGTGCGTGGGCCTAGCCGACGCTGACAAGATTTTCTATTCCGCAGCCCCCGGCCCCGGCCTGCCCGTGGTCTATTTCGGCTCCAAGACCGGCCGCGACGGCATCCATGGCGCCACCATGGCCTCGGCCGAGTTCGACGACGCCTCGGACGAGAAACGCCCCACCGTCCAGGTCGGCGACCCCTTCGCCGAGAAGCTGCTGATCGAGGCGACGCTGGAGCTGATGGCTTCGGGCGCCGTGGCCGCCATCCAGGACATGGGCGCGGCCGGCCTCACCTCCTCCTCCGTCGAGATGGCCGGCAAGGGCGGGGTCGGCATCGAGCTCGACCTGGACGCCGTGCCCCAGCGCGAAGAGGGCATGAGCGCCTATGAGATGATGCTCTCGGAGAGCCAGGAGCGGATGCTGGCCATCCTCAAGCCCGGCCGGGAGGCCGACGGCCAGCGCATCTTCGAAAAGTGGGGTCTGGACGCCGCCACCATCGGCCAGACCACCGACACCGGCCGCATCGTGCTGAAACACCAGGGTCAGGTGGTCTGCGACCTGCCGCTCGCCCCCCTCTCGGACGACGCGCCGCTCTATGACCGCCCGTGGGTCGCGCCTGTAGCGCAGCCGCATCTGGCCCCCGCCGACGTGCCGGCGCCCGCCGACTACGCCGCGGCCGTCCGTCAGCTGATGGGCAGCCCTGACATGGCCTCCAAACGCTGGATCTGGGAGCAGTACGACCGCCACGTCATGGCCGACACGGTGGAGGATTCCGCCACCGGCGCCGACGCCGGCGTCGTGCGGGTGCATGGGACCAAGAAGGCCCTCGCCGTGACCTCCGACTGCACCCCGCGCTATGTGCTGAACGACCCCTTTGAAGGGGGCAAACAGGCCGTCGCCGAGGCCTGGCGTAACCTGACGGCCGTGGGCGCCACGCCCATCGCCATCACCGACAACCTGAACTTCGGCAATCCGGAACGGCCCGAGATCATGGGCCAGATCGTCCGGGCCATTGAGGGCATGGCCCTGGCCTGCCGCGAGCTCGACTTCCCCGTCGTGAGCGGCAATGTCTCGCTCTACAACGAGACCAACGGCCAGGCCATTCCGCCGACGCCCACCGTCGGTGCCGTCGGCCTGATCGCCGACTATGACCGCCGCGCCGATTTCGCCAGCCTCAAGCCGGGCGACGCCCTGGTCCTGCTGGGCGAAACCCGTGGCGCGCTGGGGGCCAGCATGTATCTGCGCGAGATTCTCGGCCGCGAGGACGGCGCCCCGCCGCCGGTGGACCTGGCCCAGGAGCGCAAGACCGGCGATTTCGTGCGCGACCTCATCAAGGGCGAGCAGATCACCGTCGTCCATGACCTGTCTGACGGGGGTCTGGTGGCCGCTGCCGCCGAGATGGCCCTGGCGTCCGGCGTCGGGGTGACGCTCACCCTGGACGGCGCCCTGCCGGCCCATGCCGAGCTGTTCGGCGAAGATCAGGCCCGCTACCTGGTGGCCGTGGCCGAGGCCGAGCCCATCCTGGCGGCCGCCCGCGCCGCCGGCGTGCCGGCCAGGGTGGCGGGCGAAGCCGGCGGCGAAGCCCTGGCGGCTCGGGGCGTCTTCGATCTGCCGCTTTCGCAACTTCGCGATGCATACGAAGGGTGGATGCCGGCGTACATGGGATAGGCGGAGCCACTGGTCGGCCGCCGCGTTAAAGGTCGCCATGCCCCATAGCCTCCCCCGCCTCGCCGCCCCCGCCCTCCTGCTCGCCCTGGCCGCCTGCGCCAGCGCGCCCCAGCAAGGTGAGTTCCTCTCCTCCTATGAGGGACTCGCGCCGCGCACCGACATGGTTCGCGCCGGGGCGCTGGACCGGTCCGACCCTACGGCCCTGGCCGGGGTTACGGCCGTGCGCATTGAGCCCACCGTCTTCGCCCCCCGGGCGGAGGCCAAGGCCTGGATGACGCCAGCCGAACAGACCGCCCTGTTGCGGGAGGTTGACGCCCAGCTCTGCTTTGAGCTCTCCGAACGCTTCGAGATCGCCACGGGCGCCGCGCCGCAGGTCCCACGGGTTCGCGCCGCCGTGACCGAAGTCACGCCGACCGGCCGCGCAGGATCAGCGGCTTCGGCCGCAGCTGGCTTCTTCATCCCTGGGCCGATCGGCCTGCGGGTGCCAGGAACCCTTGGGGGCCTCGCCGCGGAGGCCGAGATGATCGACCCGCAGGGCCAACAGGTCGCCGCCATCGTCTGGCGCCGCTCGGCCACGGCGATTGGCACCGACAACCCCTCGCTGAGCCGTATCGGCGACGCCCTGCAGTTTGTAGAGCCCTTCGCCGATGCTGCGGCCGCCGCCATGACGCCGGAGGATCACACCGCGCGCACCATCACCGCCGAGACAGATCCCTGCCGCGAGTTCGGGGCCCGCTTCCGGGTCGAGGGCCTCGGCGCCCGGTTCATCACAGGACTGTATGTGCCAGAAGCGAGCGCAGCCCGCCCGGCGCAGGCGCAGCCCGAGCCAGACCCGGCGCCCCGGTGAGGGACGCCGCCCCGCCGGCCGAGCCTGGCCTGACCGTCTGGTACGACGGCGCCTGTCCGCTCTGCGCCCGGGAAATCGCCCTCATGCGCAGGCTGGATGAGGCCGGGGAGGTGAACTTCGTGGACCTGGAGGCGACAGTGGACTCGCCGCTGCCCCGGCAGGCGATGCTGCAGCGCTTCCACGTCACCGCCGCAGACGGCTCGACCCTGTCGGGGGCCGCAGCCTTCGTGGCCCTCTGGCGACAGCTGCCAGCCACAAGGCTCCTGGGACGTGCGGCGTCCTGGCCGCCGCTTCTGGCGCTGCTGGAGCGCGCCTATGATCTCTTTCTCCGTCTTCGCCCCCGTCTGCAGGCCCTGGTCCGCCGCTGGGAGGCCCGCCGTCAGGAACCCCGGCGATGAAAGACCCGCGACCCATACCGCGTCCCGCCCTGTGGCTGGGGGCCGCCGGCGTGATCCCCTTCGCCGCCCTCGCCCTCTTGATGATGATCGGGGGCGCTGGCCTGCTGGCGCCTGAACAGGCCGGGAGGGTCCTGCGGCTCTATGCGGCTCTGATCCTGTCCTTCATGGGCGGCGCCCAGTGGGGCCTGGCCTCGGCCAGCGCCGGCGGCCCCTCGACCCGCGCCCTGGCGGTGAGCGTTCTGCCGGCCCTGTTCGCCTGGGCGACCTTCCTGGTCCCCAGCCGTCCTGGCCTGCTGGCTCTGGCGGCCGCCTTCCTGGCCCTGATGCTCTACGACCTCTGGACCGTGGCGCGCGGAGAGGCGCCGTCCTGGTACGGGCGCCTGCGGATCGGCCTGACCCTGGCGGTCGTCGCCAGCCTTGCGGCGGCGGGCCTCATCGGTCTGAGATTCTGAGGCCTGTTGCGTCCGCCGCAGAAGCTGGACCGTACATCCAGATGAGCACTCAGAAGAAGGTTTGGATCGTCATGCGTTCATCGACCTTGGTTTCTCTCGCCGAAATGGCCGCCCGGCAATCGCGCCTCCTGAAACGGGATGGCGCCGTCCAGGACGCCCGGGATCTGGCCGTCCGGGCGCTCGCGCTTCTGCTGCTGGCCGAACCCCAGCCCGTCCCGATCCCGGTTCGGCGCAACCTGCCGGTTCAGCGTCGCTAAAAGGCGACCGACGGCCGTTCATCGTTCAGGACGATGGCCGACACTCAGGTGAACGGATAACATCGCCCTTCGTCAGCATGATGGAGGAGTCAGCGGCATGGCCGGTCTGAAGGACAAGCGCGGCTTCATCGATAAGGACCGCCTGGACCTGTCGGAGCGCAAGGCGGTGGAATACTGGATGAAGCGCTGGGGGGTCACCCGCGACCAGATCACCGCCGCCCATCGCAAGGTCGGCCGCATGACGAAGGATATCGCGGCCGAGCTCGGCAAACGCCGTTAGGACAGGTCTAGATCGTCTTCGCCCCCGCCATTTTCGCATTCGCTTTGCCCTTCTCGCCGCCCTGGCCCGGCCGGCGAAAGGTCATGCTAGTCTGACCCAGACTCAAAAAAGCCTCCTCAGCGAAGAGCGAAATCTGATGGACCGTCGCGCCTTTCTTCTCACCGCCGCCGCCACCGCAGCCATGGCCGGCGGCGCCCGCGCTCAGAGTCTCACCGCGCAGGATCAGCGCCTGCGGGCGCTCTTCGACCAGATGTTCGAGCAGATGCTCGACCATTCGCCCCAGAGCGTGACCCGCCTGGGTCTTCACCAGGGGGCGCGGGCGGCCTCCAAGGCGCAGCTGAACAGCGCCTCGATCGGCGATCTGGCCGCAGACAAGGCCCGCAACGCCGAAAATCTCGCCCGTCTCCAGGCCTTTGATCCCGCAACCCTGAGCCCGTCGGAAGTCCCGCACTACGAGGCGGTGCTGTTCACCCTCAGCGCGGAGGCCGAGGCCAATCAGCGCTACGCCTACGGCGATGTCGGCGCCGGCGATCCCTATGTGATCTCGCAGCTGAACGGGGCTTATCGCTCCGTGCCGGATTTCCTGGGCACCCAGCACGGGATCGAGACCAAGGCCGACGCCGAGGCCTATCTCTCCCGCCTGACGCAGTTCGCCACGGTGATGGACCAGGAGACCGAGCGCAGCCGTCGCGACGCAGAGCTCGGCGTGATCCCGCCCGACTTCGCCCTGGAGCGCGCGCTGACCCAGATGGAGGGGCTGAGGGGCGATCCGGCCGCCTCGCCGCTGGTGACCTCGGTGGCTGACCGGGCTCGGGCCAAGGGGATCGAGGGCGACTATGCCGCCCGCGCCAGCGCCATCTATGTCGATCAGGTCCTGCCGGCCCTCGAACGCCAGATCGCCTGGGCGCGATCGCTGCAGCCCCGCGCCGTCCACGACGCCGGCTGCTGGCGGCTGCCTGATGGCGAGGCCTACTACCGTGACGCCCTGAAAAGCTCGACCACGACGACGCTGACCCCTGACGAGATCCACGAGCTGGGCTGGGAGCAGGCCAAGGCCCTGTCGGACAGGGCCGAGGTGATCCTGCAGGGCCAGGGCCTGACCCAGGGCTCGGTGGGCGAGCGCATCCAGGCCCTCTTCAAGGACCCTCGCTACCTCTACGCCGACACCGACGAGGCCAAGGAACAGCTGATCGCCGACCTGAACGCCCAGGTCCGCGAGATCACCCCGCGCCTGCCGCAGGCCTTTGGCGCCCTGCCGCAGGCGGCCGTGGAAATCCGCCGGGTGCCCAAGTTCATCGAGGCCGGCGCGCCCGGCGGCTACTACAACCGGCCGGCCCTGGATGGCTCGCGGCCCGGCATCTACTGGATCAACCTGCGGGATTCAGCCGAAAATCCTAGCTGGACGCTCAAGACGCTGACCTATCACGAGGCCATCCCCGGCCACCATCTGCAGCGCTCCCTGCAGCAGGAAGCCGACCTGCCGATGCTGCGCAAGATCGCCGGCTTCTCGCCCTACAGCGAAGGCTGGGCGCTCTATTCCGAGCAGCTGGCCCTGGAGATGGGGATGTACGAGAACGACCCCCTGGGCGAGCTCGGCCAGATCCAGGCGTCCCTGTTCCGCGCCGCGCGCCTGGTGGTCGACACCGGCATGCACGCCAAGCGCTGGAGCCGCGAAAAAGCGATCGAAACCATGACCAGCATCGATGGCAGCCCCACAAGCTCGGCGGCTACAGAAATCGAGCGCTACAGCGTCTGGCCGGGCCAGGCCTGCAGCTACATGGTCGGCAAGCTCACCTGGCTGCGCCTGCGCGAGAAGGCGAAGACGCAGCTGGGAGACCGCTTCGCCCTGCCGGCCTTCCACGACGCCACCCTGTTGTCAGGGGCCATGCCGCTGACCGTTCTGGAGAGCGTCGTGGACCGGCACATCGCCGCCCGCCGGGCTTAAGGCCGATCAGTCCTCCGTCGCCCGGCGCAGCAGATCCAGCGCCGCGGCGGCGAAGGCCTCCATATTGGCCGCCCGGTCGTCGGCCCCGGTGCGCAAGGTGGTGACCAGCTCCACGGGGCCGGAGAGCGCAATGCAGGTGTGGCCGGCCGGGTCGCCATAGCCATTGCCCGTGGGCCCGGCCGCGCCGGTCTCCGACAGACCCCAGTCTGCGCCGAAGCGCTCGCGGACCGTACGCGCCAGCAGGAGCGCGTAGGGCTCGGACGCCGAACGCATGCCAGCCACCGCTTCGCGCGGAATCTCCAGCAGGCTCATGCGCGCCTTGCCCGTATAGACCACCGCGCCGCCAAGGTAGTAGGCCGAGGCGCCGGGCACGCCGAGCAGGGCCGCCGAGATCAGGCCCCCAGACGAGCTCTCAGCCACCGCCACCTTCTGGCCGCGCGCCTTCAGGGCCTCGCCCACCTGCGCCGCCAGTTCCGCCAGATCGCCCATGCCTGTGTCACTCCCGTTTCTGCGCTGAGCCTAGCAGGCCAGGACAACGAACGTCTTGGCCAGCGGCCTTCAGCGGCCCATGATGGCGGCAATTAAAAGCGCCGCGATTTTCGGGAGGATTATTTCGTATGGACGCCCAATCACAATGGACCGGCCTGGACGCCAAGCGTCTGGAGCGCATCGCCGACCACCTGCAACGCAACTATATCGAGCCGCAGAAGATCGCCGGCTGTCAGGTGCAGGTCGCCCGCCACGGCCACATCGCCTATGAAAAGGCCTTCGGCTCCATGGACCTGGAGCGGAACAAGCCGATGCGCGACGACGCCATCTTCCGCATCTATTCCATGACCAAGCCGATCACCTCGGTGGCGCTGATGACCCTGTACGAAAAGGGGTATTTCCAGCTCACCGATCCGGTCAGCCGGTTCGTGCCCTCCTGGCGCAACCACCGCGTCTGGGTCTCGGGCGAGGGTGACGACATGGTCACCGAGGCGCCGCACCGACCGGTGAACTTCCGCGACGTGCTGACCCACACCGGCGGCTTCACCTATGGCGGCGGCCTGCCAGGGGTGGGCGATCAGCATCCGGTCGACCGGATCTATCGCGGCCTGAAGGTGCGCTCCGTCGGCGGCGCAGACTCCATGCACGAATTCATGGACAAGCTCGGCCAGGTGCCGCTGCTCTATCAGCCGGGCACGCGGTGGATGTATTCGCTCTCCACCGACATCTGCGGCGCCCTGGTGGAGATCATCTCCGGCAAGCCCTTCGACCAGTACCTGAAGGAAGAGATCTTCG
>Ga0070751_1002561_pt1 | contig 10322 bp, 15 predicted proteins | sample VirMetDEL_Aug_28_FD_78514 | JGI IMG/M metagenome (GOLD analysis project Ga0070751, IMG submission 78514) | Aqueous microbial communities from the Delaware River and Bay under freshwater to marine salinity gradient to study organic matter... | ecosystem: Environmental > Aquatic > Marine > Coastal... | reverse complement strand
TAATTCTCAATCGCATCAATGTATTCCTTCTGTCTCTCATTCTGAGGCAGTAGGTCTGCTGTGTCTTTTCTTTCTGCGTTTTTGTATGTAGTCTTCCTGCGAGTACGTTTGGCTTCTTGCTGTACCATTGTTTATTGATTCCATTATCTCCAGTTGTTTTTTCTCAGTAAGTATAGACCAGTTTCGTATCTCTATGATCGTTCTTCCACATGAGGTGCACACACCATCTGAAAGCAGACAGCCACGTACACAAGGACTAGGCACTTGTAAACTCTTTTAAAGAACTAATCGGAAGGTTATAGCAATCTGCTTTCACAACAAAGTTGTTACTTGGATCAATATCTCCTTTTCTCAAAAACTTTGCGTCTTTATAATAGCTATCTTTAGGATATACGCCTAAAAACCAAGCTACTTGCATGTCGTTATGCACACGCACAAAAGCATAGTAGTCACAAGACTGTTTAGTATTAAATGCTGCAACACTACATTCATAGTGTTCTTTTGGCTTTACAGTTGTTCTTTTTGTTTTCACATCAACACGAATGCCACTGTCTAGCAGTATATCATAATCATATGTATTTTTTTCAATACCCCCTAATATCTGTCTAGCAACTTCTTCTCCAATAAAACCTGCTACGTTTCCTTGACCATCTGTGATACTGTTAGTTAAGCTTCCCATTTCTATATTTTTTTGATTAGCCTTTGCCAGCATACTAGGAGTTATTAAGACTTCTTTCACTACCCCTGTCCTCTGTTTGGTTTGTAGCTACGCTTCTTGTGCTTATTCATAGAGCTAAGCTTGATCTGAGACTTAGTGTTACCTTGTGATGTTTTCTTTTTAAGTGGTTCTGGTTTCCATGTAACGTTTGGAACTTTAGCCATAGATATAATCCTTATATATAATAGTGCCTCAAGATATAATCCTGATATATAATGGTGCCTCAGGTCTGAATCGAACAGACTATCTTCGGGTTACAAATCCGCTGCATCGCCAGCAATGCTTCTGAGGCACTATCCTTTATCCAGCAGAACGAGTGACGAAGTTAACTCTGATATTCTTAGGCTCAAAGAATTTCTGGATCATGTCCTGTCCAATACCAATGTCTACAGGCTTACAAGAAAAGATGTCGATGTAGGCATCGCCATTCAGGTCAACCATGTGACCAGAGATGTTGCTAGTCTCAATCATCTGACAGAAACTGATACCAGCTTTGTCAGGTGCATGAGTAGCGAAATGTTCGATCATGGGTTCACCAAATGCAACCATGTCGATAGCAGGAACAAGTTCCTTGATAAAGTTGTACACATTCTGCTTGTCGCTGATCAAGTCAATGTCACAAGCAGCACAGTCAAACATTGCGTGATAACCCCAGTATGCCATATAAATCTCCTATGTGATGACATGTAAGTTGGCCTTCCCTGAGAGATTCGAACTCCCGACCTAGTGATTAGAAGTCACTTGCTCTATCCAGCTGAGCTAAGGGAAGATTATCTTCTACAGTAAAAATGCGGAGAATACAAGCAATAATCTCCGCATGTTATTGTTTAAGGTAACAGGATTACGCTACAACAAGTAGCTCTGCATCCTTATATGGGTAGTGATAGAATGTCTCGCCACTACGAATGTTTCGACCAAAGGCAGGCTTCACCATGTCTGCCGTAAGCTTGCGACCTTCGATACGCCAGCACTGTTCAATGCTATTGTCGAAGATGTAGAAGTCTACACAGCCATTGTACTTGTTGATCAAGCGTGACTTACGTTCAGGAATACGAATCTCATCCCAATCAGTAGGCCACTCACCTGTCCAAGCAGTCTTGACTTCCGCTTCGCTGTGAAACGTGTAGCCTTTGTACTCACTAACTACGTCAGCATAATAGTTTTCAGACACAGAAATAATCTTATGCCCACGATCTTCAAGTAGTTTTATGAGAGCATCCTTAGCTTTGTTATCATACTTGTCATAAAGATGTTTCTCAAAAGGCTTACGTACAGACATGATGTCTCCTTATATTATTATGTGTTTTATAAACAGGACACAAGACGCCCTCATGCCCTGTCTATTATACATTTACGTCAAGTCTACAACCTCGCAGACCTCACCAGTACACGCATAAGTCTGGCTTGACTTAGTTGTGTCTTCCTTTTCATACTCCGATAGACGAGACCAGTCAATCTTTTCTGGCATCAATGACAGAAGATTTTCATAGTCAGACTTGCCAACCTCCTGATAGGGTGCCTGCTGGTATGTGTGTTCGTTGTAAGGCAGAAAGCTCACTCCGCTCATCTCATCAAAGTGCTTATAGACAAATGCACCAACATCAAACCACTCGTCAGTCCTCACGTTGATTGTGACAGATGGTTTGTGTTCACACCAGTTGCGCTGATAAGCCAACCACAACTCAAGCTGTTCAATGGCTGTCATATCAGCAGTGACTACAGCATTCTTAGGTGCCTTCTGCGGGAAGCTGAATACAGTAGTTGTCTCAGGCTTCATCACACAAGGCTCAGAGGGTACACCCATATCCTTCATGAACTGTGTCAGTGGATCTTTATTGTCGCCACGTACAGTACGAATGTAGTAATAGGAATGACGAGCGTGGATGCCAGAAGCACTATCCACAAGTTGTGAGACGGTTCCAGAGGGCTTAACGCAAGTAATAGCAGCAGAAACAGGGATGCCAAGACGTTCAGCCCACTCACGATTAGTGTCAACAGCGATAGCTTTGAGATGTTCAAGTGTTTTCTCCAATCCTGCATTATTTAGGGTTAGTAGCGGGTTGTCCATGATGCCTGTCAAGCTAACACCCAGCAACCTCTCTTCGTCTGTGTTGTCCTTCCACTTCTTACGAAGATATGGGAAGTGTGTGTAGGTAGACTGAATCGTACCAAGGATGGTAGCCAGTCTTACTTTTTGCTCAAGCGTTTCAATGCTGTCTGTCGCACGGACGACAACTTCTGTAAGATTGCAAAACTGATAGGGTCGCAGGATGATTTCACTGCAGGGGTTTGTTCCGAACTCTTGGTCTGCGTCTCGTCTGCCATTCTTCGCTGCCTGTTTCTTTGATGCTTGACGGTTAAAGATACCACGTTCACCACTGCCACTCTCGACCAGTGCCATCCACTCACGCATGAAGCTGACTGCATCAGGCTTCTCAGTGTAGCTGGTTGAGTTGTTTGCCAATGCCCGCTGCGGGTTGTTCTCCCACCATGCACCAGACTTAGCGTGACGCATACGGTCATCCGACAGGTTAGACAGACTGATCATTGCACTGCGACGAACACCGCCAACCACAACAACCTCACCGATCTTGCACATGATGTCATGGCATTCAATGGACGATAGCTTGCGACCCTGTGCTTCCTTGAACTTAGCAATAACAAAGTTGAACAGGTCAACCAAAGGCGCTGGGCCTGATGCACGACCACCGAAGGTCTTGAGGCGGGCACCTGCAGGACGCACAGCAGACACGTCCCACTTGGGAATCTCACCGCTGTACAACAGTGCAATGACCTGACGCAGTGCCTTAGCCCAGCCTTCTTTGCTGTCCTTTACTACAACAACAGTGTCGCTGCTGAATAGTTCAGGTACTTCAGGCAGCTTCGTGACGAACTGACGCTCGACAGAGAAGCCTACACCAGTACCACACAGAAGGATGAACATAGCCTCATCGAAGCTCTTCGGATCATCCACAGGCAAGTAGCTACAGTTGTATGCACAGGTGTTGTCACGCTGCAGTGCAGGACCAGCAGTCATCATAGCCCGCATGGATGGCATGATTTTCAGATCAAGGATAGCATCACGAATTTGGTTAATATAAGAGTCGTTTCCCGCTTTAGGATATACAACATTATCCATGTATCTCTGTACTGTCTCAGGCCAGCTTTCACGGCGTCCTTCATTGTCCAGCCAACGAGCATACCTAGATGTATGAATAAAAGACTGGTAATCCGTAGGTAGGTAGTTGTTCATTCAATTACTCCGATACGATTTTGATATGCTTAATATCTATGCCATCAATGTCATAGATAAATTCATGTAGTGCCTCGTGAATTTCATCATCAACGAATCCATCGACAGGCATGTGATATTCTTCTTCGTCTATTTCAAGAGTGAGTAGTACTTTTACTAGCATTTAATTCCTCAATAGCTTCTGTGGCTTTGTTGCTATACCAGTTATGCTTACGCATATCCTCTAGAAACTTGCCTTTATATTCTGCTCTGTGCTGGTACTTCATTGCATTACCACGGCAGTACGCAATAAAACCTTCTAATCCTAGAACCTGTTTGATGTAATCTATGCACTCAATGTCACCCATGTTATAGTGTTTCGGTTTATCTACGGGATCAAACATGTTGCCTCCTAGAATTTTAATTTTATTACGTTGTCAGCGATTTTTTCTGTCTTAGGATTTGGCGATTCTTCATCTGAATCGTTGTGAAGTTTCTTAGCGTATTTGTTTAGTGCCTTTCTAAACTCTACACTGTCTTCCATCAAGGGCAAGGATGCAGTGACTAGCATAGTAAGATACATCATCTGATCGAAGTCTTCTTCGTCCAGATTGTTTTCTGGTGTTGTGACAATACCTACTGAAATATCACCAGACCAATATCCATCTTCATCTAGCATCGGGTTAAGCCTAATGAGGAAGTCGTTAGGATCAAAGTCGATTAAAATACTTTCTTCGTTCACGTTAGCTCCTTTTAATCTTTGAGAATGGAAACTTAATCAGATCAGGGTGTGTGTCTTTACCCTTTTCTTTTAGCCACTCTTGTGGAATGATCCTATCGTAGTATTGAAAGCCATGCTTCTCACACCACAGACCATATGTAGTCTTAGCACCCTTGCTAAGCTTGCGTCTACTGCTTTCGAACACAAACCGAATGTCTAGGTTTGGGTGTTGCTTCTTTACTGCAAGATGTTTCCTGCGATCCTCTGATGTGAACCTACCCTTTACTTCAATAATAATCCCGTTGGGTAGAATGAAGTCGGGGGTATAGGTGCGGTACATCAGGTCTTCCCATTCGATCTTGACCTTCTCATACTTAAAGGGAACGTTGTTCTCTTTCAAGTAATCCTTGATCTTAATCTCTAGCCCGCTCCTATACCCATGTTTCAGGGCAGCTTTAAACTGCCTTCCGTCCATTAGAACATCCAGTTCTTTCTAGTTATTGCATATCCAAGACTACGTAGCTCTTCAAGAATAGCTTTGTCTGCAGATTGCCGTGCTTCAACTGCGACACGTAGACCACTGTAACGTCGATCACTCAGTTCTTTTTTACGTTGAGCAAGCTCTTTCTCAAGCATGTTAATCTGATCTTGCATCTCTTTAATTTCATCATCGCCTAGCATGTATCACTCCTTTACTTTAATGTATGCCACTGTCTTAGGATCACGTGCTTGTGATGCCTTAGATGGTAGCTCTTGCAACGTAGGCCAACATTCAAATCTGTAGTCACAGAACGCACAGTTCTTGTTGAGCACAATGTTTCCTGTTGGCTTTCCTCTGTATGTCTCTGGCTCTGGTTCGAAGCAACGCTGAAACTCGTTAGCATTTACAGTATCAACTGTATTCTGCAACTTGTCCAACTCTGCATTCATGTCGATGCCATCAGCAGGGACATACTTGAATTGCCCATTGGCCTTATTGATTACCCACCAGCCACCTGCCTTCTTGCCTGATGCTTTAGCGTAACCAGCTAGCTGTCCAACGTAGCCAAACGAATCACCAGATGCCAGTGCATCAAATGACTCAAACTTATTTCGATACGACCAGTCAGAGGCTGACTTAACATCGTCTACTGCATCATTCATGGTAAGGTCATACGTGCCACTAATCTCTGTGTCTTTCAGCTTTAGTGTCACGTGTTCTGATTCACCAAAGGGAATGCCAGCTTCCACCAGCACCCCCTTGAATACTGCTTCAACAATATCGCCTAACATCATGTTCATCACAAATGAGTTAGGCTTGGGGAGTGATGTCTCTGGCTTGTTCTTCTCAAACCAGAGTTGGCAAGATGGTCTGCCGATATTCGACATACGCAATCTAAACCCATCACTCCCCCGTCCTCCCCCGAACTGGCGGCGAACAGCATCTGCAACGTCTTTTGCAATACGCTCAATCGTATCCTCCGAGATAGTTGATTTACCGTTTGCTGCGTCTTCCAGATACTGCTGCAATGCCAGTTCTGCGGGATGGTTCATCAGGCAAAATCCTCCACATCAATATCTACAAAGTCTTCGACCATGCCTGCATCTACATCCTCTGACTTGTGGGCATTCTCGTCCCAAGCATTGAAGATATACTCATTATAGTTCTGCACCCAACCAAGGAAACTTGCGAGTGTCTCCTGCGTTTGATTGTCCATGTCCAGTGTCTTGGTCATGTCCAGTTCAGCGGCAGGCAGATAGAACGAGTTGCCATTAGGAAGCTTACGTTCTTGTGTGCTCGCAAGAATGCTGTGCTGCACAGGCAGACGACGCATCTTACCAAGCTTACCAAACAAATCTCCTACAGTTTTGTAGGCATCACGATTATCAATCTCCCAAATAAACGGAGTGGGTTCCACATCCACAGCATTGCCATTGCCATCTACTGCATTCGCCAACTCAATGGTGCCAAAGAGTACACGGACACGTTTGATCTGCTTGATAAGATCCTGTGTCTTCTCAGGCAGTGCCTTGAAGTCTTGAATGTAACCAGCGGGCTTGCCGCAATTGAAGCCACCAGCATTGTCTTTAAGATCAATGTTCAGGTTATCAGACATTACAGTTTTGACGTAGCGGTTAGGTGTCTTGTCATTGCCCATGATGAAACGCTTGTACATGAAGCGTTGAAGGAACGGACGAATGACAGCAGTTTCTGAATAGTATGTGGGGCCATCAGGAATCTCCAGCTTGTATGTACCTGCACCAACAACTTCCACCTTAACCATCTTACCCTTAACTTCTGTCTCACCCATGATTGGGTTATGGTTGATGCGAAGCCGTGCAAGAACGCTGGACTTTTCTTTTGATGCGGTATCGACACTCATGCCCATAGCCTTAGCCATTGCTGCATAGTTGGTCGTGTCTAGAGTTGCGATTTGATTCATATGTGTTTCTCCTTTTGAACGGACGGTAGTTATATCATGCTACATCTTTTGTGTCAAGCCAGTTAGGCCCGATCTTAGCTTCAAGAAGTAGCGGTACGTTAAAGTCTAGTTGCCATTTACTGTTCACAATCTTTAGCAGATTTCTGTTAGATGTGTCAATAACCTTGAGCACCATTTTTACTTCATCAGGATGCACATCAATCACTATACTGTCATGCACTGTGTTGACGATGCAGCTTTGAAGTTTGTTAGCCTCAAGAAGTTTGTCGATGTATATCAACGACACAGGAACGATATCCGCTGTAGCAAATGATTGCACAGGGAAGTTCTTGATCTGTGTGAAGTATGTAACTCCACCATACCTACGCCGCTGTACATCTGGAAAAGCAAACTCTCTGCCAGATGGTGTCGTAATCTTTCCTGTGCTCAGTGCCTCCTTTGCTAGTGCTTCGTGCCATTTACCAATACCAGAATACTTTTCAGTGAACTGCTTGTAGTATGCAGCCTCTGCTGGTGTACGACCAAATCCACTAGCACCATACAAAGGAGCAAAGGTATGTGCCTTCGCTTCCTGACGTGACATCTTCTGACCTGCATCGGAAATAACCTTTGCAGTGTAGCTGTGCACATCGAAACCTGTGGTCACTTCCTCAATCGCAGTATCATCTTGGCTAAGATATGCAGCCACACGAAACTCCAACTGTGCGAAGTCAGCTTCCATAATCTGTCCACCTTCCCAGCGTGACACAAACACTTTCTTCACAGGAAATGTACCGCCACGTGGCATGTTCTGCATATTAGGATCAGCACCAGACAGACGACCTGTTGCTGTCCTGTGCTGCAACAATCTCACGTGCAACTTACCATCCTGCTTTGTGTGAGTGGCAATGCCATCTACGAAGCTTGAGAGATAAGTATCAACAGCAGAAAGCCTACGTACTCGCTGTAGAAAGAGTGCTGCATCATCCATGCTGCGAGACTTTGCAATTCCCTCAAGGAAGGTGAGGTTGTCTTTACTTGTGCTGAATCCATTTGCGCTTATCCAATTATGATCTGGTGCATTAAACTTTAATCCTGCGATTGTACGCTTATCGTCCACAAACAAATAGCCAGAGCCATCACACCCTGAACACTTGGTTGCTTTGGCGAATGGCGTACCATCCTTCTTAGTCTTGTGCACCTTGCCTACGCCCTTACACGGCTGACACTGGTGTGCCTTCTGCCGATATAGAACATCTGTGTGTCGCTTCACTGTGCTGTTGAACTCACGTGCATCCATACGAGTGTCAAACAGAGCAGGCCATGTCTTTTTATCCTGAGGTGCACGACTGTAGATAACCCAAGACAACTGCTCTGGTGAATTGAGATTGATAGGACGATCACCCATCAACTCACGTGCCTGTGCCTCAAGCTGGTGCAACAGTTCCTGCTTCTCCTGCTCAAACTCTTTACGCACATCTTCCAGTGCATTTAAGTTAACGGCAAACCCTCGCTGATAAATCTTAGCCAAGTGCTTAGCAATACGATTGGTGAACAGCATTGTGTTATTTAATGGAGCATCAGTGGTTGTGTATCGATCACGAAGCCTACGAAACAACTGCTGTGTTGCATGTAGATCGTGAGACAGATACTCAGATAGCTCTGCATGTGGAATGTCACGAACAGAATAGCCTTGTTTGAAATACTCCTTCAGCGTGTCCTGCTTCTGCACAGCCAACTGATAACGTTCAGCACATGCCTCAAGTGACAGTGGCTCTTTCTGTCCACGCTGTAGGACATACTCCATCAACATCGTGTCGGCTATGTCACCATCATAGGTGAAGCCTGATTCCCACAGCCACAGAAGATCATGTGCTGCGTTGTGACAAATAAGAAGGGAGGTGCCATCCAGTTTGTCTTGGACAATGCGCCTCCCTTCTTGTGTGGGTTTATGCTCTGCATGATCGAATGTTACAATGTCTTCGTTCCCATCATCATCTAGCATACCCACCATAACAAGTGTGTTCTCTGGTTCGAATGGATCAAGATGCATCTTTCCATTGCGTTCCACAACAGTGTTCTCTACGTCGAGTGTTAGTATCATGTCGGCTCCTTCCAGTCATGGCGACCAGTATTCCATAGTAGGGTCTATCAAATTATTGTAGTGCTCGTCAAGTGCCCTCTGAAAGTCACGATCATCTGCATACATTTTAATAGCACTCAACACTTCAGTGAGTGTCATGTCGTACTTCTTCATAGCTTCGCTAACTTTAACTAGCTCAGTCTCGTCTGGTAGAACCCATTTTGCCATAGCAACCTCCATTAATTAGTCGTGTATAGAATGCCCCTTCAGGGCTACGTAATGCAGCCATCAAGTCTAGTAGCTGCTGATAAGAAATAGCAATCACACTGTCACCCAACAACTCGTCATCTTGTGTGATGTAAACAGTGTTGTCATCACCTATTACTAATCTGATGTCTGCGAACTCTGCTGTTTCGTCAAGCGAGACGATGATTGCTGAGTCTGGTTCGAACTCGACTGTGTACATTCTTTATCATCCTTCAAAAACTGATTGGCTCTATCCACAAACCACTCATCTGGTAACGGCTTACGCCCTTCAGGTAACTTACCCATCTTATACTGTCTCCGTGTTATACTCTACAACCCAGCCCGTGTTCCATTTACTTGCCGCATCATCTGCTTCCTGCTTAGTGTCAAATACACATGGCTTGCTGTAATATGTGAAAGGATTATCATGTGACAGATACATCCATTCACCCTCATCCACCTCTATCATCACTGCATACTTAGTCATTCATCAATGCCTCCCATGATACAGGGAACAAATCACCCATCACATCACTGATCTGGTCAGCCACGATTCGTGTCTCGTACTGTGTGTCAGGTGCACAGCGTAGTACACACATAGCAGCGAAGGCATCAAGGCTACCGCTCCACCACCATTCTGTCATGGTGGATTGTGGAAGAACCATACGGGCTTGCTCAGGTGCTACACCCTCGTCAAGCAGTTGGTTGTACATGGCAAGGCACTTGTCATTATAGTACAACATGTTTGCATTAGAATGTACCTCACCCTCGCTGCCCTGTTTCTTGTCAGCACTACGCCCACGCCAAACGTCAGGTACATAGAACTCTATGTTGTCATCTACGTATCGCCTACTGATTTCGTTGACACGCAAGAACTTGTGCTTAACAAGTTGTGCCCTGATAAAAATCGGTGCCTTGAC
>Ga0070751_1002557_pt1 | contig 10338 bp, 10 predicted proteins | sample VirMetDEL_Aug_28_FD_78514 | JGI IMG/M metagenome (GOLD analysis project Ga0070751, IMG submission 78514) | Aqueous microbial communities from the Delaware River and Bay under freshwater to marine salinity gradient to study organic matter... | ecosystem: Environmental > Aquatic > Marine > Coastal... | reverse complement strand
ATCAGTTGCGCGTAGGCCGCAACGCATTCATGGATATGCTCAAGAAAGAGCTACCAGAAGAAAGCTAAAGCATGACCGCATACTACGTCCAGCCAGAGCCAAGCGCAGCAGGCGGCGAAGCCTACTGGCTGGAGGGGTATGCGGTAGGCGATGCCAAGTTTGCCGCGGCGCAATCTGACGGCACAAGTACAACGCTGATTGCGTCATCTCGCGTAAAGGAAACAGGCTTACGCGCAGACGGCACCTCCACATCACTATTCGGCGGAAACCGCGTCGTTGCAGGCGCACTTGTGCAGGAGCCAGTAACGGCAACTGTGACAGGCGTTACGCGCGTGCGGCAAGGCTCGATACGCGCGGATGGCGCAAGCACTACGCTTATGGGTGTCGTGCGCGTACGCACATCTGGCGCAGCCTCTCAGTCTCTGTACGTCATAGATGACTACTGGGTAAACGGATACGCGGACTACGGAGACGGATCAAGCGTCCGCATTGCTGGCAATAAGACGACAAACAGTGGCGTACTTTCTGCGGGGTCAGCGACAACTCTTATCGGCGTTACGCGCGTTAAGCCGTCCAGTATGCTTGCGATTGCGGAGGCAGAGGTTGACGCGGCAGGCGGTGCAATTCGCACAAACATCGGCGTCCTTAGCGATGCTAACGGCATATTCGTTATCAATGGGAATGTGACCTACGCAAGCAGCGCAGTATCAGAGGCTGTGTCTGCGGCGTTGGGCGCGCTTACGATTAAGTGGCTTGACCAAGCAGAAGATCAAGACGTTTGGACAGATCAAACTGAAGATGGCGACACTTGGACAAATGTGGTAGAAGCAAGCGGAACGTGGACGACTGTATCTGAGGATGGCGACATTTGGACTGACGTTTCTGAGGACACCGACACTTGGGTTGACAAAAGCCCGCTAACATAGACGTAAGGCAAGGAATGTTATATATTGCCAATAGCGTATAGGAGATTTAGATGGCAGATACCAATACCACAACGTACAGCTTAACAAAGCCAGAGGTCGGTGCTTCAGAAGATACTTGGGGTACAAAGATCAATACTAACTTTGATAGCTTAGATGATCTGCTAGACGGAACAACTGCAATCAAGCCAGATTTAGATTTGGGATTGTGGAAGGTAGGCGGCACTCTTGTTACATCAACAGCGGCAGAGCTAAACATTCTTGACGGCGTAACGGCTACAGCAGCAGAGCTTAACTATCTTGACATAACAACTTTAGGCACAGGCGAAGCAAGTAAGGCTGTAACAACATCTTCTGCAAATGCGGTTAGCTTAACTGGTGACTTGAAGGCTGCGTCATATTTAGAAACTCACAGCACTTTGAGCGGCATAACGCCATCGCTGGATTGTGAGACTGCAAACTCTTTCTCAATTACGCTAACAGGCGCAACCACCGTATCCTTCAGCAATGTGCCTTCAGGTGCATCGTATTCTTGCCTTCTAAAAGTTGTGCAGGGGTCGTCTGATTATGAAATTACATGGCCTGCTGCGGTAAAATGGCAAGATGGGCTTGATCCCGTTTTGACCAGCGGAAGCGGCTCAGTGGATATATTTGTGCTATTTACCCACGATGGCGGTACAAACTGGTATGGGTTTACAGCAGGGCAAGATATGTCATGAGCGTAAGGGAGCTTCTTATAGCTGGCTCAAGTCAGAAAGGCACTGCAAGGACATTTGTTGCGCAAACGCACAACGATCGCACCTTAGTTGTGCATGAGTGGAAACGCAGCGGTGTTGTAACGCAAGACAGTACGACAGTTAGTGGTAAGTTTTTCAACGAAATTATCTTTTCCCCTTCTGCAAACAGTTTTGCCGTTTATGAAACCACAGGCGCAGAAACTTTGATTTATGCGTGGGACAAGGACACAGGAATAGGAAGCCAAGTAGGGTCAGCGCAAAGCGGAAAAAGAATAATAGATATTAGCCCAGCAGGTGACGCGATAGTTTTATATGACAGTAGTTCTAGCAGCTCAGAGGTGTATGCTTATTCTGCATCTGGAGTTGGATCGCTGATAGATAGCACCAGTTCAAGAATACGCAAGTTTTCTAAGTCTGGTAACTACTTAATAGCCACCTCTGGAAGCTCTACTGCTTTCTTAATGGATTGGGATGTGTCAACAGGGATAGGCAGCACTTACAATCATCCAAGCTCCACTTATGGCTCTGTTAGGGGCGATCTTTCTAAAGACGACAGTTTCTTCATTACGATTGGCACAAACGGAAATGGTGGCATGGATATTCATCCGTTTGACGGATCAAGCTTATCTGCAAGCATAAGTTCTATAGAGTTAGGAAACAGTGTTCCATTTGACATAAACATTAATGAAAGACAGGACGCTGTGGTGGCGGCAGTTGCTGATAGCACAAGTCCATATGACTTTGTTGCTGCTGTACCAATTAATCCCAACAAAACTTTTGGTACTCAGTTTTCGGCATCTTCTAGCCTCAAAAGTCTCAGCCAAGGTAATCTTGCAGATTTTAACGCAACAGGAAATGTTGTGATGTTTACGCAGAACAGCAACTTTGTCATACAAAAGTTTACAAGTTCTGGGTTTGGCGATGAGCTTTACCGCGATCAAACAGCGGGATCAACTTGGGCTGACATAATAGAGGTGACATAATGCCATTAACACCGCTACAAATACCGTCAGGCGTATTCAGAAACGGCACTGATATGCAATCGGCAGGGCGCTGGCGTGATGCAAGCCTTGTTCGTTGGTCAAATAATGTCATGCAGCCAGTGGGCGGTTGGACGCTACGATCTACAATCTCAAGCGATCCAATCAGGGGAACTCATGCTTGGCGCGATCTGAGCGGTGATAGATTTATTGCGGCGGGTACAGCTAATGGTTTGTTCATTGCGCCTGCAAGCGGCACACCTGTTGCGATCACGCCAACTGGCTATACTGCTGGAAATGTAGATGCTACGTCTAACAGAGGTTATAGCGGCGGCACATATGGTACTGCATACTATGGGGTGCAGAGGCCAGAGGGCGGCACACTTGATGATTGCACAAGCTGGTCTGTAGATAACTGGGGGGAATACCTAGTAGCTTGCGCAAATACAGATGGTTACATCTATGAGTGGACGCTAAACACTTCCAACCCTGCTGCAATTCTTTCTAATGCGCCAACAGATAATCTTGGCATTTTAGTCACAGAGGAAAGATTTATCTTTGCGCTAGGCGCAGGCGGTAATCCTCGCAAGGTGCAGTGGTGTGACCGTGAGGACAATACCACATGGACAGCGGCAGCAACCAATGAGGCTGGTGATCTTGAGTTGCAAACCAGCGGAAGAATTATGCAAGGCATTCGGGTTCGCAGCCAAGCGTTAATCCTCACAGATATTGATGCGCATACTGCGTCATACCAAGGCCCACCGTTTGTCTATGGGTTTGAGCGTGTGGGTTCGTCTTGCGGCGCTATTTCAAGACATGCAGCAGCGGCAGCAGATATTGGCGCATTCTGGATGGGGCGTGAAAGCTTCTTTATGTATCGCGGCAACACAGTAGAGGCGCTACCGTGTGATGTTGCTGATTATGTGTTTAATGACATTAACTCAGACCAAAAATCAAAAGTACACGCTGTTACTAATGGGCGGCACTCAGAAATTTGGTGGTTCTACCCTAGTTCATCAAGCACAGAATGCGATAAGTACGTGTCATACAATTACCGCGAAGGTCACTGGATGATTGGAGACTTAGATCGCACATCTGGCGTAGATAATGGCGTATTTGAAAATCCAATCTGGTTCTCGCCAGCAGGCAAGGCCTATAATCAGGAAGTAGCGCAAAATCATGATGGCGCATCTATCTTTGCAGAAAGCGGCCCTATCTCTATTGGCGCTGGCGATCAGGTTATGAGCGTAACGCAAATGATACCTGACGAAAAAACGCAGGGCCAAGTTACAACGTCTTTTAAAACGAGGTTTTACCCCAACGACACAGAGCGCACTTACGGGCCGTTTACAATGAGCAACCCTACCTCTATGCGATTTATGGGTAGACAAGTAAGAATGCGCGTCATTGGCAGTGATCTGAATGATTGGCGTTTTGGCATACCTAGGCTAGAAACTAAAGCTAGGGGCGGGCGATGACAACACCCAGCTTTCCACCTGTTGGGCCAAATATTTCGCTTTGGGCAAAGCAGTTAATACTTGCGTTACAACGGTCTTGGTCGTCGTTGAGATTTAAAGCGACAAATGACAGTGCATCAGAAAACGGCATTCTTCTTTGGGATCAAAGCAATGGCTATCCCGTTGTTTCTAAGGGCGGTGCATTTGTGCAGGTTATTCTTGAGGACGGTCACGCTTCTTTTTATCGCACAACGGATGTTACTGCTGCATCAGCAAATACGGCGTACGCAATAACGTACGATGCGCCTACGGGTAATGTTGGTATTGATCGGGATGCTACAGATAACAGCAAGATTGTATTTGATGAGGCGGGAGAATATCTTGTGATGTTTTCAGCGCAAATTGCGTCATCGTCATCAAGCACGGTGAAGTTTTATTTTTGGCCTCGCTTGAATGGAACAGATGCAACTAACAACACTATTATTTACTCACTGCACCAAAATGACGCTACAGTTGTTGTTTCACGTTCTGCAAAGTTTGATGTAAGCGCTGGCGATTATTTGCAAGTTATGTGGGCGGTAGATAGTACAAGCGGATCGCTAGATGCCTCTGCTGCAACTGCGTTTAGCCCAGCCGCGCCAGCAACAACGCTGCATATCACAAGGATGCACGGATGAACGCACATACACCTATAGATGAGCTTGCAAGATGCCGTTCTTGGATCGAGGCTGCGCTAGAGCGTTCAGGTAACTTAAATACTTGGGATGAAGTGTGTGCAGGCATACGCTCTGGTAAAATGCAGCTTTGGCCTGCAGAGCGAGGATGCATTATTACTGAAATCGTGGTATATCACGATACAAATGCCCTGCATGTGTTTCTTGCGGGCGGTGAATTGGATGAAATTTTACAAATGACTGAAAATGTGAAAGAATGGGCAAAATTGCAAGGCTGTTCCTTTGCATCGTTTGACGGTCGTTTTGGATGGCAGAAACCTTTGGAGAAGTTGGGCTGGAAGCCTCACTCCATAACAATGCATTTGGAGTTTTAGGATGGGTAGCAGTAAAACCACTGAGCAAACCAAAATCCCAGAATACTTAGAGGAAGCTGGCAAAATTGCTATACAGCAAGCGCAAAATATCCAGCAAATGGGGTACATGCCGTACATGGGGCCAGAAATTGCTGCGATAAACCCATACGAGCAGGCAATGGCGCAAAACGTAGGTCAGATGGCTTCTGCTTTTGGAATGTCTGCGCCATCTAGCTTAGACATGGGTATGCCAACGGTCACGCAGGGCGGCATGACAGGGTATAGCTCTTACCCAATTTATCAGAGCGCAATGGAGCGTTTGCGTGAGCAGCGCCCTGAGCAATATGACTTCTTTGCGGGTCAGACAGGCTTTGACCCAATTACTGGCGCGGCAACTGGATATGTGCCGCTTACATTTAACATTGGTGGCGACACGGGCGGTGTTGCACCTGTTTCATCTGGTGGCGGTGATGATGGCCCTGTCTTTGCTGATGATATTCATGCCGCAAATATGTCCTTTATTGGCGGGGGTCAAGGCTCAGACCCACGCGCATCAAGCCCTCGCCCAGTTTTGCGAGGTGAAAGTACAGGCGGATTATTTAGTGGACTAACAGAGGCTAAAAATAAAGCCTTTGATATTTTGGGGATTATCTAATGGGCGGCTCAGCAACACAACCAACAATGCAGCCTCAACAGCAAGGCTACAACCCAGCCTTTGGAACTGGCGACCCTTCACTGCAGCCTGATCCAACAAAAGGAACTGGCTATGGCGGTATGGCAACGCCACCTACGCAAGCAGTAGGTGGTTACAACCCAACAATGGGAACTGGCTATGGCGGTATGGGCGCGGGGCCAGACCCTGCAAAGCAGGCAGCGTACACTCAAAGTCAGCAGCCCAACATTTTCCAGCAATCTGCTGGGGCAATGGGCCAAGCACAGCAGACTTTAACGGGTCTTTCTCAGTTTCAGCCAACAGCAATGCAGGCCGCAACTGCTGGGCCGACAGCGATATATGGCGGTGCAACTGTAGCGCCATCTGCGCAAATGCAGGCACCACAGCTTGGTCAAGCGTCAACAATGCAAGGCGTTGGAGCGGTCCAAGGTGCGCAAGCGCCAAGCCAAATTGCTGTAGATCAACTCAGAACAACTGACATGGGCGAGTATATGTCGCCCTACACTCAGCAAGTTATTGAGCGCGGTCAGGCAGATATAGAGCGTCAAAGACAACTTGCATCCCAAGACCTTGGAGCAAGCGCTTCAGCAGCAAAAGCGTTTGGCGGCTCCCGTCATGGCGTTGCGGAAGGCACTCTTGCAGGCGAGTATGGTCGTATGGGTATGGACTTTGCCGCGCAACAAAGGCAGCGTGCGTTTGATCAGGCTCAGCAAGCGGCGCAGTATGATATTGGTCAAACACAAGCTGCCCGCACTCTCGCATCTCAGCAGCGGTTCCAAGCCTCTCAGCTTGGGCAGCAGGCGCGTGAAATGGCTGCGGCCCGTGACCAAGCAGCGCGTGCTGGAAATATGCAAGCAGCAAACCAGTTTGCAACGCAGCAAGCTGGCCTTGAGCAGTCAGCGGGTCTAGCGAATATGCAGGCACTAAATGCGCAGCGTGCGCAGCAAGCAGGATTAACGCAATCCGCAGGATTAGCTAGCATGGGCGCACTTAACACAGCGGCTCAACAACAGGCTGCGCGTGAGCAAGCTGCAAGAGCAACAACGTATGGTGGTCAATTCCAAGGCGCAGGCATACAGCAAGGCGCAGCGGGTGGCTTGGCAAATCTTGGTCAGCAGATGTTCGGCATGGGGCAAGACATTCAGGGGGCTATTGGCGGTCAAGGCCAGTTCCAGCGTGGCCTTCAGCAATCGCTGCTTGATCGCGCTATGGGCCAATACGGTGGCGCTACTGGTGCGCCTATGTCTGGCCTTGGTGCGCTTTCGTCCATCTTGAGCGGCTTGCCTAATATGGGTAGCACTTCAACATCAAGAACACCATTCAACCCACTTGGTCTACTAGGAGCGTTATTGTAGGATGGCAGTTTCTGACTTCTTTTCGCAGTATGCGCCCTATGCGCAGAGTGTAAGCAGATCAACGGGTATTGATCCTCGCATTGTGCTTGCACAGGCTGCGCTTGAAACAGGTTATGGGCGCTCTGCCCCAAATTACAACTTGTTTGGCATAAAGGGCAAAGGCTCTACTCAGCAAACAAAAGAGTTTGTTGATGGAAAGATGGTCAGAATGCCGCAAGAGTTTCGTGCATATGGAAGCCCAGAAGAGAGCTTTCAGGATTACGCTAAACTTATGAGCGGCAAGCGCTACGAGGGCGTTCGCTCTGGCGGCACACTAGAAGAGCAAATTGCTGCATTACAGAAGTCAGGTTACGCAACTGACCCAGAGTACGGGCAGAAGATCATGCAGATTGCCAAGGGCATAAATTTAGAGGGTTTACCCATGAATGGACCAACTCAACAAAAACAGCCTCAAGGTTTGCTAGGTGGCCTGCTTGGTGGGCAGGGCATAGGTGGCGCACTTGGCTTGAGTGATGACTTAAGAGATCGCCTAGCGATGGGCATTATGGCAGGCTCTGATCCACGCCAGTTCGCGCCTCTTATTCAGCAGCGTGCGGCAGGCATGAAGGAGCGTAGGGCTGAGGCTAAGTTGGAAAAACCTAAAGCCGCCACAATTGACTACCTTAGGAAACAAGGCTTTGGTGAAATTGCAGACCTCGTTGACGCTGGCTCAATAACCGCATCTGCAGGCGCAACCTTAGCTTATCAGGAGGGTCAAGCGATCAAGGGTCTTGAGCGCAGCATGGCGCTTGAAGCGTTTAAGGCTGGAATTAAGCCAGAAAAGCCACTAACGGAACTTGCTAAAATACAAGCTGACTATGCGGCGGGCAGACTTAGCCCAGAGCAGTATGAAACGGCAGTTCAGGTATATGCAAACAAAAACAAAATGGGCCTGAGAGTCGGCGCTGATGGGGCTATACAGTTTACACAGGGTGGAGACTTTAAGTTCACTGAGCAGCAGAGTAAGGACAATGTTTACGCCACTCGTGCGGCAGGCGCGCTTGAAGCCTTTGAGCCTGTTGCATCTTCCTTAACCAGCTTCCCCATGAGAGCCGCAGAGTTTGATCCCACTGGCGTTGCGCGCGGGGCGGTTCAGAGCGACGAGTTCCAACTTGCTCAGCAGTCTGGAAATGAGTTTTTGCAGGCGGTTTTGCGTAAAGATACTGGCGCAGCAATTACTCCAAATGAGATGATTTTGTATGGAAAAACTTACCTTCCACAGCCGGGCGACAATGAGAAGGTTCTTGCCCAAAAATCGCTTGCAAGAAAGCGCGCGGTAGCAGCTATTCAGTCAGGCATGTCGCCACTTCAAATACTTACATCGGAAAAAGCGCTCGCTGCTGGCAGGCCAGCGGATCAGGCATCAGTCGCCCCAACTGGTGACTTAAGTATGCTATCTGATGAGGAATTAGATGCTTTAATAGGTGACTTGAGCGGGGGGCAGAAAAAGTGAGCGAAGAGCAACTAAAGGCCGCACTTTTAGAAAGAGCCAAGAGAGAAAAGGCACGCCGCTCCAGTGAGCAGAAGCCCGCGATCGAGCCTGAAGCCCAAGCTACAATAGAAGTTCAGCGAGAAGTTGGCTTGGGTGCTGACTTGCTGCAATCTGCGGCTGGCGGTTTATTGCGTGGGGCCGCAGGTACAGTCCAATTGCCAGAAATGGGACTTAGAGCAATACGTCGAGGCGGCGAGGAAATATATCAAGCCTTTGGCGGAGAGGTTGAGGAAGAGACACCTATATTTGATACATATACTGGGGATGCTGCTAGGGCGCTTATAGGTGCTATACCTCTTGGCGAGGAGCTTATGGAATACCAACCTCAAACCACAGGCGGAAAGTTTGTAGGCACTGCCGCTGAATTTGCGGGAGGCGGAGGGGCCGCTGGCATATTGGGAAAAGGGATCGCCAAGGCTGGGGCCAAGAAATTAGGCGAAGGCTTAGTCAAGACTGGTCTAACAAAAGAGGCTCAGGCCGCGGCGATTACTGCTGGACTTGGTAGTGAGGCTGCTGGTCAGGCTGCAGAAGGCACAGGTGCTGAGGGTGCCGCAAGGATAGCAGGGGCGCTTGTCGCACCAACGGCGGCAGCAAGATCATTCAACCTTGCGGCTAAGCCTTATGATAAATGGATAAGTCCAAAACAGGTCTACAACTCAGTAAAAACAGGAAATGAGGCAGTGGATATGACGCTATCTCGCGCCATAGCAAAGCCATCAAAGCAAACTCAGGCAGCGTTTAAAAATACTGCCTATCGTGAAGTGGATCGCGCGGGCGAAACTTTTTCTGCAGATGACTTAATAGGTCTTGCAGAAAATACTCGTTCAAAGCTGCTTGAGGGTGCTGCTGGCGCACGTTTAGACATCACGCCGCAGGGTAAGTTGCGCGGCGAAGGACACATAAAGCGCGCCCTTGATATACTTGATGAATATACTGATGCGCCGTCTAGCATGATGAACCTAGACAATATGCGCCAGAGGATCAGGGAAGTGTACAGAAAAGGGGATGAGGGTTCCAAGGCTTTTGATCCAAGGATCAAGGAGATCATTGATGATATTGATGCGCTTCTGGAAACTAAATCTATAGGAAGCCCACTTCTTAACGCTGCACGCTTAGGGCATATCAGGACTAAAAAGTTAGAAATACTTGAGGATGCGCTGGAAGAGGCTGATCGTCAGGTTAAGGCTGGCTCAAGCGTAACATCTCGTTATCAGGCTGCGCTCAAAAAAATTGCCACGCAGAAGCGCAGCAAATCCTACTTCACTGACGCTGAGAAGGCAGCTATGGATAGGATTTTAGAGGGTCAGCTTGATGATAAAATATTGCGCCAATTCGGGAAACTGTCGCCTCTTGGTAGTATAAATTTAATGAACGTCATAGCAAACCTTGGACTTGGTGCCGCGGCAGTGGTGGGTAATCCTGCTGCACTTGCAGTGACTGCTGGCGCAATTATATCAAAGCCAATATCTGACACCTTAATAAAGGGGCAAGTTCGTGAGCTTAATCGCTTCTTAGCTACTGGTGCATCGCCAACTAAATTTAGACCGCCAATTGCGACACGCGCTTATGGCTTAACGCCACAAATACCGCAGGAGTAACACATGCAGCCACAAGCAAAAGACAGACGCGAGATTGAAGGTATCGTTCAAGACGCT
>Ga0070751_1002555_pt1 | contig 10346 bp, 9 predicted proteins | sample VirMetDEL_Aug_28_FD_78514 | JGI IMG/M metagenome (GOLD analysis project Ga0070751, IMG submission 78514) | Aqueous microbial communities from the Delaware River and Bay under freshwater to marine salinity gradient to study organic matter... | ecosystem: Environmental > Aquatic > Marine > Coastal ... | reverse complement strand
CACCAATAGCAGTTTGTCGGTTTGGGGAAGGATTTACAGGCGAGCGACTGGGTTGTATCAACCCAGAAACAACAAAGCCCTCACATTTCTGTGAGGGCTTTGTTTTGTATGGTGCGGCACCAGACGAACGGTAACTAGGTGCGGGGCTAGGTTTTCCGCGGGACTGGAATTCAATGGAAAATTTGGCGTACCCCAATCCGTAACCATAAATAAATCAGCTAGTTATGGACTTAAACGGAATCAAACTCGGGAGTTCCTTCCTGTGATGTGGATCCTTGATTCCTATCTCGAACGCAGATTTACAAGCTTAGGGTACGCGTATGCTGCTGTGCCAGGTGGAATCCTTACGGTAGACAGGTGTAATGGCATAATGATAACTTTTCGACTACTGGTGAGCTAATCAGTAGGCGGTGCTTTGTGGTTGGAGCCGAAAAAGGTCCAGCTCATCTAATAAAAATTTCAGCTTACTGGCCAGTAATATTGTTCGCATGTCGGAGTCATCAAAAGATATGTAACTGGCCGATGGAATGCGCTAGCCAAAGTTGAGAAAGATATTTCAGCTGAGAAGGGACTCGTAGATACTTCATGAATAGTACTGAAGATTTTTACTCAACAAAGCCTCGCGAACAAGTTGGTAGAGATACCTTCTTAAGATATAGGGCTCAGATACGAGCTGCCGCGCTCGCCGCCTTAGAGATTTTGGAGGGCGGTGAGGTTGATAGAATTTTTTGCGATTACCATGACGATTTCGTGATTGGAAAGAAGGTCTCTGGTAAGCAGCAATACGAGTTTTTCCAAGTTAAAACTCGCGCTAAAACAAGTAAGAACTGGACGCTTAACGAGGTGTTTGGACTTAAAACCCAAAAAAATGCGAGCCATTCCGCAGAAAATGTTAAGGCTAGTTTCGCCGGGAAATTATTGCAGCATACGGTAACCTTTCCGGACGTGTGTGCAAAAATTGTATTTATGACTAATGCTCACTTGGATGAAACCCTCGAGGAAATGTCTGTAAGCCTAGAGTGTTATGATGTTAGTAATAAATACTTGAGGTTTATTGTCGATAATTTTAATGATTGCTTTGTGTTAGCCGAGCCGAAGCTTTCAGAAGCCCAAATACTTGAGAAGCTTTCTAAACTTAGATTTGAGTCTGACGTTTCGTTTATAAAGGATAAAAACAATAGTTTCGAGTCCGATGCGCGAACTAAGATATACCAATTTAGTGAGATTGATCTTGAGTTTAATGAGGCAAGGCAGATACTAGTAAATCTGTTGGAGTTAATGTCGAAAAAAACTTCAGGGGTGATTTCTGTTTTTGATAAGGCAACTATTAATAGCAAGGCAAGTGTTGATATAAATGACTTGCTTGATTTATTAAGCATATCTAGGGAAGCGTATCATTCTTTGATTCAAGGAGGTGATGCTAGAGCAATCAAATCAGCGTCAGTAATCCAACGGACTATGTTTGCTTCTGGAGCTAGCAACGAGGAGATTGAGTATTCTTCAAGGTGCAAAACTGAGTGGGATGTTTGGCTTCGAGATAACAGAAATAAGCTTTCTGATTTTGATCTCCTCTCTATAGCTTCGAAAATTGATGCTTTGCTTGCCGATACACTTAATGGCACCAAATCTTTCAGGTTAGGTTCGCTTCATCCGAAGTTGAAACAGTTGATGGTGGATCTGGATAGTTTGGGATTGGTATACGACTTAACACCACCACTTTTATTCGGTGGATTTATATCTGCCCTGGTTAGGTGTAAATCATGAACTATGATGAATTCTTTGAAAGTGTAACCAGGCGCGAAATTTCAATCGTAGTTTTAGAAAGAGATACTCAAAAAAACTACCAGCTAAGCAATGAGGCATTATTTCAGTTGCCTCTCATCTCAATGATCGTACTTCTATTGGCTAAGGACAGGCGCAAGCCAATTGTGACTGAAATTGGGCAGATGGTAGGAGAATCCATCGAAGCCTCATTAGTTGGATTCAAAGGGTCTTCCAATCATTTAGGTTGGTCTGCAATTTTAAGGATTCGGACGGTAAAAGCCATTAGCTTTCTCGAACGATCCGGTATGATTGAAATCCGAAAAAACGATAATAGAATGCTCGCCACAACCCTAGGACAAAAGGTCATTGATAGAGCTTTGTCTAATGATGATGACTTATCCTATAATCTTTCGTTAATTCAAAGATCTTATAGAAATATCTGTGTGAATAAGCAGATGGACCTGGAGCTTGTATGAGGCTTATCAGACTTCAAATTTTCCCGAAGGGCGATAATGGGTGGAGCTCAGAGCCGTTGGTGTTTGGCCAAGATGTCACTCAACTTTTCGGTCCTAATGGCTGTGGTAAGTCACCCCTAATCAAGTCTATAGTTTTTTGTCTAGGGTACCCAAGTAAGTTTCGAGATGACATACTCGAGAACTGTCTGTGTGCAGAGTTAGAATTTGAAATCAATAATTTTAACTATGTTGTGCGTCGTAATTTTAAACCGGGACTAGATGTTGTTTTAACCGATTTTGCAGGAGTTAAGCACGAATTTTCAAATGAGCTTGACTACTCTAAATATCTTTTTGAGTTGTTAGGGTTCGATATACCTACATTGGTCTCTAGTGATGAAAAAAAAGCAGCACAGGCGTACTTCTCCGCTTTGCTCCCTATCTATTATTTAGATCAGGAGGAGGGATATCGTAAGTATTATAGCCCTAGTGCTTCCTTTATAAAGGATCAGCTTTCCGAGTCTATTCGAATTATTTTGGGCGTGGCGCCGAAGAACGCATTTGATGCGAAGAAGAAACTGATTGACGCCAAGCGTGAACTCGAACAGCGCGATAAGCAAGTATATGCACTAAAAAAAGAATATGAGTCAGCAAAAGATGTCTACGGATCTATGGATCCGGTAGGAATAGATGTGGAACTCAAGTCTTTGTACCAAAGGCTTGAAGAGCTAAAAAGCGGTACTGCAGATAAAACTGCCTCCACAGACGCTATTGATGAACTGATTGGGTCGAATAACGAAACCATCCGGTCTCTAGATCGGGAGCTAGGAGATATCTCAAAGCGCGACCGCAGCTTTCAAAGAATTCATGCAGAGATTCAAACCGAAATCAATACATTGAGCCTGAATGAAGAAGCGAAAAGAGTATTTTCTTCTTTTGAGGAGATCTGCAACTCTCCTGGCTGTCAATTGTTTTCATTCAGCTCTGACTCTTACGGGAAAAATTTACTTTATTTAAAGGATCAGTTAAAAGATCTGGAGCGCAATGTTGAGATCGGGCGTGGGAGGAGTGAGCAATTAAGTCTGCGCCGGGGTGAGTTAGTAGCTCAGACTCAAAGCCTTACTGAACGACGAAATTCTTTGGTTAATACTTCAGATATAAAAGCGCTGGTTGAGGCTATTACCCAAATTACGTCGAGGATATTTGGTCTGGAGCAGGATAAAAAATCTTTAGAGTCGATCGAAGATATTTCAAATCGTTATGTTAGAGCTTTATCAGCTCAAGATGAAGCTATTAACCGAAGGGAAGAGCTAGAAAAAACTGGGCAAGGTAGTCCTCTCATCATCAGGTTTAGAAGTGTGCTGAGAGAGAATATGCTTAAGTGGATGGATATCCTAGATACAAATAATGTTTCTAGCGATATAAAATTTGAGGGGGATTTCGTACCAATTTTAGGCAACGAGAGATTAGCTCAGTTAGGTGGGAGTACTCGGCTCCGTGTGATTCTTGCGTATCATGCGGCGCTTCTGGAGTGTTTTGAGCTTTCTAAAAGAAGGAAAGTATCGTTCATCATCTTCGATACTCCAAAGCAACATGAAATGCATGGGGTTGATCTAGGGCGCTATATTGATGCGCTTAAAGTGTTTTCACGTGCAACAGGTGTTCAGATTATAATATCCGGAACGGAATATCACTATGTTGGAGATGCTAGAGATAAAGATTGGGAACCTAAATTTCCTGGTTCTAAGCAGAAGATGTTCTTGAAGACAGGGAGGGTGTGATACTTACAGGGTTCGTGAATTTAAGAGTCTCGAAGTATTTATTGGATTTTAATATTGATGTATGGAGTGGATGTATTGGTATGCTGTATCTAATAGTATTTATGCTTGCCAGTTCATCCATACTTTTTCAACCATTCCTTCAGTTGTATGAAGTCTACCAAGCCTAGTTGGTGTTGAAATATTTTTGAAAATTTGATGGCGTCAGGAGAGAAATAGGATGATGTGATCATTATTCCAGCCGTGGCTCTATCGGCAGACATGGCGCCAACTAGTTCGCGTACAAGATTTACACCAACTGGATTGGTCGGTGCATATTTTTTGCACTCAACATAGTACATGAAATTTCCTACGTCCATGTGGTTGGCAATAATTAGATCTTTTCCCCCATCTCTTGTTTTTTTTGTCAGCTTAACCTCGAAGCCTCGTTTGATCATTAGTTCGGCGACCATTTCTTCGAATTCTCGAGAGGTGAGTTTGTACATACCCTCCGGATTTTGCCGAACTCTCTCAAGTATCGTTTTGTTTACAAGCCGGATATCAGTAGACAGCTGAATGAGTTTTTCTGAGTTGGTAGGAACTGCTAATTCAGAATCACTAAATCCACTCTTGTAGCTTATTCCTTGGTTTATAACTTCTAAGATCTCGCTCGAGTTATAGGCGTTGCTGTTTAAATATTGAGCGACTAATCTAAGTAGAAAGGGGTTTCCTTGAGTGAAAGCTGTGATTTTCGTTAATTCATTTTTTGGCATTCTCTCTGATAGGAACTCCAAGATAAACAAAATAGATTCGTTGGCGTGCAAAGATTCTAAATGTATATGCTCTCTCGGGGAGAAACTCTCCAAAAAATCTTTGTATGAACCTACTAGTAAAAATTGCTTTTGGGGGTATTTTTGTATGAGCTGATTTATTTTTTCTTTTGAGCTTATAGTGTGGTCTAGACTAAGATCCTCAAGGATTACTAATGTGACGTTATTTTCTATGTCGGGAAATTTTTCATGGTGCAGAACAGTATAAATTATTTTAGTGTTTTTTATTATGTTTTCGTCAAGCCTTAGTAGCATAGCTTTCCACAGACTAGTTTTGCCGATGGAGTTGTTTCCTGAAATGGCCACTATTCTGTCTTTGCGTTCAATAAGAGCGTGTTTTAGTTTGTTTAGCTCTATCTCCCTTCCTACAAAAGTATTTTGTATGTTACTAAATATATCTTTTGTTGGGGTTGTCTTTTTCATGTGTTCACTGTTTGGTAGTCAGACATATAGCCCCTTTTAGGGGGAGATAGTTTAAAAACTTGCATATGCTCTTAGAACACTTTGACCAAGAATTCTTGCGGTGGATAAATATAAGAACTGTTTGGGTTGGGTGCTAAGGAACTCGCTCATTAGCCACTGCTCTTTATCTGAAAATATCTCATCGAACATATATGGGTGGTATCGAGTTATTGAACCTAGATAAAACATTACCATGTATATTATGGATTCTTGGCTGTATCTTCCAGTGCTCGAGTTTGAAAGGTAGGTGGTGTATCCGTTACTCCCTATAAAATACCAAATTCCTTTGTTTTTAATTGCTAGACTTAAGTCGGCATAGTCTTTTCTTGTAGGTGCGTACCTTGGCATTGTTATTTTTTCAGAATAGAATATTTTGTCGTCTTCATTCGTGATTGTATAGCCGCAAGCAGTAAGTTTTGGTATTTCCTCGTTTGTTGTCTGCAGTTCTGCTTTGAAAATCAGTTCAAGTCCGGATTTAAATAGTTTGTAGTTTTTGATTTTTACAAAAACTTCAGGTTGGCTATAGATTTCCGAGTATGCTCTATGAACCCCGACGCAGTGATTGAGTAGCTCCCTTACATTTAAGGTAACGTCTCCAGTCGGTGTCGTGGGATCGAATATTGACACTAGTTCGTGCGCGACTTGGACCACTTGGGTTTTCTGTTTTTGCTTAGTTATGGTTGAGCTGAAAAATTTGTTGTTGTGATTTTCACTCATTCCATGCATATACATTTTTCGGAGGCCATGGCTACCGGAAAGGTTTATTAATATCTTCGACAGGTTTAAGAAAGAGTAGTAATAAAGCAGCGGTTGGCTTTTTATTGGGCTTTTTTCCGCGGTCAGATAGAAGTGTTTTGCTTGTTCAAGAAGCGATTTTAGGAAGTTCTCCTTTTTACGGTCTATCGTGGCTTTTTTTACAACGTAATCCCAGAATGCCCATATATCAGAAATTACAAGCTTTTCATTTTTTCCAAGGTTGACAATTGATGTGGGTTTTGAAAATAAAGGGAAACCATACTTCATCTCAACTTCTACCAATTTGATTCCTTCCTTATAGTTTTGGTAAATTGTGTTTTAGCTGTCCTAAGTAGTTCTTATTGAGGGCAGTACCTTGAAAAATTAGTTTCAATTTGTACAGGAAAATGACCTCTTCTTTCTCGCCTATGAAGCATATCGCACAGCTTGGCGCAAGCCAATGGCCACTAGTATGACCTTTGCTACATCGAGGTGAGGAAGGCTAGGCCTTTTTATCTCTATGTGATCGGAGAGCTAGTGATCGTCCGGTTCAATGAGCGAGATTTTACTCGGTAATATACGTATCGTTCGGAACCATGATTTGCCAAGGCGTTGGGATATTAACTGTATGGTTAGCTCGTAGTAGTAGCGTGTGGCGTCTGTCCGATCCCTTTTCTGATTTAGAAACCAAACGAGATGCTTTTTTCTCCAGCACCAAGGATTATCTCGCTGCCAACGCTCAGAGATCATGCGTTGAATAGTTTTCGCTTGGTTAATGTGACGTCTGCGTGTTGCATCTGAGCCGGTCAGAATGCCGCTCAGAAATAGATCCATATCGAATGGCTTCCTCATTCTTGACGACCAATGTAGGCCGATACCACGTCGATACGACCGTGCCCGAGTTCATAGCTGATCTGGTCTTTTGCCTCCTGAATGAGGCGTCTGTCGAGTTGGTAACAACGGCCACCGTTGATGGGCGCTGGATGATGGGTGATTTGCTCATAGCGTTCGCACGCATAGGCTGCCCGCAATTCGTGGAAGCCTTTGAGGTTGTGCTTATGGAGGATGTTCCGTGCAGGGCGGACAATCCCCTGTTGAAAATCGAGGTAGTTTTCGTCCGGTGCAAGCAAGTTGCGGCTACCGTCTGGCGAGACCTGTTCGGCAAACCTCAGCGCGTCACGAATATGGTCATCTACTGTAATCCAGCGGGGTGTCGACGCACCTGAGCGGCCACCTTTGGTGCCATCCTGGATGTTGATCTTCCCGTATTGTTCGGACTCCCGCTTCAGGCGCGGAAGGTCGGCCAAAATGGCCTCGCGTAAGCGCATGCCGGTGGCTCGCGCCAACTGAGTGATGGCCGCCGCGCGCGGCATTTGATGTTCGCAGAGCACGTCGACGATCCGCTTCACCTGTTCGCGGTCTTGGCCTTGCGGAACCGAGCAACGAACACTGTTGCGCTGCATTCCCAACGCCTTGCTCGGACTCGGCACTTTCACATACGGGTCACCGCGAAGCGCGGCCATTGTTCGGTTTACACTGGACAACCGGTTTTGCGCGGTGGCAATGGTGAGCTCACCTTGTTCAACTTGCTGGCGTAGATGTCCGGCGTAATCCAGCAAAGTCTGCCGATCAATCTGCCGCGCATCGTTAAACCCCGGCCCATCTTCCGAGTGACACCAGCGTACAAATGCCTGCCAGCGATCACTGTGCGCTTTGACTGTGCCGTAATGCCCTCCGCCAAATAGATCTCGCAATGCCTGTGGCCCGGCATAACTCAACTGCCGGCCATAGCCAAAATTTCGCCCGTCTCGTCTACCGACCAATGCCATGATCGAACTCCTCTCGAAGCAAACTCTTAAAACCTTCCCCACGTCATCCCGCCAAGGATGTTGAGTGTTATCAGAGATCAAGGCCCCTGCGACCTGTGAGGGTTGTCCACTAACGCGGGACTGGCGGCTCTTTACGACCGGGAGCTTGGGCATCTCATGATCTGGCCTCCTGAACACCTCCGAAGAAGTGGGCGGGTGGAGGCTGCACTGGCTGACGAGACCAGCGCCGCGAGATCCTGAGTCGGGTGAAGGCAGTTAAGCGATGAATGGGGGCATGCCTGACTGTCAGTCAGGTGCAGTCCATTCCGTAGGCTGCGGCACCATCATCTGCATCGCTGCTGCTGGTGACTTCGGTGTTTGTCACGCCGATTGTCACGAGGGGGAATGCCGCAAAGCCTTGTACGAGTTGGGCTGCAGCAGCGGTAGGAGCGCCCGTCTCTTTCCGGAAGAAAGAGACGGGCGCAGGTTGGCGCAATGAAATGGCCAAGCGGATAGGTTGCTGCAGGGCAGCTATAAAGGGGGATGAGTTGCCGCAGTGGCACTCTGGTAGAAGTAGGCATCCATCACATCGCTGTGACCGTGCGAGCTGCCGGACGCTAATCGCACTTTGGGAGAACCACCACGGTGTGGCGTAGCCTTAAAGGTTCTGGCTACCTGGGTTGCTGTCAACGACAGCGCTTGCCCGATCTTTTCTACGCCTGTGGATAATTTGGGTCAAGGCTCGAATTTTCGGGAATTCTGCGGCTGTGGATGAAATTATCCACCGGTGGAAATCCGTGGTTTTCCACAGACAATTGCGTGGGCTTTAGATTTTTCAATGAGGTCCATCCAAGCAGGGCGGCTTTGCAGCCCCGCTTGGATGGACCCGCGTAGAAGGGCGGACTGCGGTGATCTCATTGGCTTACCCACGTTTGGATGCGCCACGGCTATTTTGTAGTGCGGTAATGTTGTCGCCGACCGGATGAGCGAATTCGTGGGGCGTCACATGCCCATGGCGGTTGGCGTCGATGTAGTTGCTCCACCACGCCATGATTAGCCTACGCTGTTCGAGGAATTCAGCCTTGTGGATATACGCGGCGCGCACACGGTTGCGTTCCTTGTGGCTCATTTGTCTTTCGATGGCTGCGTCGGTCCATAACCCGGACTCCAGGAGGGCGCTACAGGCCATGGTCCTGAAGCCGTGGCCGCATACGTCCTTGCTGGTGTCATAGCCGACGTTGCGGAGCATGGTGTTCACCGTGTTCTCGGACATGGGCTTCCAATACTTGTGGTCGCCCGGTAGCACCAACTCTGAAAAGCGACTCAGGCTGCGCAGGCGCTCCAGTATTTCGATGACCTGCGGCGATAGCGGAACCATTTGAATGTCGCCGTTCATCTTGGTCCCACGTGTGGAGTTGCGTACCCCTTCAATCGGTGCGCGCGTATCGGGGATTTCCCACATGGCGCGTTGGAAGTCGAACTCACTCCATCGAGCGAAGCGCAGCTCGCTGGAACGGACGAATACATGCAACGTCAACAGGACGGCGAGACGCGTCAGTTCGCGGCCGTTGTAGTTGTCGATACGGTGCAGCAGTTCGGGTAGGCGGTTGAGAGAGAGGGCCGGGCGATGGACTGTGCGCGGCGCGTGAATCGAGCCTGCCAGATCCAGTGCAGGATTCATGGTGATCTGCCGAGCCCTTTTGGCCCCGCGCATGATGGTGGATAAGTAGTTCTGTACCCTTAACGCCACATCCATGGTGCCGCGTTCCTTGATGCGCTGGGTGATCTCTAGCAGGTCATGGGTATCGAGTTCAGCGATGGGGCGTTGGCCGATCAGCGGGAAGACGTGGGTACGCAGTCGGCTCATCACGGTTTTTGCGTGTCCTTCGGTCCAGCGACGGGACATGTCGGCGTGCCACTCCAGAGCAACGGTTTCGAAAAGCAGTGCCGCCCGCTGGGCTACGATCTTGGCCTTCTTCTTTTCTTCCATTGGGTCGAGGTTGTCGAGCAGCAACGCTTTGGCTTCGTCTCGCTTACGTCGTGCGACGGAAAGGGTAACGATGGGGTAATTGCCGATGATGAGCGTACCTTCCTTGCCGTTGGGCTTGGTGTACTTCAAGCGCCAGGTCTTCACGCCATTGGGTTTGACGAAAAGGTACATGCCGCCGCCGTCGAACAGTTTGTAGGCACGTTCGCGGGTTTTGGCCGTGCGGCATTGCAGGTCGCTGAGAGGGATCGCTAGACGTGGCATAGGGGTACGCGCTCCTGACCGGAAAATCGCAGTACCCCTAACATACCCTCGGGGAAGGGGGATTTTGTTGGATCCCGACAGAGGGTCCTGGAACGAAAAAACCCGCCAAAGGGCGGGTTTTCGGGGCTTCCAGAGCATTCGGTGGAATGCAATGGAGCCTAATGTGGTGCCGGCACCAGGAGTCGAACCCGGGACCTACTGATTACAAGTCAGTTGCTCTACCAACTGAGCTATACCGGCGTGTTAGGGCGACGATTATAGCGATTGGCAACGTTCTGTAAACCCCT
>Ga0070751_1002552_pt1 | contig 10351 bp, 24 predicted proteins | sample VirMetDEL_Aug_28_FD_78514 | JGI IMG/M metagenome (GOLD analysis project Ga0070751, IMG submission 78514) | Aqueous microbial communities from the Delaware River and Bay under freshwater to marine salinity gradient to study organic matter... | ecosystem: Environmental > Aquatic > Marine > Coastal... | reverse complement strand
GAGCCGGTCGGCGTCTTTTTCGCCTTCTACGATCCAGATTGGTTTGCCTGCTTGGATGGCTTCGATCAGTTCGGGGTGCCGGTAGAGGGTGCGTTCGATTCCGGCGATGCCGTTTTCCCATTCGCCTGTTTCGGGGTTGAAGGCTTGTTGCCAGAACTTTTTGTCGGGTGTGCGGATGACCCGGTATCTGGGTGTGCCGTCAGCGTTTTGGTACAGGTAGGTGACGGGTTGTTGGGGGGTGTCTGGTTGTTTGGGGTGGTTGATGTCTGCCCATGTGAGGTTGAGGGCGGTGAGGATGTGGTGTGTGTCGCATCCTGCGTGGCAGTGGAGGATGACGGGTTGTGTGGTGCCTCGGTTGATGGTGAGTGATGGTGTGGTGTCTGGGTGGGCTGGGCATTGTGCTTGGAGGGTGTCGCCTCGTCTAACGACTTTTTTGCCTGCGTGTTGGAGTGCTGTTTCGATTTGGGTGAGTGAATCAGTTGTCATGGTTGTCTTTCGGGTATGGCAGGATCTCCCAGTTCATCGTCTGTTTGAAGTCTTTGATTTGGGTTTTGTTCCCGATGAACTTGATGTAACGATGTTTCGGTTTCGTTTTGATTCTTTCCAAACCTGCTGATGACATTCCTCGTCTGCTGTCGCTCGCAACTCTGCTGTGTAGAAGTTCACCAGTTTCTGTCACAACTTTTTCTGCGATGCTGACACCTGTGTAAAGCCAGTTTGTGGCTTGATAGATGACACCAACATGGTTCGCTGCTGTGTCTGCGTAGCTGATGAGAATGATTCCGCCTTTTTGCATTGCGATTGGTTTGAGTTGTTTGAACACTTCACCCATGAATCGTGACTCAGCGTTTCGTCCAACCCAGTCGTGAATGTAGAGACGTGTGAGTTCCCAAACTTTGTGTTTGTGTTCCTCTCCGCAGATTCCTTTGGCGTTCGGTCCGGGGATCGTTCCGAATGTGAGTGCGCCAGCGATCTCGTTATCAATGAAGCATCCGAATGCGACGACTGTTGATCCAAGTTTGCCGAGATAGTGGTTTGGTTCGATGATTGCTTTTGCTGTCTGATAGTTGATGCGTCGTGTTTGCATCGTTGTCAGGTCTGTGGTGTGTTCATGTTCATCGAATGAAAACAGGCTCATTGTGTCTGGTTGCTGGTTGTTCATTTGTTTCTGTCCTGCCGGTTTCTGGTTGCGTCGGTGTTGGCTTTGCGACAGAGAGCGCACGGTGGTTCGTTGCGTCGTCGGTGTTGGTTGTAGCCGGTTTCCGTGCCGTGTCTGATGGGTCGTTGACTGGATTTGGTTTGTCGTCGTTCTCTGCCTGATGTGCCTCCCCAGATGCCGACGAGGTTGGGGATGTTGATGGCGTAGTTGTAGCAGTCTTGTTGGACTGGGCAGGTGGCGCAGATGGTTTTGGCTTCTTCTACGGGGTCGCCTCGTTCGGGGAACCAGAGGTGGGTGGGGTGGTGTCGGCAGGCTGCGTGTCGCATCCACGGGGCAGGGTCGAAGTCGAACGTGTAGTTGTAGTCGGTCACGCTGCCCGATCCTGTCGGCGTAGTTCCCGGTGCGCTTCCCGACACGGATCGCAGTAGGCGATCCCGAATCGTCGGTGTTGTTGGTATCCCTTGTCCGTGCCGTGTTCGATCATGTGGGCATAGTCGATGGGTTCTAAGGGGAGTAGGGGTCCGTCCCATTGGCAGAGTGGGTGATCGTCAGTGAGTGGTTCAAGAGGCATCGTTGATGAGATGGTCTGTGATTTGGATGATGATGTTGCCGGAGATCACGTCGGCGATCTCTGGTTGAAATCCGGCTTCGATGAGTTGGGTGCGTCGTCCGATGCCGATGTCAACGATGTGGGCGATGAGGTTGGCGTAGTCCATCCATGCCACGTTCTGGTCGGTCGGTGAGGTCATCGTGGGGGGTGTGTGGGGTGCCACCGGTGAGAGGGGGAAGGTGGGGTGGCACCCCACACTGGATGCAGGCTACCTAGTCGGTGGCCTGTCGTGCTTGCCGTCTGCGTTCACGTTCTGTGCGTGACAGGTCGTGGGTTCGCAGTTGGTGTCCGTAGGGGAGGTGGGTTCGTTTCTTTCCGGCTTTGGTGCCGGTGACGGTTTCTGCCTGTCCGGTGATCGGGTTGATGCGTGTGCGTTGCCCGGTCCGGTTGCTGCTCGCCTTTTTGCCTCCCATTAGAAGTCGTCCATATCGACGGCAGGTTTCTGTCCGGGTTCTGCCTTCGCTTTGAACAACTTTGCTGGGTGGTATCCCTTGCGCTTCGGCTCACCGAGTTCGTGGTGCTTCACGGTGATGATGGTGGGCTGCGTGGACGGGTTCAGTCCGGCGTCGGCGAGGGCACCACGGATGGCGGTCACCATGTTGCCTCGCACCCACAGGGCGGTGTCGGCGGTGCCGTCCATGCTGGTGTCCAACTTGAACACCCACACATGCTTCGGTGATCCGTCATCCCAAGTGTTCGGGGTGCCGTCCGGTCTGCGGTCCTCCAACTTGTCGATGTCGATGATCTGACCTTTTACGGTGTCACCGATCTCGTTGAACTTGAAGGCTGGCAGTTTCTCGCCACCTCCGGACATGAAGTCGTCTGTGAAACTCATTGCTCAGTTACTCGCTTTCTCTTGGTTTTGTGGTTGCTCACGGGTTGTGAGTGTTTCTCCCATCTCAACGAACTTCGCCATGCTGTCTGCTTGTTCGTGGTTGAGGAGACCTATGGCTGCGCCGAACGGCAACACTTCCACGTCGGCGTGGGGGATGTCAAGAATCCCGGCGAGGATTCCTCGCAGATCATCGAACCGCCAGTCACGTTCAACTGCGTGGAACAGGATGCGTGAAATGTTGCAGCGTCGTGCGGTCGGGTTCTCGGCGACACGGATCGGCAGGTTCGCCCGTTTCGCTTCCATCGTGCATTGCTGCAACCGTTGAATCTGCTGTTTGTTCAGTTGGGTGAAGCGTTCCTTCAACTGGTTGGCGATGTCGGGTGTGAGGTCGCCCTCGTCAGGCATCTCATCGTCGGCATCCTGTCGTGGTTTGGTTGTCTGGGTTGTCCGTTTGCGTGGTGCCGGTGCCGGTGCGTCAGGGTCACGATCTGGGAACGGGATCTCGTTGATGGCTTCCAGATCATCGATGATGGGGATGAGGAGATCGATGTGTTGGTTGGTGTACCTGTCGATCTTTTTGGGGGTGGGCACGGTGTCGGCTGGCCAGCGGAGTGCGAGCCGTTCCCGGTCGGCGTCACGGATCCGGTCGATGCGTGCCCTGATCCACAGATCACGAGCCTCCGACGCAACATCATCATCGGTGTCGGCTTCTAGTTCGGTGAGCAGGTCACGTCGTTTCCGGATGTCTCGCACCTTCAACGCCGTGTCCAACAGATCGATGTCCAGTGTGAGCCGGTGGAGGGTGGCGACACCGCTGCCGGGTTGGCAGTGGATGATGTAGGCGTGATCGGTGGCGACGTTCGGCATCGGTTCTCGCACATCGTCGCTGCCGTCTGCGTTGACGCCTTGCCGGTAGAGGCTGTCTGCGTTGGCGTAGATGGTCAACTGGGTGGAGAAGGCGACACCGGAGTAGTCGATGCTTGTCCCGGTTTTGAAATCGGCGAGCACCTGCCGTCCGTCGGTGTGTCGTAGCAGCAGGTCGAAAGTGCCTGCGATCTTGTGTTGGTCGTTGACGACGATGCGTTCACACATGTCAGGGTCGGCTGTCAACCCGTGTTCGGCGAGTAGCCGGTGGACGGCTTTGATGTCGTCGGCGTGTGCCGGTGGCACCGTGTAGCCGGGGTCGGTGATGGAGTGTTCCAACATGGAGTGCAAGGCGGTGCCGAGGTCACGTCGGATGGTTGCTCCTCCGGCCTCTTTCGCCTGTTCGCACAGCCGGTTGAGTTGTGTCTTGTCGGTTTCTGCGTCGCCGATTTGGGCGAGGATGTCGGGTCGGCGTGACAGCCCGATGGCAGTCATGCGTTCTGCCCACGACATCAACGACGACGTGTCGTCCAGTGTTTTGGCGATGGTGGTCGCACGGGTGTACCCGACTGGTTTCCCTCCGTCGGGTGGCACGACAAGGTAGCGACCCCATCGGTCTCGGCGTGTTGGCTGTTGAATGAAGTTGTCATTCATCTCCGTACAGTCTCCTGTTCCGTCCGTTGCAGTCTGGGCATCGCCACCCGTACTTCGGTGAGTTCGACCAGTTGCTTTGTCGTGCGTCCAGTTGAACGTACGATGAGTGTCCTGCCTGTGGGCCTTCCTCGCCACAGTCGTCGCAGGTGATTTGGAAGTAGCGGTGCAATCCCATCAGGCGTCGGCCTCGGAGTAGAACCGGCGAGCAGCCCACTTCTCTGCTGCTTCGATCATCTCGGTGAAGGTGCCACGCCGGTAGCGACGTGATCCCTTGTGCCAACCCTGAGTCGTCAGTTGCCATCTGCACTCGGCACCGTCGAAGTAGCGGTCAAGGCGGCACAGGTAGTGCTGAACGGTCTGCCCGTCCAACTGGCGGTCCATGATCGCTGTCCCGTTCTGACTGACGAGCCGACCGAAGTATTGGTGGATGCCGTAGTCGTCCTCACGGCCCGGTCGGAAGTCCACGAGGGCTTTCATCTTGCGTGTGGTGGTGGTGTTCATGTTGGTTTCTCCTGTTGGTTGTTGGTCGGTCAGTTGGTCAGGATCGGTCCGGCGTAGTCGGTGCCACGCCAGTTGTCTGCACACCACTCGCACCAGTCGATGGGTGACGAACGGTGGTGGATCGCTTCACGCTTGGTCTCGAACTCGCAGCAGCCTCCGTGCTCGTCGCAGACGAGCATCCACGGCAGGTCGTCGCCCTCGGTGAGGGTGACGTGGGTGCCGGTCTGACGGGCCTTTGTGGTGTTGCTGTTGTTGGTCATACACACATCTAACCAGATTGGCGTAGGGCTTGCAACTCTTTTCTCAGATTTTTTCCATGCGTCTCCCACCACCTGTGTGACGTGAACAGGTGGGTGGGGTGGCTGGTGTAATGAGCAGCGTGATGGTTTGTCCGCACGCAGGACACCGCCAGATCGATGTGATCCGGCTCACAGATACGGACCCACATCAGGGATCAGTTGATCCAGCCGGTGCGCCCAGTCACGCCACTGCTGTGACTGCGAGTAGTTCGCATGGTTCCGGGCGAAGGCGAGCAGTTCGTAACACTCAGACAGTTCCTTCTCCAACCGTTCAAGGAACAGGGTCATTGGCTCGGTTCTGGATGCTGATGCTCGTCTGATTATCACCAAGTCACGCAACTCGTCCAACAGATTGTCCGGCTCAGTCATTTGGTTTCCCTCTCTACTCGTACTTTCTGGCTGAGATTTCTGCGAGTGCCTGCCGGATCACGGTCGCCCACTGATGTGTTGTGACACACACCGGTTCCCACCGGATACCGTCGTCGGTTTCGATGATGGTGCAGGTGTTCTCGTCGTCGTCGTTGTAGATGATTCCGAACTGGGTCACGGCTGATCTCCGTACTGTTCACGGATCAGTGCTTCCATCCGGTTCGTTTCGGCGTGCAACTCGGTGATCGTGTTCTCCAACCTTCGGTTCCGTACCTCCATGTCGGCGAGCAGTGTGGCGAGCCGTTGAATCTGATGTCGTTCGTCGTGGATTTGTGGGTGGGCTGGCAACCGGTTTTTGATCCACGTCAGGATGACGAGAGCGACGGTTGATGTGCCGATGATGATGAGGATGTCGGTGATGGTCATGTTGCCTCCGTTGGTCAGAGTCTCCACGGTGCCCATGCGCCGTGATCCCAGTCGTTGTCGTAGATGGTCGTGATGATCATGTTGCCTCCGTTGGTCAGAGTCCCCACGGTGCGCATCCGGAGTTGTGCCAGATGAGAAGGGTGGCTCGCAGATTAGTTGGGGGGTGATACAGGTCATCGCAGGTCAGCAGGTTGTCGTGGTGTTGCAGCCAGCCATCTGGCCAGTATTGGGTAGGGCGACACCAGAACCCGTTGATTTGGGTGAGTCCGTGGGATCCTCCCATCGGGTCGTCAGGGTTGTGTTGGGTGGGGTCGCATCGTGATTCCCGGTAGATGACCCGATCCAGTTTGGCGAGCAACGTCGGGTCTGCTGGCCAGCCTTGTGCGAGTGCTTCGCTCTGCCACTCAGGGCATCGGGTCATCATCTGTGGGATGGTGGCTGGTGGTGCCGGTTCTCGTTGCTCGTCCGCCCACACGACTTCGGCGGTGATCTCCACAGAGCGGACAGGTGTCGGCACGACGGTGGTGGTGGTGTCCAACGTGGGGTGTTGGTAGACGGTGACTGGGACTGGTGGTCGGTCTTGTGCGAGTTCTGCGTCGTCGGATCCTTCGACCCAGAAGCCGATGAGCAGGGCGATGGTGAGTATCAGGTAGCGGATCATTGAGTTCCCCTCTCGTTGAGTGGTGGGGGGCTTGCGCCCCCCACGGTAGATCAGTTGGTGACTGGTGGTAGCACTTCGATCGGACCGGACAGTTCGTCCATCTTGCGTCCGAGTTCCATGAGGTCGTCGTGGTTGGCTCCGTAACGTCGGACCGTTGCGATCAGTGCGCTCATGTGTGCGTCTGTCTTGATGCGGTCCTCATCGCTGTTGGCAGTCCGGTAGGACCGAGCCATGTCAAGAGCGAGTGTCTGCACTCCCTCTGGGATGCTGCTGTTCGGGTTGGTGCTCATCACTTCACCTCGCCTTCGGCAAGAGCCTGCTCAGCGAGGGCGATGATCTTGGCAGCGTTGGCCTTGAACTCGTTGAGCGAGTCACGCAGGTCGTTCATGTCCTCGGCGGTGCGGTGGCCGTTGGCCCAGTCGGAGAGCCGACCGACGACCATGAACACGCTGTCCATGCCTTTGGTGCGACCTGCGCGGAGCGCGGCCATGTCAAGGTCGTTGAGGTTGATGTGGTTGGTGGTGTTGGTGGTGTTGTTCATGTACCCAAGTATATACACATTCCCGTAGATGTCAACACCCTGAGCAAACTTTTTCAGATTTTTTTTGGAGACCCCTGAGCAGCCCGAAGTAACTCCACGAACTGGGCACCAGTCATCACACAGTAGAACCGTGACCCGTCCGTCACGCCACGAGGTTTCACAGCGACACACCCGAACCGGGCACCATCGTTCGCCATCTCCACCTCCAACTCACGCAACCATCCGGGCAGATCCAACTTCGCACCAGACTTCACCTCCACCACCGTGTCCGGCACACCAGCGATGTCGCCACGATCATGCACACCAGCCAACCGGCGACGCTCCACCGACGGCCACCACGCCGACAGGAACTTGACGAACATGTTCTCAGCGTTCCGACCTTTCGCCTTGATCGATGCCGGGGTCATCGCATCTTCACCTGCTCGGCAATCGTCCGATCACATTCGGCAACGATCTGTTGCAACGTGGCGATGTTGATGACGGTGACGTTCGCATCGTTCATCGCATCGATGATGTTGTTCACCACCTGTTTCGTGATGGTTGGGGATGAGTCTTTGGCATACATGATCATTGTGTTTCTCTTTCTCTGCGGAAGCGGTCAACACCATCAATGAGGTTGCTGTGCGTCGTCGATGGTGTTGACCTCACCGGGGGCAGTGCCGGTGAAATCTTGATGTGTGGGCAACGGTGGGATGGGTGCATGTAGGCACCGGGTGACAGGAAGGTGTGGTCACAGTTCAAACAACGGACGATGCTCACAGCAGTCCTCTGGCAACGCAGGTGTCTCGTAGCACTTCCCACATGGATCGGGTGTCGTTCATGTCGGAGCACCACACATCGATCTCGGCTTCGATGTCGGGGTGTTCGTTGACGAGCCGGTTGTAGTGGTTGGCGAGTTCGGCGACGATCTGGTTGCGTCGGTCGGCTGGCAACGTCGGATCGTCTTTGCGGTCGGCGAGCAGCAGCATGTGGTGAAGGTCACCGGATTTCACTGGTCGGCCTTCCGTGAGTGGTATCGCTGTCGTTGGTATGCAGCCCACGCCTCACGGCATTGTTGGCAGGGTGGCTGCTGGTTGCGTGTGTGACGTTTGTATGCGGACACGGTGCCACAGGGTGCGCTGATCGGTCTCCCGATTTTGCCGGTGTTGGCTCCGTGTTTGGCTCGCCATTGGCGTTGATATTCGGCAGTAGACATAGGGTCACATCTAACCATCAATGGTGGGGGGTGTCAACCATCAGAACTGGACAACCATGCGAAGCACCTCGTCACGGAACCGGGTGACCGTGGCCTCGTGGATGGGCTCGCCACCGACCCGGTTCCAGCCACGGCTGCGGTAGTAGGCCACCGGAGTGAGGGACTGGGCGGTCTTGGCGTAGCGGTCGGCGAGCGTGTAGTCACCGTCACGCTTTGCCATCACATAGTTGAAGATCGCTCGCTGATAGTTGCGGATGACCTTTGCGCTGTGGTCGTTCAGGTCGTACTTGGTGATGAAGGTTTCGGCGTAGCCGTCGGGGTCGGGAGTGAAGGTGGTGTTGCTCATCACTTGCCTCCCTTCATCATCCGGATCAGGCTGGCCTTGATGTGGTCGGCGATCTCCTGATCGGTGGCAACGAAACCGTTGTCGGCAGCGAACTGGCGACGCTCGGCGATCATGCCATTGATGAGATCGGTGAGGGCGTTGGTGGTGTTGGTGGTGTTGTTCATGTACCCAAGTATATACACATTCCCGTAGATGTCAACACTCTGGGCAAACTTTCTCAGATTTTTTTTGGGGGGGTTCAGGGTTGCCCGACCTGCTCCGGAGGTAAGAGCAGGTGGGCACACCCCGACCGAGCCAACCAACAAACCCGGCGACCCTCAGATTAGTCCAACCAGATCAGATACGACGCAGTGATCCGACCAGCCTCAGGATCCACGAAATGCAACCGTTGCGACGGCTTACCAGTCGCAGCCATGAACTCTTTGGCGTACACATTCTCTGACTCTGGTGAACCCGTGATGTAGATCTGTCCACCGTTCGCCATCGTCAGTGTCATCGGTGTGTGGAAGTGCCCCATGTAGACATCGGTGAACGGTTCGGGGATCACACCCGTTGACCACTGATTACATTTGCGAAGGATTCCAAAACTCGGTGTGTTGCCCCCAAAGGATTTCACCTCGTCCCCGTGGCAGAGCAACGCCGAATAGTTCCCGACAGTCACGATCTGATACCAGTTGCCGTCCGTATGCCACGACACCCTGTCCTCACCAGCGAACCTGTCGCCAGCAATCCGATAGGCCATCCGGTCGATGTTGTCGCCACCCGGCATGTCACCCTTGCGACCCAACCTGCCGTGGTTCCCGTACTCGCATGTCACATCAACCGTGTCGAACACAGTCAACAGACGCAACACGAACTCCTCCATCAACCGTGACGTGGCAAACAACTGTTCAAACAGATGCGCTTCCACCTCATACGCCTGACCGGGAAAGATGGAGATGCCTTCCACCATGTCACCACCGAACATGACGTGAGCATGTTTCACCGGATGATCGGCACGTTGAATGTCCGACAACGATTCGATCTTGTCAGCGAACTGATGGATGCGCCGATAGCAGGTTTCGATGTCATAGTCGGCTGTGTGCTTCCCCAACTGCCAGTCGGTCGCATGAATCAGAGCGACCTCGGGGTCACGTCGTCGCCGATCCTGTCTCGGTTTCGGAGGAAGTTTCGCCGGTCCTAACGCCAACTGTGCGTCCGACGCAGCCCGATACACCGCCTCCACCAACGCACCCGTTTTCAACTTCGCTTGCCGGGTGGCACGCTGCTGACGATGCAACGCCTTCCGTAACTCCTCAACCTCTGTTCCCAGATCGAACTCGGTCAGGTCATCCATGATCCCTCCGATAACTCTGCACCGAATCCTCAGTGATGTCGAACCCCCACGACCGCAACACCCTGCCGATAGCAGCAGACGTGTACCCCTTGTCAGCCATCGCAGTTTGCAACGCTGACAGCCGGTCTGGTTGATCGGCGAGTTGTTCCATGATGATGTCTAGTTTGCGTCTGTTGAACACCGGACGGTTCTCGGCATCGAACTCTGACATGTCAACTGGCATGTGACCTCCCCAGTTCGTTGACATCTACTTTTGTGGATCTTGCTCCAAATGCCATTCTAGATGGTCGGACATTCGTTCATCAATGCGATCCACTTTGTGGTCGATACGACGCAAGAGGTCACTGTTGGCAGCATGGTCACGGGTGTTTTCCCGACGTACCTTTTCCAACATGGTGACAATCACTCCACCGGGGGCGACCACCGCCAACACGACCGCCAACCATGTAGGCATCAGTTGTCACCAGAGTCGATTTGGAACGCAGCGTTCAACTCGGACATCGTGATCACACCATCGTCAGCAGCGTGCCACCCGGCAAGCGAAGTTGAAAACGG
>Ga0070751_1002549_pt1 | contig 10357 bp, 13 predicted proteins | sample VirMetDEL_Aug_28_FD_78514 | JGI IMG/M metagenome (GOLD analysis project Ga0070751, IMG submission 78514) | Aqueous microbial communities from the Delaware River and Bay under freshwater to marine salinity gradient to study organic matter... | ecosystem: Environmental > Aquatic > Marine > Coastal... | reverse complement strand
ACTCTTCTTCCTGTACACCTGTTTGTACAGCACCAAATGTTTGTGCACCACCTTTGTATGTGATTGGTATACTTGGTACAGTTACAACTGGTGTTTGATCACCATCTTCATTACCAAACCAAATATCCAAGTCAAAATCAAACTCTGGTATAATTGGTGTAATAGGATTAGTTGGATCTATTGTAGGTGGTTCAGGTACTGGTATAGGTACTGTGACATTTCCTCCAGGAGGAAATGTGGTATTACCACCAGGTGGTACATGATCTACACATATATGTCCAAAGTCTACGTTTGCTGGCAGTGTGCCTGCAATTTTCATGTTGTATAAATTTGTACATATGGTTGTGATATCAGGAATCTCAGGTATTGTGATTGGCACGTTGATAATTGGTCCACCTGGTGGTGTAAATGGTGGATACACAACATTTGAATCAGGTATATTTACATTACCTACAATATTGCCTGTATCATCAATAACGTTTGCATTGCCTCCTAAAGGATCATCTATAACAATAATATTACCATTAATAATGTTTGAAATATTACCATAATCAACATTGCCCCATATGCCTGTCCACCAGCCTCCAATACCGCTTAGTCCTGGCTCACCTCTTTGTGTAACAATGTTATGATCATATATGCTGTCTAGATATTCTAAAAGTATAACATTTACTGATAATGCACCTTCTGATGATTCTTTTTCAGTGATTTTCATACATCTAAACAATTTATCTGTAAAGCCATATTGGCTGTTGGTTACTTTAACAACATCACCAACATCTACTTGTATTGCACTATAATCTGCATCAAATTCTAACACTGTGCTGTTTCTACTTTGACGCAGATCAATGTTTGCTAAATTTTCTGCTCTGGTATTGTCATTGATTAAATCAAATCTGGTAGTCAATGGATTGTCTGGTTCATTGGTATTTCTATCACCTGCAGGTGTACTTACTATAACTGTATCTGTTTGGTCTTTTTTAACCACTGCAGGATATTCTGCTTCAATGCTGTTGTATAAACTGTATAATTCTGTAGTACTTAATGTTAATGTGCTAATTATGTTGTCATCATTAAATTGAAATGCCGCACTTTTCTCACCTGTTGTGGCCGCTCTGTTTGGCACAACTTTAAACTTACCACCTTTAGGATCATAGGTAAAATATGTTGCAGAGTTTTGACAAATTCTATCAATGTTGTCTTTGACATTTTGATATGTTGACAACATACCATCAATTTGCCATCTACTATGTTGTAGTGTTACATTAGCACTGGTGTTATAATCAACTTGAGTGTTAGCATAATCATACATGTCATTGAAACTGGTTAAGTCTAAATCACCACTGCTTATTCCTGCACCATATCTGCTGTTTTGCAAATAATCTAACAACACATTAGCAGGATTTGTTAAACTGTTAGAAATATCAAAACTCCAACTGCCAATACCTGTTAAATTGTTTTCTGGATCATAGTCTACTTCAATAACAGCATACACAAGATCATCATAATTTGTATTTGCTGTGATTGTGCTACAAAGTGTTTGTGCCGCTACTTTAACACCTAGTTCTGGGAATATTTGGTTAGCACTGCTTTGTGCATTACCGGCATATACTCTACAACGTAACTTGTTTGCAACATTATTAGTACTTGTGGCATTTGTATCTGTAATACTACTAACATTAGGTGATGTAGCACTGCCATATCCACCTGGGAAGTTTAGTGTGGCATCTCCCCTATAAATTTTATTAATTGAATAAGAACCAGTGTCTGTTTTTTCACCAATTACAGTTACATATACCATTGTGTTGTTACGGTTTTTAATTTCTGCATCCACGGCAATAGAACCAGTAACGTTACGTCCATAGAACACAGGTACTCTGTTGTCTGTGCTTGGCCCTAGTGCTACTTTAACACCTGGATCTTTGCTTTGTTGTACACCTGGTGTTTTAAATACACCTGTAACTTTAGCAGTTGCTACTGCTAGTCCACCTGCTACTAGTCCTGCAACCAATGTACCTGTTGCTGTTAGACCTATACCTGCTATTGTGGCAAAAGCCGCACCTGAGGCAGCGGCAAAACCTAAACTACTTGCAACTATGGCGCCAATTGTACTAAAAATTGCCATTAATTTACACCCTCATACATATAATTGCGTTCTACTTTATTCCAACCTCTTTTTTCAAGGTCAAAGTCTGGTGATATTTCCATTAATGTTAACATAAATGCATCTATAACACCTGCTTCATGTAATTTTTTACCATATTCTTGGTATTTCTTTAACAATTTATAACCTAGTGTGCTGTTTCTAGCACATGGCTCTACCCACCATGCTAATTCTCTTAACACTTTGACATGTGGTAGCCAAGGGTCACTGTTGATATATGCTATCAACATGCCCTCAACCCGGCTATTTTGTTCTCCTACAATTATCACCCCATTGTTCATTACTTCACACAACAATTTTCTCACATATTGATCATCATACTGCGGATCATGATGTGCTGACAGTGGAGATGAATTTGCAAATTCAATCATCATTTCCATTATTCTGTCAAAATCTTGTATTGTTGCTCTTCTAATCATTTTATCTCAACTGTTGGTTTCTACCACCGCCGCCTCCACGGCCTCCACCGCCGCCTCCGCCACCGCCTCCGCCGCCGCCATAGCCACCGCCGGTGCCTGAGAATTCTCTACCAAAGTCAAACTGTACCTGCATAAGTTCTGGTACTCTGTCAAATGTTTGATCATTTGAATAAAACTTGCGTCTGTCTTGTGGTGCTGTTCTTTGTCCACTAATTTTGTTTTCCAGCAGTGTGTTTATACTGCTACAACTTACTACTATTTGATTTGTGTTTACACCTTCTAATACGTCTAAATTTTCTTCTATGGCGTAATTTGTAATAAGTCCTTTAAATCTTTGATATACATTTGAACTGTCTACACTTAGATCATCATTTAAAAATGCTCTGTACACAGTTACTTCACCACCTTTTACAGGTGATGCTAAAATCAAACTTAAATAATCTTGGTCACTGGGTATACCACTCAAACTGATATTGATATCACCATTTGTGGTTTTGATATCTTCTTGAATTTGACCTAATTGTAGAAATGCACCTAACTCTGTATAATCATTTGAATTATAAGTTATAGGTTTATAAGCATTGCTTATATAATAAACAGTGCCATCTAAATCTAAGTCAATCAGCAAACAGTGTTTGATGTTGTTAACACCATCTACTGCTGGTATACTTCTTGCCATTACTGTATAACCTCAATAAGTTGAAAGTCTGTGTTAAACTCTACTCTGTCATATGGTATCACACTGTATAACGGTTTAACAATCATTTTTACACGCCATGTAACATTACTGCCTAGCAGTATGCCTTTACCACTAACACTATAACCACTTTGTTCTATAAATCCTCTGTGAATAGGCACTGTAACACTTGTTGCGTTCCAAGTTACATCTGATGTCACTTGATAAGGATATCTGTAGTTACTGCCTAACTGTATAAAGTCACCTTTCTTTAACACTGTACCACTACCTGTTGCACTTGTGGTATTTAAAACTATGCTGGTGTTACTTGCACTGGTTACTGTTGGTGAACCACCAAAGCCTGAGCCTTGCAATGCAGTTATATAACTTAAACCTGTATTTGTACTACCAATATCAATTTCTTCTTCTACTGTTCTATCTAATCTATCTAATTCTTCTAATAAGGCGCGGTTGGTGCTGTAGGTTAAACCACTATGCATACCAACAGTAAATCTGTATGGCACAGCACTGGCTACTTCAGCAGTGAGTATTCTACCACTTCTTGATATTGTTTGACTGGCAACTTTGGTTTTCTCAAATGTGATAAATTGTGCGTTATCTATAATTGTTTGTATGCTCATTAGCCTGGTACCCTCCTAGCACCTACTCTGGTTAGGTTGTAAATATATTCTGGATCTCTGGCTAACGCCATTCTAAAACTTTGTACATCCACTGCGTTAATGTTGTATGTGATGTTAGTACCTCTACCACCACCAAGTATTTGTGCTGTTTCATCTGTGCCTGTTACTCTGGCTGGACCATTCACAATCTCAGGTCCTCTCTCTCCTGCTATACCAAATTGTCCTGCAGGTATGTAACCACCTTCTGCAAAGAAGCCGCCAAATATACTGCCTGCTCCGCCAAACAAACTCATAAAGATTCTGTTTGCCTGCATTTTAATGATTTCTTGTAGCAGTGATTTAAACAAGTCTTTGAAACTTAATTTACCTGTTTCAACAAATCCTAATATAGCATTTTCAAATCCTGTAGCCATTGTGTTAAACAAGTTGGTAGCATAAGCGGCTTCATCTTTTACATTTTCTGTAAAGTTAGCAACTGCTTCTTGCCAGCCTGTTGCAAAACTGGTTGCTTGTTGATAATTTGCATCTTGTAATTGTTTTATTTTGTCTATTTGTTCATCATACAAATCATTTATTTCTGCAATTCTTTCACCTTGCAATCTGAGATTTTCTGCTTCATCTTCTGCTAATTGTAATGCTGTGATTTCTGCTATTGCATCTCTTCTTTCTGCTTCTATGTCTGCAATATCTCTGCGTTGTTCTTTTTCTCTTTCACTAAGACCAAACAGTTGTTGTTCTAATTGTAATTCAGCCATTTTGTTTTCTAGATCAGCACGGCTTTCTTCTACTGTATCTCTAGCAGTTTGTAAATTTCTTTCTATGAGATCAAGTAATCTTTCTCTGGCTTTTTCTTGTTCTTTTAGGGCATCTTCTTGTTCATCTTCAGTTGCTAATTGTTCTTTACGCAACCTTAATATTCTTTGGCTTCTGGTTTCTTCAGCGGTATCATTAGTTGGAGTGTCTCCTGTTGTTGGTGTACCTGGTGTTTGATCTGGTGCAGTTGGTAAATTTAAATCTATATCACCACCTGCGGCACTGATATCATCTAAGCCTTCTAGGGTATCATCAAACTCTGCATTCATTGCCACAATGGCGGCTGTTGCCGCGGCAATACCTGCACCTACTTTGACTAAACCTACACCTGTAACACCTTGTAACAGAGTACCTGCTACATAAGCGGCTCTAATTGCTTTAGCAAAGTTAACCATTGCAACTGTGATGTTAACTATCTGTGTGGCAATAGCGGCGGCAAAAGCGGCTGCCAATAATTTTGCTAAAAACTCTACATTGTCTGCGGCTAACTTAATAAGTCCTGCTAACTTACTGAATAATCCTGTTTTTTGTTCTATTTCTGTAAACAGTGTGACCAATTCATTCTTGATCATTTGGAAACTTTCTGCTAGTGTGGCTGTTGTGGTACCAAATTGACTGTCAATGGTATCACTCATATCTTCTGTGGCGGCTACAATAACATCTGCTGTTAAGGCACCTTCAAATGCCAATTCACGCATCTCACCTATTGTAACACCTAATTGATCTGCCACTGCCCTCATAAACACAGGGTTGGCTTCCATGATACTGTTAAATTCATCACCACGCAATACGCCTGATGCTAATGCTTGACCAAACTGTCTAATAGCACCAGCACTTGCGTTTGCATCAGCACCTGATATCTTTAACGCACTAGAGAATGTTTGTGATATTCTTGCTACTTCTTCTTGTGTTTTGCCCATATCAGCAGTAGCAACTCTCAAGTTGGCAAACAAGTCAGCAACATCACCTATGCCACTTCTTGTTTCTTCTGCTACTCTTCTAACTAGATCAAAACTTTTTCTGGCTTCTTCATTACTTGAAGCAACACCTCTCAATCTGTTTTGTAATGCAAGTGCTTGGTTACCAAAGTCTACAAAAGCACCAATACTGATTGCACCTGCTAAGGCTGCAAATGCACCTTTAAGTCTACTAACACTGGCAGTACCTGTGTCTCCAAACTTTTTGACATCACTTTCTGCTCTCTTGATATTTTTGTTAAACTGTCTATCATCAAGCGTTAATATAACTTTAACATTCTTTGCCATTATAAATTCCTCAGCCTATTTGCTATAAAATCTGCATACGCATCTATGGCAGGATCTGTCATTCCTTCTGGTGCTTGTTTACTCCATCCCTCATCTAACCTACCTGCATACGGATAATTTGCAATTATCTTTTTTTGCGTCCTTTGTGTATTTCTTTGAGCATTGCCGGTATCTTTAGGCGTAATTCTTTTGTAATACTTGCCTGTGTCATTCCACGCACGGTGACACCCTTTATCTATTTTGTCAAGTATTCTTTTAAATGCATTTGTATCAACTTCTAACATTTTTTAACGCCCTATGTAATGTGCCTTCATCATAGAAATCACTTGGTTTCTTGTTTTTCTTATCATGTAGAAATTTGTTATAACTCATTGCTACATCATAAACATGCAGATCTAATGTGTCTGCTTGATCCAGCACTTGGGAAGGCAACATGCCGTATCTTTCACCAAGGTTGTCTAATAATAAACAGTAACTGAGTTCACTGCTACCTTCCTCAAATGAACCTGCTGTTACTTTCCCAGTTGTTCAACAACCTTGTTTACACAAGCCAATAACACTTTAGTAGGCAACACCTTATCATCAACCAATACTTTATTACCATCTTCATCAAGTATAAGTTCTTGACAAAAATCAAGTAATTCAGGGTATTGTTCTTGAGTCATGTTTGCAAATTTTACAAACTTATTGAGGGGTTGTCTGTCAAAGCACCAAAACTCAATAGCATCTTCATACTGTTCTCTGATTTCTGGCGTATCTACTTCAACTTTGATTAGTTGAGGCTTGTGAGCTAAATCTTGTATTTTCATATCTTTATTCCTTTATATCTCTATTTTGTAAATGATGAACTGCTGTTAATAAAAACGCAATTCTGCTTTTGACTTTTTTCAAGTCTGCCTCAGCACAAGTGAGTTCACTCTTGCTCTTGGCTATCTCCATCTCCAGAGTCTTCATGATCTCCTGATGGGTCAAATTGTTCCATATCTGCATGTTCTTTCTCTATATCTGTATATTTATGTGAATCACCGTAAAACGCCTTTACATCACTTGTTTTGATTTGTTCTTTACAAACAATGATATGCTTGCCTTTATGGTGTTCAAACATTGTTTTAAATTTGTGACTGTTTAACACAGCCTTTTGTTTATCTGTAAACATGTAATATCCTCATAAAAGATGCTTACAGGGCAAAGCCCTGTAAGACATCATATTATTTAAACAAGTTTAAACAACAAACTGCTCATATGAGCCGTCCACTAACACTTCTAGCGGGCTCACCCAGACTGGCGCCGTAGGTGACACCGTTGGGGCTAATCCACTTAGATAACCTTCACCTTGTACAAAGTAGTCACTTGAGTTAGTACCATTCATATATAACCTAAAGTAAACTTTGGTTTTTTCATTGGTAATCTCCCAAACTCCTGCAGTATCACCAGCACCATCAAAGAATGCTACTGTATCTAATACCATATTTAATGATATGCTGTTTGTACTAGGAGTTGTTACTATTTGTTGACTAGGACTATCTAATTCCTCCCAAGTAAATGTGCCCGGTGTGGCCTGGATGGTCACATCTTGTAAGGCCGGAACTGTCAACACATTTCCTGTATCAGCCATGGCCGCGTTTGCGTTTGCAAATGTACCACTAGCATTAATGTCTAGTGATACAAAACTTGCTTGTTCATTAACTACTATTCTAGCCATTGCTTATCTCCTGTTATGCTATATTTTGTTAAATGTAAAATCAAACTGATATGTCAACTTATCACCATTAAATGAACTGGTCATATCACAATTTTTGTAAATCTGACCACCAATAGAATTTTTACTATTGATTATTGCTGATGTTATAGTATCTATATCACTTATAGGGTTTTTTGCATCTATTGTCAAGTATCCAGTAACAGTTGTTTGGATGTCCTCAACATGATTAAAATCAAGTGTTTCCACTAATGGTTCTCTGATAATATTGTCCTCATCTAGGTATAATTTCTTCATGTTTTTCTCATAAAGAGGTTCACCTGCTGAATCCCAGGGGAGTTCAGAACTTACACTAACACTGGAACTGGCCAATGCTACATCTAAGTTAGATTTCAAATCATCTCTATACGCCATTATGATACCCTTGCAGTTGCTCTTTTACTTCTTGTGCGTCTGGTTGATTGATATGTAACCATTTTTTCTGCATCTGTAACACTACCACTGCCATCTGCATCATACCAAGTAAAATCACTCATTAATTCATCAAAGAGTTCATTGAACTTCTTCTCAAAAAATTGAATTTTTTGTACTTCTGCAGATTCAGGGTTGCCAAAATCAGCAACCTTTGGTAGTATATACATATACAGTGCACCATATGCACATAAATCTGTAAAATCACTTTTTCTTGATGTAATTTTATCAGGATCAAAGTCTGGTACTGTGTTAATATCAAACGCAGTACCAGTATAACTTAGATAATTTTTCCACTTGCTAGAAGCCTTAATTTTAGCATCAATTCTTCCAGTTGTTTTTGTGGTTAAATCCTCAATATAATTGTCAAGACTGCCAGGGGCATCAGGCACATTAGTAAAATCAAGTTCATTTGCTTCAAAGATACGCTGATCTTTGTCTCTCACATCAAGAGCTTCTGCGTAACTTATTACTGATCCACCGCTTATTATAAATGCCATTGTTATCCCCTAATTACTTTACGCAGATGCTAAACCACCTGGTAAGTTGTTTGATCTGATCCATCTACAACCAATAGCATAAGTGAGTAAGTTGTTAAGCAATGCATCATTTGCAAGATCTTGTGCAACTGAACCAATTGAACCACTAGATGCACCTAAACCATTCAATTCTTTAGCAAGAGCTAATTCTTGAGCTGGAGTAATAACTGCATTGTAGAAACCTAATGCATCTGTTGGTGCATTAACATTTCTTAGGTTAGCAACTGAAGTTGAGAATGAATCAAGTGTTGCAACATTTGCTGTACCACCAATACCTTCTTTAGTAGCAACTGCTCTAATGAAAGTGCTGTAAGGTCTTGCAAAACCATTTCTTACTGTTCCCACATACTGGATAAGGTCAAAATCAATATCCTCAAATGCTTTGACTTCTACGGATCTTTTTTCTGCCATGGCCATTGCGTCCGGGGAAAATACTAGGGCTATTTCACAATCTCCAACAGCATCACCAGAAGCAAGACCGTCCATACCAACATCAACATTAGCAAGGTCTGTAAGAGCTGTTTCACCACCAGAAGCCATCACACGGAAAGCCGCTGTGTCAGTAGAAATTGCCAGGCTAGACGCAATGCGTGTAGCAGTTGCTTGTGCAACTACGCCTACACCTGTATCCTCAATTGATTCTAGGGAAACATTAGAAGCCGCGCCTCTTTTGTTAACACTTAAGATCACATTTGAAGGACCAAAGTCATGATTTGTACCACTTAAAGCAAGGATACTTTGGGCATCACCAATAGAAACATTGGCTGTACCATAAGAATTAGTAACAGGGATTTTAACCTGATTACCTACTGAGCCTTCTAGATTGTACATTGTTGAGATGATAGATGGATTTGGTACCAATACTCTGTTAGAGTAAAAAGGCAACAAATCGGCTACTATATCACTGTACAAATTAGAGACTGCACTTGTTGTAACTGACATAATTGTCTCCTTTTATAATTTTATTTTAATAACTTTGCAGAATTACTTATTTTGTCAAAATCCTGCATAGTTTTGGTTATTAAAGCATCAGTAATTTGACTTCTGCTCAATCTTTGTCTTTCACGCAAACTTGCATAAGCCCTTCTATACTGAGGATCTGATTTTAATCTTTCCTCATTAACAGGAGCACTATCTTTAGTGCTTGACGGCTTCTTGTCTGCGTCAAATGTATCAATGCCTTTCTTGGCAAATGGTAAACCTAATGTTTTACCAATTGTTTCAACTGCTGATTTATAATCAGGAGTCTCACCATCAGTTGTCAAGAACTCATCACCATTTTTGATAGCAAATGTGCCATCTTGGTAATGCAACATGTCTCTTGCTTTCATTAAGTCAACAACTGCCTGTTTCTGGTTAGCGTCCCAACTAGTTGGCATGCTGTCTCTCAATGTGCTCACATGTTCTTTGAGTGCATAATCTGTTTTAACTGCCTGCAATTCTGCTCTTAGTTCTTCCACAGTCTGCTCTCTTTTCTTAACTGCGTCTCTGAGACTGTTGATGTTTAAACTGTCTTGTTCAGGGTCTGCTGTTTGTAATTGACTTACAACACTTTTGACCTTGTCAAAACTATCAACTTGCAAATCCTCTAAGATTCTGCTTTCAGCATCTCTTTTTGCATTTGCGGCAACTTTGTTTACATCATCCCTGTTATACACACGGACGCCATT
>Ga0070751_1002548_pt1 | contig 10359 bp, 10 predicted proteins | sample VirMetDEL_Aug_28_FD_78514 | JGI IMG/M metagenome (GOLD analysis project Ga0070751, IMG submission 78514) | Aqueous microbial communities from the Delaware River and Bay under freshwater to marine salinity gradient to study organic matter... | ecosystem: Environmental > Aquatic > Marine > Coastal... | reverse complement strand
AGTGTAGTTACATAGGACAAGATCATGGCAGTAGTAACACCAGACCTACCAGAACTTTTCGAGGAAGCCTATGAACGGGCGGGTCTTGAGATGCGCTCTGGCTATGACCTTAAAACGGCTCGTAGGAGTCTTAACCTTTTAACATTGGAGTGGCAAAACCGTGGGCTTAATCTCTTTACCATTGAAGCTGGTACGTTATCCATTACGTCTGGCACAGCAACTTATACATTACCTTCGGACACGATTGACCTCATCGAACACCAAGTCCGTACAGGCACAGGTGAAAACCAAACCGACACCGCGCTCGAAAGGATCAGTGTCGCAACCTACGCGCAGCAAACAAACAAAAACACGCAAGGTAGGCCGACCCAAATCTACGTCCAAAGGCTCCCAACGGAAGTCAAAGTAACTCTGTGGCCTGTTCCCGACGCTAATACAACATACACTTTGTCATACTTTAGACTAAAAGGTATTGATGGTTTGTCTGCTGGGATTGGTGGAGATGTGGCTAATGTGCCGCCTCGTTTTGTTCCAGCTCTGGTTTCTGGATTGGCATATTACTTATCTATGAAAAAACCAGAGGCTGCAGGACGTGCGCAGGCTCTCAAGCAGGAATACGAGTTTCAGTTCCAGCTTGCGTCTGGTGAAGATGAAGAGACAGCATCAATCAAGTTTGTGCCGTATGATACATTTGTGATGGGTGGCGGATGAGTTACGCAAAAGGTAAATACGCATTTGGTTTCTGTGACAAGACAGGGTTTCGTTACCCTCTGAAAGACCTTGTCTATGAGTACAATAACGGCATCAAGACTGGATTCTTGGTTGGTAAAGACGTTGCCGACCCAGATCAGCCTCAAAATTTTCTTGGGCGAGTAAAGATATTTGACCCTCAATCACTTCGAAATCCAAGACCTGATACCTCTCAGAAGGCTAGTAGGGGTCTGTTTGGTTGGAATCCTGTTGGGAATCCAGCGCAATCTATGGTAGGCTCTGTTGGAAGAGTTACCGTCAACACAACGGAAGGATCGTAACATGGCTGGCCCAAAGAAAAGACTTGGCAAAGGTAAGAACCGCTTAAAATTTGAGGATGTCTCTCCACGAGCGGAAAAAGAAGAGCAAGAGATGCTTGACAAAAAAAGTTATGGCGGCAAAGCCAAGAAAAAAATGGGTGGCGGTAAGATGAAAAAACCTGTTGCCATGAAGATGGGTGGCAAGTGCCGTGGTATGGGCGCAGCAACTCGTGGTGGCAACTATAGAATGGGATAAGTTCAAATGAACTATTCTGAGTTAGTACAGGCAATACAAGATTATACAGAGAATGACGAAACAACTTTCGTTAGCAATATTCCTGTATTTGTACGCCAAACAGAAGAATCTATACATCGTACAGTTCTTGTGCCTGAACTAAGAAAGAACGCCACAACAACTTGTGATGCGAACAATAGATTCCTGTCTAGGCCATCTGACTTCTTGGCACCGTTTTCTTTCGCCGTAATAAACACAGACGGCGATTATCACTATTTACTGCCAAAGGATGTAAACTTCATACGTGAGGCATACCCTAACCGCGCCACTGCAGCACTACCAAAATACTACGCTGAGTTTGATGGCGATATAGAGTCAGACAACTCTGCAGGTCACTTTATACTGGGTCCAACGCCAGACGCGGCTTATGAAGTTCAATTGCACTATTACTTCGATCCGCCTTCCATTGTGGAATCCAGCACATCGTGGCTTGGTGATAATGCAGAAGAGGCTCTGTTGTACGGTAGCCTTGTACAAGCGTACATATTTATGAAAGGTGAACCTGATGTAATGCAACAGTATCAACAAAGGTTTGATTCTGCTATGCAGAAGCTGATGGTTCTTGGGGAAGGTAGGCTGAAGCGCGACGACTATCGCAATGATCAGCCTCGGCTGGAGATGTAGATGTTTCACACTAAAATGGAAATCCCACGGTATGAGCAGATTGTTAGTGTGAAGACCACTGATAATAGAGGCTTTACGCCTGAAGAGGTTGCTGAGACTTGTGCGGATAAGATTATGGCAGTGTCTAAGGATGCCCCGCCAGCTATACGTGACCAAGCAATAGCGTATAAAAACCAGATGCAGGGTGTAATTGCTCACTACATGAAAGAAGCTATTCGCAGTGACCGCACAACTGTGTATAATGCAATCAAAGATGCCGGACATCCCGAACTGGCTGAACTCATAAGGAGACTTTAACATGGCGTTTAATGGGAACTTTATGTGTACCTCGTTTAAGAAAGAACTTATGCAGGGCGCACACAACTTTTTGAACTCTGGTGGTAACACCTTTAAGATTGCTTTGTTTACCAATGCTCAAGCTGGTAACGACAACCTTGGCGGTACGTCTACAGACATGGACGAAACCATCACAAACTATTCTTCATCTGCAGCGAACGAAGTGCCTACATCGGGTACATACCCTGCAGCAAACACGTTAGGTCGTGTGGACCCCTCAAGCGGTGGTACAACGGCGTTTACTGACTTCAACGACATCACGTTCACATCTACAACAATCACTGCTCGTGGCGCACTTATCTACAACGATGATACAGTTGCTACTCCGGGCGTTATTGCAGAAGACGCGGCAGTTGTTGTGTTGGACTTTGGCACCGATAAGGGTTCTACATCTGGCGACTTCCAGATTGTTTTCCCAACTGCGGATGCAACAAACGCTCTAATTAGGATTGCATAATGGCAAAGGTCTTTGATCGTATAAAAGAAACAAGCACGTCAACAGGGTCTGGTGACTTTACTCTAGAGGGTTCCCCCACTGGATACAGAACCTTTGATAGTGTCTTTTCTGTAGGCGATCAGACCTTCTACTGCATTATTGCAGGCACAGGTGAGTTTGAGGTTGGTCAGGGAACTTACTCTGCAACCAACACGCTAGAGAGAACAAACGTGCTTTCTAGTACCAGTTCGGGAAATCTGGTTAATTTTATAGCGGGTAGCAAAGATGTGTTTGTTACCATGCCAGCGTCAAAGGCTGCGTCGAGCGATGATGCAATCGCTTACGCTATAGCTCTAGGATAGGAAACTGTAATGTCTAAGGTTTTGGTTTTTGATTACACGTTCGATGCATCAGCAAGAACTGTTGAGCTTGATGGTATTTATCAGCAAAAGACGATACTGATCATCAACAATACTACATCAAGCCAGATCATATACAGTGCGTTTGATGACAGCCTGAATATCTCAAACATTCAGTTTAACTACACAAACTACACAACTACTCTGACACTGTCCTTCGATACAACGGCAATGTCGGATACGGATCAGTTGCAAATTTTTGTAGATCAAGGCGCAACTAAGTTTGAACCTGCAGAGACATATGCGGACCCAGTTTCCAAGCTGCGTGTTTCAAATCCAGAAAACTTGATTGATACAGACTTTGAATACGGCCTTCAGTCTACAAAATGGGAAACGCTAGAGCTTACAAACAACATCCCTACATTCTTTAGCCGTTCAGGTGATGCTGCATTGGATGTTACAAGTATTGAGACAACATCGGGTAGCTCAAGCATCCTTGTTACAACAGCAACTCCACACGAACTTCTTCGCGGTACGCCGATTATTGTGAAAGGTACGCAGACGATTCTTGCTGATGGTGGTTTTATCATCAAAAGTATTCTTAGTGATACTGAGTTTACTTATGAAGCCAAGGGTTCGATAAGCTCTAGCGGCAGTATTTATGATACATACACAGAGTTGTTTATCGCTTCTATCTACGAAGGCACGGAGTTTAAGTTAACGAACGTCGCTGGTATGACTAGCAACGAAGTTGACCCTAGTACTCTAACAGTAAACACAGAATATCCGACAAAGTTCACCCCCGGAACTAAAGTCGCTGTAGCTAATACCTTTGCCAAATCTACGCTAGATGTGAACACAAACCTTGTTGATATTGATAACGTCATCAACAAGCAGCAGGATTACGTCAGTGCAACCGCCACAGGTGAGGGTACAGGTGTATATGACAACTGGCACTTAGGTGGAGTTCAGCCTTTTCGTTTTAGAAATACAAGAGGTAATGGCTACAACAAGGGTATGTGGTTCTCAGAGGATGAGTTAAGTATTAATACTAGCTCTGATTACATTACATTCCCAACTGCTCATCCGTTTAATAGTTATGACATTGTATACTATGTTGGAGACACCACTTCAGGCAATACACCTATTTCAGGATTAGCTTATGGAAACGCTTATATTGTCTATTATATCAACTCTACAACTATTCGTCTGCAGTATCTGTTCTCATCTTCTTCAACTAGAAGGGTTCAGATTTATGGCCCCGGCACAAGCGGCGGTGTTGTTAAGAGCGCGTTTATCGGCGGGTATGGTTTAACTTATTATAACTCAAGTTATGGCATTAGTGGTTGGCAACTTCAGTACTCTTCTAGTTGGTATAATAATCCAAGTTACAGCTATGCTCGTGCGTATGAAGAATTTAGATATGGTACAGGTGGTACATCTGCGGCATATATTTGGTGGATTCCTTTATGTAATAGCTCAAATGGACTTGTAACAAGTACACATCCATTAGTTAGTAGTAATTATTACGTTAATTCTAATCCTGTCATTTCGACACCTACAAATGGTGATTTTGGTTGGTATGTTAGATACTACAGTACCTCGACTACTTATAATGACTATGTGCGGATGGTTGCGAGTGGTTCTTACCAAAGTAGTAGCACATCATACTCTAATGATGGTGCATTTATTAGATGGAATTATAATGTTGATGGCGGGCGTTCCACTCTTTACATGCCGAATCATGGTTTAAGCACCTATGATCACGTTCAGATTAATGCTGTTGAGGGTACTCTGCCTCCTGAGATTACTGATGGCGGCGTTTATCGCGTTGAAAAGGTTAGCGATGACAGAATAGCCCTAAGAGAATCTACAGGATCAAACGCTGCAGTTGCATTTTCAACTGCAGGTACATCTGACCTTGAATACAGATTTACAGCGATTCTCCCAAAAACAACGGCGAACTCCTTAAAAGTAGCGGGTAACACGCTTCTTAACAGCGACAAAATTACTTACACAGTACCCGGTGGTGGCACTGCTATTGGTGGGCTTGTTAGTGGAACGGATTACTACGTTGCTAATAAGAATACGGAAGAAGATACTTTCCAAATCTCAACAACACCAAACGCTTTAACTGCGGACAGTGTGTTTATATACGAAGGAAACTCCAGTTACGTTAATCCAACAACAAACACTTTAACAGCGTTTGGGCAAACAATGCCATTTGTGAATGGAGATGCTGTTAAGTACACGACAAACGCTTCAGCCTCTTTGCCGGGATTATCAGACGACACCGTATATTGGGTTGGAAGTATATCGTCGTTGAGCTTTAAGTTGTATTACAGCAAAGCCGATGCACTAGCTGGTACTGATGAAATAGATATCTATGATTATACTATCGCCAACTACCAAACGTTCTTCACAAAAACTAACATTATTGATCTTACATCATCTCCAACAGATGAAACACACACATTAGAGGCTGACTTTGTTGGCGCTGCGGATGGTAACTATGAGATTACTTCTACTGCTACAGACGGCTTGTCTTTTGAGTTATCTTCTTCGTCTCAAGTGCAGTACCGTACAATTAGTTCAATTGCACAAAATGCGTTCAACCCTGATCTTGACGGGTTTAGAATTAATGATCACGGTTTAGTTACGGGTGACGCTGTTGTATATACAGAAGCTGGTAATGTTAACGTATCCGGCCTGACCAGTGGAACAACATACTATGCTATTCAAAAGAACAAAGACTTCTTTCAGTTAGCCTCTTCACAATCTAATGCGGAAAGTGGAACTCAAATTACTCTCACCGAAGCAGGTAACACCGCTCCATTTACAGGTACATTGTCGTTTGAACCGCAAAGTATGATTGGCGAGGTTTTAGCTTCAGGCACTATCTCGTACACGGGTGGGTCACGTACAATTACTGGTGTTGATACGGACTTTACATCCTACTTCACTCGCGGTGACAGCATTGACATCAACATAGCGGGTACTGAAAAACATGACATTACAAATTACAGTACTTTAGATTACTTTGTCATTGCTGACACAAGCACACTTACAACAGGTGAGGCAGCATACTTTACAACAGATAGCTTAATGCCACCGGGTATTGATCCTAACTACCTGTATTTCATTCGTGTTCTTAATGGAACTCAGTTTAGTGTTTATCTCACTCGTGCTGATGCTGTGGCAGACACAAATCGCGTTCAACTTACTGGAGCAGGTACAAGTGCAGATGTTAATGTTTGGATTAACACTGGTGACATCTCCTCTAAAGAGATTGCGTTTGTAAACAGTCAAAACGTTCTTTCTCTTGCAGAAGATTTAGATGCTGAAAGTCAAGCAGATATTAAATATCTTCAAAGAACTCGTGTCCTTCTGAGACCTGATGGGTTTGCCTTGCACCGTCCATATGATGGTGGTGTAGAACTTATTCCACCTACAAACCCAGATTCTAAAATGATTCGCCAGACGCGGAAGTATTTCCGCTATCAGTCTGGTAAAGGTATACAGGTTAGCTACGCTGTTAACTTTAGTCCTTCAACGCAGACAGACGTATATTCCGCAAGTGGTACGACAGGTACTATTGTAACTAGGTATCCGCATAGACTGTCTGTCGGGCTACCAATTACTATCTCTGGGGCCACAAACACAGCAGACCTTATTGGTACGGAAACCATCTCTATTACTGTAAGACAAGACCCTGAAACTGAGACAAACTACTTTGCGGTAGATGGGGATCGGGTTGAATCCTTGACCCTGTATGAGGGTCGCACGTATCGATTTGACCAATCTGATGTATCGAATGGCAGCGGCGGATTCACAGGTCAAGTTCATCCACTTCGTTTTTCTACAACAGAAGATGGGACGCACGGTGGTGGTGTAGAGTATACAACAGGAGTCACAACAGGCGGAACACCGGGGGTAGATGGATATACGCAAATTGTTGTAGCGACTGATGCTCCTACTCTCTATACATACTGCGAGAACCATTCAGGTATGGGCTTCGATGCTCCGACACTTGTTGATTCAGATAATAACCGTAAGGTTCTTTGGAATGGTTCGTTTACTGTAGACACAGTTCCTGATGAATACACATTTACTATTACTCTTGATGGTACGCCATCAGATGGTAACGCTTCAGGTATTACGGAGTTTTATGTAAATAGTTGGGCCAACAGTAGCCTAAGATGTGGATTGTTTGATAACCAGAACGGTCTATTCTTTGAATACGATGGGCAAATACTTTATTGCTGCCGTAAGAGTTCGACACAGCAGATTAGTGGTTACAACCAGCTAGTCTTCCGATCCGGTCAAGTTTTAGGAACAAATACTAAGTATCAGACTCAACTTTCTGAGGGTGAAGATATTGTCATTAAAGGACAGATGTATCGAATTACACGAATTGCGTCTGATACTGAGATGTATGTCTCTCCATCTTATCGTGGTAAGTCTATTTCAAATGCGATTATCACAAAGATTGAGGTAACTCGTGTTCCTCAAAGCCAATGGAACTTAGACACCTGTGATGGAAAAGGCTACACAGGGTTTAAGTTAGATATCCATAAAATCCAAATGGCCTACATGGATTACTCTTGGTACGGTGCTGGTAAAGTTCGCTTTGGATTCAAAGATCAGCATGGTGATGTGAAGTATGTCCATGAGTTTGTACACGGTAACTTTAAAACAGAAGCATTTATGCGTTCTGGCAACATGCCTGCTCGTTACGAAATCGAAAACATAGGCGAACCAACATATGTACCTGCTCTCGCGCACTGGGGTACGTCTGTTATCATGGATGGTAAGTTTGACCCTGATAAGGCGTACATCTTTAACGCTTCATCAAATAACGTAACTTTGACGGGTGCTGATTCATTTACGACATCTGCGCGTGTAGAATCTCTAACGCCTTATTATGATTATCTTGGTCGTAACTTTGTTACGGTAGGGTATGGTCTGCTACTAGCATCTCCAGACAGTCAGCTTGCGTCTGCCGCTGCAGGTACAGTGATTAGCGGAGCGGGTATTCCAGCAGGTGCAACACTAGCTAACCCGGCTTCTAATCAAATATCCCCTTATCAGCCGTATATTCCATCTGAGTATGTGTATACATCTACATCATTCCCATATGGTGGTGCTACACGTAGTTTGCTTCTAATTGACAAGCCGCCAACAGCTACTTCTGGAAGCAACAGCACATATACAATTGGTCAAGCTGGTGGCGCGGTTAACGTAACTAAAGATGTTCCGTTGATTAGTATCCGACTAGCTCCGTCTGTGGACACAAGTTCTCCGGGCTTCTTGGGTGAACGTGAAATCGTTAACCGTATGCAGTTAATTCTTAACCAAGTTGCGGTTGTTTCGACACACGCAGTTACAGTTAGATTGATCGTTAATGGGTCTCTATCTTCAAACGCATGGCAACGTGTTACAAACCCAAGTTTGAGCCAATTGATCCTGCATGACAATACAGACACAATTGAAGATGGTCAGCCAGTTTACAACTTTGAGGCAGCGGGGGGTACAGGTACAACAGACCGTACTCCAGTTCTAACCACTGAAAACCTTAACGAGTTGGCTACACTTGGTAACTCAATCCTTGGTGGAGATGGTGTATTCCCAGATGGTCCAGACGTTCTAACAGTTGTTGCAACATTGAACGAAGACCCGTCAACCGTAAGCGCAACTAACCCATTGATTGTATCAGGGCGTATATCATGGTCTGAATCACAGGCGTAAAACATGTTAGGTAACGAAGCATTTGCAGCATCCGCGTTCTCGCAGAGCGCAGCACAACAAGACGCTCAGGTCTTCGTTACCACAATTGACGCTGCAGGATGGGGTCGAGAAGGTTGGAGTCTAGGGGCTTGGGGTGTCCAGATTCTAACAAATATGGAAGGTGTGACCGCAGTAGGAACTGCGGAAGCCCGACCAACAACTAAAGCCGAAGTAGAGGGAGTAGAGGCTGTAGGTCAAGTAACTGGTGTCGATGTATACCCCGGCACTGGTGTTGACGTTTACGTCACTGGCGTAGAGGCGACAGGTATCGTTTCGTTCAGAGGCGCAAAAGTTTGGGGACGCATAATCCCTGATGTGGACAACACATGGATACGTGTTGCTCCAAATACCACAAATGAGTATACTGAGATAAGACCGTAACGGAGATTCTGCTTCATGCCCAGTACATATACACTTAATAGCGGTATAGAACTCATAGGAACTGGCGAACAGTCGGGTACATGGGGCGATACCACAAATATTAACCTTCAGATCATTGACCGCCTTACAAGCGGTGTGGGTGAGATTACGCTCCCTACAACTCCTCCACCTGCAGGATATGACCTTACCACATCAGACGGTGCGCTTTCTGATGGTCAGTACCGTGCGTTAATCTTTGGCGGAACACCAAGCGGTGCAACACAGGTTAATATCACACCTAACGATCAAGAGAAGATTTACTTTATAAAGAACAACTCTGGTCAAACCGTAACGATGTATCAGGGTGGTGGTTCTACTGTATCTATCTCTGACGGTAAGTCTGCCATTGTGTACGCAAACGGTGGCGGTGCAGTTGCAAACGTGGTGGACCTGACAAGTACATTTAACTTTCAGGATTTAAATCAAAACCTGACAGACATCTCTGGCCTCAACCCCACAGAGGGACATGCGTTCGTAGGTGACGGGACAAACTACATTAGCACGGCAACTGCTACAAGCGCGATGATTATGCCATCTGGTGTAACAGGTGACCGACCCACCCCTGTAAACGGTATGATCCGATACAATACTGATGACGGTCAGTTTGAGGGATACGCTGCAGGTTCTTGGGGTGCGATTGCGGGTCAAGGTGAAGGTGGCGGTGCGATCATCGTTAACGACACAACAGCAACAGAGAGCTATACCTTCGGGGCGGGAACCAACGGATTCTCAGTGGGTCCAGTGAGTGTGGCAGACGGCGTAACAATTACGATCTCCAGTGGTCAACGCTGGGTTGTCGTATAGGGAGATAGCCATGAGTAATATTTCTGCAGGCACAACAGTAGGAACCGCACTTGTTAATGAGGGCAATACGGACGGAACACTGGTGCTTCGGACAAACGGCACAACAACAGCGGTCACTATTGGGACGGATCAATCCGCTACGTTTTCTGGCACTGCTACGGTAAACGGTGGTTTGAACGAAAGCCAAGTAGACATAACAGATGCAAGTCCTGTGATAGACTGTTCTGCGGGGAATGTCTTTGCTATTACTACTACTGGGAATCCAGTAGCGTTTACTGCATCTAATGT
>Ga0070751_1002538_pt1 | contig 10393 bp, 12 predicted proteins | sample VirMetDEL_Aug_28_FD_78514 | JGI IMG/M metagenome (GOLD analysis project Ga0070751, IMG submission 78514) | Aqueous microbial communities from the Delaware River and Bay under freshwater to marine salinity gradient to study organic matter... | ecosystem: Environmental > Aquatic > Marine > Coastal... | reverse complement strand
TAAAGATTATCAAATAAGACTTGACATTTTTTTAACTTTGATATAGGATATAGATTATGAGTTATAGTTGGAAAAAAGGTATGACGATTGACGACCAATGGCAATCATGGTCGGATGAAAATCCAGTCGATAAAATGCCAGACATTGAAACAGACAAATTGAAAGAGGCCTTAATTAAAGACCTTTCTTTCGTATCTGCTATGGATGTAAAAGAATATACTTTATATCAGAAATGGTGTGAAGTGCAGGACAAATATCCTACAGTAGAAACAAATAGTTTCTTTGATGATAAACCAGCCCTCAAAGACGCATCACAAGGTGCATTATTACAAGAGATTAAAAACAACTTTTGGTTACCAGAAGACCCCGAAGAATATCTATACTTAGAACCTGAATTATTATGGACTGATGGTGATAGTGTGAAATCTATTACAGGTTCAAAAAAGCCAGCTATTTGGAATGGTATGAGAACTTTCCTTTCTACAATGAAAAACAATAGTAACATTGGTCGAAACCTTAACTTTCTTATAAGAGATAAGAAGACAGAAAAACTATTAGGCGTTACTTGTATGTCAAGTGACTTTTTAGATTTAACTCCACGAGATAATTACATTGGTTGGGAGAGAGAAGCTAAAACTCAAAGAATGATTAATCATACTTGCATTGGCAGTACAATCGTACCAATACAACCTCTAGGATATAACTTAGTAGGTGGCAAACTACTGGCACTTTTATGCCTATCAAATACAGTTGAGAAGACCTGGGAACACCAATATACCGATAAGTTGGTTGGTGTTACAACTACAAGTTTATATGGTAAAACAAAAGAAATACCATTATCACAATACGATAGATTGAAATATTGGAAGAAAATGGGTTGGACAGCTGGTTCTGTATCTTACGAACCAACTAAACCAACTAGAAAAATGATACAACAATGGTTGATGAAAAATCACACTTACAAATACTTTGAATGGTATGTTGCAAAGAAAGATACTGGCCAACCACATAAGAGAGACCATAGAAATAGAAGTCATACCTTTACTTACAATCAGTTAGGTATTGATAAGAAATTGATTAAATCAGAACACGCCAGAGGTATTTACTTTGGTGAACTATTTGAAAATACTAAAGAATTTTTAAGAGAAGAAATCAAAGAAGACAAATTAGTCAGAGCATTTGATAATTCGGTTGAAGCCTTGACCGATATTTGGAAAAACAAGTATGCTAAGAAAAGACTGGCATCCTTGAAAAAGCAAGGCCGTGTTTCAACTGAAACACACTTTTATGATGACATTATCTATATGACTTGGGAAGAATGTAAATCCAAGTATTTGGGTGATGTTGGGAGATAAATACAAATGAATTTCAACGAGTACCAAGAAATGGCCAAAAGTACGGCTATCTACGACAAGCAACACAAGATTTTATATCCAGCGTTAGGACTTGCCGGCGAAGCAGGTGAAGTGGCAAATAAAGTAAAAAAACTAATAAGGGATGGATATGAGAAGAATAAAGATTATCGTAAAGAGGTGGCCGCTGAAATCGGCGATGTACTCTGGTATTGCGCTGTATTGGCTGATGATATTGGCTGCGACCTCGAAACTATTGTCAACAACAATCTTATAAAACTACAAGACCGTATGCAAAGAGGCGTAATCGGTGGTAGTGGTGATAATAGATGAAAGTAGTCATTGCAACTGGTGGTTTCGACCCTTTACATTCAGGACATATTGAGTACCTAAAATGTGCAGCTGCATTAGGTGATGTATTAATTGTAGGTTTAAATTCAGATGAATGGTTAAAAAGAAAGAAAGGCCGTTATTTCATGGAATTCTATGAAAGAGAACAGGTCATTTCAAATTTATCATTTGTACATAATGTCATTAACTTTGATGATTGGGACGATACAGCTACTGAGTGTATTTTAAAAGTAAAGAGATTTTATCCAAATGCTGATATTGTCTTTGCTAATGGTGGTGATAGAGATGAAGGCCAAGTACCTGAAGAAGAAACCTTTAAATCAGACAAATGGATTAAATTTGAATATGGCGTTGGTGGTACAGATAAAAAGAACTCATCAAGCCATTTATTAGAAAGATGGTTAGACAACCATACTGAAAGACCATGGGGTTATTATAAAGTATTACATAATGAACTCAATGTGGTCAAAGTCAAAGAACTGGTTGTAATGCCAGGTCAAAAATTATCAATGCAAAAGCACCATAATAGGGCTGAACATTGGTTTATCACAAAAGGTATTGCCACCGTCTATACAATAGACGATAATTCCACCGACTATGAGTGTTTAGGTGAATATAAAATGTTTGATAATCTACATATCAGTAGAAATCAATGGCATCAACTAGCGAATCACGAGCAAACACCCTTAAAAATAGTCGAAATCCAGTACGGAACTGAGTGTTCCGAAGATGATATAGTGCGACAGGACAACGCACTTTAGAAGAAAACGCCGGAAAGCGTTGATTTCCAACGAAAAAAAAATTAAAAAAAAGCGCTTTTAAGGGTTGACTCTGGCCGTGGCTCCTGTAGGATGGACACATAAATGATGAAAAAGGACAACACTATGACACTAAACTTAGAAGTAAAAGGCAATCTAGCAAAATTACTTGCTACTGAAAACATTGTTGTTCAACACAATAATGTAAAGACTGCCTCTTTTGATGTTAAGAACAGAATCTTAACCCTACCAATTTTCAAAGAACAATCTGGCGATGTTTACGATATGTTAATCGCACACGAATGTTCACACGCTTTATTTACTCCTTATGAAGAATGGGAAGGCATCAACGATAGTGAGTTGAGGTCTTATGTAAATGTTATCGAAGATACAAGAATTGATAAACTAATTCAAGCCAAATATCCTGGTGTTGTCAAAAATTATATGAATGGTTTTGATATCCTTGAAAAAAAGAATTTCTTTGGTCTTTATGGTAAAGACATAAACAAAGACCTTATGATTATCGACAAAATTAATATTAGGTCAAAATCTCTTAATAGAGTACCTTTTAATTTCAATGACCAAGACAATGAGTGGTTAACTAAAGTTGACAAAGTTGTTACTTTCAAAGATGTAGTTGACCTTGCTAAAGAGATGTTAGCTTGGCAGAAAGAACAAGTTGAAGAAATGGCTAAACTGCCTAACTTTGATGAGTTGTCTATTGTAAAATCTTATGACCTTGGTAATGATGATGATTTTGATGATGAGTTTGACAATCAACCATCAGGCGACCAAGGTGACGAATCAGATGAAAAAAATGATTTCAATAACTTTGGTGATGAAAAAGCTGATGATGAAAAAGAAGCAGAACAAGATGGTGCTTCTGACAAATCAGATGAAAAAAAACAAGATGACCAAGGTAAAGTTTCAGAACAATATGGTAAAGGCGCCGATGGCGAACCTGCTAAAAAACTTTTAAAAGCTGTTACTGACCAGGCTTACGAAAATAAAAAAGATGAATTGCTTGATTCGAAAGCAAGAGGTTTTGTTTATGGTAATATGCCAGAACCAAATCTTAAATCAATTGTTGGTTACAAGCAGTTTCTAAAAGAAATGCAAGAATACAGAATTAAACAAAGACAATACAATTATGATGATAACAAGTATATGTCTTGGTTGAAAGATGTTTACAAAAGGTTTCAAAAAGAAAACAAGAAAACAGTTATGTATCTTGTAAAAGAATTTGAAATGAAAAAGGCCGCTACTGCTTATAAAAGAGCAAGTACCGATAAAACTGGTATTATCGACCCTTTAAAACTTCCAAACTACAAGTTTTCGGATGACATCTTTAAAAGATTGACTATTGTACCAGACGGTAAAAACCACGGTATGATGATGTTGTTAGATTGGTCAGGTTCTATGTCTGATACTCTAATGAATACAGTTGAACAATTACTTAACCTTGTTGAGTTTGTTAAAAAAGTAAACATACCTTTTGAAGTTTATTTCTTTACTTCTGAAAGAAATATACAAAGAGATGAAAACGGAAATAGACTTGATGAAGCTTCTTTCAATCACAAAGATGGTGATTGGATGTTCGAAGACTACAACCTAGTAAATTGTTTCAGCCACAGAATGACTAAAAAAGAATTCGAATTGGCAAGTATGTATATGTACCACATGGCACAATATTACAATTCTAGTTATGTGTATCATAAAAATTTTGATGCTGACTTAGAAATGGCTAGATACAATGGTTTTGGCGTTCCTGGTCAATTCTATCTTGGTAATACACCACTTAATGAAGCGTTAGTATTCTGTAGTAAATTGATACCAATGTTTAAATCAAAGTATGATATTGAAAAAATGACTTTCATTACCTTAACAGATGGTGGTGCTAATAGTTTCAGACAAACAATTAAAGATAGTACAGCTGGTGAATATGGTTCTTTGAGAGCTGACTATGATAAAACTTCTATCATTGAAGTTGGTAAAAAGAAATTAGTTGTTAGTGGTTATGGTTGTTTAACATCTAAACTATTAAAACTAATCAAGTCTTATGATGTTAATGTGATTGGTTTCTATATTCTAAAAAGAGTTAAAAGGTGGGATATTGAACAATACATTGACGCTAAAGACTATTCTGAAAGAGCTAGAAAAACTGACATTGCTAGAAAGCAAATGACTAAAGACAAGGCCATTGCTGTTAACAAAGACGGTTATGACAAGTATTTCTTGCTTGATGGTAAAAGGATGCAAGTTGAAAACTTTGATATGAATGAAGCTACTGTTAAGAAAGGTACTGCTTCAGAATTGAAGCGAATCTTTGGTAAATCAATGGCGAATCGATTGGTTTCCAGAGTAGTTTTAAACAAATTTATACAGGAGGTTGCATAGACAGGATGTCGCACCTAGGAAACCCTTGTAAATCAATGATTTTTAATGCAAAAAAAGTTGAAAAAAAAGCAAAAAAAGGGTTGACTTCTGTGGAGAAACCTGTAGGATGGACCCATAAATTGATGAGTTTAATTTATATAATGAAAGGACAAACACTATGTTAAATGCAAAGCAAAAAGAGTTCGTTGACTACGCTGTTCAAAAGTTTGGTACAGATGAGTTAACAGTAGCTCAACTTAAAGAAGCCAACAAAAAGTTTGGCAATAAATATGCACCTCAATGGTTGATTAAAAATACTGACTACAAAGTTGGTAAATCAATGTTTAAATTACCAGTTGAAGGTGATGTAGCGAATACAAATTCGGTACCTACTGTATCTGAGGTTAAGATGCCTAAAGTTGAAAAGGCACCTGAAACTCAAACAGTTACAGAAGCCGCTTATGTGGTTTCTTCACTAACAGGCGACATTGTTCCTAAAAAGGATCCTGTCTTTGTTAGTTTTGGTAACTATCCAGATGTAAAGAGCATCATTAAATCTAAGATGTTCTATCCTGTGTTTATCACAGGTCTTTCTGGTAACGGTAAGACTATGGGTGTTACTCAGGCTTGTGCCGAAAACAAAAGAGAATTAATTAGGGTAAACATCACTATCGAAACAGATGAGGATGATTTACTTGGTGGTTACAGACTTAAAGATGGCCAAACTGTATGGCAGAATGGTCCTGTAATTGAAGCCATGGAAAGAGGTGCTGTTCTCTTACTTGACGAGATTGACCTTGCGTCTAATAAGATTATGTGTTTACAACCAATCTTAGAAGGCTCTGGTGTCTTTGTTAAAAAGATTAACAGATTTGTAAAACCTGCTGATGGTTTCAATGTTATTGCTACTGCCAATACAAAAGGTCAAGGTAGTGATGACGGTAAGTTTATCGGTACTAATGTGTTGAACGAAGCGTTCTTGGAAAGATTTCCAATTACTTTCGAACAACAATATCCAACTGCTAAGATTGAAGAAAAAATCTTAGTTAAAACTTTAGAGAAGGCTGGCAAAAAAGATGCCGAATTCTGTAACAAGTTGGTAACATGGGCTGATGTAATCAGAAAGACCTACTTTGATGGTGGTGTTGACGAGATTATTTCAACCAGAAGATTGGTACACATCATTCAAGCCTTTGCAATTTTCAATCAAAAACTAAAAGCGATTGAAGTTTGTACTAACAGGTTTGATGATGATACAAAGAATTCATTTATGGAATTGTATCAGAAAGTTGATGCTGGCGCTACTGCTGAGCAGATAGCTGAACAGCAAAGACAATCTGATATAGCTTCACAAATGGATGACAATGAGGATGAGTCTGATAGCGATGTTATCTAAAACGCCTCAATCATAGTGTAAGTCCTAGGTGGTGGGGGTAGTGCCCCACCACCGCTTTTTTAAACTTACACAGAACGGAAAAGGAGAAAATGGTACAAGTAATAGTAAGAAATGGTAACCTTGAACAGGCTTTGAGAGTCTTAAAAAAGAAATCTCAAAAGGCCGGTATTGTTAAAGAAATAAAAGAAAGACAATACTATCAAAAGCCCTCAGAAAAAAAGAGAGAGGCTAAGAAAAAAGGAATTGCCAATTGGAAAAAGCAACAGAAAAAAATGGAAAGATTCTTATAGGTTTTAGAATTCTCTACGCCTTGTGAATATATATATTATAGCTGGCAATTCATAAGACCAGTAGCGTAGAGGGTAACCGACACCCAATCTAAAAATAATGTCGGGGTCGCAGGAGTTGGTGGTCTCCTCAAAATTAAAACCACCACTTTTCTGGTCCATTGGCCTTCGTAGCCGTGAAAGCGAGAGTCGTAACGGGAAATGTGACAGTAAGATGTTACTAGGGTAAAAGTGGGTGAGGCCTACCACTACCAGAAATCGAGTTTGTTTGGCATTTGCGCCTGGTTCAACTCAACCGAGAGGTGAAAAAGAACTTAAGCTGCGGAGCTCTTTGGTAGTTTAAGCCCCTAAACCGAAACTACCACTTTTTTTTATATAAGAGGGTTGACATTTTGGAAATCATACTTATATAAATAAACATGAATACGCCATAAAGGGTATTCATTTTAATAACAATAAACTTTGCTTAATAAAAGGAGGTTTGTATGACAAACAAAGCACTAAGTATATTTAATCAATTAAGACCGGTAACAATCGGTTTTGATAATGTCTTTGACCATTTTGAAAGAATGTTTGAAGACGACTTTAGAGGACTTTCTGTCCCTAATTTTCCACCATACAACATTGTAAAAACAGGTTCAAATACCTATGATGTTGAACTAGCATTGGCTGGATATTCAAAAAAAGATATTGATGTATCACTTGAAGAAGGGGTACTAACAATCAAATCTATTAAAGATGCAGACGAAAAAGAAGTAGAGGAAAATAATGGTATCTTACATAAAGGTATCGCTAAAAGATATTTCTCTAAATCTTTCACAATTGCAGATGATGTAGAGGTAAAAGGTGCAGAACTAAAAGACGGCCTTTTAAAAGTTTCTTTGGAACGAATTGTTCCTGAGAGTAAAAAACCAAGAACTATTGAAGTTAAATAAATAGTTGTTGAAAGGGTGATGCCTTAATACATCCGAGGGGGTCAACGGTTAGCCCCCACCAACACACAACACAGACACAAAGGAGAAAATTATGTCAAGTGGAAAAAACCCATTCGAAATCCGTTTCGATACTTTAGCAATGGCTAAAGAAATGTTAGATAAAGCATATGATAATCAAATGAATATCTTTTATCAAAACTTAGAAAAGTTTAAAGAAGCAAATAAAGAATCTCAGGAGTATATTGAAAAGTATATGCCTAAGATGTATTCACCAGCTGAAATTCAAAAACAAGCTGCTGAGTTATATGCTTTTGTAACTAAAAAAGACTAATTATATTGAAGTAAAATTGAGAGGCCGAAGGAGCATTGCCTTTTTCGGCCTTTTAGTATATTATACAGATATAAACATTGCAAACTGAGTTTGTGGTTTATATTAATTAACAATTAAAACGCTAAGTGGCGTGAAAGGAAATATAATGTTAGATAATACATTAGTGTCTAGCCGGGTAAATGGCGCATTAGGCATCACAACAAAAACAAAAACAACAAACGACAATGATAATTCAATCGTTGTTAATATCAATAATACAGATAGATTTTCAGAAGCGAATTTAAAAACGCTTGAAAGATTAATCGTAAAAGAGGCTTTTCCAGAGTTATATGACAATGACGAATTGCCTAAAAAAGGATTAACTTTTCATGGTTTTGAACTATATGATATTGATACGCTATATTCTGTTTTAAAAAACAAATATGGTAAACAAAAAGGTAGAGCTTCGGATAATGAGAAGTTTGATAAAATCAAAAATAACATTTTGGATAATGGCTTTAAATTAAAATATAATCCCATTGCCATATGTAAATATCCAGATGGTTCTATTAAATTTATTACAGGTAGAACTAGAACTAAAATTTTGAAAAATACTTGTGATTTTAAAAATGCAATTGTAGCAGTATATACAGTTGCAGATAATAAAACACTTGCTACTCAAAATATTAAGTTTAACTTAATTGATTCGCCTACAGGTTTAGCAACAACTGGTGATGTTATTGCTACAGGACAAGAATTAGTTAGTGATGGCGATTTATCAGAAAACTTAGATGAAATCTATAATTGGGTATTAGAGGCTACACAAGGTGGTCACTTTACAGAAAATACTAAAAATATTATAGCACAATCTATTTTAAACAATTCTGGTACAAGACCATATGTGAATTCTTGGACACCAGAAAATGTACACGAGTGGATGACAGAAAATCATTATAAGAAAGCAAAAGACCAGTATCCTAATAGTGGATTGTCTGCTAAAGAATCTGTTTATGTACAGACTAAAAAAGGTTCTGAACATCTAAACAAATATTTGTATGTTGTTTGTGCCGCTTCATCTTGGACTAAAAATCTTTCCAGAGTAGCTGCAATTGCAAATAACTCAAATTTTGCAGGTAAGATTATTAGAGTCATATTACACACTTCAACTTTAGATACATCTAATAGTATTCAAAAGTTAGAAGAACAATATGAAGATAGAATCGAAAAACATAACTTGAATTGGAACCAAGAGTTGATTAATTATGGTGGCGCTTTTTTCACAAGAGAAATAAATGGTGAAGAAGTATTACCAAAGGTTAATACAGATGTGGTAATTTATGCTACTCTTCCTACGATTGGTAAAATTCATAAACAAAATGAACTCGTTTTATTGTAAAATAAAATAAAAATAAATGGCCGTCCTAGGCTTGACTTTGACGGCCATTTATAGTATTATAGAAAATGCGGATGTCGTATAAAAGTATTATATTTGATTTCCAATCAAATGAAGGTGGGGCAGTACCATCCATCCGCTCCAATTTAAACAAGGAGAAAATATATTATGAACCTATCAAGTGACACAGTTGCTGTACTGAAAAACTTTTCAGACATTAACCAGAATATTCTGGTGAAGCCTGGAAACAAAGTACAGACAATCTCTACAATGAAGAATATTTTGGCAGAAGCTGATATTTCAGAAACTTTTGAACAAGAATTCGCAATCTATGACTTACCTGAATTTTTAAGGTCTGTTGATTTATTCGACAGTCCAAGTTTGAAATTTAATGGCGGGTCAAATGTAACAATCAACGAAGAAAAATCTAAACAGAATATTAAATATTTCTTTGCAGATAAATCAGTTATTGTTGCACCTACAAAATCAATTACAATGCCAGATAAGTTTGTAACTTTCACATTTAAAAAAGAAAGTTTTGCTAAACTTATGAAAGCAGCTACAACTCTAAATTTACCAGATGTTGCAGTAATTGGTAATGGTAAGTCTATCTCTATGGTGGCTACCGATAAGAAAAATAAATCATCAAATGAATATTCAATTGATGTTGGTGAGTCTGATAAAACATTCAAGGCCTATTTTAAAGTAGAAAACTTTAAGATGATTACAGATGATTATGATGTTGCAATCTCAAATCAAAAGATTAGTCATTTTGTAAATCGTAATAAGAAAGTCCAATATTGGATTGCATTAGAGCCAGATAGTGAGTTTTAATCATGCAATTCTCAAAAACTGAATGGCACCAAGTAGCAGCTCAATTCAACTATGATGTGGATGATGAAGCAATCATAGAAGAATTTGGGTCAGTCCAAAGATTTAAAGAAATCATATCACACCAGGAACAAGAGTGGAGTTCTAGTTTAGAACCACATGGTGAAGAACCTACAGATGAAGAATCTGATAAGTTTTGGGACTTTGTTTCTGAGTTAGATTATGATAGAGAAGACGATTGGTGGACTGATAGAAAAGGTGGCTATGATGTCACTTATAAGTATGAAGAAGAAGCTAAATAATGAATAAAGTGGAGTTTATATTATGTCAGACTATTTGTGGGTTGAAAAATACCGACCAAAAACAATTGATGATTGTATCCTATCACAGGATATAAAAGAAAC
>Ga0070751_1002537_pt1 | contig 10394 bp, 3 predicted proteins | sample VirMetDEL_Aug_28_FD_78514 | JGI IMG/M metagenome (GOLD analysis project Ga0070751, IMG submission 78514) | Aqueous microbial communities from the Delaware River and Bay under freshwater to marine salinity gradient to study organic matter... | ecosystem: Environmental > Aquatic > Marine > Coastal ... | reverse complement strand
TCTTCAGATCTGTACTTATCAGCGTACTGTTTAGCTTCAGCAGCGTCTTTTGCTACAATAAATTCTATTTTACTGTCAAACTGAGATAATAGATTTTTTACAGCGTTTATCTTTTTCGTGTACGTAATAGTAGAGTCAACCACTCTATTTCCTTTTTGGATTAGATCGCTTTTTCTTTTTTGTAAGTCTTTGTAGTTCTCGCTTAATTGATCTAGAAGCATTTGCTTTTGATCACTAGATATACTATTGTCGCTTGTTATGTCGTTAAACATAGCTCTAGCATCCGCCATTTCATCGTGTATTTGATGTGCTTCATTTATCTCTGACGCAGTTAATCCATATGTTGCTCTTACACCATCTAGTACTATGCTTGCGTTTTCATCTTCTAGCGACTTTATTTTTTTGCCTATCTGCTCTGCTATTCTTACATCTTGAGTTTCTACTAATTGTGATCTTAATTTATTTATTAAGTCTATATTTTTCTGTAAAGTATTATTACTATTCGAAACAAAAGGAGCTACAGCATACTGTGCAATGCTAGGTGTTAAAGATATACCAGCTCCTATTATACCACCCATTATCGCAGACTCGGCAACCCCATCCATGATAGAAACGCTTTTGTCTCCGAGGACATACCTATTCATCACATTACCACCTATTTGAGCCAGTCCTTCTGATAACGACTCTTCTATTGTAGCTACGCTATTTGCGGCTATAAACTTTGGGGTTTTCTTTATTGCATTGTTAAGGCTACGCGTAAACACATTGAGTGCTTCATTTTTTGCTTCTTGCTTCAAACTACTAAAACCAGACTTAATTACTCTGGAACCAGGCATATTGCCTGCAAATATGTTTTGTGTTACTCTTTCTGAAGCAAATTCTATAGCACCTACGCCTATCGACGTCATGAATCTATTAAATTGATTCGTGTCTTTAAACTTTAAACTTTCTTTATATTGACTACCAGTGGCTACTGAAGATATAGCAATTAAACCAGAGTATCCACCGCCCGTAGCAAGTGTAACTGCTAGTTGTGGCACGTTATTAGCCAAACCATTAGCAGCGAAATCTATAAAATCGTCAAACGTATTTACATCTTCTAGCTTAACTGGATCATCAACTGTAGATCTTATAGCTTTAGATTCCTCAAACGCTAAGTCAGCAACGTTAGCAAATATAAAATTGCCTGTAGTGTCAAAATCGGTCAAAAACTCCACGGGAAAATCTATCAACATTTCGGCGGCATACAAAGCTCCTCCTTCAAGATCAAGCACAGATGCTCTTAGGTTTGTAGCAGCTTCAACTATAAGTCCATATTCTTTTTTAAATATATCTATCTCTTCACTAAGATCTTTGTAATTATCTATGTCTGCCTGCCATTCAAAAGCGTTTTGCTGCAGCGACTTTAGATTTTCTTTATATCCAGTTACTAGATTATTATATGCATCTATGTCTTCTTTACTCCACTTAGACGTATCTTTTCCGTTTTTATTGCGTATTTCTTCTATTATGTCGCGTTGATTATTTATATTAGATAGAGCACGTTCAATATCTTTAGCAGCTTTTACTACTTGCTTTTGCTTTCTATTTGCACTTTCAAGGCTTTTCGCAAAATCAGCCCTTTCACCTGATTTGTCTATAACGTCAATACCGCTAGCTCCTTGAGTTACAGAACTCAACCACAAGTTTGTGAATTGAGTGACCTCATCACCCTCCATGCTTTCTGCTATTTTTTTAAACTCTTCATTTCTTGACTTTTCATCAAGCTCATTAAGCATCATTTCTTTAGCTCTTTGAATTATATCATCTTGACTAGGAGGTTTACCTTTGCTGTCTTTCATTAAGTCTAACTTGGCTTCTTTCAACATGTCAATAGCCTCGTCAGACATTTTATTTTTTAGTTTTTTCTCTGTCTTAATGCTTGTTCCTAACCTTGTGTTTGTTACGGAGCTTGAGATTTCTGTTACCTCTCTTGGTTTAACTGTAAATCTATCAAATACTATTTTTGCGTTTCTAGCTTGTTGCTCTCTAAGAGCGTCGCTGTTATCTATGTCTTCTTGTATTTTTTTAGCAGCAGCGTCTTTTATAGTGTAATCTACTTTTGTTTTTCTACCTAATATATCTTCTATTTTTGCTTGATATTTTCTTCGCTTATCTTCTTTAACAAAGTCAGGTAGCTGTTCATCACTAGGTTCTTTATACCAATCTGGTAAATCCGAAGAACCATCTTCCGACTTGGAGACCATATCTAAAAACGATCCCGAGCTTGTCTCCGTCTTCACGGGATCTGTTTTCTTTTTTGGCGGATCAGTTTTTAGCTTACTGCTTGGATTTTCGACCTCATCAAGAGCTGCCATAATCTCCTCATCGCTAAGGCCTTTACTAACTAGGTAGTCTATGTATTCCTGTTTGTCCATTTTATTGTATTTTATTTTGTGCTATTGCGTTTGTTACGAGACGCTGCTATCATTGCACTCTCTAGTTTCTTTCTATTTCTTTTTTCAAACTGTACGTATTGCTCGTACTTACCTCTTAATCCATTGTTGACTATATGTTGAGCTATTTTATCAGCACCACCTGGTTGTTTTTCTAACCATTCAACCCATTGGTACATTGATGGATCGTCTAACATTCTCATGCCTTGAGGTGTGTCGAACTGCTTTAACATTTCTCTAGAAAACCCCTTGCCGTTTGATGGTCCACCAGTTGCGACGTAAAAGTCAAATGCTTGATCAGGACTTTTCATATTAAAAGATATATCATCATTTGCGTATGCACCATCTTCGTCTGGTTTGCCATACGTATATGTCATTGTTACTACACCATTATTATACGATGTCTTTGCAATAGGTCTTTTATATCTACCAACTCTTATGTGCTTGCCTATTTGATCAATAGTTCCACCGACTTGCGTTTCAAACCCACCAGGACTGTTGTATAACAATCTCATGGCATTACCTGCGCGAATCATTTGATCTGTTGACTTTTCGTCCTTATCAAGTTTGCTTGATCCTATATTCCTTTGTTTTGCAGAAATTGATCTTTGTTTTTTGCCTGGTATAAATTTGCTATTTACACCACTGCCAAGAGCATTATCAGCAAAGTTTCTAGATACTACTTTTATTTGATATTCGTCTATCAAATCAAAAAACTGATCTTCTGTGTGTCCTTCAGGTATTATGTTTGACTGCCTCAATAATTTAGATATTGCTTTTCTATCATTTGCTGGCATATCTAATATTTTAGATAAAGCGTCTTGCTTTATAGATCTATCAGAATCACTTTCTACGTTATTTATAGCATCTATTATCATTTGACCAGATAATCCTTTTCCTTCTAACAAAGAAGAACTTCCAAATATATTCTGCTTAGTAGAAAAGTTTATTATTGATTCATCAATAAAGTTATTATAAGCATCTCTTATACTTTCTTCGCTCATCCTGCCTCTAACAAACTCTTCCGAAGCTTTGTCTGCTATATCAGTTGCCGTTATAATTGCATCCTCTCCACCTTGTGCAGCTTGCTTTAACTTTGCGTATTCATTGTCGTATTGAGTTTTAACAAAAGAGTTTAATGTCTTTTGGTTACTGTCAAATGTTTCTTTCTTTATCTTTAAAACATCTTCATTCAAACTAGCCATGCTCATAGCCATTTCTTCCATGTCTATTACTTTCTTGCCGCCATTTTTTTGATCTTCTATTTCCATGCTAAACGAGAAGTTTAATCCATCTCTTTTAAATTTAATACTGTCAGGATTATTCATGAATGTTTGCTGCATGGTTACAAAGTCTAAGTAAAAAGGATCGCCTTTATCTATCTTATCTTTTGTAGTTGGGTCGACAAATTTAGCAGATGCTTCGTTTAAGTATCCTGCCATTGTTTTAAAGTTAGACGTAGCTTCTTCTAGCGAAGCTTTCGACATTGCGTCTACTCTTGTGTTTAAACCTCTAGATATAAAATTAGAACCTTCTCTAGATACAGAAGGTTTATTTTCTTTATAAAACTGTCTAATCATATCATCGATCTTATTCTTAACGCCTGGCACAACATCTTTCATGCTTGTCAGTTGCTTTCTAAGATCGTTTGCTTGCTCTTGCAGATCAGTTTGTGATTCTTTTAATTGTTTATCTATTTGATTAAAATGCTCTTCAATCGTACTATACGTCGTAGTGAATGCTTTTTCAAAACTCTCTTGAACTTTATAAGGGTTTGCTACATTGTACCACGTTGGATTACTATAACTCATTTTTATTTATTATCTTAGTATTGCCGGAGATGATGGATAATAATCATTAGTAAAATACATGCCATTATTAGGCTGAACACCTAGTGCACTAGCAAATGAAGGCGTGTAACTTGTCATCCCAGGTGTAAACAATGATGCTGGCATATTGCTAATGCCTGGCGTAACTGATTGACTAAGTCCAGCACTAGAAAAACTGTCTTGTTGATTCGTGAGTGTATTTGTATCTACAGATCTTGTAGTTGCTCCAGATCCACTTTGCCCTCCACCAAACTTCGCTTCGCCAGATGCAAAACCTGCTGCAGTACCAGCTGCTGCACCAACAGCGCCAGCTATGCCAGACCACATTGCTTGTTTATTAGCTGCTTCAGCCGCTCTTGCTTGATCTAGTTGATTTGCCACTCTATCTAGCTTTGCTGTTTCTCTAGCTTCTCTAACTCCAAACTCGTAGTTTTGTTGTGCCAATCTTTGTTGTTGAGCTTGAGCAGCGCCACTAGCTCTTAACTCTGCGTTTCTAGCTTCTTGTTGTGATATACTAGCTCCAATATCTCTCTTGCTCCTTAGAGCTGCTTGAGCTAAAGCGGTTGCACCACCAGCGCCCATGCCAGTAGCTCTCAATGTATCTAAAGTGCCAGCCAGTGACAAGTCAGCTTCTTCTGCTTGAAACTCTGCTCCCTGCGTTGCTACTTGAAGATTCGCATATTGGTTTTGTATTTGACCAGATAGGTTAGGTATAGCCTGCCTATTAGCCTCGAGTGCTCTAAGCTCTTTTTGAGCTCTATCCGCGTCTTCTCTAGCACGCTTCGCTGCACTAGCAGATGATATTGCCGTAATAGCACCGCCGACTACTTGCGCTGCTGCCATTGCTAAAAATGCCATATTATTTATATTTTTATTTCGTTTGATACTGCAAACAATTCTACTCTTTTTCCATTGCCAGTTGGCTCATGGTATACCATATCCATTTCTGCGTGATAGCCTTTTATTCCTAAAGTAGTATTGATAGTGTTGCTATTGAATGTTGAATTGTAGTTTGAAGAAGCATAAGGAACTTTTTGCTTTAAGTCGGCATAGTACTTGCTTTCTCTAAGCTTAAAACCTACGTCTACTGCTATGCCTCTATTGTCTATTATAGTTACACCTTTCTCAGGTATTTTATATGCCTCTTCTTTTTGAGAACTATAAACGTATCCGTCTCTTGATACATTTTCGGCCTCTGCTCTATCCATTCTCCAACCGCCAGACCCTTCGTAGTTTATTGTTGTAAACGTTTTTATTTGACTAGAGCCATCGTTCATTATTAGGGTTATATACGATGGATCGTTGTATGCACTATTATAAAAGTTATTATATCCAGCGTTTTGAGAATAGTGCTTATATATATTATAACTATTGAATGTATAAAAACTGTTCAACATACTAAACCCAAAGCTAGGTTTAAAAGAATAAAAACTGACCCAACCATTTGAATCTTCTGAAAAACCAAGTGTTAAAAACCCGTTGTTATCCGTGGTTGAAGGTGACGTTGATGTTGTTTTTTTACCACCAATGATATTACTTCTTTGCAATGATACCACGTACTCTCCATGTCTCTCGTCGTACATTCCATATACCCTACCTTTCTCTGATGTCCCAGACAGGTCTGTTGCTTTTAGTATACCAAGGTTGTCTCTAAAAAAGTCTTTCATTCCATATTTTGAAATTTCTTCAAGTCCATTTTGAGATAATCTCATGACAGCACCTCTATCTCTATCTACAAAGTATTTTCTATTTCCAAAAAAAGCAAAACTTTCTGGATTGCTAGATATTCCGTACTTACCAGTATATGGGACTATTTGACCTATTACTTGAGATCCAGTTGTCGTTATACCAACACCCTCAGCTGTATATATAGCATCTTTGTCTATAAGCGCTTTACTAACTTTGTGCTGTTGAAATATATTTAAATTACTATCTTCAGCATGCAAGTGCTGTATACTTCCATAAGCTATATCAGTAGCTCTAGTGATAGATTCCGCTATAGAGAATTTATTAGTATCATTTACTTTTGTTTTGGAATTATAAATGCCAGAGTATATCATTGCATTTGGCCTTCGCCTAATGCCATATTCGTTGTCTGTAGTATAAGCTCTAGCACCATAATCTACTGATTTGCCATTAAAATCGCCTCTTATTCTAGATTCTTCTACGTGCCAATTACCAACATCTGGTCCACCTGTTAAGATGAAGGAGTTGTAATAACTAATTTCTATTGATTTTGTCATTGATTAAAAAAAAATTACGTTGCTTCTACTATTGTTGTTATATATCCGTTTGATGACACCTGAACTAATGAATACGTAAATCCAAAGGAGCCGGATGCTAATAGTTCGTAGTTTCTTATTATTATGTACCAGCCAGGTTCTGCTACTTGCGATAAGTTTGATGATTTAAATATTGAATTACCAATTGCAATGTTCGCCCAATTAAACGAGCCAACTGATATGTATCCTAAATCAGCTGTTGATGTACCACTAGACGCATACATATTCAATGCGATTCCTTGCACGCCAATATAATTGCTAAACGCTTCGTTGGTCATATAGTCTTCGTCGTATAGTGAGCCACCTGGCGCATATTCGTCGGTAAACTTCCACATTGTTACAGGCACAGACACTGAAGCGTCTTTAATTATCTTATTTCCAGAAGTACTCGCTGTTAATCCACCGTTATCAGTAAGCGTTATTGTTATTATTCTATTTGGATTAGGAGCTGCAAAAAACTCATTTGCTCTCGCTATGGTCCATTCACTAGTAGTAACAACCTCGTATGTGTCTATTGTTGGTTTTATTACCTTAAATAGTTCATTAAATGATTGGTCGGGAAAAGAGTGATTAAAGTTTTCTACATCTATATCTGTATATTTATTAAATAATCCGCCTGAAACTGTAGATCCATTAGTTACCACGTTTGAAGATGAGATTAATTTAGCATTTTCTCCAGAATCTACCCTTAAGCTTAAATCTCCAGAAGGAGCCGTAATTGTAGGCGCAGAGTTTTTAACCTGAACTTGTACAGTTAAATAAGCCTTTTCATTTGTACCACCGTCTAATACACTTATTAATAAATCGTACTTATCTAAATTACTACCTCTATATGAAAAACCTCCGACAGTTTTTACTTTATAAACACCCTGCACTAGATCTATTGCGAACTTGTTAGTAACATCAGACAGGTCTCCAAGTCGGTTTGCTTTTATCAAATTAAAAGTAAACACCCCATTGGCATCATCATGAGTTGGTGCGGTAGCGTCTAAATCACCTATAAGCGTTCCGTCGGGCAGATTTTCATACAGATAAGCTATTGAACCATAACCATCATCAGTAGTGCCTAACGGTGCTTGACCAAGGAAATTCGTATAAGTGTCTTGCTTTATAGTTAAGTCTGTTGCAAGCTTTGTCGGATCTACTAATATTTCTCTTGCTAAATCGGCGACTAATCCACTTGTCGATGTCTCATAGTATATATCTATATTAGACTTTGATGGTTCTGTTTCAAACACAGATAGTCCTTCTCTATACCTGCTGAATACTAGTTTATCGCCAATTTTTACTGTTTGTCTACTAGACAAAGCAACTTGAGGTGGATTAGTGGTCTCATCTGTGTTTACAACTATTATTTGTTCTTGATGCTGTGGAGAAGATTTGCTAACAGCATAGTCATTTAATAAATCCGCAGTACTTATGCTAGCGTGCGTTGGTGTTCCTCGTTGATCATCAGCTAATGGAATGACAGTTTTGTCGGTTTGCGCGCTATGCGCGTAAAATACGTAAGAATTAGTATCTGTCAAATTGTTGTACGCCTTCATGTTTTGAAGCTCGGCGATTAGTGGATTTTTGTCTTTTCCATAAACAAAGTCGAGAACACTAAATCCTCCAGTACCAGACTTGTTGTCGTCTCCTGATAAGAATAAATTCTGTTCAAATGCAGTACCAAGACTTGCGACCTCTGTTAGTTCGTGGTATGAAGAATTTATTATTGACTCTCCATCCTCCAATATACTATCAGAATATACTGTTAGTATTATTCCGCTTGTTCCAGCAATTGCAGTGCTGTTAATTGTTATTGTGTCGCCGTCTTCGAAATACCTTCCTGGCGTTAGTATTTCACATCCTATTGCCGCACCGGACGCGTCTGTAGTTATAGCAAATTTTGTTCCATCTCCATTGCCACTAGACGATACTCCATTTGTTACCCCAAGGGTAAGCACAAACGATTGATTTGCTGTAGCCCCAGCGCCTGCTGTTGTTATTAAGTTGTTATTAATGCCAATATTTATTCCACCAGATCTACCAGCACTTATTATTTTTGGGTATAATCTAATGTCTGAACCCATCGTTCCAGGCCTATTTATGTCGTTGGAATTCAAAGATCTAGGCACTTTATTTATGTTATCCCCATATAGTGACAACCAGCTTCTACCACCAGTTAGTGTAGTGTCAGGAAGTGATTTTTCATTATCCCATCCATCAAATGGGTGTGGAGTGTACACGTTGTAGTATTCTTGTTCTTGTTGTTTTACCACTATCCTATACGAATACCAACCATGCGGATTATACTCACCTACATTGTCATATAGCGTAGATGCTATAAATTTAGAATCATTGGTTATTACAGTATCTTGAAAGTCTATAGCCAATGACTTGCCATATGCATAAGCATTGTCAGCAGAATCACTCGCCCATGCTCCATCTGTGTTTTGATAAAAATCAGCGTTAGTAACCTCTGGCATTGTGTATGTGTCTGGATTGTTAAACTCTGCATTAGACGAAAGTATTACAGGAGACTGCCTTCCATAAATATCTGAAAATACTATTCCAACTTGATATGTTCTCCTCTGTTTTACCGTGTGATACTTGTACGTCTTATGCATCCACTGTTTTAATCCGTCGATATATGGTTCACTCACACTCACTCCTGCTTGATCGTTTTCTCCCTTCGTAACACTTGATACAAGATAGTTTACACCTTTTCTGTTATTTATGTCGACTGGATAGCTGTAGTTTTCTACGTAATTGCCAAAAATTACTCTATTTCCAACTATCTCCAAAGTCTTGGCAATGACTGGTACTTGATCATATACTCTAGTGACTTCTGATTCTGGAAGAACTTTAAATGGCTCTGATGATCTATAGGTGTATTTTAAGCAACTTCTAGGATGTACCACACCACTCGCATTAGGTCTTGTTGTGTATATGTCGAGATCTAAAGGATCTACTTCGCTTAGCTTTATTGTTTTAACTAATTTAAAACTCACACCGTCAGACTCTTTTAGTATTATGTCTATTTCTTTTATTTTGTAATCATTGTAATAACTACCAGAGACAGGCCAAGGCGTTCCAGCTATAATGCCATCGACATCTCCAAATTCATTTTTATTTGGCAATGGTATTCTAAGCTCTACTTTGTTTATTCTATTTTGCATTATATCAACAATGCCTTTTTTATAAACCTCTTTTTTTCCAGTCAATACTGCTGGTTCGCCAGTTGTTGAGTTTCTTTCGTCATCAGTGAAGCTATTGGTTATTATACCTTTGTTGAGCGGTTCGAACACGGCTTGAGTAAACGGCGCAATTAGCGAGTACTCTCCATCGTCGTATTTGTATCTGTAAGAAAATCTCACAAATCTTTCTTTCATGTACTCGGATTTAATGTTGCTATCCAAAGTTGGAAGCCCAGCAGACGCATTATCATTGTGTAGCATTATCGGCTTATAAGGCGCATATTTGGCTACACTTATGTTTTCTTCGCAGTCGTAGTATTGATTTGTTTTACTTACAAATCCATCTAATGCTTTTTGTATATTTATTTTCCTTGGTTGATTTAAATTATCTGTCCAAAACAATAAATCTTCAATTATTTGTACACCTGTTATTAAGTGGTTTTTGCTAAAGTTTAACCACGGGCCATGCACCAGCGTGCTTTGAAATCCGCTTTCTATACTATATAGTACTATAGCACAATCATGGCCGTATGGAGCGTAGGCAGATCCAGTATTATTAGGTCTAGATATACTTCTTATGTCGTCAGTAAAAGAATCACTAGTGAAATTAGTAATGAAATATACTATTCTTTTATTCGCTAAATCTTTGCAATAGCCTATCACTTCGTA
>Ga0070751_1002536_pt1 | contig 10394 bp, 14 predicted proteins | sample VirMetDEL_Aug_28_FD_78514 | JGI IMG/M metagenome (GOLD analysis project Ga0070751, IMG submission 78514) | Aqueous microbial communities from the Delaware River and Bay under freshwater to marine salinity gradient to study organic matter... | ecosystem: Environmental > Aquatic > Marine > Coastal... | reverse complement strand
GAGTATATTGAAACTAAGAAGGGCGAGCAACAAAACCCTTGACACGCTGATTTTCCCATGTTAAGCTATTCTTAAGGGAGATTTAACATGGATGAAATCTTGAAAAAGTCTACAAAAGACGCTGACTTACTAAAGCTGGGGGAAATTATTAACGACCCTCAGCTTATTCTATTCCTCTGCAAGAGCCTGCCTGGATACCCAGAATATATCGTCCGCATAGACACTGCTAGAAATAATGCTATCAGCGAGAGCAAGGTTTACAAGTACCCAGAAGCATACGCAAAAGCTTTTGTAGAGTACAGGGTGGATTTAGAGCTCGGAGATATCCGCAGAGACAGGCTTTCCGCGTTTCAACTTCTTGAGGCCAAATTGCTTTTTAACAATGGCGACGTTTTGAGATCAAAAGAGTTTATAAAACTTCATAAAGAAATTAAAGCGTTAGAGAGGTTTTTACCGTGAAAGTGTTAGCATTACCTAAACAAGAGAAGAGAACTACTAACTTTATTGTTCTACTGGACAACGGTAGAACTATCGAAATTACCGCAGAGTCTTACGAATTTGTGGTCGACGCTGACGAAACGCCACTAATCTACCGGTTTTTAAAAGGTCGGAAGCCCGTGGCAGATATCGAAGGCGGGAGAGTGCGACTAGTAATTGACTCTGAAGCGGCTGACGTGGAGCAGGCAATCGAGGCTATTCAGTTTAAGAAGAGAAATAGGAGGAGGACGCAATGAAAGAGAAATTGCAGGACCTGAGTGACCGTGTGGTTAAATTAGTTGAGAAAGCCGTGTCTGACCTGGAATCGGAACCTGAGCTAGGCGATAGAGAGGTGCGAGCATTGGAGACTGTAAACAAAATCATCACCGTGTTAGTTGAGCGAGAGAAAGGCCGTAAACAGGCCGACCCGATGGCTGACATGAGCGATGATGAGCTTCTAGACGCTCTGCAGGGAGACTGAAGTGCTAGACCTATCTAAGATGACCGAAAAGCAGCGCCATGCGTCTAATACCCTCATTAGAAGAGGTAACCTGCGTCACCTACTACATGAAAAACAGCAGCAGCTATACGACCTAGCCCATACACATCCAGAGGCTATGATTTACTCCTCTCGTAAAGTCGGTAAGTCCTATGCGATGGTTGTGCTCGGTATTGAACACTGCTTGAGACACCCTAATCAGATTGTAAAGCACGTATTCCCCACCCTGACACTAGCTAAAGAAGTTGTATCTGAGTTGATGGGAAAGATTATACCGTTCCTTCCTGAAGACCTTCAACCTCGTGCCTACCGAGGCGCTAGGCCGCATTGGGTGTTTCCTAACGGCTCAGTCTACCATATCAACGGTGCGGACCCCAGTGCTGCGAATGGTCTTCGTGGACCTCGCTCTGACTTGTTCCTTCTTGACGAAATTTGCTTCTGGGACAAAGGCTCATTCTCCGATACGTTATTCGGTGCTATTATCCCTCAGCAGACTACAGTTCCTGTGAGAATTGTTTACGCATCGACACCACCCGAAGACACCACTCACCCATCACTGGATATTGTTATCCAAAAGATGATTAAAGAGAAAACCCTCGTCAAATTCACGATTTACGATAGCCCCCTAATGACTCCAGAAAAGATTAAAGAGCTCGAGAAGTTATATGTCAATAAACCTAACCAGTGGAGACGCGAGTATCTTGCTGAGCTCGTTGCAAACGACGACCGTCGGGTTTGTCCGGAATTTCTCCGCAAATCTCATGTTATGGATTATCTTCCACTTGATCGTGACCCCCAGATATACGACCAGGAGATGACTTATAGCGGATTTATTGTTGCTGACTACGGTATCGTCGATAACGCCGGTATTCTTGGATGTTGGTATGACCACCTTGAAAATAAGATGGTGGTTGAGTTTGAGCACGCAGAAAAAGCTATGGGCCTAAGAAAATTTAAAGAAACCCTTGACAGTATAGAAGAGTCAATGGTAGACTGGTGCGAGAACGTAGATTATTGTATAGATGTGTTCGAGCAAGCAGGATTTGAACTTAGGAGCGAGTACATGCTAAGCTTCAGAAGGCCGTCAAAAGGCAAGATTGAAGACCAAGTTGGCGTACTTAGAAACGCTCTAGCGAATGACAGAATCGTAATTAACCCACGCTGCAAACAGCTTATCCTACAGCTGGAACAGGGGTTGTGGAAAGATACTGAGAAAACTAAAGACTTTGAGCGCACATCAGAGCATGGCCACCTTGACTTAATAGCAGCTCTCGTTTATGCTGTTAAATTTTGCCCTTGGGGACGCCGCCCTGGTCAATATAATATCGGTAATCTTTCGTTTGTTAACAGGAGAAGAAAATGAGGGTTCTTTTAGCTACGGTTTTAGTAGCGTCAGTTGGTCTTGGTTTATTAGATGTTTTTTTCTTGACGTTAAGTGTAGCGTGTGTTATCGCTATTGTATTGGACTCGTATTTTCAATCAAAAAGTGATTCATTTGAGAGACAAAGGAAAGATGTGGAAAATTTAGCCGAAGAAGTAAAATCTACCATAAGGGCACTAGAATCCGAGCAAGGGGTTTTGAAACTTAAGGTACAAAATCTGACGAATCCAGGAAGAAAGCTATGATTAAGCTAAAATTTGCTAAACAGATGAAAGTTTTTAGAGGAGTTGAGAGGGAGATGATAACCCATCTTCAAGCAATGACTGATAATCTCTACGAAGCTATTACAAGGGGTTTAAGTTATGACCAGAATCTAAACAGCAAAATAATTCGGATTGAAGTAACCCCTGGTCGTCCGTTTTCTCTAAATGCAAAAGAGTTGCCAAAAATTGCAGGAGCAGTTATAATAAATACAGGTGGTGTAAAAGTGCAAAGTTATAGTATAATTACGTCAGTTAGAGGTGATTTAGAAGCAGTTATAGAGTGTGATAAGAAAGCAACAATGTCATTTCTTTTGATTGGGGGTTAATATGGACAATACTTACATTTTTCTTAAAGAAGCGGAAGAGTTAGTTAGAGAGCTCAACCACCGCTGGGATAAATTTGCAAACCATAATATGAGTACAGGCATGATGGACATTTGGACACGTGCGTATCAATGCTACTACGGGCAAATGGCCGCCCCATCCTATAGCACAGGTGTTGCAGGGGAGCAAGACGAGTATAGTACTATGCAAATCAACCACGCCCGTAACGTCATTAAGCACGTTATTGCCATGGTTACACAAAACCGAATCAATTTTGATGTGACCTGTACAAACACAGACCTGTCGGCACGAAACACCACAATCGTGGCAAGAGCGGTTCTAGACCAACTGTTTTACGAGAAGCAGTTTGAACGCGAGTACCACTCAATGCTGGAGATGGGTCTAATCTTCGGTATGTCTTTCATTGTTGCACGCTGGAAGCCTATGAAGCGTTTGGTCGGCGTTGACGGTGAAGGGCAAGCGGTGTATGCAGGAGAACCCGACCTTAAAGTCATCTCTCCACTGGATGTGATGCTAGACCCTCTCAAGCCTTACTTCCAAGACCAGCAATATGTAGTTATCCGTGAGATGGTTAACAGAAACGACCTCGCAGCTGAATATCCAGAGCTCGCTGAGGAAATTATGGCTGTTGAGAAGATTAACAACTTCCAGCACTTCACTCAATTCTACGAGTACAATGAGGAAACAATCTGGCAATACACAGCATTCCACCAACCCACTCCTGCTCTCCCTCAAGGACGTATCGTAACATTCCTCGAAGATGATATCGTTCTTAATGACGGACCGAATATCTACGAACAAAATCCCGTATTCTGTTACAGACCTGATACTCGTCACGGCACCGCATATGGCCACACACCACTGTTTGACCTGATGCCTGTACAAGAGTCTCTGAATCAGCTGGATAGCTCCTTTTTGACCATTATCGAGAACTTCTCGGTACCAAACTTCATCGCATCAAAGCGAAGTGGTATTGACGAGACAGAGATTAGCGGTGGTCTCCGGATGATTCTCGCTGACCCCGACCCAGATGCCCCGAATGCAGGCTTTCCTACAGCCATGAACATGCCGTCTATTCCACCTGATATGGTTCGCCAGAGAGAAGCGTATATCCGAGATATTGAGGCTCTTTCGGGTGTTAACTCAATCGTTCGCGGTAGTCCTAGCCAGTTTGTTCCTTCGGGTACGGCTATTGCACTTCTTAGTTCTAGTGCTCAAACATATAACTCCGCAGTTGAGCGTGGGTATATTCAAATTATCGAGCAGTCTGCTCTGAGCCTTCTCAGCATTATTAAGAAGTTCCAAGCGTACTCAGACGTGGTTACAATTACAGGTAAAGCTAATGCTTACAACGTGGCATCTTTCAAAGGAGAAAGTCTTGAAGGAGTTCGCCAGGTAAAGGTTCATCTCGGAAATCCAGTGTCTAAGACCTTTGCTGGTAAGATGGCAGTTGCTGACCAACTTCTCCAAAACCAGATGCTCGCTAGTCCAGCAGAGTACTTGGATATCCTTAAAACAGGTAACCTGGACTCAGTGACCGACCCTAAGACCGCTCAGAAGGCATACATTCAGCTTGAGAATGAGCAGCTTGCACAGGGGCAGAAGCCTATCATCTCGTACCTCGATAACCCTATCGAGCATATTAAAGAGCACATGGTTTTGACGTTTAGACCAGAGGTTCGCTCAAATGCACCTATCATGGAGATTGTGCTTGAGCATGTTCAGGAGCATCTTGACCAGGTTGAGCGGTTGAATATGGGTAACCCTATTACACTTGCCCTCGCTACCGAGCAGCCTGTACCTCTTAGTGCTCTTCAGCAACCTCAGCAAGGTGGACCTGGTGGACCGGGAGCAGCGACTGGTGCGATGCCCCCACAAGCAGGTGGAGAACCACCTCCTGAAATTAACGATGTGGCAGCCAGCGGACTAAAGAGGGCTTTAGGTCAAGTAGAGAGAGCAGGTCAAGTCGCAGGTAGTGAGGAATGAGAAAAAAGCAATTGCGTGGGGGTAACTCCTCCATAATGAAGAATGGGGTGCTCTACGGAGCATCCTCTTCTAACTGTTTAAGAATGATTCTACTTCGTGACAAAGGCATTCAAAGTGAACCGGACGAGAGAAGTAAGAAAGTATTCGCTATCGGGCATCTAAACGAGGATTTGTTTGAAAAAGACCATTTACAGGATATCGAGGAATTAGAGAAAGAGAAAGAGTATGTTATTGGAATACATGATAATATTGATTTTGTCGCTCATTGCGATTATAGTTCTCCTGGACTTCTTTTCGAGCTAAAGTCATGCACATCGGAAAACACCTACAAAAAAGTTTTCACCAATAAAAAATATAAAATAGAAAACCTCATTCAGCTCGCGACCTACATGCTTATGTCTGAGACACCACAAGGGTTTTTGTGCTATACGTCATACACTGACAAAATTCAATACAAAGCTCTTGACAAGCTAGAGATGGATGATATACTACAGCTAGCGGAGGAGTCCGAAAGAGAGACTGTCATGATTCCTGTCACATTCAATGAGGAGGGGGAAGTACTAGCAAACGGTAAAGGCTCTGGAGTATTTGTTGCAGATATCTTAGAGTTTCAGGAAGTGGCTATAAATGTTTTGGACAATGATTTAATCCATGCAGATAGGCCAGAGTCTTTTGAGTTAAATACTAAGTTCACTGCTTGTTATAATTGTCCATTGAGTAATCTTTGTAATGAATGGGAGGAGAAGAGATTTAGCACTGACGAGTTTGTAAGTAAAGCGAGTTCTATTTTTAATAAAAAGAGGAAATAAGATGAAGTTTAATTTGAAAGTTAGCGAAGGTGATTTGACAACAGCTGATACACCAAAAGAGTCGGGTGGTTCTAAGATGCTCCAGCCGGGCGTGCATCAAGTGCAGATTTCAGAGGTTGTAGAAGACGGCTCTCCTATAGCTGATGATACATGGGTAAAGCTGAAGATTACTTATGAAGATAAGGAAGGTAAGACACTTCGCAAGCAGTTATTGCTAGTTCCGACGCAATCGTTGGATTATGGACCTGATAGGAAGCAAGGGCCTAAGAGAAACTTGCTAGCATTCTTGAATGCACTAGGAGAGGACGTTAGTGCTAAAACACTGCCTGCTACTGTATCTAAATGGTTCGAGAAGCCTCAACGTCTCGTTAACCAGAGACTGGAAGTCAAGGTTGGATACAGCAACGCCCACGTCAAGTATCTAGGTAAGGATAGTTTCCAGCTTGTAGATGCTAAGGAGCAGCCAGTACTGAATTCCAGTGGGGAGCCTGTAATGGCTACAGACCGGCAGTCTCTCGAGCTGTACGCTAAGCAAGTGGGACTGCGATTTGACGCATATCCATCTGTAATTGCATACGGAGAGCCTCTAGCAAAACAGAAGCCGAGCAAGAAGGTAGCGGCGGTGCAGAGCGAAGACGAAGACTTGTTCTGAGAGGTGCATATGTTTGCTGAAATCACTAATTCAAAGTTTCATACAGCGCAGTTTATCCCAGTGGAGACTATACCTAATCATACTGGATACAGGAGTGTGTTCGCTTGGAGTAGTGATGACGCAAGCTCTGCAAATGCTGCAGGAACGGTGAAGGTGCTGAAAGACAGGCCCGCGTTTGTTGACACAATATTCGTGGATTTTGACAATAACGAGAAAGGCGCTATGGCTTTTAGAGATGTTATTGACAACGAAGATATCCTATATCAAATGTACTCAAGCGGGGGTCGGTCTATCCACTTCCATCTGTCTACTCTTCCTCAATACGATGTGCGAGTGCCTTACTCTGTACGAACTTTTATGGAGGGGTTTAAGCAGTACGGCTACGACCCTTCTGTCTATAACTATTGCAGCTTATTTCGCCTATCCGGGACTATTCACGAGAAGACAGGTAAGCCGAAGGAGTTACTTGAGACAGGGGGGTTTTACAACATCGAACTAGACCTAATAGAGCCACCTAAAATTAACCTAGTTACAACTGACCAAGATGCATTGCCTCTGGCTGTAGCTATGTATACGAATTACTTGGGGATAGACGTCACTGAAGGCAGTCGATACTCAATTCAATGGAAAGTCGCAAAATCCTTTCAAGAGGCGGGGCTTTCCTTCGATACCGCTCTTGAACTTGTAAATGGAATGGACAAGTCATGGGGAAAACAGTCAAAAGGTCCGGAAGAAGTAAGGAGAGCGGTGAGGGACGCATACCGCATATAGAGGTGTGGGTTATCGCTGTACTCAACCGATACTTATGGAATAGGTTTCCGGCACGATTACAAGTAAAGACAAGATGCCGCGTTAAAGTCAAGGTTGGCGAATTTAAAAACGGCAAAGACAAAGTTGTTTGGAAATTTAAATGCGAAGAATGTGGCGATATCGTAGACAAGATAGAAGTAGACCACCTAGAACCACGCATAGACCCAGTAAGAGGGTACGAAGGAATCGAGACCTGGATTTATAGAACCTTTGTAGAAGCGGATAAACTTAAAGGTAAATGTAAACCCTGTCACACAGAGAAGACTGTTTCCGAGAACGTAATTAGGAGAGAGAGTAAACGTGAAACAGATCGAAAACCTGCTAAACCACCTAGACGAAAGCGGAAGAAGTCCACGTGACGTTCAAGTAATCGCTCTCAAGTGGATTCAGGAGCACTGGGGTAAGGGTAAGCACCTTGTCATTAGTGCGCCTACGGGGGCAGGTAAGTCGATGTTGGCGCGAACCATCCAGATAGCCACTGGAGCCCCTATCATAGCTCCAAGCAACGACCTCGTGCGCCAGTATGGCGAGTCCTACCCAGATATAAATAAATATATCGGTCAAAACCACTACAGATGTAAACCTCATAAGATGTCATGCAGGGCAGCGCAAAGATTGACGAACTGTGACGGCTCGGCGTGTGGTGGATGCCCCCTCAGAATGAGTCGAGAAAAAGCAGAGCAAGGTAGTAGTGTGTTTAATCCTCTCAGTCTCTGGCATCTAATACGGCAATCCGAATACAACTACGACACTACAATTGTAGATGAAGCACATACCGTACTGAATATGCTTAGAATGCTGAGTAGTAGCACACGAAAGCTAACTCAGGAGGAGTTTGCTGCGCTTAGGGCGAAAGGGTTCAATACTAGGCGTGTGGACGAGTGGATTCTTGTTGACTTCTTGCTCGAGAGAGCCGCTATCCTATACGACCGGGCAGCGTCTGCTACTTCTCTCCGAACACAGTCAAGGCTAGAGAACCGAGCGCTGGAGTTCGAGCACACAGCTCAGTGTATTCAGCAGGAGAGCGAGAAGTACGCTATCTGGTTTACAGGTAGGCAGATGAATATTCAGGCAACACGGGTGCCTAAGAACACAATTAAGAAAATATTAAAGGGCCGGTGCATCCTGCTATCTGCTACCCTGGTTAAGAGCGATATTAACGAAATACTTAACAATGAGCCATATGAATATCTCGACCTAGCTTCTCCTATCCCTGTAGATAGCCGAAGGGTTTACTTTAACCCGTCAAGCTTCAAGCATAACTATACAGAGATGCGCCCAAAAGCCCTTACACGCAGAATCGAAACAATAATAAAGGCGGAAGGTAAACCAAACACTCTGGTGCATGTACCATATGGACTAGCCCGTCAAATGGAGGGCTACTGGACACTACCTGTGATTCAACATGACCAAGAGAGTAAACCAGAGGCACTGAAGAATTTTATAAAGGATGGAGGTGTACTTATCGGGAGTGGTTGTACAGAAGGATTGGACTTAAAGGACGATATCTGCAGGCTCAACATTATAGCTAAGATTCAATGGCCTTGCTTGGGAGACTCGTGGGTTAAAAAGAGGAGGGCAGCACAGGATGGTCATATGTGGTACATAGCAGAGACTTTGAAAACTGTAATTCAGGCGGCTGGACGCAGTACACGAAATGAGAGTGATTATAGTAAGACAATCGTACTTGACCCGAGCTTCTCCTCTCTTATGATTCAAGCGGAACGGATGAAGCTTGTGCCTAAATATTTTTCAGAAAGTATTGTATGGGTGCTTGACAAAATAAATAACGTGGTTTACCTTGAGACGGAAGGAGAAGAAGATGATATTGAAACAGAGTCAGAAAACACGAGAAGAGCTTAAGAAGCTAAAAGAGCCTTTTGATGACTTAATGGTGCGATTAATCAATATCGCTCATGAACAGGGCATTAGTGTACAGGTTCTTAAAGCACGTGGATTTAGTTGCAGAATCTGTTTGCAGAATAAGGAAGGTAAGGTATACAATAACGCCCGGACGTATGAGAAGTTGTGGGGTCTGGCTGGAGACTTAGGTTTAGTGTCTGAAGGGTTGAAAAGAAAGAATGAATGCGATTACTTAATGAAGGGTACAGGATGAAATCGAAAATAATCTTTGTCTTAGGGGATGTACATCTTCCGTGGTGCGACTGGACTGCGTTAGAACATATAGCGGAGGAGATTAAAATAGCTAAGAAGCGCGGAGATGAGGTCGAAGTAGTGCAGATTGGCGACCTGTTTGACCAGCGTGCATGGAGCCGATTCCCAAAAGAAGGTGACGCGGAGAATGCTCAACTGGAGTGGGACCAGGCAGAAGCTGCAGCGGACAGATTAAATGACCTCATTCCAGAGATGAAGATTATCTTCGGAAATCACGACGAAAGGATTGCTAAGAAAGCGACTGAGGGGCTCGTACCGAGACAGCTTATCCGCTCTCTTGATGAATACTTCTGTTTTGACGGATGGGAATGGCACACCTCGGACCACCCTCTGGAAATAGACGGTATTGCGTTTATACACGGTGATACGTTCCCTATCCCACGCCCGATTGCAGCAGCACTTCGCCTTGGTCAAAGCGTGGTTTATGGCCATACTCACCAAGGAGCTCTGGCGTACGTTACCACGCATAACAGACGAATGTTCTCATTGAATGTAGGGTGGCTGGGTGACGAGAAGTGTGCAGCATTCCAGTATGCAAGAGGCTCACCTCATAAGTGTTTTAAAGGTTATGGGTTGATTATCGACAATGTTCCTAATTTGGTGCCTCTATGAGGCTGGGGGTTTTTATGATTATGGTGATAGCGGCGATGTCATTGGCGGGTGGTTTGATGGAGACAGCAGAGAGAGATAACACTAATACTAACTACTGTGTTAGTGAGAGTGTTAAGCATACGAAAGGAGAGCAAGATAAAAAAGTAGAAAAAAGTTCTTGCAAAAAAGGTTCCACTGAGGTAGATTCCACAAAGCCAGGTTTAGCTGAGCGAAAGTCAAAATGAGAGGAGATAGTATGACGGTAGATTTTAAAGCACTTAAGGCGAAGGCGAAAGAGAGTTTGTCAGTAAAGCCACTGTTCCTATGTATCATCGGCCCATCGGGTAGTGGTAAATCGACGGCATGTGGTACACTTGGCGTACCTACATTGTTTCTATACACTGCT
>Ga0070751_1002528_pt1 | contig 10412 bp, 10 predicted proteins | sample VirMetDEL_Aug_28_FD_78514 | JGI IMG/M metagenome (GOLD analysis project Ga0070751, IMG submission 78514) | Aqueous microbial communities from the Delaware River and Bay under freshwater to marine salinity gradient to study organic matter... | ecosystem: Environmental > Aquatic > Marine > Coastal... | reverse complement strand
CGGGCTGGCCCACCGCCTGCTGCGCCTGCATTACCAGGACGCCAAGCTGCCCGACAGCTTCCAGGTGCTCGATTCGGACGACCAGCTGCGGCTGGTCAAGCGCGTGGTGCAGCAGCTGGAGATCGACGACAGCAAGCACCCGCCCAAGCAGATCGCGTGGTGGATCAACGAGCAGAAGGACGAAGGCCGCCGCCCGCAGCACATCCAGCCCGAGCCGCACGACGCATGGCTGGAAACCATGCGCCAGGCCTACGCGGCCTACCAGGAGCGCTGCGACCGCGCCGGCCTGGTCGACTTCGCCGAGCTGCTGCTGCGCGCGCACGAACTGCTGCGCGACAACCCCGCGCTGCTGGCCCATTACCGCTCGCGCTTCCGCGAGATCCTGGTGGACGAGTTCCAGGACACCAACGCCATCCAGTACGCCTTCGTGCGCGTGCTGGCCGGCGACAGCGGCCACGTGTTCGTGGTCGGCGACGATGACCAGGCCATCTACGGCTGGCGCGGCGCCAAGGTCGAGAACGTCCAGCGCTTCCTGAAGGATTTCCCCGGCGCGCAGACCGTGCGCCTGGAGCAGAACTACCGCTCCAGCGCCAACATCCTGGGCGCGGCCAACGCGGTGATCGCGCACAACCCCGACCGCATCGGCAAGGAACTGTGGACCGACAGTGGCGACGGCGATCCGATCGACCTGTACGCGGCCTACAACGAAATGGACGAGGCGCGTTATGTGGTCGAGCGCGCGCGCCAGTGGGTGCGCGACGGCGGCAGCTATGGCGATGCGGCGGTGCTTTACCGCAGCAACGCGCAATCGCGTGCGTTTGAAGAGGCGCTGATCTCCGAACAGGTGCCGTACCGCGTGTATGGCGGCATGCGCTTCTTCGAGCGCGCCGAAATCAAGGACGCGCTGGCCTATCTGCGGCTGATGACCAACCGCAACGATGACGCCGCCTTCGAGCGCGCGGTCAACACGCCCACCCGTGGCATCGGCGACCGCACCCTGGATGAAGTGCGGCGGTTGGCGCGCAGCCACGCGATTTCGCTGTGGGAAGCCACCATGCTCACCACCCAGGGCAACGAACTGGCGGCACGTGCACGCAACGCGCTGGCCGGCTTCCTCACCCTGGTCAACCAGCTGCACGGCGAAGCCGGCGAGATGACCCTGGCCGAGCGCATCGACCACGTGCTGGTGCGTTCGGGCCTGCGCGAACACTGGTCCAAGGAAAGCCGCAACGCGCTGGATTCCGAATCGCGCGCGGACAACCTCGACGAGCTGGTGTCGGTGGCCTCGCGCTTCGTACGCCGCGAGGACGACATCGAGGAAACCGGCGAGACCATGAGTGAACTGGTCGCCTTCCTGTCCTACGCCTCGCTGGAGGCCGGCGAAGGCCAGGCCCAGGCGGGCGAGGAGGGCGTGCAGCTGATGACGCTGCACTCGGCCAAGGGTCTGGAATTCCCGATCGTGTTCCTGGCCGGCATGGAAGATGGTCTGTTCCCCAGCGCACGCTCGCTGGAAGAAAGCGGCCGGTTGGAGGAAGAGCGCCGCCTGGCCTACGTGGGCATCACCCGCGCACGCCAGAAGCTGGTGCTCAGCTACGCCGAATCGCGGCGCATCCACGGCCAGGAAAACTACAACGTGCCCTCGCGCTTCCTGCGCGAGATCCCGCGTGACCTGCTCAACGAAGTGCGGCCCAAGGTGCAGGTCTCGCGCACCGCCTCGCTGGGGGCCAACCGGGTGATGGGCCACGCTGCGCTGGAAGCACCGCCGCTGAAGCTGGGCGCCCTGGTCAACCATCCGAAGTTCGGCGAAGGCATGGTCACCGACTACGAAGGCAACGGCCAGCACGCGCGCGTGCAGGTGGAGTTCGCCGACGTCGGCAGCAAGTGGCTGGTGATGGCCTACGCCAACCTCACCGTGCTCTGAGGCGGACGCGGCACGGATGACGGCGGTCTTGCCGCGGTAGTGCCGGCCGCTGGCCGGCTGCTCTTGGCGCGGTTGCTGTCGGGAGCCGGCCAGCGGCCGGCACTACAATGGTGCGTATCCCGTTGGCACAGGCCACCCCCATGACCGATTCCCCGCTGCACGTTACCGTCAAATTGAATGCCAAGCTGCAACCCGAGCATCGCCATGAGCTGTTCGAGGATCCGCTCGATGCGCTGCTGGAAAGCGCCGAGCTGGGCCAGCTCACCGGTGGCGGCACCGCCCTGACCGACGAGGGCGAAGTGGATTACGGCGACATCGAGATTGCCCTGAACGATCCGGCCTCGCTGCCGGGCGTGATCGAACTGCTGGAACAGCTGGGCGCGCCGAAGGGTTCGCTGATCCAGCGCGAAGGCGCGCCGGACCAGCCGTTCGGCGTCACCGAAGGCCTGGCGCTGTACCTCAACGGCACCGACCTGCCCGATGAGGTCTACGAGCAGTGCGACTCGAACTACGTGTTCGAACAGATCGTCGAGCGCATCGAAGGCGTGGGCGAGATCTGCAGCTGGTGGCAGGGGCCGACCGAGACCGCGCTGTACCTCTACGGTGTGTCGTTCGAGACCCTGCACGAGCGCATCGCCGACCTGGTGGCCACCTATCCGCTGTGCCAGGGCGCGCGCGTGGTCAAGATCGCCTGACCGGCGTGTAGCCGGGCCGGGATTGCGGGCAGCCGACCAACGGTCGGCTCTACCGCGCCCGCACCCGGGTAGAGCCGACCGTTGGTCCGCTGCCCCCGCATCCACGTAGAGCCGACCGTTGGTCGGCTGCACGCAACCCGGCGGCCCTCGTCGGCACCCGGCGGTTACCCCGCAGCACCCCCGCGCGAAACCCCACGCACCTGTTCCCAGTCCAATCCAAACCTCGCCAGGTACTTGCGCAGCCGATCCGCATCATTGGTGCTGGCCCGCTGCGTGCGCGACACCGCGAACAGCTCGCGGCCGGCAGCCGAGAGCGATGCGGAGCGGGCGCAGACCCGCACCACGTCCTCCAGCTGCACGCGGTCGAAGCGGTCCAGTTCGGCAGCGGCCTCACCCAGCAGCGCGTCCAGCGGCGAGACGTCGGTGCCGCCATGCCACTGCGCGCGCAACCGCGCGATCTCTTCTTCCACCCCATCGGTCTGGATGCGCCCGGCGTTGGCGAGCGTGGCCAGCCGCATCAGCGACGCGCCCAGGTCGCGGAAGTTGCCCCGCCAGGTGGCGTCGGGGCTGGTGGCGAAGGCCAGGTAACGGGTGCGTGCCTCGGCATTGAAGCGTACCCGCTCGTGCTGCTCGCGCGACCAGCGTTCCAGCTCGAAGTCCAGGTTCGGTTCAATGTCTTCGCTGCGTTGGGCCAGGCCGGGCAACGGGTACGTCCACAGGTTGAGCCGGGCCAGCAGGTCCTCGCGGAAGCGGCCGGCGCGCACAGCCTGCTGCAGGTCGCGGTTGGTGCCGGCGATCAGCTGGAAATCGCTCTCCACTTCGCGGTCGCTGCCCACCGGCAGGAAGCGCTTCTCTTCCAGTGCACGCAGCAGCATCGCCTGCTCGTCCTGGCCCAGCTCGCCGATCTCGTCCAGGAACAGCAGGCCTTTGTCGGCCGACCGCAGCAGGCCGGCACGGTCGCTGACCGCACCGGTGTAGGCGCCCTTGGTATGGCCGAACAGCGTGCTCATCGCGCCGTCGCCGCGCAGGGTGGCGCAGTTCACTTCGACAAACCGCCCCGGCAGCTGATGCTTGAGCTTCTTCAGGTCGAACACCCGCCGGGCCAGCTGGCTCTTGCCCGCGCCGGTGGGCCCCATCAGCAGCATCGGCGCGCGTGAGCGGGTGGCCACGGTTTCGATCTGCTCGATCATCCGGTTGAACGCCGGGTTGCGGGTGGCGATGCCGCCCTTGAGCAGGTCGCGGTCCTGCAGTTGCTGCTGGGCAAAGCGCTGGGCGATGTGGTCGTAGCGCGACAGGTCCAGGTCGATCACCGCGTACGTGCCCGGGTCGCCCACGTGCTGCTTGCGCGGCGGTGAGGTCTGCAGCAGCCGACCTGGGAAGTGCCGGCTCTCGGTCAGCAGGAACCAGCAGATCTGGCTGACGTGCGTGCCGGTGGTGATGTGGATGTAGTAGTCCTCCTCGTCCGGCTGGAACGCATAGCCGGCGAGGAAATCGTGCAGGCACGCGTATACCCCCTCGAACTCCCACGGGTCGGCCATGTAGGTGTCGTGGACGTGCACCGCGGTGTCCGGCGCGGTCAGCGCCAGGTCCTCGCGCACCAGCGCGGTCAGCGCGCCGAAGCGGCGCGCGTCCACCAGCAGTTCGATGCGGTCCGGCACGAAGTCGTCGTGCATCCCCAGCGCCACCGTCGGCCGCCATTTCTGCCAGCGGCCTGGACCGGTCCCGGCATCGAGCTGGATACCGAGCATGCCGAACACAACCTGTCGCTTGCCCATATCCATCCTTATAAGAGGCGCGCTGTGAATATATAGAAGTTGGCTTGGCGGTAGAAGAAGTGACGGCCCATATTTGGCTGAAAATCATTTAAAAACATGTACTTGGACCGATGCGGCAAACGTTGGCACGCCGATTGCTCTACTTCTGGCAGGGCGCGATGCGGGCCGCCCACCGGCCCCATCGCAGCGCAGGTGCACGCCGCAGGGACGCGGCAAGGGCAATGCCCGGCTGGCAATGGGGCCAGCCGGGCCGGGCCGGACGCTGTACCGCACCGCCTTCCGGCATATCGAACAAGGAAATGAACCATGAGCATCACCTACGACGTCATCCAGCAGCCCGGCGCTGTTCCGATCAAGCTGTGGACCCGCGGCGTGCCGCTGGAAGACGCGGCCCGCGAGCAGCTGCAGAACATCGCGCGCCTGCCCTTCATCCACCGCTGGATCTCGGTGATGCCCGACGTGCACCTGGGCAAGGGCGCCACCATCGGGTCGGTGGTGCCCACCATCGGTGCGATCATCCCGGCGGCCGTGGGCGTGGACATCGGCTGCGGCATGATCGCCACCCGCACCACGCTGACCGCCAGCGACCTGCCCGACAACCTGTCGGCGGTGCGCAGCGCGATCGAGCGCGCGGTGCCGCACGGCCGCAGCGTGGGCCGTGGCCGCGACAAGGGCAGCTGGGAGACGCCGCCGGAACTGGCGGTGGACGGCTGGCGCCAGCTGGTGGACGACTTTGCGTTGATCTGCGAGCGCCACCCCAAGCTGAAGAACACCAACAACCTCAAGCACCTGGGCACGCTGGGCACCGGCAACCACTTCGTGGAAATCTGCCTGGATGAAGACCAGCGCGTGTGGTTCATGCTGCACTCCGGCTCGCGTGGCGTGGGCAATGCCATCGGCACGTACTTCATCGAGCTGGCCAAGCAGGAAATGCGTCGCTGGATGATCAACCTGCCTGACCAGGACCTGGCTTACCTGCCCGAGGGCAGCACCCACTACGGCGACTACGTGTTCGCCGTGGACTGGGCGCAGCGCTTCGCACGCATGAACCGCGAGATCATGATGCGCAACGTGGTGGCGGCGGTGCGCACGGTGATCACCCAGCCGTTCGAGGCGCAGGCCGAGGCGGTCAACTGTCACCACAACTACGTCAGTCGCGAGCACCACTTCGGCAAGGACGTGATGCTTACGCGCAAGGGCGCGGTCAGTGCGCGCAAGGGCGAGATGGGCATCATTCCGGGCAGCATGGGGGCCAAGAGCTTCATCGTGCGCGGGCTGGGCAACGAGGACAGCTTCCACAGCTGCAGCCACGGCGCCGGCCGTGTGATGAGCCGTACCCAGGCGCGCAAGCTGATCAGCGTGGACGACCACGCCAAGGCCACCGCGCACGTGGAATGCCGCAAGGACGTGGAGGTGGTGGATGAGTCACCGGCGGCCTACAAGTCGATCGAAGCGGTGATGGAGGCCCAGCGCGACCTGGTCGAGATCGTGCATACGCTGCGCCAGGTGGTGTGCGTAAAGGGATGAACCGCCGGGCGCGCGGCGTACACTGCGCCGCGCGCCGGCAAGGAGGACGACACACATGGACATGATTGAACTGGATGGCAGCCAGGGTGGCGGGCAACTGCTGCGCTCGGCGTTGAGCTTGAGCCTGTGCACCGGCATTGGCTTCACCATGCACGCCATTCGCGCGCAACGCCGTCGCCCCGGCTTGATGCGCCAGCACCTCACTGCGGTCACCGCGGCGGCGCGGGTGGGCAACGCCTGCACGCACGGCGTGGAACTGGGGGCCACCTCGCTGCGCTTCGAGCCGGGCCCGGTGTGCGCGGGCGACTACCAGTTCGCCACCGGTAGCGCCGGCTCGGCCACGCTGGTGCTGCAGACCGTGCTGCCGGCGCTGTGGCAGGCCGCAGCGCCCTCACGGGTGCGGCTGGAAGGCGGTACCCACAATCCGTTGGCGCCGAGCGCGGACTTCATCGCCGACGCCTACCTGCCGGCACTGGCCAGAATGGGCGTGCAGGCCTCCGTGGCGCTGCAGCAGCACGGTTTCCACCCGGCCGGCGGTGGCGTGCTGCAGCTCGAGGTCGCGCCGTGCGCGGCCTTGCAGGCCTGCGACTTCCAGGACCGTGGCGCGTTGGCGTCGATGGAAGCCACGGTGTTGATGTCCGGCCTGTCCAGCAGCATCGGCCTGCGCGAGTTGCAGGTGTTGGCCGACACCCTGGGCGTGGATCCGCATCCACGCCACGTGCGCTCGGTGCGCCCGGCGCTGGGCCCGGGCAACGTGGCGCTGGTGCATGTGCGTCACGACGCCCACGTGGAGGTGTTCAGCGGGCACGGCGAGCGTGGCGTGTCGGCCGAGCAGGTCGGCGCGCGCCTGGCCGGGCAGGTGCAGCAGTACCTGCAGGGCAGCGGCTGCGTGGGCGAGCATCTGTCCGACCAGCTGCTGCTGCCGATGGCGCTGGCGGGGGCCGGCAGCTTCACCACCGCGGCGATCAGCGAGCACCTGGCCAGCAACGCACGCCTCATCGAGAAATTCCTGCCGGTCGAGTTCGACTGGCAGCCGCACGAGGGCGGGTGGCGGGTGACGGTCAGCCGCTGACCCCGCGCCCTGCTTAGCCGCGCGGCCATCGCCATGCCACCACCACGGTGGCCAGCGACAGCGCAATTTCGATCACCGCCAAGGTGAGGTAGAACCACCATGCACCGGGCAGGGTCAACAGCATGATGACGGTGTAGACCAGGCCGAAGCCGATGTTGAGCCAACGCGCCAGCGACGCCGGTGCCACCAGCGACAGCAGCACCATCAGCGCGGGAATGGCCAGCATCAGCGCCGTACCCACCAGCGTGCCTTCGCTGACCGGCCCGACCGGCCCGGTGCCGTTGATCATGCCCTGCAGCTTGCCTGGCACGTACAGGCCGAAGTAGTCGCCGTAGATGTAGCAGAACATCAGCGCCGTCCACAGCGCCGACAGCTTGAAACGCACGTGGATCGGTATGTCGTGCAATGCGGGGGTGCTCATGGCGATTCTCGTCAGGAAAGGACGGTGGCGTGCCGGGGTGGGGCGGCGTCGCTGGCGCGCGCCGCGAACAGGGCCAGCCACAGGCCGCTGCCGATCTCGCCGAGCGAGGCGGCAGCGTGGCGTAGTTGGACAGCGCGGTAGTGGCGTAGCCGGGAATCAACAGCTCGCCGAACACGTTGAGCAGGTAGCCGATGCCGCCGAGCATCAGCAGCACGCCGAGTGCACGCGGTATGGCGCGCGTGCGCCACACCAGCCAGCCGAACGGCAGCAGCCACAGCCCCCAGAACAGGCTGGCCAGGAAGATGTGGCTGCTCCAGCTTTTCAGTGCGGCCATCGCCAGCATCTGCAGCTGCCCGGCCGACAGCGCCCGCGCCAGCGCCGGGTCGGTGAGCAGGGTTACCGCCTCCAGGCGGTGGGCCAGTGCGGCCAGCGCGATCGGTACGCCGGTGACCGCCAGGGCCACCATCAGCGTGGCGGCCGGGCGATGCGCCGCGGCGAACACGCGATACAACAGCAGCGGCAGCAGCAGGAAGGCGATCTGCTCCAGGGCGAAGGCGGCGACGCCGGCACGGAACAGCTCGGCATGCGCGACCACGTTGGCCAGGGTGGCGGCTGGATCGTCGCCGACGCTGATCCGGGAAGGCACGTAGGCCAGGCTGAAGATGCCGGTGGCGATCACCACCAGATATACCCCACCGGCCAGGCGGCCGGTCCGCTGCTGCATTGCCATCGCGCCGCTCCGGGTACCGGTGGGAAGTACCGGTTGCCGCCACCGTACGGGTCGAGTGGGTCGGCGGTGACTGCCGGAAGTCACGTGCCGACGGACGGTAGGACGGCGCAGGGACGCCCGGCCCGGTCATCGGCACCCGCTACTCGTCGGCCATGGCCCGGCACTCATCCCGCATTTCAGCCGCTTCGTCGCGTGCCGCTTGTGGCCGTCCGGCACCGCGCCCAGAGTCTGGCGCTGTCCGCTGGGAGCGCGCAAATGAACAAGGGAACTCCGTACCTGTTGGCTGTCCTGGTTGCGCTGACGCTGTCGGCGGGCTGGGTGGCACCGGTGCTGGCCCTGTTTGAGCACGCCTACGCCTGCCTGCAGCAGGGCGGCGGCCTGGACCTGGTCCGGCTGCGCTGCGAACCGCGCCCGGATGGCCTGTGCGCCTTGCTGGCGTCCTGGCCGTTCTGGGCCACCGCGGTTGCGTTGGCGGTGGCCACGCTGGTTGCCACGCACGGACCGCGCCGGCTGCTGCGCCTGCGCTGACCCGGGCGTGCCGCGGGTTTACCGGCATCGCAGCGAAGCGGCATCATCAGCAGCCGCATTGCAGGATCAACCATGGCGCTGAGCGAGAAGGACAAGATGCTGTCTGGCCACCCCTACCGGCCGGGCGACCCGCAGCTGCAGGCCGAGATGGCGGCGGCCAAGGCCTGGATGGTGCGCTACAACGCCGCCCTTGCCGAAGCCCCGGATGTCCGCCGTGCGCTGCTGCGCGAGCGACTCGGTGCGGTCGGCGACGGCACGGTGATCCGCCCGCCGTTCCATTGCGATTACGGCAGCCACATCCACCTGGGCACCGGCGTGTTTCTCAACTACAACTGCGTGATTCTGGACGTGGCCGAGGTGCGCATCGGCGATGGCACCCAGATCGGCCCGGCGGTGCAGATCTATGCGGCCGACCACCCGCGTGACCCGCAGGCGCGGGCCGAGGGGTTGGAGCTGGCACGACCGGTGCGGATCGGGCGCAATGTGTGGATCGGCGGCGGGGCCATCCTGCTGCCGGGGGTGAGCATCGGCGACGATGCGGTGGTGGGCGCGGGCAGCGTGGTCACCCGCGACGTGGCGGCCGGTGCCACCGTGGTGGGCAACCCCGCACGCGTGGTGCCACCGCGCGATTGATCCGGCTCAAGGCGCGGCCTCCACGCCGGGTGTGCAATGGTGGCCACCACACTGCACCGGAAGGAGCCCTGCCATGTACAAGCGAATCCTGATTGCCACCGACGGCTCGGAACTGTCTGAAAAGGGCCTGCTCAAAGGCCTGGAACTGGCCAAGGATCTCAACGCCGAGGTCGACATCGTGACCGTGTCCGAGCCGTGGGCGGTGGGCATGTACGACGCGATGGGCTGGAGCGTGGGCTACATGAACAGCCCCGAGTACAAGGCCGACCGCGAAGAGACCGCGCAGAAGGTACTGGCGCCGGCCAGGGCGACCGCCGAGGCACAGGGCCTGCGTGCCAACGTGGTGCACGTGCTGGACCGCTATGCGGCCGACGGCATCATCGACACCGCGGTGGAGCGCAACAGCGACCTGATCGTGATGACCTCGCATGGCCGCCGTGGCGTCACCCGCGTGCTGCTGGGCAGCCAGACCGCCGAAGTGCTGGCGCGCAGCACCGTGCCGGTGCTGGTGATCCGTTGAGGGACCACGGCGCCGCTGCGTAGCCTCGCCCGCAGGGACCGGTAGTGCCGGCCGCTGGCCGGCTCGCCGCAGCCTCGATCCGCGGTAGTGCCGGCCGTTGGCCGGCTCCCGACAACGTCAGGTTTCCTGGGGAGCCGGCCAGCGGCCGGCACTACCGTGTTGGTGGGGTTCCCGGAGACGCCGGCCAGCGGTCGGCAGGGCACGCAGCGGTGGATTCGCCGCGGGGCCTACGGCCGCAGCTTCAGGGTCTGCGACTCATCCAGGCTGCCGTCGGGCTGCAGCACCACGTAGCGTTCGCCGCTGCGGTCGAACAGCACCGGGATCGGGTCGCGGAACAGCGGGCGGCGCACGAAGCGCAGCTGCCAGCCGAAATGTTCCAGCGTGTCCACGGCCTGGCGTTGCTCGGCGGTGAGTCCGGCCCGCAGCTGGGCGGGGTCGGGCGGCTGGCGGCGTTCGGGCGTATTCATCTACTGAAACAAGGCAAAGTCCGGATAACCTGTCGATGCAAGCGGCGTTCCAACCCCGGGGCGGAAGGTACGCCTGCCCTCACCAGCTGTAGAGCTTCCAATACACCGGCGACACGCCGTCCT
>Ga0070751_1002515_pt1 | contig 10439 bp, 7 predicted proteins | sample VirMetDEL_Aug_28_FD_78514 | JGI IMG/M metagenome (GOLD analysis project Ga0070751, IMG submission 78514) | Aqueous microbial communities from the Delaware River and Bay under freshwater to marine salinity gradient to study organic matter... | ecosystem: Environmental > Aquatic > Marine > Coastal ... | reverse complement strand
GAGAAAAACACACGCTTTGAACACGGAAGGTCGGTGATGCATGACAAGCACTCCAGGAGTTGTGTATTCCGCTATACCGGAACTTAGTATGTAACAACGGAATAGACAGCAGAAAGTGTGCCACACGCCCTCAAAGAAAAACATGCCTGCAATAAAGGCTTGTTAAATCAGATAGATAAATATTTTGGGGAGACAAGGCGCTAGGCCAGCATCTGCAATCTCTTTGCTACCCAGGGCCCCATATGGCGGTGACAGGTCCCGGCGGACGCACTGCAACAGCGTTACCGCGCACCGTTGCAGTGCGCGTGCAGCGTGGAAAAATCCCCACGCTGGACTAGCCTTGGCACATCCCTGCCGACAAGGACCCTGCCCTGATGAAGTCATGTCTTACCCTGGTGGTGCTCACCTTGCTGGCAGCCGGCAACGCGTCGGCCAGCAACGACCGCCGCGACTGCAAGGAAGAACTGCGCAGGCTCAAGGAAGCCTTCGACACCAACTACACCAGCCAGAACCACCGCGACTATCGCCGGGCCAAGGCCTCCCGGGACAATGAGGAATACCGCAAGTGCGCAAACCAGGCGCGCAAGGCCCGGGAACGTGTGGAGCGTGAGGCAGACCTGTGAAGGTTGACAGTAGACGGTAACGGTCCCCGGGCTTAGCGTTGGCAAAAACCCTGCAAGGCCCAAAGGGAGATCATCATGGGGATTGCCACTGCGACCATTGCCACTACCGACGACTACCGGCGCGTGCTGAGCAGTTCGCGCCCGGTATTCATGCTGTTCATCTCAGCTCACTGCCCGGCCTGCGGGGTAGCCGGGCCGCTGTTTGAGCAGATTGCCGCCCAGTACCGATCAGTAGTGAGCCTGGTGCTCGATTGCGCGAAAACGCCGAGGCACCCGCAGGTTACAGGCACCCCGACGCTGCTGATCTTCCAGAACGGCACCTTGATGGAAACATTCAAGGGTTTCGGACCCGAGGAGCAGCAAGCGCAGTTTGTGGAGGACACCTTCAAGCGTTATGCACGCCGCAAGGCTGCAATAACACCTGCGTCACCCGCCGCTCCTCTACCGCCGCCACCGTCAGGCGCCAGCCCTCATGCTCCAGGCTATCACCCACCACCGGCAGGCGGTCGAGCAGGCTCATCACCAGGCCGGCCAGGGTCTGGTAATCCTCGGTCGCGACGGCCTTGAAGCCGGTACGCTGACGAATCTGGGTGAGATTCAGGGCGCCATTGGCACGGAAGCCCGCGCCCTCCTCGACAATATCCGGCCCTTCGATCTCACTGGCATCCGGCAACTCACCGGCAATGGATTCAAGAATGTCGGTCATGCTCAATACGCCCATGAAGTCACCGAACTCGTTGATCACGAAGGCGATATGGGTGGATTCCTGGCGCATCTGCTCCAGGGCGTTGAGGATCGAAAAGCTCTCCAGCAGGTTGATCGCCCGGCGTGCGAGGTGCTCCAGGTTCGGCTCATTGCCGGCCAGGTATTCCTTGAGCAATTCCTTCTTGTGCACAAAGCCCAGCGGCTCATCCACCGCGCCATTGCGGATCAACGGCAGGCGCGAATAGGACGAGTGCATCAGCTTCAGGCGAATCGTGTCGGGGTCGTCCGCCAGGTCGATAAAGTCGACGTTGGCCCGCGGCGTCATCAAGCTGCGAATCGGCCGCTCGGCCAGTTGCAGCACACCGCTGATCATTACCCGCTCGCGTCGGTCGAACAGCGGCCCCTGGGCGGCATCCGTCTCGCCCAACAGGTCAGCCACCTCTTCCCCCTCCTCCTCCACCGCCAGGCTGCGACCGCCGAGCAAGCGCATCACCGCATGGGCCGTGCGCTCACGCACCGGCAACACGCCTTGGGCCGACTTCTTGCGACGCGCGCGGGCAATCTGGTTGAACACCTCGATCAGGATCGAGAAACCAATCGCCGCGTACAGGTAGCCCTTGGGAATATGGAAACCCAGGCCTTCGGCGGTCAGGGCGAAACCGATCATCATCAGGAAGCCCAGGCACAGCATGATCACCGTCGGGTGGGCGTTGACGAAGCGTGTGAGCGGCTTGCTCGCGACGATCATCAGGCCGATGGAAATGATCACGGCGATCATCATCACCGCCAACTCATCCACCATGCCCACGGCCGTGATCACCGCATCCAGGGAGAACACCGCGTCGAGCACCACGATCTGCGCCACAATCGGCCAGAACATGGCGTATGCCACGTTGCCGGTGCGCTGGGCCACATGGCCTTCCAGGCGCTCATGCAATTCCATGGTGGCCTTGAACAACAGGAACACACCGCCGAACAGCATGATCAGGTCACGGCCGGAGAAGCTCTTGTCGAACACCTCGAACAGCGGCTGGGTCAGGGTCACCAACCAGGAAATACTCGCCAGCAGGCCCAGGCGCATCAGCAACGCCAGGGACAAACCGATCAAGCGCGCACGGTCGCGCTGCTCCGGCGGCAGCTTGTCCGCCAGGATCGCAATAAACACCAGGTTGTCGATGCCCAGCACCAGTTCCAGCACAATCAAGGTCAACAGGCCGAGCCAGGCCGTTGGATCCGCTAACCATTCCATTTATATCAGTCTCTCTACAGGTTTCAGAATGCCGGGCACGGCAAGGCGCGGTCGGTGGACCGGGACACGGCTGGCAGTCGGGATACGGGGTGTTTCAGCGGGAACAGCGGCGGCGGATGTCTTGGGGAAAGACGACTGGGAGGCTCCGAGAGGATGTTCATGCAGGTCCTGAAATAACAAAAGGACTTGGATCCTACAGGCGAAATACAAATTTCCTGCAACGCAAAACTATTACAAAACCTGTCTTCGAGCCCCACACAAAATCATGTGGGAAGGGGCTTGCCCCCGATGAGCATGAGTATTTTCAGATCCTGCCCAATCTCTGTGGTGAGCGGGCTTGCCCGCGCCGGGCTGCGAAGCAGCCCCAGTAAAGAAGAACGCGGTGTATCAGGCGCTCTGTAGAGGCTGGTTTTGGGGCTGCTTCGCAGCCCGGCGCGGGACAAGCCCGCTCACCACAACAGCCCTGTCTGCCGGGCGTCCGGCGTTGAGCCAACGTTGTGTAGATACCCATGCCCCGATGAGGGCGTGTCAGGTTTTACGGGTTGCATCGTCCAGCGCCAGGATGGTGTGGGCATTCGTCACCGTCGTCGCCAGGGTATTGATCACCCCCGACCGCAACGCCCCCAACGTTGCCGCCGCCTTGGTGTTCTCACTGGCAATCGCCACCACGTCCGGGATGCGGAACAACTCCTGCACCGTCAACCCGATCACTCGCCCCTGGATCGCGTTGACTGCCGGCTGGCCGTGGATGTCGATGAAGTCATAGCCCATCATGTCGCCCACGGTGCCGGACAAGCGTGCCTGGGCGATTTCCTGGGGCGAGAACCAGCCCATACGGACCATATTGCTGTTCTCGCTCATGTCGCCGATGCCGATCAGCGCCATGTCAGCCCGCCGCGCACGGTCGAGGGTGGAGCGCACCGTGTCATTGTTGATCACCACCCCGCGCAACTCCGGGTTGGCCACCAGGGCCGGGGCGTACAGGCTTTCACTCTCGCCGCCAAAGCGCAGGGCCAGGCGCCGGCAGATGTGATCGGGGTTCATGTATTCGCCGGCCTTGAGCGAACCGCCTATGGCGCAGACAAATGTGCAGTTGCGCGTCACCGGCAGGAACACGTTATCGGCCACGGCGCCGACGTTGCGGCCCATGCCCACGGCGACGATCATGCCGTCGCTCAAGGTCTTGTTCAGGTAGTTGGCCACCAGGCTGGCGACGGCCGAGCGTTGGGTATCGGGGTCGCTGTGGTCCACCGCGATCAACGCGCGATCCAGCTTGAAGCGCGCCACCAAGGCCTGTTCCAGCTCGTTGTTCATCGCCGGATGCTGCAAGACGCGCACCTCGACAATGCCCTCATCCCGCGCGCGCTTGAGCAATCGGCTGACTTTTGCCCGGGACAGGTCGAAGCGCTTGGCGATGGCTTCCTGAGTGACGTTCTCGAGGTAATAGAGCATCGCCACTTCGGTCATCTGATCAATATCGCTGGCCATGCGCTGGGTACTGTCACTCATGGGGACGGGCTTCCGTTTCGGCGTCAAAGGCGCATTCTCCCGACTCTTGCCCTGCTACGTCCACTATTGATGCCCATCGCGCTCAATCGCATTGATGCGCTCGACCTTGGCCCCGGAACGGGCCGCCTCGAACTCCGACTCCAGGAACGACTTGACGATGCTTTTCGCCAGTTCGGCGCCGATCACCCGCGCGCCGATCGACAGGATCTGCGCATCGTTGCTCTTGCGCGCCCGCTCTGCCGAGTACGTGTCATGGGCCTGGGCCGCACGAATCCCGAGCACCTTGTTGGCCGAGATCGCCATGCCGATCCCCGTGCCGCACACCAGCACGCCCAGGCGCTGCTGCCCGGCGTTGATGGCGGTGGCCACGGCCAGGGCGATGTCCGGGTACAACACCGGCGCGGTGGAATGGGTGCCGAAGTCGGTCACCGGATAGCCCAGCGCCTCGATATGGCGCTTTAACAGCTCCTTGAGCTCAAAACCCGCTTCATCGCATCCGATAGCCACCGGGAAAGGTGTGTTCATGATGTCTGGCTCCGCTGCCGTGAGGGTGCTTACGACTGATCAATTGATCACTCAATGAAATTTCTATCATTCATTTCGCAGGCGTTACCCCTCTTCTGTCAAGCGGGATTTAACTGACCTGCCAGTCAAAGCGCTCTAAAAAAGGGTAATTGGCGAAAAAGATCAGAATCGCAGCATTTACATGAAAGAGATTGACTGATCAGAATTTCATTTGATACACATATGATCACAGCGAAACATGACTGTGCGACCTAATAAGAATTCACAGCACGAGGACACGCCGATGGCCACGCCATTACTGCTCCAGGCTGAACACGTCGCCAAGGCTTACGCCGGGATCCCTGCCCTGCGTGACGGGCGCCTCTCTCTGCGGGCCGGCAGCGTCCACGCCCTGTGCGGCGGCAATGGCGCAGGCAAGTCGACTTTCCTGAGCATCCTGATGGGCATCACCCCGCGCGATGCCGGCAGCATTCTGCTCAACGGCACCGCCGTACAGTTCAATCGCCCCAGCGAAGCCCTCGCGGCGGGGATCGCGATGATCACCCAGGAACTGGAACCGATCCCCTACATGACCGTCGCCGAAAACATCTGGCTGGGCCGCGAACCGCGCCGCGCCGGCTGCATCGTCGACAACAAGGCCTTGAACCGCCGCACCCGCGAACTGCTGGAAAGCCTGGAATTCGAGGTGGACGCCAGCAGCCCCATGCACCGCCTGAGCGTGGCGCAGATCCAGCTGGTGGAAATCGCCAAGGCGTTCAGCCATGACTGCCAGGTGATGATCATGGACGAGCCCACCTCGGCCATTGGCGAGCGCGAAGCCGAAACCCTGTTCAAGGCGATTCGCCGCCTCACCGCGCGGGGCGCCGGCATCGTCTATGTATCGCACCGCTTGAGCGAACTGGCGCAGATCGCCGATGACTACAGCATCTTCCGCGACGGCGCCTTTGTGGAAAGCGGACGCATGGCCGATATCGACCGCGACCACCTGGTGCGCGGCATCGTTGGCCAGGAACTGACCCGCATCGACCACAAGGTCGGCCGCGAATGCGCCGCCGACACCTGCCTGCAAGTCGACAACCTCAGCCGCGCCGGCGAGTTCCACGACATCAGCCTGCAACTGCGCCAGGGTGAAATCCTCGGCATCTACGGCCTGATGGGCTCGGGGCGCAGTGAATTCCTCAACTGCATCTATGGCCTGACCGTGGCGGACTCCGGCAGCGTCACCCTGCAAGGCAAGCCCATGCCCGTCGGCCTGCCCAAGGCGACCATCAATGCCGGCATGTCGCTGGTCACCGAAGACCGCAAGGACAGCGGCCTGGTGCTCACCGGCAGCATTCTTTCCAACATTGCGCTGTCGGCCTACAAGCGCCTGTCGAGCTGGTCGCTGATCAATGCGCGCAAGGAAACCCAACTGGCCCAGGACATGGTCAAGCGCCTGCAGATCAAAACCACCTCACTGGAACTGCCGGTGGCGTCCATGAGCGGCGGCAACCAACAGAAAGTGGTGCTTGCCAAATGCCTGTCGACCGAACCGGTGTGCCTGCTGTGCGATGAGCCGACCCGGGGTATCGATGAGGGCGCCAAGCAGGAGATCTACCACCTGCTGGATCAATTCGTGCGCGCCGGTGGCGCCGCCATCGTGGTGTCGTCGGAAGCCCCGGAACTGTTGCACCTGAGTGACCGCATCGCCGTCTTCAAGGGCGGTCGCCTGGTGACCATCAGCACCGACACCGCCCTTTCCCAGGAAGCCCTGTTGAGTCTTGCCTCATGAACGTCAAAACCATTGCCGCCCCTATCACCACCGCACCGCGCAACCGCCTGCGCCTGTCCCTCGACCGCTTCGGCCTGCCGCTGGTGTTTATCCTGCTGTGCGTGGTGATGGCGTTTTCCAGCGAGTACTTCATGACCTGGCGCAACTGGATGGACATCCTGCGCCAGACCTCCATCAACGGCATCCTCGCGGTGGGCATGACCTACGTGATCCTGACCAAGGGCATCGACCTCTCCGTCGGCTCGATCCTGGCCTTTGCCGGATTGTGCAGCGCAATGGTCGCGACCCAGGGCTACGGGCTGCTGGCGGCGGTGAGCGCGGGGATGTTTGCCGGGGCGATACTCGGCGTGGTCAACGGCTTTATGGTCGCCAACCTGTCGATCCCACCGTTCGTGGCCACCCTCGGCATGCTCAGCATTGCCCGCGGCATGACCTTCATCCTCAACGACGGCAGCCCGATCACCGACCTGCCCGACGCCTACCTGGCCCTGGGCATCGGCAAGATCGGCCCGATTGGCGTGCCGATCATCATCTTTGCGGTGGTCGCGCTGATCTTCTGGATGGTGCTGCGCTACACCACCTACGGCCGCTACGTGTACGCGGTGGGCGGCAATGAAAAAAGCGCGCGCACCTCCGGGATCGGCGTGCGCAAGGTGATGTTTTCGGTGTACGTGGTGTCCGGCCTGCTCGCCGGGTTGGCCGGCGTGGTGTTGTCGGCACGTACCACCTCCGCCCTGCCCCAGGCCGGGGTTTCCTATGAGCTGGACGCGATTGCCGCCGTGGTGATCGGCGGCACCAGCCTGTCGGGCGGCACCGGCAGCATTGTCGGCACGCTGTTCGGCGCGTTGTTGATCGGCGTGATCAACAACGGCCTGAACCTGCTCGGCGTGTCCTCCTATTACCAGCAGGTCGCCAAGGGCCTGATCATCGTGTTTGCAGTACTGATCGACGTGTGGCGCAAGAAAAAACGCTAGAGAACGACCACTACAACAATAACCGGAGTTCCCCCATGAAACTTGGTACCACCCTGGCCGCCGCGGCGGCTCTCTCCCTGCTCGCCGGCAGTATCGCAATGGCCGCCGATGGCAAGACCTACAAGGTCGGCGCGGCCGTCTACGGCCTCAAGGGCCAGTTCATGCAGAACTGGGTCCGCGAGCTCAAGGAGCACCCGGCGGTCAAGGACGGCACCGTGCAGTTGACCGTGTTCGACGGCAATTACGACGCCCTGACCCAGAACAATCAGATCGAAAACATGGTGACCCAGCGCTACGACGCAATCCTGTTCGTGCCGATCGACACCAAGGCCGGCGTCGGCACGGTCAAGCAAGCCATGAGCAACGACGTGGTGGTTATCGCCTCCAACACCAAGGTCGCCGACGCCTCGGTGCCCTACGTCGGTAACGATGATGTGGAAGGCGGCCGCCTGCAGGCCCAGGCCATGGTCGACAAGCTCAACGGCAAGGGCAACGTGGTGATCATCCAGGGCCCGATTGGCCAGTCGGCGCAGATCGACCGCGAGAAAGGCGAGCTGGAAGTGCTGGGCAAGCACCCTGGCATCAAGATCATCGAGAAGAAGACCGCCAACTGGGACCGCGCCCAGGCCCTCGCGCTGACCGAAGACTGGCTGAACGCCCACCCCAAAGGCATCAACGGCGTGATCGCGCAGAACGACGACATGGCCCTCGGTGCCGTGCAGGCCCTCAAATCCCACGGCCTGACCTCCAAGGATGTGCCCGTCACGTCCATCGACGGCATGCCGGACGCGATCCAGGCAGCAAAAAAAGACGAAGTCACCACCTTCCTCCAGGATGCCCAGGCCCAGTCCCAGGGCGCACTGGACGTGGCGTTGCGCGCACTCGCCGGCAAGGACTACAAACCGCAGTCGGTGATCTGGGAGCGCTATGCCAAGGACGTGAAATGGGGCGATGGCACGGCCAAGACCTACATCCTGCCGTGGGTGCCCGTGACTAACGCCAACGCCGATGCACTGTACAAACAGGTCAGTGGCGGTAAGTAGTTATTGGCTTGAAATACAGGCAAGGGTGGGAGGGGGCTTGCTCCCGGTGGCGGTGTACCAGTGATAGATCAGGTGATCTGACCCACCGTCATCGGGGGCAAGCCCCCTCCCACATGAGATCTTCACTGTTTTCGAAAATGGAGTCATGTAAATGTCTGGATTCTGGAACCAAGCCTTCGACCTCAACGGCCGTTGCGCGGTGATCACCGGCGGCGCCGCCGGTATCGGCCTGGCCTGCGCCAGCCTGCTGGTGGAGCGCGGCGCCCGCGTAGCGTTGCTCGACCGCGACCCGGCGGTGGTTGAAGTGGCAGCAAGCCTGGGTGCCGGGCATCTGGGCATTGCCGTCGACCTCAGCCGGATCAACCAGGTGCAACACACCATCGACCAGGTCTTCGCACACTTCCAACGCCTGGACTACCTGATCAACAGCGCCGGCGTGGCCCTGCTGGACAAGGCCGTCGATGTCAGCGAAAGCGCCTGGGACACCACCCTGGACATCAACCTCAAGGCCAGCTTTTTCGTGGCCCAGGCCTGCGCGCGGCACATGCTCGCCCAGGGCAGCGGACGCATCGTCAACCTCGCGTCCCAGGCCGCGGTGATCGGCCTCGACCGCCACGTCGCCTACTGCGCCAGCAAGGCGGCCATCGTCGGCATGACCAAGGTGCTGGCCATGGAATGGGCGCCGCACATCAACGTCAACGCCATCTCCCCCACCATCGTCGAGACCGCGCTGGGCAAGAAGGCCTGGGCCGGTGAAGTCGGCGAACGGGCCAAATTGCAGATCCCGGCGGGCCGCTTTGCCCAGCCGGAGGAAATCGCCGGGCTGGCGTTGTACCTGCTCAGCGATGCCGCGCAGATGATCACCGGCGCCAACCTGGTGATCGACGGCGGCTACAGCATTCAGTAATTCATTTATCTGTCGTGAGGTTTTGTCATGTCCACTGTCACCGAACGCACACCCGAACAACTCTCGCCGGTCATCCCGAAAACCATGCAGGCCGTGGTTTGCCATGGCCCGGAAGACTATCGCCTGGAAACCGTCGACGTGCCCACGCCCGGCCCCGATGAAATCCTCACCAAGGTCGAGTTGTGCGGCATTTGCATGGGCGACATCAAGACCTATCGCGGCGCGCCGTCGTTCTGGGGCGATGCCGAGCAACCGCGCTACGTCAAGCCGCCGATGATCCCCGGCCATGAATTCGTGTGTCGCGTGGTGGCCCTGGGCCCAGGCGCGGAAAAGCGCGGCGTGAAGGTCGGTGACCGGGTGATCTCGGAGCAGATCGTGCCATGCTGGGGCTGCCGCTTCTGCAACCACGGCCAGTACTGGATGTGCCAGAAACACGACCTCTATGGCTTCCAGAACAATGTGCAGGGTGCCATGGCCCAGTACATGATCTTCACCAAGGAAGGCATCATTCACAAAGTGCCGGAATCCATCGCCCCCGACGAAGCGATCCTGATCGAACCCCTGGCCTGCTCACTGCATGCGGCGGAACGCGCCAACGTCGACCATGACGACGTCGTGGTGGTGGCCGGCGCCGGCACCCTGGGCCTGGGCATCATCGGCGCCGTGCGCCTGCGCAACCCGAAAAAACTCATCGTGCTCGACATGAAATCCGAACGCGCCGCCCTCGCCCTGCGCATGGGCGCCGACGAAGTGTGGAACCCGGCCGAAGTGGACGTACTGGCCAACATCCGCGCGATCACCGACGGCTATGGCTGCGACATCTATATCGAGGCCACCGGGCACCACAAGGCGGTGAACCAGGGCCTGGCGATGCTGCGCAAGCTGGGGCGCTTCGTGGAGTTCAGCGTGTTCAACGACGAAGCCACGGTGGACTGGTCGATCATCGGCGACCGCAAGGAGCTGGACATCCTCGGCTCGCACCTGGGGCCGTACATGTACCCGCGGGCCATCGACTTTATCGGCAACCGCAAGATCGATATGCGCGATGTGGTGACCCACAAGTTCGCCCTGGCGGACTTCAAGGAAGCGTTTGCGGTGATGGAACGTGGCGACAAGTCGCTCAAGGTTGTACT